>Ga0179591_1244208_pt1 | contig 13507 bp, 15 predicted proteins | sample CZOMad2_1_08_16f_FD_182891 | JGI IMG/M metagenome (GOLD analysis project Ga0179591, IMG submission 182891) | Vadose zone soil fungal communities from Angelo Coast Range Reserve, California, USA - CZOMad2_1_08_16fungal (PacBio error correction) | ecosystem: Environmental > Terrestrial > Soil >...
CGAGTCGTGAAAAAGGGGGGGGGACTCCGTACTAGTGTCGACAAATGATTCGAAGAGGCTCCGCGGCGGAATGACGCAGTGACATTACCGTTCCCCTGTTTGTCAGGAAAAGTGTTGCGGTTCAGCGAGGGGGGGGAAAAAGAACCCATGCATTTCGTGTGACGAATCAACGGGTATCTCCCAGAAGCGAAAATCTAAGGGGCGGCGTGAAATAAAACAAAACTTATTTCAGGAAGGTGGAGGCTGCGTGATCTCCGCTGAAGGGCAGCCGCAGGAGTTCCGGGAAAAGACAGAGAGTTATCAGGGGGACCCTTTCGAAAAGCCTCGTGTAGAGGAACTAAGGGCACCAAGGAGGGCCCGGACAAAGGGATGGTCTACCGTGATATGCGCAACATAGTCGGTAAAATAAGCGGTCCTGGGGACAGAGGTAAAACTTTGATATAGGTCGCGGGGCACCCGGCAAGCGCGGCGCCAGAAAGTACCAGCTGACGGTAGCGCAACGAGGGGGCAAAAAGACGTCAATCGGAACGCGTACGATAATCGAGGTCGGCGGTCGCATCAGGGGAGGGAAGACTGGGTCCAAGAAGAGACGGGGCGCAGCCGCGCCAGAAGGTTTGCGTAGCATGAGCACTCCGAAAACAAAAACGTGGGAGGAGGGGGGATTTGCACGGACACGGGGTTCCCGTTTAGGAAGGTGAATCCGAATCGACGCAGATCGCGGAGGGAGTAGCAGGGAGGGGAGGAGTTAGTTGAGGGGGCACCGTCAGAAAAACTGCGCGTCCAACCGTCTCTGCGCCAAGAGAAAGAAAGTGGAATAAACACAAGAAGGGGAACGAGAGGAAAATGCCATACGGTTGAAGAGACTTCGGAGTCAAAGAGGGGGGAATTCCTCCGTTCTCCGCGTTTGTGCATGTCCAGCGAATCCAGGACGGGGAAGGAATGTTAGGCAAAAACTCGACAACCAAGGTGCCCAGCCGGCGTGAAGTTAAATTGGTAAGTCATCTGGAGCCTTATCAAAGAAAGGGGGAAAAAAGAGGAATGACTTAGGGCCAGAGGAGGAATCAAAGACAAAGGGGCCGCAGTGGAAAGCCCTTCAAACACGAGGATGAGGGAAAAATCGAAGGTCAAAAAAAAGAGGGGAGAAAGAAAAAGGGGTTATGGGGGGCCACAAACAGGAATTAAATGACCGAAAAGATACGGTGCCGAAACACGATTAAAAACAAAGAGCACAGTTCATTCGGCGGAAGGGACATGGGAAAAGGGGGGAAGGACCTAATTGGGTGACACGACATGCAAAATGGCAAGTCAGAGACTGCCCACGAGGAGAAGAAAGGAGCAGAGATCGAAAACAGAAGCGGAGGAAGAAAAAGCGCATTAGTTCCCATCAACGAGGCCGGTAAGCCGTTCAGGAAAACAAGGGTCGCTAAACAGGAAGTTATAAAGAAGAGAGAACAACAAATCGGTCCTAAATCACACCGAGCAAAGGCGTGACAGAATCAGGTATAGGAGAAACCGATGTCGAAACGGCAGAGGGCCGAAGGGGTCGTGAAGCTCCTTAAGAAAAAGCAAGGGAGATAAGGACGAGAGAAACCAACCCTTCAAACGAAAAGCCTGTGGGGTCACCGCAGCCCTTCCTACTCATAAAGGCGAAATTTTTGAGGAAGTTTGAAAGACCGGGGAGAAAAACAGACTCACTACATGATAAGGCCGCAATCGGAAGGCCGGAAAAAGCGGCCGCTGGGTCTCGCTGAACCGGAGTAAAAACGAAGGGGGGAGAAAAGAGAAGGAAAAAAAGGCTGATCGGGAGCGGGGGGGAAAAGGAGCCTCTCAGACTGTGGGGGGAGAGTGGATTCCGCCCCTCCAACAAGGCAAAAAGGGGGCTATTCCCTGAGTTCCACAGAAAGGAAAGGGGGGAAGCTATTTCATCGGTAGGGATAAACGCCCATTCGAACTCTTATCAAGCAAAAGAAAATAGCAGGGGTCGAGTCATTCCTGGCAAACCGAGAATTGGGTCTGTGGAGGAAAGATACCAGGGAGGGCTAAACGCCTCTGCGCTGTAACTCCTTCCTACACATCCTTGCGGCAGGTGTTCTTAAGAAGAGGGAAGGGAAAGGCAAGAGAAGCCGAATCGAACGCTGGGGACTCCTTCATCAAGGAACTAAAGAAAGGGGACGGCGATCTTGGACAAATCCGATACCAGCAACTTTTAAGGCCCCTGGAGAAACGGAAAAAAGTGGGGTGGGGAAAAAGAAGAGGGGGGGGGGAATCCGTGTCTGACCGGAAATAAGGTGGAGCCACTTAAGATCTAAATGTCGGAATAGTATGAGGCTTCTTCCCAAGTACGCGTTCCTCTTCCGCAGCAGAAAAAAAAAACCAATAAGAAAACACTTCCTAGACAAAACAAGGTAAAGAAGAGGGGGAAAAATGCTCTAGGGTTTGGGCTAAAACTATCGTAATCCCCCATTAAGAAATCAAGGACTTTGAAAAAAAGACTCAAACCAAAAGGGGTGTTGACGCAATATCGAAACGTGGGCTGGCTCGTCTCCGGTCCGTTTCGATGTGGGAACTGGAAGGTTGCCGGGGGGGTGGAGGGAGAGAAAGGGAAAGGCGAACAAGTGCAAGGTGGCCGGCAGGAGGTCGCGGCTCTAATAAGTGCGAAAGTTATCATGGGGATCGGGAGAGTGGCTAGAAGAGGGGAAAAAAAGGGGGGGTGAAGAGTATGAATGGCTCGGTTACTGAAAACTGGCGTCCCTTAGGGAGGCAGAGGGGGGGGATCTGAAGATTGGGGGGATAAAATTGTAGGTTGCGTGCGATCGACGAAAACGGTTCCCGTCGCGGACTTCTGGCAGGGAGAAGAAAGTCTTGATATCTAATTCCGGTTTGACCAACAGCTTTGTCTCGCTAAAGGGCCGAAGAACCCACAGGGGGGGAAGGGACGGGAAAAATGGGAAACCTTGTGCAGTGAACATTTATATCATTGGGGAGTTGTTGCAGGAGTAGGCCACATCCAGATCTTTTATGAGTGAGGGTAGGAGGGAAAGAAGGGAAAAGGAGGGAAAGTTTAAGACAGGTCGCTTAAACGACCAGCAAGGATTTCATTTACGATTTATTGAACGCACGGAAACAAAAGGGAGCTTGTCGGGGAAAGGGGGTTCAGACAGAGAATAACTATCACAATTGAAATTGAAAAGAGCGCATCTAACAGGGTGGTAACCCACGTCTCATCTATTCATGAAAAAGAAGGCCGGAGGCGAGAAGGGGGGGGAAGCAGGTGACTCGGCGAAGTGAGATGTGGGCGCTTCGCCCGTAAACTTTAGAGCCGGGGGAAAGTAAGGCATCAAATCGGAAGGTGGGATTGGGTGCCAGGATAAGGCGCTAATGGGTCATAAAAAGGCAGATGTGCAAAATGTAGAGGGGGCAAATCTAGAAGCAGAGGAAGGGAACTTAGAAGGGACAAGTCAAGGAGAACATTACTATTCTACAGAAAGGGTGTATCTGGGCGGTGGAGGTTCCTAAAAGGAGCTCTCCAAACAAAAAACCTAGAAGGAATTACTGTCTCATAACGAAGTACCGTACAATTTATCGTGGTAGAATAGTAGGGAGTAAATGGAAGGGAGAGGGGGTCAAGGACGCATAGGCAAATGTCTCGACTACCGCAAAATGAGGAGGTTCTGACCATCAAAACTATCATCGAACCACAACACCAGGGACCGGAATCTGTCCAGGAAGAGAAGAGAAGGAGGCGAAAAAGCGCCGAAACAGCAACCCTTGTTGTGACTAGGGAGCGGGGGCGGAAGTCATCCTCTCTAGTGGAAATCCCAACATAGGGAGGAGCGAATGCACTGGAAAGAAAGTGGATACGATGTGAAGGGAATGTCAGATGTAAAATGACCAAGCCGTCAATAAGGGAGGGGTTCTCACGGGAGACAAGTAACTCGATAAAAAAGCGGCTGAAAAAGAAGCGACCACGGGAGGCAAATTGCACGATGAAAGGATGCCGCACCGCACCCCTGCAACAGCAGAAAACTGTGGAAAAAGAGAAAACTAAATTCCAAATCGTAAAGGGGGAAGATAAAGGGTCCTGAAAGGGAAAAGAGTGTTGGTCGGTCGTGTGTGGGAGAGAAGGACGGGGAGAGCGCCAGCCCGAAGCGTCAACAGCCATTAAAACTAGAAGGAAAAGAGACGAAAATCCGAGACTAGACCGGCGCCCGCAACGACAAGGGTAGAATAAAATTTCCAAACTCAAAAAAAATCACAAATGCGGACTGAATATCACTACAAAGGTAAGACAAGCCACACTCAAAGGGAGCTTTGAGAGGGAAACAAAAAATCAACAGGAAACGAGAGAAGACGAAGCGAGAAAAAAAAGGAAATCAGGCTCCGTTGAAGGGATGGGGAGAAACGGGGGGACAAACAAGACCCAACCTAGAGCACCAAAAACGCACGTCCAAGGAAGAGAAGACACGGTTATAGAAAACCCAGCGGGGGAGGCCGGGGGGGTTTCAAGAAGAAGGGATCTGCATGGTTGTCGGAAAGAGGTAAGGACAGCAGGATGGAATATCGGACGGGTAGAATGAAAGAAGGGGGCTAAGACGGCAAGCGACCCTAATGTTGGGGTAAAACGGCGTAGTCCTAAAAAGACCCGAGGGAAAAAGGGAAAAAAGATCTCGGGAAGTGTACTGGAAAATATGCACCAAAAGAGATGGGCCGGCCAAGGGAAATGATGATGCACCATTGGAGGGAAAGGATTTGCTTCGGGCAACTCGTCAGTGATGGTGGGGTCACGAAAGCGCACGGGGGGGCGCAACACAAGGTCGCGATCAGGGCAGGGGGTGCTGCGGAAACGCGCCCAGAGACAGCCGGGCCAACCCGGAGAGAACTAAGGGAAAGGCAAGGGAGGCAGGGCCGGCACCTGCGGGTCGGTGACACCGGACAAAAAGGAGGGGCCAGGAGGGGGGCAAGCTCCGTTAGCAAGGCAGAGTTTGCAGGGCAGAGTAAATGAAATAGCGTTACGCTACTCAGGAAAAATTCAGGTTGCAGGCTGAAAACCCAAGGATGATTCAGGGGCTTGAAGTTAGTGATGCGCGATAAAAAAGCAAACAACGCGGATTCTCAACTAGGATGGATCTATAGCGGCACGGCGAGTCCCTTTCAGAAAGGTTGAGGAGAATGGAACTAAAAACACTATGCCTCTTTAAGGGGGAGAAGATGCGGAAAGGTCATGGAATGAGCGGCGAGCCTGCACTTAGCACGAGCTAGGCAGGGGCATAGGTAGGCAGCACCCCTGGCTTGAAAGAAGGGTATTTCGTCAGTCGAGCCCTCGGACAGGTCACCCCCTCGGTACGGAAGGAAGGCGGAATGAGGAGTGCCAGCCTAAAAGGATTGAACATGAGAAGGGATAGAATGCCTTACTCGTCCCAGTGGTTTTATAGGTCAGGAGGGGAGACCAGCGCGAAGATGGGGCATCGGGGAGGAATCTAAAAGAATGGGAGACCATGGGGAAGAGAGGGAAGCAGGTTACGGCACGTATAACAAGAGTTGAAGGGGGGAAGAGAAGAAAAAGAGGCGCAAGGGTCAGCTCCTGATGCACTCCGGAGGAGAAACGGACAGGAGAAGGGGCCATGTGGCGCGGAAGCCTGAACAAGGGGGTCCTCTTTTCTAAGGCCTTAGCGGCACGCGAGAAAAAGAAATTAGCGACATGTTGGGGGGGAGAATAGACAGATCCAAGGAGGGGGGTGACTTAGTTACGACCGGGTCTTTCCGTTGGGGGAAATGTAACCCCGCGAGGCCCGGGGCAACAGGCGGCGAGGTGGGGGGAATGGAGTAGAAGATCGCAGGAACAAAAAGGGGAACTCTAAACAGAAGGATGGGCAAAACTGGGTGTGGCGCGGCAACGTGAAAGGAAGGCATAGGGCGGAATCTCAAACGATTAAATAAGTGAGGAGACATCTCAGAGCAAGGGGGGCCTAAGACTGCCAATGTTTGTGGCATAAGCGAGGTAAATTGTTCGAGAACCTCGCGGGAGGGGAAATCGGTCGGTTGGTTGGAGCCCGCGACAGGGGTTCTTTAACGTTTCTCATCCCGTAGATAAAACAAAGAGTACTAGTAGAAGGAGGGAAGCGGAGGGTCAAAGGGCTGTAGACCCTAGAGCGTCCTAACGGCCCGCGCCGGGCCAAACAAGCAAGTGAGGGAAAGAGGCTAAACCGGGCGCCCAAGAGGAGGGAAGGGCGCGCCCGGTGCTTAGAAAGGGGAAACTGTGGTCCTAAGAACTGGAGAGCATACTGGGATAAAAAAGACGGGGGTTAGAGGAAACTCCCGGTGAAAGACCAGACGGTTCTGCGGGGGGGAAGTCCGGGGGAACTCTAAGGGGGAGGGGGACACTGAAAAGAGGGAGGGGAGCATTAATCCAGAGGAAAATTGGAATTAGGGAAAGACTTTGGAAAAGACTTTCCTTCTTGTCGGAATAGGACGCCTGTATCGGAAGGGGAGTCCCATGTTGTCCTACTAGTCGTATCCTCTGGAGGAAAGGATCAAAAGTGAAGATCCGCCGAGGTCGAGTGAAAGGGAATTGGATAGGTGGAGGAAATAGCTCGGCCGAGATTATACTGTCATTCTAAGAAAAGGAATTCGAAAAAACCGAAAGTCCGATCGGGGAGAAATCCCCTTGGGTAGACGGCAGGCGATAAAGTTTGGACAAAAATATCTAACAGAAAAAAAGACGGAAAAGGAGGAAAGGGGGGGGGGAAAGAACGCAGTAAGAAAGGGGAAAGTCCTATTTCAAACGGCCGCCGCGCCTCGCGCGCGAGAGAACAAAACCACCACAAAAAGGATAGATCATCCGAGGAGAGAGAAAAACAAACACAACAGGGAGGTAGGGGGTATGTGAAAAAGAAAGGATGAGTAATTTCAGCGACGTTGTTGCGCTCGATCGCAGGCGTTAGGAAAAAGGGGGAATGGGGGGGGTCAAGAAGAGGAGGGATATTGACGGGGGGAGTAGGTTTCCTCACGGGGTTCAGAGGGTTGGGCCGGCCTCTATAAAACCAACCCGGAAAATTTGTCAAAGGAAGAGTCTTAGCGGGAGGGAGGCGTTGAAGTACGAGTATGTTCCTCAACTCCGCTGGCCGGCGAAACATCCGGCGCTGCGTCCCGATTCTACCAAAAGGCTCGTGGAGAGGACTGGACGACCTGGTTCGATGGGACACTAACATCGGGCTAGCTACGTTCTGCAAAGGCGGCCAAGGGAAAAGGTTCGGGAAAAAAAGGCCTTCTGAGGAGTGCAATTCCTGGGAACAGGCAGTAGTGAAGAGAACGGGTATATGCCGCTCGCCGGTATTAGCGGGGAAGAAATGCTGAAATTCAGTAAAATTGAGGCTAGGCACCTCACCGTAAATGTTTCTCTAATCTTGTCGGTAAACAGGGTGGGACGGAGGATCAGATAGTGTACTAACCAAATACACAGTCAGTTCGGCCGTGCAACATAAGAAGTTTGATCGTTGGAAAATAAAAAAAAGGGGATTAAGAGAATGAGGGACCGGATCAAGTGGTGAAAGGTGATTCATAATAGGCCCGACCAGATCAATGAATCAGGCAGTAGGGGGGGGGAGGGCTAGTGCTAGCGGAGGATAGGACGGAAAGCAAAAGGATCGTTTCCAAAGGATCGGGCTCCGCGAAAGCAAACTGTCAAGAGGAAGAAAATTCCAAAGGGAGTTAGGGAAGAGGAGGATGAAGGAGGACATACGGGAGGTTATCGGCCGAGGTCTCAGCTCCTGCAGCAGACAGAAGAAAGAGAGGGGGGAACGCATCAAAAACCCAACCTCCGTGCACAGAAGGGACAGGTGAATTGGGACTTTACGGTGTAAGCTCATCGCAATTGCCACTTGAAGAAGAAAACTAGGAAACATCCCGGAAGAGCTCAAGGTTTAAACTTCAAAAGGAGGCGGTACGACAGGGAAAAAAAGTAGGTTTAGACTGGAAATGATCAACAGGGGAAATGATATAAAGCACGGGGGAGAAGAGGGAGGGACTCCATCCTTCATCCACGATTACCCACCCGGCAGGGAGAAAATTGGAACATTGAAAGAAGGACGGCTGTTGGAAACAGACCTTCCTTCATGCAAAGGCCAGCTTTGGCGGAACAGAAGGATGAAATCGAAAAAAATCGAATCTGGACCGCAACGCCGCGCAGTTACCGTTGTCCCGCTCAACCGCGCGGGGCCAAACTTGACGGGTCTTCAACAGAGGGAAGAGACTGAAGGATGTCCGCGCCCATCCCCAACTCTCGAAAAACACGAATAGAAAGAGGGAAGAATCAGTGGTAGGAAAGGGGGAGAAGATAAAAAAAGGAAGCATGCAATCGATCCGGGTCGGGACAGCTCACAACAGGAAGGGAAAAGGGGAATCATAACTACCCGCGCAATTCCCCGGGCCGTCGCTAAGAAGAAGGCAGGATAGCGTGGGAAATTTTGGAGGAGTTCACACGGGTCACCTCCCAGCTGAATCGAATCGGTGTACGGGAAAAAAGGAGAAGGGGCTGGGGTGGGGTCGAGAGGAGAAACCGGAGTCAGTCTAAGAGGGGGGGGAGAAAAAAATAACCGTACACGGCCTCTCGCAATTACCGTACTAAAGAAGGGCTGGTGTAGAGCAGAAAAGAAGTCAACACATCAGGAAATCTCACAAAAAAGGTCGCAGGGCCCCTGCGTTAAAACTAGCAGCCTTCAAACAATCGATTTCATCTTAGAGCGAAAAAGCAGGCTTCCACGGAAAGGCAAAACGGCGGAATTTGGATAAAGGGGACAATCCTGCACCGATAGAATTGGATCGACGGCTTGACCTCCAACAGGAGAAAGAAGCGAGAGGGACTGATGGCACGAAGACAATACAAGCAGGATATATAGAGAAGGGGTCAAATAAGTCCAAAAAAAGGACGTCTCTCCCTTCTTACTCCTCCTGATCGAAAAAGACTCTCGGCGTTTCATACTAAGATAAAATCAAAGGGGACCTGGGGAAAAGGTCTCCCCTGCTTCACAATGAAAGGGGGGTTTCAGGGAATCTTTGGGTGAAGAAGGAAGTGGAGGGGAACAGGGTACCCAATTCTTTCAAAAGGGCAGAAGGCAGGGCGAGAGGGGAAAGACTGGGCCATTATCGTCAACGATACGAAAAACAAGACCTCGAACCAAAATAAAAAAGAGGTCTCAAAAGCGATGTGAATACGAGGGGGACAGGTTTGGGGAGAAACGCGGGCGATCGCAATCCCAATCCCCATCAGAAAAAAAAAAAGGGCGGTAACCCGGCACTCGCCACCTCCGGGTGCTTTCAAACCGCTATAAGGGGCAATAGATCGTGGGAGGGGCCATGGTGTAACTTTTTGGGCTCTAGCGTTTAAGGAGGTACCAAGCCTGCGGTAAAAGGAGGTCCTTCCGTGCCGCGCTGTCTCGTCAAAAAAGGGTTAGAAAAGGAGTCAGGGTGGGGGATAAGAAGAGTAAGGGGGGATGTTTCGCTGGCGTTGCAAGTGGAGAGTAATATAAAGGAGGGAGCCATGGTGGATGGAGGAGAGTCGTTAAAATGTCGGGGGCTGATGGCGGGGGATATCGCTGCAAAAAGCAATTAAACTGCGGTAAATGACAGGAGGGGCGGGGAGAGGGGAACTAGCGCTTCATTATTATCAATCATTGGTTTTGAGCGAAAGGGGAGGGGGGGTATAGAGAACACCGCCTTAAAAACATGTGTCAAAAAATGCAATCCCAGTCGGGGTGCCCATTTAGGTAATCAAGCCCAGAACCATTTATATGCAGTAAGATTGGAATGCGGGGGGCAAACACGGGAAAATGAGAGAGGTGAAAGGGGAGTTGCTTGCGATTGGAATAAGGGAAATCTTCAACAAGTCATCCGTGGGTTGATGTGAACTAAAGGAAAAGGAGGGGGAAATCGAGGCGGTGGGGAAACGAAAGAAGAAAGTCTGGAGGCAAGGGGTCACAAAGGCCTCAGGGCGGGGATAGTCAAAGGGGACAGGGATGGAAAGAAAGAGAGAGGGGGGCAGTAAAGGGGGTGGGGCCGCGACGGCGAAAGGGGAGGGAAAAACGAAGTAACTCAAAGAGAACAAACGGGGGGGGGGTGAGGTTGAGGGGTAATTCGGAACTGGCTAGGTCGGCCTTCCCGAATAACAGCAAATTCAGAAGGGAAAAGACAGCAGAAAAGGGGAAATGTAAGGGGGGGCAGAAAGAGGATTAGAGGATGGTCAACCAGCAATATTTTGCAGGAGTCGGGACTGAAAGAATTTTAAGGAGAGGGAAAATCTACGTCTACTGACGTCGAAGAGACTACCAATAAAGTGTGTATACTTTAGGGATGACGACAAGAAGGAAAAGGGCCTCGAGCAAAAAACGGGAGAAGGAAGAAAGAGATATAGGGGAGAGTCTTCATAGAAAATCACATGGGAGGGGAGACAGAAGAAAGCATAGGGGAGGGGGGGATTCGGAAAGTACAGCATCTTCAGGTGAGTCGGACGGAAGGCGGGGAGTGAAAGACAAAACGACAGCCCACTCAAAGGGAAGGTTGTCACAGGAGGGAAGTGAAGGTGAATGCTATGGTGGAAGCAAAATAGAAGAGAAAGTTAACAGAGCAAAGGGGGAGGTTCAACAGGGAGGGGAGGCCGTAATCTCTGGGAAAGTAGATTTTGCCCCCCATGGGAGCTCTCTTTCCAGGGTAAAGTGCGGAGGAGAGGGGGGAGGGGTACTAATCATTACCAAGGGAAGAAGAAAAAATATGGCGGTTGGTCCTGTGAGGAAACATACATCGACGAAATCCGCTTCATGTTAGAGCGAAACAGAGTGGGGAGAAGGGGGTTGAGTGCCACGTCTGAAAAGACAATCCCAGAAAGAAGGGAAAATAGTTCAAGGTTTGCCAGAAGCCTGCAATTCAATCTAACTGATAGAACTGCACCAAGGGGAAACGTGAAGGTAAGGGACCAAAGGTGTTGAGAGTACGGGGAAGCGGAGGCCAAAAGAAAGGCGTCACAACATTGAAAGAAAAAAAAAAGAAGTGAAGAAGGACAAAAGGGAACTCTAAAGGAGGGTGCGAGGGAAAAAAGAGACCAAACATAAAGTGTATCCTAGGACGATTCACGGAGGAATAGCCAAGCATAATGCAAGTGATCAGGAACCTCGGCAGCATTAACATAGAAAACATCCTCCAAGGCGAGGGGTGATACCACTCTCCCATTATACGGTAGAGGGGCGGAACAAACATCAAAGGGAAATATCGGGCACTCAGGGGGCAATGTCTCTTTCTGCAGCACCAACATGAATGAGAAAAAAAAAGAACGGTAACCTCACTATTCCATCACACGAGTATAAAAAAAAAAGGGGGGAGGGAAAACCCTGAGGAATGGTTGGAAGAATCAGAAATATAGCATTGGTTATTTTGCTAGAAGCAAAAAAAAAAAAGCAATGGTTTAACATGCACATGGGTGATATTCATCCGCAGCGGACTGCAATAAGGAATGGTAAAGGAGGACAGGTTGAAGCCTTGCGTAGACGAGAGAAGAACCCTCGTAGACAGACTGAACTGTGGAGAGGGAATTGCAGACTTGGACGATCTGGGCCACCATCTCTTACACTGGACGGGGAAATTAAAAAAAGGGGATAAGCACAGCTGGTATACGGAGGAGCAAACTAGTCGGGAATCTTTCTTTCGTCCACTCAGGCTACAAAATAACGAGATAGGAAAGGGGGATTTCCGGGGACGGCGCGGCCGTCTAAGAAAAAGCAAATACTGACAGTTATGTGATAGAAGTCTCAGAAAAAGGGGATAAAATGAAGAGGTCAGGGGGGGTCAGACTACTACTAAAATTTCGAGGGCTTGCATGGTGAAGTATCAAAAGGGAGCGTTTGAACGTTTAAGAGTCATCGGCGAGGGATATACTAGGAAACTCAAAGATCTTCAGTTTGGCCAGTCCTGCTCGTTGAACGGGGAAAAAGAAGGGATGAGAGGGTTTGGTAAATACAAAAGGAAAGAGACATATCACTCTAAAAACCTTGCTCTCTCTTCATCGCCGGTCGCCGGTAGAAGGCCTTAGAGAGGGGGTCGAAGGAGAAAAAAAAAAAACCAACACAAGGAAAAAAATCGAGAAGGGCCTGGGGGAGACTGAGGTAGTGATACCGTTCCGTGAAACCGAGCAGGGAGGCCTTTCGGTCGGTAAGACAAGAAAGGAGGCCTAAAAAAGTATTTATGACAGGAAAGCGAGGACGGTGCGGGAGTCAACTGACGAAAAAAACCCGGTCGGAAAGGAAGGAAGGGACCGGAAAAAAAGGGATTCAGGCAGCCATGTCGCCCGTGCCCGACGATGTGCGCGGGGAGGGAACGTAAAGGAAAGCTGTCCTTTTTTACCTGGACCACGCACAGAAAAAAAAGAAATGGCCAAGAGATGGCCGGGAAGGAAACCTTCAAAGCCAAGGGAAGATTCGGAGGGGGTCGGTCTCTCCTGACAGACGCTTGGGTCTCCAAAGCTACATTGCAAGGGCCTGGACAGGGCCCTCACGGCAATTGAAGGAACCCTTCATGTAGATTCACGGGAGGGGGGACTGAGAGTAATGGTGGCAACGAGCCTAAGCTGTCCCTTACTGGGCTCAATGAAAACTTCTAAAGAGGGTGGAAAGATGGAATACATACCATCCGTGGACCTGGGAATGCTTTCCCCGGCATGCATGGCTCGACATTCCTACGTTAGAAGGGAAAGGGAGAGAAATCGTCAGACTCGAAAGGAACACGTAAAAATAAAAAAGGGCCGTCTTTTCAAACTCTGGGTTTCTAAAGCAAGCTAAGGGAAAAGAGGAGGACCATGCTAATCGAAATCTCAGGAAAGTAACGTGCTGCTTCCTCTCGCCGCCTGATAAGAAAGGGATGAAGGTAATTAGGGAAACTTCTTTCTATCCTCTCGAGAGAAAAAGTAAGGGGGAGAAGCCTGGATTGAATTTCGATCCCTACTATACGACCAATTAAGAAAAAGCAGAGGGAAGGGAGGGTCGGGTCATCTATAGAAAAATTGAAACTCCGGCGCCTTTTCCCAGCTATACACTAGAGGTTGAGATGCTCGGGGCAAAAAAACTCGGCTGGATAGCGTCCAAGCGGTCGGTTGGTTCATCCTGAAGGTAAAATATAAGGAAAAGGGAAAACATCCTGATAAATCGCAGGAGAGGACTTGTCCGATGACCTGTGAGGAAAGGGGGAGGGAGGAAGTCCGGAGAAGGAAGGGTAGCGCGGCTGGACCTCTGCGGGAGAAACCGTGCGAGAGGGGTATCTAAATTCTGGAAATAGTGTAGGTACGCCTTTTGTGCCCGCCGCCGCTCGCGAAAAGGGGGCGGAAAAAAGGGGAAATCAAAAGGGGGGTTGAAAAGGGGGAAGTGGAAGATCGGCGATGTCGGGGCGAGGAGTCAAGAGATGAGGGAAGAGCGTACTCAAAGGTAGGGGAGGGGGGCAGGAGCGGAGGAATGGAATATCGTTCAGGCCCCCT
>Ga0179591_1266908_pt1 | contig 13507 bp, 10 predicted proteins | sample CZOMad2_1_08_16f_FD_182891 | JGI IMG/M metagenome (GOLD analysis project Ga0179591, IMG submission 182891) | Vadose zone soil fungal communities from Angelo Coast Range Reserve, California, USA - CZOMad2_1_08_16fungal (PacBio error correction) | ecosystem: Environmental > Terrestrial > Soil >...
TATGCAGGGGAAGGCGGAGGGTAGGGAAGGGGGGGTGGACTCCCTTCAACTTCGATGGGCATCAGACAGGAGGCGAAAGAAATCATACAGTATTTGCGAAGTCCGTTTCCGGACGTACACCAGGCCGGGAACGACCAGAGAAGGGGGGTCCATGGGGTCACCCCTTGTCAAACTCCTTACTCCCGCCCGGTATCAGTAGGGCATGCCAGTAACCTTCTCTCCGCCGAAGGGACCTCATCCCAGCCACTCAGGTCCAAGAAAGGGGAAAGAATAGCAAGAGATCCCGAATCCTTCACCCGAAGGAGGGGACGAAAATAAAAAGCGTGTAGGGGTAACCCTTTTGTAGTAGCATTCTCTCTCCGTCCCTTCAAAGAAGGGTCCCGAAAGGGTCAAACAAGGAGGAAAAGAGTAAAGGAGTACGCCTCATGCGCCAGTCCCCTTTAGAGAAACAATGGAATCCGCAGTTGAGGACCTCATGAGGGGTGAGATTGCAAGCTCCTGGAGGGTAAGACGGGGAGGTAAGGGAGAAGGGGGTCCTGGTCGGTAACTGAAACGGAACTACCAAGAGAAAGACGGGGCGAAGTTTCAGGAGGCGATCATCTACGAGCGGTGGAGTAAGAACGCCAAATCCTCCAGTCTGACCTACCAGTAATTCTCCGTTTGTCAAACGACAAAAACGGGAAAAGAAAGGAGCAACTGCCGCCTCACTCCCCTCGACGGCAAAGGGGGAGGAAAGTACTGGCCAGGGCAGAAAAAGGCCCGTTCTACCGACAGTTTCCAAAAAACCGATCCACGGAAGAAGTCCAGAGGAAATAGTGAAGACGCGGTCCCCTAGGGGGGGGGGGGGGTGGGGGGGCCGTGGAGCCAGCGAAATTTCCAACCGCAGGCGAGCATGAAAGAAGCAACTGGGGGGGGAAAGAGAAAAAGATCTCCCCTCACTGAAGGCTGGGGAAGGAAAAAAGGAAGGTCTACACAATTGGGGGAATGAGGGTTGAGCATACGGAGGTAGGAAACGGAAGAAGAAAGCTTCCCGGAACGTGGTGCCACAGCAAAGCAAAAAGTGTCAAACGGGGGGCAAAAACTGCAAAAAAACTAGTTGCCGAGAAAAGGGCCCACTACGAAGGGGAAAACCGTGTGGAAGCCTTGTCCGGGGCCCCTTCTACAGTCTCAGTTGAAGAGGGGAAGGAAAGAGGGCGTAGCTGGGCAAAAATCAAATGGTTCAACGCCGCCCCGGGGGACAACTGGAAAAAAGGGCCAGGGGCCAAAAGAGGTGGGCACCGTGAAATCCTAGATAACGGAAAAAAAGGGGCAAATGGAAACTGATAAGAGCGGGAACCTACCTGGGAGGGATCTACGGAATTGGGCACAAACCCCCAGAAAGTGGCAGAACCCCCCCCGGAAAAAAATCGGTACCAGAATGAGGGGGGAAGGAAATGGGTCTAACTATTGATTTGATAAAAGAAAATTCTTCCAAAGAACCCGAAATACAAAAAAAAGAAGGGGAGGCAAGGGGGTGGGCCTCCAGGCCCTAGGGGGACATGGGAACAGGAGGGGGGGGGAAAAAAGAAGGGGGGGGCCTGGGTCCTTTTACAAGGGTTGGGCAACCAAAAAGGGGAGCAATCCGGGGGAGGTCTGCCGACACCTCCTGTTTTTAATGAGAAGAAAAGCCGGGGGGGGACAGGAGGGGGGAAAGGGGTAGGTGGTCTTGGAACAAAATGGGGGGCTTCGACTTGAAAGAGCCGCTCGTTTCCCTTAACCAACAACCAAGTTCGATGAGAGATAGAAAAAACATAAACATAACAACGTGAATTATTAAATAGATGAGATTCAAATGGAAAGGGGGGGGGGCAATATAATAGAAAAAAAATGGCAAAAGATCCTAAGGGAGGACCCAGTCGACCCTCTGACTCCACCCCTCTGAACCAAACGGTAAGGGAGGGAAAGGGCTATCAACCCATCCCATCCCAAATCTTTTCTAGGGCGACCATTCAAAAAACCAAACAGAAAAGGAGCAGGGGGTATGCCACGAGGGGTAACACTTAAATACGGGAAACCAGAAAAGGGGGGGGGGAAATCCCCTTTCCTCAATTGGTCAAACCCCGCCCAGTGCGCAAGGGGGGGGAGGGTGTTAAAAACTCGACTAGTCAAGACGACCTCAGGGGGAGGGGAAGGGGCACCCCCTAAAAGACCACGTGGGGATGGCTCCGAAAACAAATTCTCTTGAAACGGCTGAAAAAAAACAGGCCTCTATCTAATGAGCAGGGGGGAGAGGGAAAAGCATTCATCCACGTGGGGTTCTTCGGATTCATCTTATTCAGGGGAAAAAACCGCTGGACGTGCCCGGTTCCCCGGTGCCTGTTACCTCACGGGAACCGAACGAAGAACCTAGAGTCCGCGTGACTTGCCAAAAAAAAAGGGAAACCCCCTCCAGGGGGGAGGAAAGTCGAACGTTCTTAGGGGGACCACAGAGAAGAACTAAAAAGAAAACCTAGGTTTTAACAGACAATGCTACCCTTTCAATGCAAAAACGGTTCCTTGCAATTTCAGGAGGACATAGGGGACGGGCGCCGTTCATCCTAAGGATGCGCAGTCAAAAAAACTGCAGGAAAAACCTGCAACAAGAAAAGTCTTGAGGACCACATGCAAACCTGAAAAAGATCAAACTGAAATGGGAAGCAAGACAAAGGGACGGGATAACGGCGGCATATCAGGACCCAAAACAGGTCAAGTCATGAACTTCCGGTCAGAGGGGGGGGCCCAGGCAAAAAAAGGGGAAAGGCTCGAAGGCAAAATCGAGGCTCTAAAGGGAAAGGGAAGGGAGAGGACACGGACTAGACATGGACATTCCGGGTAAACGTCGGGGGAAAGGGAGTTTCGCACAGGCATGATCAGGGTCGAAACGGCCAAAAAGGAGGGCAGGGGGAAAGCAAAGACCCGTGGCCATTTGTCATGAAAGCCTGTCAGAGGGACGTGGGGAAAGGTGACAGGCCTGCAATATGGGGGACAGGAAACCGAAAAAAGAAGAACCACGGTGGACGTGATGCTCCCTCAACCTAGGTCCGGGGGGAAAAAAAAGGGTTCAAACTGCAAAATAAGTGGACGAAAAACGTAACAAGGAAAAACGCAACGAAAATCCCCCAGCCCGCGAAAGGGAACAGCCGGGACAGAGACCAGAAATGGAACTGACCAAAAAAAAGAAAGGGGGGGAGGGACAAGTGGGTTGAGATTAAATGGGGAATACAGGCCCTATGAGCTTCGTCCTTAAAAATAGGGGCCACTCAACGGTTAATTAACGGGACCCTGCCTTGGTAAGCTGGGAAAGGAAAAATGGAAGCATGTAGTATCCTCCCCCAAAAGCGGAGGGGTTTTCGTTCTGTCACCAGGTGGCCGGATCGGGCTAAGGAAGGGAGAGGGGCCGGGAGGGGGGCCCTGAGTCTTATATTACCTCGGACTAGGTCGAAAAAGGGGAGCGGGGAACAACAAGATATTCGACATGTGTGTCGTTCGGTCACAACCCAGCGCAAAAAAAGGAAAACAGGAACCTGAACTTCTTAGACCGTAAGTCGTCCGAGCACCTCCATAATTATCACCGGAAGTGGATTTTAAGGGGGTCGAAGGGGAAAGATGACCAGATAGTCACTGGCTTGCCAACAAAGCAAAAGGGGCCCACAACGAAAAAGGCAAAACACTGAAATAACGCTCAAAAAACAACATGAAGAAGAGAGGGGGAAGAGTTTCAGGGTGTAAGTCAGAGGTCGCAGTGGTGGAACTTCCAGAGTATAGGGGGGGAAAAAATAACGACCAGGCTCCGAAAAATAAACTGACCCTACTGTGCTCAGGCCGTGGCCCGAAAGAAAAAAGAGGGGTTCCGGTAAACCACAAAAAAACTGTGAAATTAAAACCTGGGGGGATAGGGCGAAAAGAAGAACACGACCGCAAAAATCGAGGATGGGTGCGTAACCAGAGAACAAATCTCAAAGGAACCGGAAAAAAGAATTTCCTCAGGCCGCCCGCAAACGGGCCCACAGAACAATCCCGTAAAAAAAAAGGAGAATGAAAAGGCCCCGGCACCGTCATCGAAAAATAACAGATCGGGCTGCGTCAGCCACGGGGTAGAAACGAAGGGGGGTAACATAAAAAAAGCCAGCGCTCGTCCGTCAAGCCGGACACGCTTCACCAGGGAGGGCAAAAGAACGGGTCCCAAGCCTTCATCAAGGAAAGGTACCCCTTACACTGGGACTGCCGCCGTCCTGTTCTAGGCATCGGTGAGCAAGGGCCTTCCTCCGCGTCGAAAAGGGGGAAAAGAAAGTCACAAAGGGTCAAGTGCTGGGAGAGTGCACATTGCCGACAAGAAAAGACGACGTCCTGGAATGAGCTATCGAAGGAGGGGGGATTTCAAAGAGCGGGGCGTCCTTCGGGAAAGTCCTGACTCGGTACCAAACGGCCTTAGGACCGGGGGGTAACCCTTGCCACCGTCCAACTGCACTCGCCGGAATACCCTCCCCCCTATGACCTGGCACCCTTTGTACGGGAAAAACAGGGAAGACCGGTTACAGACAACTCAAACCTTCTACCAGCCAACAACTCACCACATTTCACCCGAGCAGGATAGGGAAGCTACTCTACTCAAAACCTCAAAACCTGACCTGCTGTCCCCAGGAGGGAAGGGGAAAGAGAAAAAACCGCTTGAACAACTTAATCATGGGAACGAAAGGATTGGCCGAATCAGCCCTTCGAGCCTCCCCAAAAAAGGGGGCGTGGACGAGAGGCGACTCAATAACCGACAAGGAACAGACCCCCGACATCAGGGCTTTGGGAACAAGGGTGGCCGGAAGTCTCATACCAGATGGAAGGGACGGAACGCGGATGAAGGCACCCATTTTGGCCCGGCAAAAACCAAGGAAAAACGGGGTCGGCAAAAGTAAGGGGCCAAGGGTGCAACCTTTGGGAAATACACTGCCTCTGACAGGAGGAGGGGCCAGGGAAAAGGGACAGACAGTACGACGTGTTCCGGACGTGAAAAAAAGGTGACTTGGGTCACTAAACCGGGCCGAGTGTGACGGACTAGAAAATCTTCAGGAACGCCCGTGAACGGAAGGGACCGCCGGTGGCAAGTGGATGAACTCGAGCCTCACAAAACGCACACTTGTGCCCATATAGCCTCATCTCACTCGACGATAAGGGAGATACGGGAAAGTTGGTCGGCCTGCCAACGTAAGTTCAGAAAAAGCAAGGGGCTGGTCGACAATGGGGCGAAAAGAGGGTCGTGATGTCTTCACTCAACCCCCAACCCCAAAAGAAACGGTGGGGAAGGGGCGGGGACGGGGCTCAAGCCAGGGGGGCACTTGGAGGGGAATCATATAAGTGGCCCAATTTAGGTTGGGGAGAGTGGTCAAACGCACTGTGGCAGAAAAAAAAAAAAACGTGTTCGCGGGCGCGATCACCCTTTGGGGGTGACTTTATTTTTGAAGACCCTCCAAAGGCAAAATCGAGCGGGCTGAAATCATACGATTTCAACTGACGACGACGGCACGGCGCGTTTCTGGGGGGAAAAACCCCCTGGCAGGATCTAATCCTCAACCACTAGGAGGAGGAAGGAGCCAGAAGGCGGGGAGGGGGTTGGGAAAGAGAAAAGAGGCCCAAAGCGTCGAACGCCGAACCCTAGTCCCGTCACCCCCGCTCCAAACAGGCCGCTTGCAAGTCACTCCCCGTCCCCCAAGGAGAGACAGCAGCAAACAGAGAAAAACACTAAAAACAGTCCTGAGCTATAAAAAATGGAACAATCCATGCCCCGGAAAAACTTGAGAAAGTCCAGAACGCCCTCGTCCAGCCCGTCTCCCAAACAAAAAAGAAAGAGGATGGAAACAAAAAAGACCACATCGGTCGCACACAAAAGGGGTCATCACACCAGCCGCGGGTCCGCTGAAAAGCTTAGTAGGGAAAACAACTTCTCAAGAACGACCACAGTTTTCGTCGATCATCCTCAAGACACAAAGAAAAAGGGCCAAGAAGGCCGAATTGGAGCAGCCTCAAGTGTTACACTGGGGGGTTGAGGGTGAGGATTCGAGGATCCTGAACCGGATGGGGGCACCTCCAAAAAGGTTGTAAAAGCCCGTTGACATCTAACGCCGTATTAAAGCAAAAACAGATACCAACAATTGCCATCAAGGACTGCCCGGCCCAACCGCAGGGGGAAGAGGACGTTTCTGACGGCGTCCCCCTGGGTCCTGGAACCAAGAAAAGGGAACTAAAATTTGGGGGGGACCCTTCGGGGGGGGGCAAATCAGCAACTGGAGGACCCCGTTCTGGTAACGGTTCACGTAAGGGTGACCACTTGCCAGGAAGCCTATAGAGGCGGTGAAGCCCGCAAACGTGAAGCATGGGTCAATTCCCTCTCAAAAGAACTTGGGGCGGGGGGGGTACTACCTGCACAGTGGGAAGCTCTGCCAAGAACGGAAAATAAGGAAAAAGGGGGAAAATTCAGAAGTTGAAATTAACGCCAAAAAGCCAGGACGCTGAGCGGGGCCAGCGCAGGGCACCTCGCAATCAATCTCAAGCGGGTCCCGGCCAATTACCGGGAAGGGGGGAAAACTAGGAAGGATAGGGAAGAAAAGTGTTACTTAACCGGTGTATGAGGACCGAAGGGGGCATGCACTGTACTGGAATAGTACAAGGCCCCGGCAGAGCGGAAGTCGCGCAAAACCGGGGCTGTGTCCAGTTTGGAGGTACCCTCAGAAAAAGTGGCCCATTGGCTGAGGGGGTATGAAAAGGAGATGGTAATGGACGGACCCTCCGTAGCACCCCCCTTCCATAAGTGCTCCACTAAGGGGGGAAAAGTCGTCGGGGGAGGATGGTTAATTCCGATAAGCTTTCGTCTGTACCGTCAGCCTCAAAAGAAAAACGGGGGAACAGGAAGAAAATCAAGACTCGGGTTGCAAGCTCCAAAACGACTGGAGAAGAAAGAACGCCCTGCTTGGTCAGTAATTGTGTTTTGGAAAAACAGAAGGGAAAAAAAGGCAAGGGATGAAGGATCTGGGGATGCTTCGTGGAGATGGCCCAGGTCATGTTAAGGAGGTGTAGACCTCCCTTGTGGACGGGGACGACGTGGAAAAATGGAAGAATGTAAGGGCCAGGATTCAACCACTACCACCCCCCGGGGGGGGGGACCATTAAAGCGCAGCGCTTTGTGGCGAGACAGAAGGGAAAAAAAGGGCTTTTGAAAGGGGGGGGGGGATGAACCGGCTTGGGTCAGAAAAAGTAGCACTCTTGGTGGAAAGGAGGCAAAACGGAGAGGACAAACAGTAAAAAATTGCCTGGGGTATTCATAGGACGGATCTGGGAAAAAGGGAAAACTTCTTAAATCGAACATTTTCGGGGGGGGGTAGGTCCCGGGACCCTCCCAGAACGGTACCCCATTTCCGGATGGGGGAAAGAGAGGTCGGCACGGTCCCCAAAATAGAACCTGTCAGGGGAGAGGTTTCGTACGAAGGCCCCACGGGGGGTAAAAATAGGTGCCTGCCTGGGGGGGGACTCCACACATTGTACTACCGACAAACGAAAACAAAGGGCTCAGAACAGACTGGCACCCGAAAGCTTAGGAGGGTGTATTAAAAGAAAAAAATGTCAAATTGACCTGGCAAAGGAGGGGTGAACGGGAAATTGGGGGGGGGTCGCATCAGGGGAGAGGAGGTTTCATCTGGAACGAGTGCTCAAAGGCACTTCACCGAATTTAAATGATTGTCCGGACAGAAAAAAAAAATCGACCAGAGAAATTGAAGAAGAGGTAGACCGGGAGACGCGGAAAAAGAACCGCCCCGCGTGTCGTGATCTGGGGGGAAAAATGAACGAAACAGAAAAAAAAAAACATAGAACAGCCGGACGAGGTAAAAAGACATCGGGCCCCTAAACGGGAAAAAAAAAAAGAGGAAAATCCTCGCACGAACGTATCCGAGACGGTACCGGCGTGTCGGAAGATAACCAGCGGCGGGGTACGTCAAAGGTAAAGAAAGACGCCAGGTGTTAGTAATCGGACGACAATGCGAAGCAAAAAAAGGCGTAGTGAAAAGGGGATTTCCAGGGAACCGGCAAAACTCTAGAAGGAAACGAAAACGGGAAATCAATCAAAGAAGGGACCTACTGGTCCCCGGGGAGCCGGGGACGGGAAGGAGGGAACAAAGAAAGGGGGGAGAGGGACCCGCAGCCTCCAACAGGGTCAGTAGCGTAACGTCACGGTTCGTCGACGCTACGACAAAGGACAAGACTCAACGAGGACTGGTCACTGGCGGGGTGCCTGGGGGGGTGAGCGTGGCGTTCGAAGAGAAGAAAGATCTGAAATAAAGACCCGGCCATTCATCCGGGGGAAGAAAAACCCTACACCGCCCATGGACAAAGGGGGGGGGACACGCCGCCCTAACCAAAAAAGCAAGTTCTCTTAATCCTGGCAGGAAACAGAAAGTCAGAGAAAGAAACACCGGAACAATTTTGACACACCCGGAATTGCCGAGCTAGCAGGAACGGCCAAGGACAGTGAAACACCTAACATCAAACGGAACTATTGCCTGTATAGCCGCACAACAGGGCAGGCAAGAGGGAATGAAAAAGAAACTGGGGGTAAAAAAGCCCAACGTCTATGAGAAAAAATGGCCTGTCGTGGCGCAAAAGGGGCCTCTGAATAACGTGCAATTTCGAAACCCCCTAAGGGAAAGGAGAAAAAAAGAAAAAAACAAGGACGGGAAGACAGACCGGAACTCGGAAAGAAAACGGACAATCACAGGCTCCAGGGGTCAAACGGCCATGACCGGGGGGGGGGGCGAAAAAAGACCATTTTCTGGCATCGGTGAGGTTCCCATGGGTGAACAAAAGTGGTATTATCCCTTCCCTTGGGAAAAACGTTCCTTGTGGGAAAAAAGGGGGGTGACCGGGAACCATTCAGAACGTAAAACTCTCAGTACAGGTGGTGGGGGCACTGGGGAAACACTAGGTCTGGGTCTGCGTCCTCGGAGGAGTGAGGGAAAAAAAAAAAATAAAGGCAAAAAACCGGTGAAACCGGGACCAGCAACACAGTCGGGGGGTCACCCTGAAAGAACAGAACGAAAAAACAAGTGGGACAGTATCAATCTCAAAGATCGCCGACCGAAAAAAAACAACTTAGGAATCGACGGACAAGGTTGGGTTCTAAAAGGGGGGGGGCGAGCCCGGCCAGTACGCCGGGGGGGAAAAAAACCTGATCTGGGGGACGTAACCTAGAAGGGAAGGGGGTGCCTTCGGGGTTAAGCCTCACCCCTGAGACCCCAGAGCCGGGCGGGTTACGTCTTCCGGACAGAAGCCAAGGGAAAAAAGTGGAGGAAAAGGCAAGGTGGCATAGTTGGGTAAACACGTGCAAAATTTGGCAGGGAGAAGGGAAAAAAGACGAGGGGAAGGGAGTGGGATAATCAAAAAACGGGACCGGATACGAGCTGGGCTTACTTAAGCTTGGTTGACGGGTTGGGGAAAGGGAGCAAGGAGAGGGGGGTGGAACCACCTCAAAGTGCAGCATCATAAACAACTGGTGAGGATGAAAAAAGGGGACTAAAAGAAGAAGAAAAGCGGGTGTTCCACCAAAAACCATCGGCCACTTACCCCAGGAACAAAGAAACGGGGTCAAGCCCCGCTCCTAAAGAATTAACCCGCCCAGAAAAAACAGTGATAACACGTCAGGGAAAAAGGCTGTTGCTCAAGGAGATCACAGAACCTCCCACTTCTTGAGAAAAGGGCGAAAAAAAAATCTTCCAACGGAAGAACCGGCTACCGGCCCATCGGTCAGACCCTTCGTCGCCTTAAAAATCCGGAAAACAAGCCCCGGCGGGGGGGCAGGCTTGGGCTCTGTATGGGGGGGGACGGAGCAGCAGAAAGGAAAAAGAAGGAGGCCCGCCCAACGCCCAGCAGTTCTGAGTCCAAGAGGAACGGCCGTTCTAGGGCCTACCAAAGGCAGTCGGAGAGGAAAGAAAACCAGAAATGGATGGCAGGTGAAGGAGCTGAGCAGATCAAGTCCTTTTGGGGGTCACTGTCCGGATGGGGGGAAAAGGAGAAAACAAAAAGCAAGTGGGGGGTCCTTCCCAAAAGGGGAAAAAAATCAAGCCTAGTACGGGGAAGGGTCCCAACCCCGCTTGGGAAAAGGGAGGCAACGGAACACAGCAAAGGAAGAGGTGGACTATTAGGAAAATACGAAACTTTTTGCCTAACAAAAGGCCAAAGACGAAGTGAGAAGGCGTTGAACCTGTCCGAGGTTCTCAGTGGACACCACAGGCACGGTTTAACACCAGGGGGAGTCTGCATGCCCTTGGCCCCAGGTCCCGGGAAGAGAAGGGGATTCGTGTGAAACCATCGAGGATGAAGAACCGTGAAAAGATGGCGACGACGCAAATCACCGGCTGGGATACGACACAAAGGGTGAAAACGGGTTGGAGCAAAGTCCTAGGTGAAGACAATCACAAATAATGGCATTTTAAGGTTAGGTAGGCGGAACGTCTACCCAGCACTTAGTCAAACTACAACCTACCAGCACCGGGTACAGGAAGACTAAATACTGTTGACCATAGTGTCCTTGACGGGACGGTTATAAAGGGGGTGAAAGGTGGGGGGAGATCAGGGCCAGTCGCTGTGTTGAAACATGAAGGTGTCGGGTGCGGAGAAAAGGTCCTCCACCTTGCCATGATCATTGTAGAACGGGGGCAAAAGGACGGAGGTCGGGCGGGCCAACCAGAACTTGGTCGGTGGGGGGATAACCCTAAAGAAAAGGGGCAGTTTAGGTTTATAAATTGGAAACTGACGGTAGAAGCACATATCGACGACCCCCAAAAGGAGGGATATGCCGACCTGGACATACTCGTCGTGCTGGGTTAGAAACGACAAAAAAAAAAGGGGGTGAAGAACCACTGGGACACGGGAAAGGACCTCTAAACGAATAAAACGAGAGGGCGGCAAGAGAACCAAAATCCCAACTTCCTAATAAAAAAAGCCCAGGAGGATAGGGGGGGAAAAAATCCAGGGGAAAAGGCAAAGGAAGTGAGGGACGGAAAATAAAGGAGGGGGTGCCCGAGTGGTGTAGGGACCATGCTTGACTAACGAACACTGTCTGTTGGTGCGCTCAAGGGGAAAAAGTAGCCTACCCACACGAAGGGGAAGACTTGCCTCGGTCGGGGGTTGTACTGGAGGGGCGTCCCAATCTTGGACTTTCGGATACGGCCTGGGGGCCAAGAAGAGGGTAGAAGGATGACTTGCGTTGCGTACCTGACCAGGGGGGATCTTTTTGGGCGACAGGGGCCCGCAGAACAATCCTCAAAAACAAAAAACACGAAGAGACAATTTGGGTGGCGTGTCATGGCACTCCTTCCAGGCCTTACACCTCGGTAGGTAGACAGGCGGGGGGAGAGCACCCCCGCAAGATGGAGGACCCGTAAACCTAAGGTTTTTCGTAAAACGAAATACTCATGACCCTCGAGTACAGGAAAGACGGGCCAACAAGGTTGGAAAGAAACAGGGAACCGGCAACCCATTAATACGCAGATCAACTGATGGGGCAAAACAAAAAAAGGAAGGAAGGGGAAAACATAAGTGCATGGGAGGAAGAAAGGGTCGAAGGTGTACGTGTGCCAGCAGAACTTGTCGAGGGTGGGGGTCAAAAAAAATCTACCCGCCGGGACGAAAATCACCTGCACAACAAAAGGGGTGGGGGGGAAATTGGGGCCAGAACAGATAAACAACGGTAATACCTCGCCGAGGGGTGACCGGTAACTGGGCACGGAGGAACTTCCTACGCACACGGGGGTCGAGAATCGAGGTGAGGAAAAAAAAAAAAAAAACTAGGAAAGGCCGGACGTGAAACGTCAGGATCCTTTAAACACTAGGAAAGCCTCGACCCAAGAAAAGGTGCCCAGTTAACTGAAGGTTCCGATTCTTACGGGGCGGTTAACCCGGACAGGGGGTAGGAACTCGGGGGGGCGAATGAAGGGAAATCAACGTACTGGGAGTGTCCAAAACACAGGTCAACAAGATGGGGGAACTCGGAAAAAGCGAAAGAATCCGGGCCCGTGGCCTTCAAAGGAGCTACCCCGCCTGAAACATTGACGGGAAGGGTAGCGTCAGGCGGTGGGAGCAGTGGGGACCGCTCAGAGGAGGGAGGAAGCGACCGGTCACGAGGGTGAAACTCAAACGGAAATGGAAAACAGCACAGACGACAACAAATTCTGAAGGGCTCCACTGGGGGGAAAGAAAACTGAGGAAGGAAGAAACAAAGAGAGACCCCCGAACAAAAAAAGGCCACTGGAGAAAGTGTCAGGCAAACTTTGGGGGGAACGAAATTTAGCGTGTCCGCCTAAATAAAAGAAAAGGAAAAAAAAGGGAAGGCCCGAAAAGGGAAATCACAGGTCAAGGGGCAACTCAACCTTCAGTCGGAAACGCAGACACATAAGGGTACATTTTTTCCACACCTCGGGAGCTGGAGAGGGGGGGGAAAGAAGCGGACTCCCGTTGGTTAAATGATGAAGGAAGAGGGGCAGTTGGAATAACCGAAAAAACGGTTTCGTGGGGGGGGGAAGCCACTCGAGGCAAAGGAGACGATGGGGGGGGAGGGGAAACGAACGGGATATGACACAACGTCAAAAAAAAGAAAAAAGGGTCTTCAAGCCAAGACAGGGGACTGGATCGAAACAAGTTTCAATTTCGAAATCACCAGGGCTCTTGTGGGGCAAAGGGAACTTTCGCCAGCAAAAAAGAAGGAAAGGCCCGAAGGGAACCCTAGGCTCCTCCCCGTTGCAAAGGAGGGGGGGACAAACAAGACCAGAAAGCAACTTGGCAGTGCAACACTCTTTTCACTATTTTAAGGGCCGGAAGGGCCTTGGGTGGAGGAAAGGCAAGGGGCAACACCGGAAAAAGGGTCCCGCTCCGGGAGTGGGCGTCCTCCTTGGCCCAGTGGGGGATGAGTCCTAAGCTGTTTCGGTACCTGGAAAACCAGGAAACTGTTAAAACCTGGAAACCAGCGGGGTGGCCTTTAATCATAGGAACGACTCAACGTTCCACAAGGAAGGGTCTCAAAAAGGGAAGGAAGCAAAACATCTTTGTCGGGATAGGACACGGAAGGGTGAAAACTAGTGCCGGAGACTAGAAGCAACGGGAATTTTCCCTCGATTGGGGGACGCCTGGAACAAAACTAGGAAAGAGAGTTCCATACACCAAGAGAAAACAATACGGCCTACATTGGAGTGGTTAACGGGAGCATGTCCTATTGCCCGGTGTTCATGGAAACGCGGGGGGGGGGGGATGGCGATGGGGGACGTTGTCAGGGAAAAGGTGTTGGCAGCTAAAAGGGGGGGAGGTGGGGGGGATGGGCGCCAGGAGCAAAACCGCCTTTTGGAGTGTGCTCCTTTCAGTAGGATCCTCAGAAAAGAGGGAGGCGGTGCTACTGCTAGGGAAGGGGCTGAAATGGGTCGGTTTTTAAAAGACCTGTTATCCGGGGTAGTCAGGAAACCCG
>Ga0179591_1247084_pt1 | contig 13504 bp, 18 predicted proteins | sample CZOMad2_1_08_16f_FD_182891 | JGI IMG/M metagenome (GOLD analysis project Ga0179591, IMG submission 182891) | Vadose zone soil fungal communities from Angelo Coast Range Reserve, California, USA - CZOMad2_1_08_16fungal (PacBio error correction) | ecosystem: Environmental > Terrestrial > Soil >...
CCGGGGGAACAAAGAAAAAAAAAATACACCCAAAGTTGGCAGTTGAAGGGCAAATGGTAAGCACCAAGACGTTTTCAGGGGTGTGTACAAAGTTGGAAGAAATCGGAAACAGTCATTGGAGCGACCATTCAAAAAAAGGCCGGCAAGGCCAATATCAAACAAAACCTCGGCGGTTGGGGGACACGTTAAAAAGGACTTCACGGGAAAAAAAAAGCCGGAATAACTATCAAGTGTAATAAAAATGGGGGAGACTACCAAAAACTACAAAAAGGAAAACAACAAAGGGAAAGCAGACCAAGTGCCTCACCGGACCCGTGGACTAGGACGGGGGGTGGTCGAACAGGGGGGACGAGACCTCGCCGAACGGGGTCCCTCGGGGGACAAAAAAAAAAAAAGAACTCCCATTTGACAGAAAAAAGGAACTGGGGATTAAACTGGGGGAGGAAATTTCACGAAAAAGAAATTAGCTCGGCAGTAAAAAAAGGAAACAACTTGGTAAAAGACGACCAACTGATTCGCTATACAACTACATATCGTTTTAAAAGGTCAGAGGAGGCACCGGCAACGGGGGGAAAGACGGGACCGTTGGAAACGGTACGGGACACCCGTGGAAAAAGGCCAACAGCGGCAGGGCTCCAACTCACGACCCCAAACGAACCCAGGTAGGAACAAAACTGAAAAGGACCGGCAGATCGGAATTCTAAGGAAAACTTCCTTTGAAACACCATTTACTGAAATACTTTGGACCCATTCAGCATGGAATGAACCTATAAACTGAAAAGGCGTAAAAAAAAAAGGAAAGAGTGGGTTTTTCTAGAAAACGCAAGGAGACTGGCAAAAAGTTTCACACAGTTATGTAACCCTGTCTACAGCGGGGTTGGGGGGAGGCCGCGTCGACAAAGACCCTGAAACAATGCAAAAATACGAAAAAAAGGCCGAGTCAGGGGAACAGGACGACACGAGGCTCACCTAAATAATTTAATGGCCGGAGGAAAAAATGTTCCGCCGCACTCACAGGCATTGGAAAGGGCGGCAGGAACCGTGTTGGGGCCACGAATCACTCCGGGACAAGCACAACCAGCCTGGAATCTTGTACTTACGCGGGGGGGGCACCAACTCTGGAAAAAGCGGGGAAGGGAAGTGCCTTATGACAAACGGTGTTGACCCCGGAAAGAGGAAAAAAAGGGAAGACCAAAAAACTCTTGCCCTCTAGGCAGATTCAAGGGGTGCACAAGACGGACCTACCTAGGGAACTCGGATACGACGGCTTAAGCGAAAGGACCACTGGTTGGGGGAAGACTTAGCACGTGGGAGGGGATGGGGATACAAGGGGAAGGAGAAGACTATATTCTCTACGACGTCGTCCTTGAAGGAGTTCGAAAAGGTCCCGGACATCGGGACAAGATCCCACACCATAAAAGAAAGTGGGGAACTAACAGTCCAGGTCCAAGGGGGGGGATGCCATGATCAAAAACAAAAAAATCTATGAACAACCATCGAACCCTTCTTAAAAACCATGGGGCGTGGGGGGAGGGTACCGTCTTAACCTGTGTGGGGGGGATCCCGATTCCCCACCACTCAAAAGGTCCGTGGGAATTTCCACTTGGAAGGGGAGAAAGAAAGAAAGGGGGGGGAAGCCCAAGAGGGACTAAAACGTGGGTGAACAAAAGGGGAAAGCAATGGCTACAGCCACAGACTGGGGGTCTTCCACTAGCATGTCGAACTCGGGGGGGGTGGGGACCTGTATGTTGCGTCACGAAAAAAACAAACTTCTTGGGTATCGGCAGGCCATCTTCAAAAAGGTAGGGGCGCAAGGCGAAACGTGGAAAGCCGGAGTGTCTCGTTGGTCAAATTAAAAAAAAGCCCAAAGAAGGGGCAAGAGGGGGAGGACCATCGGGAAATGAAGGGGAGTCGGTGGAAGGTTTACTCACACAAAGTGGCTACTTCCTGAATAAAAACGCTGAAGTTCAGACACCGTGGGCGACCGAAAAGAAGTCAAGCACCTAGAGGAAAAAAAAAAGAGCGCGCGGGGTAATCCAAGGGACGGCAGGGGAAAAGGGTCAGGAAATTCTCACCCGAACCTGCGGGTTACAGAATCGGGGCGGCGAGGGGGAAACCAGCCCGATCTATCTCAACACAAAAACGAGGAAAGGAATGATCTTGGGGAAAACAATCCGCAGGAACGTATTCGGAATGAGACCCGCAGGGGACGCCAAGACAGTAGCCGGGTCGCCACCAAAAAAAAGGTGGAAATTACACCAAACAGCTACGGAGTTATATGACCCCTCCATTTTGCTGAGGACTAACACGGTTTGATTAGGGAGAAAGGGTCACATAAAGGGGGAAAAACAGGGGGCTGAAAAGTTTGGGGGATTGAACACATCCTAAGCACGCCCCTCAAAGAAGATGAAAACAGGGTCGCCGAGCCGGCTTATCATTCGGTTGGGAGAAAAAGAAGGAAAATGCAGGCGGGGGGGCAGGAGAAAGGGAACCAACTGGGTGACTTGTGGGGAAAAACCCTAAATCAAAACAGGGGGTGGTCTCTAAATGGCAAAAGGTCCCAATTCCCACGAGCAACCCCCTAGTAGGTGGAAACAAGAAAGACCAAGAAATGGATAACGTTCAAAACAGTGCACAAAAGGAAAAAAGGTCAACAAAACGTCCTTCAGTGGTTCCAAGTGGAAAGGGTGTAAAAGAATTGTGTTCAGTGGTAAGAAAAGGAAAACCAGTATACGGGAGGGAAAAACAACGCCCCCATGGGAGGGGACGCATTGTGAAGGGTGTTTCATAACAGAAGGAACATTTCAGGGTTGTGAAATCAAATGAAAAAAGCCCGTGGGAATGGACTCTGCCCTCATGTGGGGGGTTGAGAATGGAACAAGACGTCTATGGGGACTCCTTTTCGACGACAGTCAAGGAAGCCGCGAAAAAAAAAAAATAAGACAGGGAAAACGAGGGCCAAGAAAAAACGAGGTGCCTCTAAAATTAAAGGACGGAAAACTAAGTGGACCGAAAAAATCTTCTTAGCAATGGGAAAAATCCTCTATGCCGTCGATTTATTGACTGTGCACTGATCAACACTTCAAAACTGGTTGGGGGGGGTGACCATTTAAAAGAAAAAAGAGGGGGAAACCCCGGGTCACCCAGTAGTTCATGGAGGGGGAAAAAGGAAAAAACACGCGCCTAAGTTTGGGGAAACGCAGGTTAGAACCCGAAAAGCAAGATGGGGAGTGCAAACGTGTCGGACTCTTCACGGGTAAACCAAAACAAAGTGTGCTCAAACCATGACTAAAAAAAAAGCAAAATACCCCTTGGAAATGGGGAATTCTAACCAAAGGACTAAAACACCGTCAAAAAACAAAAAAAGGAAAGGGGAAGAACTGCTCATTAAATGGTTCTTCACTTGGACCTGGTTCAAAGGAAAGAAAATTCCCAAAAACTGTGTCCTTATGGCAGACGGGTGACGACGTCAGAGGAAGAGGGAAAGACTTTCCGGGTTTAAAAAAAAAAAAAGCAGAAAAGGGGGGCGAAAAAATCCGGCGGCGATAAAAACAGGGGGGGGTGGAAAAAACGTTCAACCTTAGGTTAGTATGGAAGGAAATCGGAAATGTTTGGGAAGGATAAAATATCAGGGATTCAGAGGCAAACAGGGGGTTGCTGCAAAAGGCCCGTTGGGGGAAACAAACCGTGTTCCGATGTTGGGGGAACTGGGGTTTCAAAAGTGAAGGGTTTTCATACTGTTCCCTGGAAGAGTTTTGGGGAGTGAGGGGGGACCGCGCAGCTGGGGGAGTTTGAATCTCTGGTAAAAAGGGCCCCAACTTCTTTTTACGGGGAAAGTTAAGAAAAAAGATAGGAAACGTGGGTGAAACCCAGGAGGGCCAGTGGGAAAAGGGTAGAGAGGGTCCAACAAAATCCTCCCAAAGGGAATGAATCAAAGACCGACTGACACACGGAGACTTCAGGACAAGGGCAGGGTCAGGGGGGGAAAAAGAAGCCAAGGTTCAGGAGTCGAAAGGACAAGCGAGAGACCCAAAGAAATCTTCCTAGCGTACGAAAAAAAAAAAAAAAAAACGTTCGAGGCCGGGGGAAAGAAAAAAAGACCGCAGGGGTTTCTGAGGGGAAACCAGTTGTGAAACGGGTGGGGGCGCGTTAGGTGGGGGGGTCAAGGGACAACGGATAAACAAATTAAACGGTGGGGGACCTGGAGTGGGTTAATTGCGGGAAGGGGTTTCGCGGACCAAAAGCCAGGGGAACCGCAAGGGGGGGGGCACAGGAGAAAACCTTGCTCTTGGGGAACAGGAAGTTTAACCGTTGTAAAAAGGTAAAATACAAACTGTCTTAGGGGTGAAAAGAACGTGTATTTGGGGTGGTGATGGTTACAAAAAAGCTCGAGAAAAACCAAACAAAGGAGGAAGGAAGGTAAGGAGTGCCCCACTAAACCGAAACACCCCCGTTACGATGATGAAAAGGGGGAAACAAGGACTGCCAGTGGTGACTGGGTGGGACAAAATAGAGTACCTGAGAAAAGAGCATTAACGAAATCACATGGGGAAAACGAGGCAAAAACACGGGGCGTTCCACTTCTAAAGGGAGGGTTGGAAAAAGTAATCAGAATTGTCCCAATAACAATGGAAGGGGGGGGGGGGGGGTGGGGGGGGGGTTGATGTCGATAAAAATTTGTTTGAGCTGACCCAACATCATACTGCCCACCAAAATGACACACAAAAGAAAAAAAAGCTCTCTGCAACGGAAGGTACTCGAATTTTCAAGAAAAAAGCCAAGAAGTTAAGGGGGAACTTCCAAAAAGAACAGGGGAAAAAAACCTAGAACAATAATTGAACTCCTTTGTCTGGACGGGCCACAAAGAAAAAAAGGCAGGTTTCCTGAGAGAGGTCGTACAGGGTATTATCCGCCTTGTGCATCCTCCCAAAAAAACCATAAACGGAAGGGGAAAATCCAGGGGAAAAAAAAAGGGTAGCAAAAACCCTGCAGGGCAAAAAACTGGGACCATTGGGAAACGGATTTTAAACCCCGGGAAAAAGCACAGCAGCGTAAAACCACTGAAAAGACCCAAAAAAGGCACTGGCAACGAAAAACAGGAAGAACCCTTCCAGCATGGAGCAACTGGTCGAAAATAAACGGTCAAGGGGCAGACCAAAAGGGGAATGATTTCGTATTGACAATGGCCGAATCCGTAACCCGATAACGGGAAAGATGGAAAAAGCAAACACCGTTCGGGATTACCGCAAGAAACGGGGGGAAAAAGTATGGCACAGTTGAAACGACACTCGGGGTCTTGACAACGAATGGAATTCGCGAGGAAACAAGGTGGCGCCTTTGGAAAGGGGGCGCGAAGACGGGAAGGTGCAGGCCGACCACGAAGGCAATCACCTAAAAGAGAAGGTGGATGAAAACCTTGGTGGACTACGTGCCTTTTTATCCAGGAAAAAGGGAAAACAGGGGACTGGGGGGAGGGGTCAAAAGAAAGGGTGGGAAACGATAGTGAGCCTGAAAAAGCAATAAAACAAAATTGATTCTGGGCAGAAATTGGCACCCAAGAAAGGGCTCGGTGGCACTAGGGACCGATTGATAACCGTAGAACACCCCGGGGTACGAAAAGGAGTAGGCATGGTAAAAAAACTGCTTCCAAAAACTGGGGGGATAGAGGGTATACTACAAGAGAAGAGAGAGAAGAGTGAGAGAAAACCAAAAGAAGGTGGGTTCTTGCACTATTCAGTAGGAAAAAAAAATGCCGTCGGGAGGAGGGGAAGAAGGAGACGAAAAAACTCTAAAAGAGTTCGACCAGTGAAGGAAAGAGACGATACGGGAAGGAAAAAAAACACGACCTACCATCGACTAAGAAATCAAAAGGGAACAATGGAAGGAGAAGAAACATGAAAACGAAGGAGGGGCAACCTAAAATTCAGGGACTGTGCAAATGGCCAAGGTGCCGGAACAAGAGAACACAGGGGTGGGACGAGGCCTATTTTCCTCCAAACGGGACCGGGGTACCTTAAACTGGAGAAAAAAGGGGGAAACCGCCAGGGGATCACACGTGGTTGGCGCATGGGGAAAGAGGAGGGTAAGAGACTGATCAAATAAAGCGCTGACTGTATGTTCGACAGGGAAAAGGTGCTGAAAAAGAGTCAAGAAAGACAAGTCAGTCGGGGATGAAAGGGTTGAAAAAAAAAGGCAGGGGGGAAAAAGGAAGGGGTTGGTCCACGCGGGGGATCGCAACGGACCTTCCTCGGACACAATAGAAGAGCAGGGAGGGCGGGGAGGAGGGGAGGGGGAAATCAAAAAAAAGGAATAAGGAAAAAAGTTGGGGGAAACACAAAAAAAAAAAAAAAAAAAAAAAAAAAAAAAAAACAGATAACCGGAGAGTCACAAGGGGGACATAAAATATGCCCTATCAACGTTGGGGGGGGGAACCTCTTACACAAGCCCTAGAGAGAGGGGAAAAAGTACAAACCAAGGAAGGGCGCTAAGACTCACTGGTCGGCGAACATTCCAAATAGGGGGACGTCGCAGGCGAGGTAAAAAAAGAAAAGAAAAAGGAAAAACAAAAAAAAGAGGTATGATTAAAAATAGAGAGACTTCTGGGTCCTCGAATCCTACTGCAAAGAGATGAAAAAGCACATTTTCGCCCAACAAAAAAGGATTCAAAAAGGGACCTGTCCGTCAAGAGCGCCTCCGGACAGGGGGGGGGGGAAGAAACCTAGTGATAGGGGGAAAAGCAAAAAAACCTCGACAAGTGGGAAAAAAAGCGACGGGAGAGGCAGAAAGGGGAAAACACCTATCAACACGGGGGTGTCCAAAGCCTAAGCCAGCCCCGAAAAGAAAAGAGACGGGGACATCTGACATGCGCACCACAAGCGGGGTTACCAAAGGAAGCAAAAAGCAAACGTCGGGAAAAGTTTAGACAAATACCAAGGAAGAAGGGGGCGTCTGGGGGAAAGCACAGGGAATCAAATTTGTGAGATTACGAACCCACAGGTAAAGGACAAAGACGACTCAAGGATAACATCAAATGAAGCAGCGCGGTGCGCCTTGTCCGCAAAGGGGGGGGGGGGGGGGGGGGGGCCCCCACAGTTCTCCCTCGGCGTCGGGGTAAAGTGTCAAGTGAAAATGTACAAGTTCTTGGTGAAACTGAGGGAGCAGGGGAAAAAAAGGGGGGAAAGGTTCAGAACAAAACTAATTGGGTCTTCAATCAGGGTGTGGGAACTATGGGGGTGTGTTAAATAGGATTCTTTTTTTGGGCGTGTGGGGGTATCATGAAAGGACCAGGATTCCTGTTGGGGAACTTCTGGGGACAGAGAAGGGTATGGGAGGGGAAGAGTCAATCCACGTAGAGTGAAAGGCAGACTAAGTATGAAAGGGGCCCCCTCAGATAAAACACTCCCTAGGAAAAAAGTCAGAAAAGCGGCGTTGTCGCCGAGACGGCGGGGAAACTGTAAGTGCAACGGAAAAGGATGCGGGCTCGGACAATCGGGTACGAGGGGGTAAGAAGTAGAGAAAGTAAGAGAGAATTGTGGACAAACAAAACAAAAAATAGAAAAGGGGACTAAAACCAAAAATAGGGGGTGTTTTACCAGTGTTACAGGGTCATTTGTAAGAAAACAGGGAAGGGAACACATCATCAAAAAAGACCGGGGGGTGGGAAAAAAGGATTGAAGAACGAAAGAGCGGGGCTGTGGATTTTTTACGTCCAGAGATTGGACACACGGGTAAGACAAGGACGAAAGCCAGACAATCTTGGTAGACTGGTCACGGTACAAAGGGTCCCGAAAATTCACCTCCAAAGGGGTTAGGAAAGAGGGAAAGAGTGAAGTACAGACTTAGTCCAGACCGTTCCTGGGAAAGGGAGAAAATGGGGGAATAACGCCGGCTATCAATCATGGAAAAGAAAGATGAGGGTGAAGATGCGGTGGGTTCATAGGAAGGTTTGAGGGGAATGTCCGGGAATCGGGAACTGGGTGCTGGGACAGGAAGGAAAGTAATACGGAATAAGAATTCACATAAAGGGTTAATTTACGAAAGAATAGAAAGGGGCAAGGGAAAAGTAAAAGGGTTGAAAGGGACGGAACCTTTCCGCTTTGACTTTCAAATGTAAGGGGTGTTCAAACCAAGGGGATTGCATGTGGCAAAAAAGACTTCGCAGGGTGTTTGAAGGGGGGGTGGGGGTACACCTCTTTAAACGGTAAAAGTTCTTTAAAAAATGGGGGAAGGGGTGAGCAAAAAAGTCAGAACCTTGTTAAAACATGGAGTCCGTCAGGGGTATAAGAGAAAGCAAGTGGGGTTTTCCCGCAACACATGAGGAAAAGGTCATCACAAAACAATCCTGGAAACGAAGCAGTTGGGGGGGCAAAAAAAAGGAGCCGGGGCAGTTTTCGAAAGCTAGAAACAAAGGGAAGAAAAAAAATAGGGAGGATTGGAGCAACTGGGGAAGCGAGAAAGGGACCCCTTTGAAAAGTGCAACGGGAGGGAGGGGAATACGCCTTGGACAAAAGGGGTAGAAGTCCTGTAAGGTGCTCTGAAGGTGTGGAGGATGTCCAGGTTTTGGGAGGAAGGTGGGCAAGAGACAGTTGTTTCATATACGAACAGGATCTATTCAGATGTCAGACCCATGGGAAAAAGGAGGCAGGGGGGTACTTTACCCAAATTCCGACAAGTAAGAAGTGTGGGAACCCCGGTGCCTGACCGGCAGGACGCGAAAAGTAATCATTGAAAGAGAACCTTTTTGAAACCGCCAAAAAGCGGGAGGCGGGTTTCAGGCTTCAGCGAAAGGGGGGGTATTGGGGGTATGGGATGTCAAACCACAACCGAGCTCAGAGAAAACAAAACATTGGGGGAGGGAACCGATAATAGACTTTAAAAATCACCAAAACTAAAAAGAAAAAAAAACCGGCTGGAGGCACAAGTTGGCCACCGACAAGTGTCAGGGTAAACAACTTAAGGTGAATGGGATAGAAAAGCTTCCCAAGAGGGACGCCTGCAAATGGGTAGGGCTTGGTCATACCTTGCGTCAACAGATGGCGTCGGGTCACGGTGGAAACCCCAAAAAATACACAGGAAAAAACAAAAAAAGACCAAAAACAGCGATGGTAAAACGGACGTGGAAAGTGTTGGTTAAACCACTAGTACAGGCAACCAGGCAAGGAAAAACACCGTAACCACCAACTACGCCGACCGGACAGGGGAAAAAAGGGTTGAAAGTCTAGCAAAAAAGGGGAAATCAGTACCTTTCAAAACTGGGTGAGAGGGAAAAACGCAGCGGGGAAAAAGAAAATGAAAAAACGACAAGAACTGTATCATGTAAAATCCTTTTCTAGCGGGTCCATAAACTTTAGTACGGAAAAAAATTGAAAGGAACAAAAAAAACAGATCAAGGGTCAGTACACTCATGCCAACTGTAATCGAAGAGACAACTAACTACTCACAGGGAGGAAAAAAAGTTTGGCAAAAAGTACAACGTGGTCACGGCGGGGGGGGGAAAGTGGGGGGAAAAAACCAAAAAAAGGGGAACCGGGGGAAACGAAAAACCCCAATCACTGAAGGAAAGCCACATGCAAAAAAGGAAAAAAAACTCAGAAGAATACAACGACAGGACGGAAGGTCGGCCAAAGAGAAAGGGGGAAGGGGCGAAAAACCAAAACCCCGGAATAGGACACTTACAAACTTTAACCATTTTCCAGGAGAAAGGGGGGAAAGAACGGGCCGGGGAGGGAAAGCAAAAGGGGAGAAACTGAAACTGGGGACATTAGGGCAAAACAGTTAAGAAACGAAGAGGGAACGCATAAACGCTTTTAATCGGGGAGGGGACTGGCAACAAAGGGACGAACTGCAAATTTGACGCAGAAGGAGGTCCCGCCGGACTGACCTAGGGGGCGAAAACAAGGCAGGTTTTCTGAAAACTGACGGTTCTAAACGAAGGGGGGGAAGCACGAAAAAAAGGGGGTTGGGGGGCGGGGCGTACAGGGGGATACCGGGGGGAAAAAAGAAGACGACACTGCCACAAAAGACAAATCAGGGGGGGAGGAACTGTCGAGAGGGGTCCACAAACTGCTTCAGGTTTGGTAGGGGGGAGGAGAGGGTGAGAAGGGGAAGACTGGGAAAGAGTACTACACAAAAAACAGAGTCTATAAAAGGGGATATTCTGAACCACTAAAGAAAAAGGGTACGACGGAGGAGAGGGCTATCTAACCATATGAAAAAACGTGCAGTTGCGGACTCTAACGTTCTGGGGGGAGAAAAATGCAAGATGGAGAGGGAAGCGGAGGGCTCTGAAGTACGGGTGCCGTCAGTTTCGAAAGGGTCCCAATCGAAAAAAGAAAAAGGGAGGTTGGAAAACAAAAAAAAATAACAAAGAGGGTACGGAAGGAAAAGGGGTAGTCAAAAATTGCACAAACAGGAAACCGCTAATGTAACAAAAACTGCACTTCAACCATTAAGAAACTGCCCCAGGGGGGGGGGGGTAGTGACAGAACGCGTTAAGGGGGGGAAGCACTGACGATTTGCCAAGGACCAAATTTCTGGTGGCCTGTGACACCTGGACAGGGGAAAGCCGTCCTCGGGGTGACTGAAACGTTTTGTTCTCCAAGGGGGTTTATCCAAAAAGGGGGGGGTCGTTCAGAAAGGGGGAAGACCGACGTGAGGAAAACTGGGAAGGGTTCTCCAGGACGCAAAAAAATCGGGGAAACGGTTGTCCATCCGCACCTTCTTCTGGGATACATTGCTAAATCAGGTCGGGGGAGAGTGTCAAAGGAGGGGGAGCGCACCAAAGGAAAAGCGACCATGAAGGAGTTGTATCGGGTGGAGTCTTGTACATCAACAAAAAGCACCAAAAACAGAAGCCTAACAGATGAAACTCCTTTCAATCACATGTTTCATAGGTAAATACTGGGGGGAAAGCAAAAGGGAAGACTCAAAAAAGAAAGGCCGTGGGAAAAAATTGCTCATTCAAAAAGGAGAACGTGTAAAAAAAAAAAAGGTCAAAAGGACGAGGAAAAAGGGGGGTTCCTTGTGGTACAAAGCCTATCATAGACTCAAAAACCACAAAAAAATGAAAAGGGGGGGGGGAAAAGGGAAAAAAGAAGAGGGAGGGGGAAAACAAAAATCCGAGCCTGAAGTCCCATCTGACCACCATTTCGGAAGAGTCCCAGGGAACCTTTATCCCTACTCCAAGGAAAGGGGATGAAAATAAAGAGAAGAAAAAATTCGGTGAAGAAAATGGATCTTCACCGAAGAAACGCACAGGTGATTAAACGGAGACGTAAATGAAACTTGAAGGGGTCCATAGAAAGGGTGGGGGTGTCCCAAGGGAAAGAAAGAAAATAAAAAAAAGACTAAATTTTGGCCGCGCCAGGGCGGAGCAAGTCACCACTCCTTTTAAACCAAGGAGGATAAAACGAGTAGTCTTCAAACAACGGGACCGACAGGAGGGCCACGTATACCATGCAGACCTGACACTGGGTCCAATTGAAGACAGCCACGAATCAAACCTTGGGCAAAAAGGTCACTGGGGGGGCTCAACCTCAAATTCCACAGGGGAGACTCGGAAGGATCAAAAAAAAAAATACGCGGATCAAAAAAAAAATTTGGGCGCAGGGGGCAAAAGTCGTCCAACAATACAGGGGGCGTTCGGTCCAAGAACTTCCAAAGGTGAAGTAAAAGAAGGGTGGGTTGTAAAAGTTAAACGAGGCGGGAAAAGGTAGAGGGGTCGGGAAAAAGCCACGTGGTGACATGTGCAAAAAGTTTTTGCCGGAGGTGGAGAGGCGCGTGTCCAGGGGGGTATCAATAGAAATTACAGGGGACCGTGGGAGGGGGGACCGCGCTTTAGTTTTTTGTAGAAAGGACAAGCCATAGGAGGGGGAGGGTCAAAACGGGAAGGGAGTAAACCGCACTGAACAGCTCCTCGAATAAGAGCAGCCAGAAGGTGGGCTATAAAGACGGAAGGGTCTCAAAAAACCGGGGAAACGAATGGACAGGGCCACACAGGATCAATACCGGTTCCTCAAGGGGGGACGAAAAAGGGCAAGGATCAAGGTACGATTTGCGGGGGGGAACTCAGTAGAACAAACTATAAACTACCCCGAGTGGGGGGGGGACCATGTAGACGAAAAGAGTCCGGTGCAAAAAACAGTAATTTTCAATCGGAAGGACCCAGAAATGTTGGGGGGGGGGAACGCGACGAAAAGAGGTGGCTCGTGGTACTTTTGGTGTACAGGAGAAGTATCAAGGGCCAACAACCGTGACTCCAAACGGGACCGCAGAAAAAGTGTACTAAACCCCGGGGAGGGGCGAAAAAAAAAAAAATTACCGAAGCTTTCACGAAACCGGGAGGAAAAAAGAAGAAGGGCCCGAAAGAAAAAAGGGTAAGGGGTAACCTCAGTACAAAGGGGAAAAAACGAAAAGGGGAAGGGGGGAGGGGGGAGCCCGCACAACCCGTTGACCAGGCGACGTGAACGGGCGCGAATTAAAAGTCAGAGACAAGTCGTCTTACTGAAACTTGTGGACAGAATGCACAATGGGGGAGGGAAAAAACGTGAAAGGGGGGGAGACCTTCTCGAAAAAAAAGGGGTTCGGGGGGGGGCAAAACAACTGAATGAGAAACTTGGCCTTAGAGCAATGGGTGCCGTTGTTGTACAGGGGGAAAAAAAAAAGGGGAAATTGGCATCCCCCTTGGTGCAAACTTCAAAGCCACGGGGAACGGCGCATTTCCTACGTGTGACACGGGACAAAAGTTCCAAAAGGGGGGGTTTATACGTGAGAACTGGTTGGGGTTTTCTTGAGGGGGAAACGAACCGCGGGGGAGAGGGGGTTGCGGGGTAAAAAGGGTCACCCTTTAAACCGGGGGGTTAACCCGGCCGGGAAAAAAAACAGGGAGGGCCGGGAAAAACTCGACCCTGTTGGGTTTACTCAAAAGCCAAACAAAACAGGTACCGTTGAGGGGGGGGTCGCAGAGAAAAAACGAAAAAGAGGTGAGGGAAACCAGCGATGTTCAGGGAAAAAAAAAGACTGACCGACTTCATGTAAACCAAGCATGGGGTCTGGCCGGGGGGGCTAAAAGAAACGGAAAAAGAGCAGGGGGGGTGGGTAAACCCTGGGGGAGTCAGAGCGAGCCCCCGGGAAACAGTCCGGAAAAGATCAGAAGGAAGGACAAAAGACCCTGGTCAGTCACAAGGGTGAAAAATCTAGGAGGGTTGTAAAAAAGGTGGGGGAAAAAAACTGCAAGGGTTAAAACGCGTTGGCAAAACGGAAAAGAAAAGGGGAACGTTATGTCTTGTTTCCCTTAGGGGAAATGGGGAAACAGGGGGAAAAAAAAGTCCTGTAGCGAACCTGCAGGAGTGGCAGGGAAAGGGAACCCAGGTGTCAAAAAAAGGTCGAGACCAGTTATCAAATTAGTCTGGGGGCCGGGTTTGTAAAGAAAAAACGGCTTCCCGTGATCCAAGGTCCTTTCAACAAGGAAGGTGGGTGTAGGGGGGGGGGGTGATGGAACCAAATG
>Ga0179591_1270394_pt1 | contig 13504 bp, 10 predicted proteins | sample CZOMad2_1_08_16f_FD_182891 | JGI IMG/M metagenome (GOLD analysis project Ga0179591, IMG submission 182891) | Vadose zone soil fungal communities from Angelo Coast Range Reserve, California, USA - CZOMad2_1_08_16fungal (PacBio error correction) | ecosystem: Environmental > Terrestrial > Soil >...
GATTTGAAGTTCTGGTGGGTGGGTGCACCACATCGCGGGGGACCGCGGGGCAGATCTCCAAAGGAGCAGCCATTAGGGGGGGGGTTGGGCCGGGCTGACGTGAGCGCTGTGCCAGAACGGGGTGTGGTCGTTGCCCGGAGTAGTCGTGGCGTGCACGGGGTCTGGGGCTCAATATGCGCACGACACAGGAAGAGGGCTCACACGGGTCGGGGATCCAGGTACATCCATGCCCATTCCCCCAGGTTTTACATCACTCCCCTGCGAGGTGGGGCTGCCAGAATTGATGGGCATATTCGATTCTTGGACAACGTGCCTGGAGTAAGTTTTCCCAAACTCTTCCAGGTATTTATGCCTCCTGGACGAAGTGAGGGATAGGCTCAAACTAAAGGAAGCCTTCCAAGGAGTTGGGGAAGCTGTTTGCGGAGCAAATGGGTACTCCGCGCGGGACACCTGAAGCAAGTCCCAAAAGCCACTGGTCGATTGCTGAAGAGGGGGGATTAAAATTTGTGTGGAAAGACAAGGAACAAAGAAACCGACATGCTGAAAATGGTTGAACGAAAGAGCTAGCTGGGCTAATTGTCCCATTATCAAATGTCCGACAAAATCGACGCCTTGATTCCACCAAGGTGTTTTGGAAATCTCTCCGGGTGAAATAGAACCGAAAAAAAGTCTGTGAGGGAAAGAAGCCTAAAGAAAAAAACCCGTTAGCTCCGATCTCCGTGAGTAAAGCGATTATCTCGAATAGGGAAAGTAAAGAGGAACAAAACGATGCGCAGTAGAAAGAACCATCGAATTCGAATAAGGTGGGAAAGGGGGAGGAGAGGAGAGGCATGGGGGCCAACGACCAAAAAGAAAAACGACAACGAACATCCTCAGACAAAAGTATTTCCGAGCGGTCAAAAGAGCTCACTTACGGCTTAAATAACAATCCCCGTGTCGAGTCAAGGAGTTGGGCTTCCCATCAGTTAGCTTCAGGTGTTGTTCCTTCAAGATCAAAAAACGGAGAGGTAGAGGAAAAAAGCCCGTTGTGGGTTTGATTGAGGAAAGATCTTCTCATAAGGAACAATAGCGACGGGCGTATTGGGGGGGGAAGGGTGGGGAGGGGAAAGACGGAGGCCTCGTAATTTTTCAGGGTACGTAAACCGGAATCTAGGGGCAGGGCCCCACGATGACCATAACCCGACCCATTGCTGCAAAATTCAGGCGATGTATGTTAGTCAATCCTATAAGGAGCGATAATCGAGGTTGTTCTGGCTTCGGGTCTTTGGCAACAAAAACTTAACTAGCCATAGACTACACAGAACTACGTTTCCCTGTGGTCTTTCGCACAGACTCAAGACAGGGTTTTCGAATTCCCTTTGCGGTTTTTCGAGGCCGGTAGTACTTTAAAAGTCGGAGTCCATGCAAAAGACTCTTGGGGGACTTTCGTCTTATCAGTGTCAACAGGCAGTCTAGCAGATCGTGCAAAAAGAGTATGGCCGTTGGCAATTAATGATCCGAAAATCAATGGACGGTGGGTAAAAAAAGCTGAGAACAACGTTGCAGGGCCGACGATTGGGACACTGGGAGGTATGGTAGGGGGGTCGCAGGAACCACCCACATCGTGAAAAAATCGTTGGAAAACGATGCCACGACAAAATTCGCGTAGGAGGATGTGATAGAAACTAAAAAGACTCTCGGGACGGTTCCTTCATCGGGCCGCAACAGGGAAACAGCCAAAAGGAATCTAAATACAAAGACTTCTGACTCATAGAAAGAAAAACACAGCAGAGGGGTGAGAGGGGGTTATAGTATATACTGCCTCCTGCGGTTGTTCTGTTTCTGGATCTCGTAAAACTTCATGATTGTTGCCCGTAAGAACCGCCCGCAGTTTTTGTCGTTTTGTGAACTATAATAAGGCCTGCTAGCTTGGGTGGGTTTCAATCTCCCGATCACGAATCGTGAGGGTACGCGCGAAAGAGAAGAAAAGGGTTCCGCTCTCCGGACCGTCAAAACGTTCGGTGGGCATTTGTACATTTAGATGAAACAACAAGGAGTCTCAATAAAGGAAACTGCCACATTACTCAGGACGGATCGACGAACTCACAAAAGGGTGCAAATGAGCACCAAGAAATCCAGTTCTGCTGTGGATGCGGGGTGTCAAATTCGGAGTACAAGGGGCAGAAAACCAAAAAAAAAGGTATGGCGATGTGACGGAACGGTAACCTTCGTGAGTGGAATGGGAAGCGTTGGAAGTTATGTCCAATCCCATCAAGCAAAAACGCTGATGAGAGTCTTACGACAACGGAGAGAGAAATCTCCAAACAGGGAGTGAGGAAAAAGGGGTTCTGGTCTTGTTCATCGGTAAAAGGCCAATAGATTAGGGGAGATACCTCACCAGAAAATTGACTAGGGAATACGGAAGAAAAAAAAACATCAAGGAAAGGGGAGAAGGAAATTGAGCCTGGAGGCCGCTGAGCAGAAAGTTGGTTGTCCTCAACTCCCAACAAACGATTCAGAAAGGAGCACGGGGTACTTACGCCGGCCAACAACCTTAAGGGCACCATGGGACGCAACCGCTCACTGTAACTATCCCTACGGGACAGGGAGAGGCCCACGCTTCAGGGGAAACTTCGTTGAAATATCTAATTCGGATGTCCCACCGGGGGGGACGTGGGGGTAGTGCGAGCTTGGGGGCACGTTGGGGGTGGACAAAAGGCGATGAAAAAGCTAGGTACACTTCCTGGGGTCTGTGGCAATTGAAGGACGACCGACGGTGGGGGGGGCGGAGATTCGGCGTGCGAGAAGCGCTTCCCCGCCACCGAACAGATGTTTCACTTAGGGGGAGGCTGGCTCTGTGGGAGATGTGAGCCTATGAGAGAACTTGGTAAGGTCACCGTATCCGACTCATTGTGTTTTGTGGAACTCCCCGTTTGCTCTCTATCTTCCATTTCTCAACTTCTTTCCACGCGAAGACTCTGCACGGTTCTCTTTGCAACACCCACCCTTGACCCGGGGTTTTCTCGAAGTGCGAGACCAACCGGCAACTCGCCTTCCGACTCAGCTAAAAAAAAACCGAAAGGGAGATGAACCTCCCTAAACATAAAGTGCGCTTTCGGGTCTCCGCTCTCGAAAGAGTATCCAGGCCCCCACAACCCGTGCCAGTCGGAAGATCCCATTCGCTCAATAAGCCATCCGCCAATTCTCATGCGGCTAAAATAAGGGGGACAACCGTGTGGTAAAAAGTATACCGCCACACATCCCGAATTAGTCATTAGCCACATTAAACAATATTGGGAAATCAACATCCAGGTACGTGCTCTTTGCTGAACAGAAAAGGGGAGGGGGGAAAGGGATCTTGGAGGCAAATCATCGGGGAGAGACGGGCCGCAAGGACCCCCATTTCGAATGGCGAATAAGACAAAAAGACACGGGGGGGAGAGCCATTCCTGATGTGGCCCAGTGGAACGGAGACACATGAATCTTCTATAGGTGGAAGAAGGGTGATTCAGAAGGGCAAAGGCGCGGATAAGAATAAGGGGTGATGGCAAAAAGATAGGAACAGAAGACAATCGAATTGTGTCTCGACCCGATAAACGCTGACAGGAAAATAGTCGCGAAGATTTACGTCTGTGCCTGGTTTCAACATTTTTTTACGGAAGAAAACTCGAGAGGGGTGGAAAAATCAAAGGCAGGACGTCGCTCTTCCGGACCCCATGGGCCGGGGTATGGAAAGTACTTTGGAAAAAAACAGTAAAGGAACTCGTCTTAGCCCACATGAATATGCACGCAAAACAACAGGAATCCCTGAAAACAATAACAATACCGCTTAGTAAAAGAGTGGTAACGGATGACGTAAAGGGGGGGAATATACGAAAAAAACACACTAAAATATAAATGACCATGGAGAAGACTAGATGGCTAGAGCGTGGGCTGAGGGGGAAACTTTGAAAAATCCTGCATGGGGGGTGTGATTAAACATCTATAACCCATAATCAGGGACTTGAGAAGCTATTAATGTGCCCAATTGGTTGGAAAATAGAACGATCACGGACGGGAAGAAGGTGTGGCTTCTGAAATGTTTGGGTTTTGGTGAAGGTAATCGAGAAGAGTCGGGATGTCCATGGGACGAGGTAACGGCTTGAGGAGTTGCCCCGGGGAATCAATACCGGCGGTGCGCACTATTGGGCTCACAGGGTGGTACTGACTAATCAAAGGTCAGAGGGGGGGGGGGGAAGCCGTTCATCTTGAAAGTCCGAGTGGTCGAAGGTGCGAACGGGGGAACGAGGGGGGGAAAAACGGGCTGGAGCATACGAAGTACGAAGAAGACTAAAAAGAAGCAAGACCCTCTAATTTCTGAATTCCCGCAGCCGTTTAAAAAGAACCATGGGGAAAAAAGGAACGGAAAGCGGGGTGGGTGTGTAAAGGGTGACTGGTGACCCCTGCGGAAGGTGGCAGCCTTGAAATCATATATGGTTCACAGAACCTACATAAGAACCAGGGAAGAAAAAAGGGGACAAAGGGGTATTCACGACGAATCGTGGGCCGGTAGAACCACAAGGAGGGCTTGGGCCTCGGGGAGGAAAGGGGCTCATAACCGGCCCGGGAAAAAAGCGACATCTTACCGAACTTGGGAAAAGCATCCCAGCGGCAAATTGTGTTTCGCCAGCTGGGTGGTGGAGGGCGCGAAAGTAAAAGGATAAACAATTGGAAGTTGCGTGCTAGACTGGCACATGTGACACAGCAATGCTGCAAGGAAGGGTCTCGCGATGTGAATACCGCCAACGGAACCCGACAGGGAAAAAGCTGGCAACAACACCGGGACGCTTTAAGACACGCCAAAAACATCAAAGAAGCACAACAACAACGGGGAGGCGGAAAGGAATAGGTTTGCTGGGCGTGTAACAGCGAAACTGGGAAAGGGGTCAAACGGTTGTGGTGGTGCGCGTGTCGTGCACATCGGGACCGAAGGGTCACCAAGAGGGACGACTGCCACGCTTAGCACGGCGGTCAATGGATGCAAAAAAAGAAATGGCGGGGCGAAGTAAGGGAGGACACGACAACACCCCGGCCAGGGCGAAAAAAAAAATGCAGACGGGAAGGGCTGAAAAGGAACGCGTCGTCAGCAGAGGGCGCATCGAAAAGTGCTTATGACCGTCATCTGGGAGCACCTCAAACATGGGGAGAAAAGGGGTCCAAAAATTCGTCCCTTTTGAACAGATTCCCGTAGGGAAGTGGGGCCGGTGACGGTTGACCCCGGATTAATTTGTGCCAGGCTGAAAGAGTAAACCAGGAAAAGCCCCGGCGAAAAAAAACCTGTCTGGATGGGGCAAAGGTTTATGGGGGGGAAACCGGCGCGTAACGCCAGCGCATGAGCGGATTGAATTGAGAGGGGAAAAGTGGAGGCGATCAGGCAAAGTGGACCGGCCGAGAACGCACCAGCGCGGGGGAAAACAAGCGCCGAAAAGAGGAAAAAGTCGTACTTCAGCAAGTGAAATCTCTACACAAAAAAAAGAACTTCTATGCACGGACTGTCAAGAACGGGGTCCAAGGAAACCAATAAAAGAAAGGAGAGTCACTTGATCCCGACATTTCATAGGAAAAGATGGAAAGGTTCAAGAAGAAACGAATGGGAAATGGGGGGCAAGAAATATCAGTCAAATCGGCGGAAAAGCTTGATCGGGCTACGCCAAGGAACCCGGCTGTAAAAGAGAACAAGAAAAAAGTACCGGGAAGGAGGAGAAGCGGTTGAAGAAACAGACAAACCAAAGTCGGTTAACAATTTCATAAAGGAAAACCAACTCGAAAGAATCGGAGTATAACCAGACTTGGCTAGGAAGGGTAGGGGGGGGGTTTTGGGGGGGCTGAATGACGGGAAAGATCCGAACTTACCGCGGTGATTTGGGGAAAGCAGGGGGGGGTGCTGCGCTCAGAGAGGTGGTGGTCCGTCAAGAACTTTCCAAATGGTACGGTTGCACGAAAAAGGGAGAAGGTCATCAGGACAGGTAAGGTAGAGGGGGTTAAGAAGTCAAAAACCGAGAGACGTCAAACAGTGGGACCGTCACTAAAGGAAAGAGGCGAGAGAGGTAATGAGATAAGGGACGTGCGCAACCCCCACAGAGGCGGGAGGGGGGATGGAGGCAATCGTTTGGAATCCCTTATTCTTATAGAACCTTTACAATTAGGAAAGTAAACAAGGAATATCAGAGGGTTCACCTCCGGTAGAGGATCGCCAACAGGGACTTGACGAGGGACGAACAAGGGTGGGGAAACTTGGGGGGAGGGGGCCCTACGTCGGGGAGAGCGGGACGGCGACATCGCGAAACTGTTCCTAAACGGTATGGTGAAGCAATCGCAGTACAAAGGGCTATTTTTTGAGAAAAAAGGCTGGTCCATTTGGAAAAAAGAGGCCAGTTCGGGGAATTGCCGGATTGCTGAAAGTGGGTTTAACAAGAGGGAAAGGGGATTGTATGCGACTTTGGGACTAAGGGGGGGGGGATAGGGGATAAACGGTTATGAAATGACTTCGTGGGCAAGATAGGGGGCTCTTGGAAGGAGCGATGATGCACCTTAAATCTCGGCGGAACAAAGAAGAGCTTGGAGCTGGGTCACTATGTTAACGTTGGTACAAAACGGCGAAGCAAAAAACGTCAAGAAGAAGAAAAAAAAAGAAAAAGGGTTGAAAAGGGAGCCTTGAGAAGTCTCCGGGCAAGAAAGGGGGAAAGAATGCGAACTTTAAAAAACCTGCGGTTAAGAGAAGGTTGGAATCCCATCACAAAAGAAGAGCATAGAATCCGAAAAGCTTAATACACAAGACCTATGATCGAACAAGATCAGACGGGTGGAGGGATCGAAGGGAAAGGCGCAGGAGTCACGCGGACCAGCCAACGAGAGAATCAGTCAACATCACATGGCGATTGCTGAGCCTGTGGGCAAAGGAGCGGATCGTGGGTGGGCCAGCGCCAAAATCTAACGAACCGCAGTCTACCACCGGAGGGGCGCCGAAAGGGAAAAAGGACCTGAAAAGGAAAGTCCGGCCAGATGGTCGCAAACGGCGGGGGGGGGAAGGAATCTTTATTAGGGGTTCGTCCAAAGCTGGACCGGAATTTGGAGTGTCAGGCTGAAAGTCGTTAGGGAGGACACTTGGGGGGTTGAGGTAAATATCGAAGAGGTCTACAGATATGAAAATTAGTTGGTGGCGGTGGGGGGGCTAGTGGAAGGGAATTTTCGGGGTCCGCTCGGTTATTTGGCATTGAACACCGAAGAAAGAACCCAAACTCGCCTGATATGATTTGGGAGGGACGCTGGGAAAGTGTAGCCTCAGAATCGGGGGGGGGCTTTCAGATTGGATGTGGACACTAACCAAGGGACACCCCTAACGAAAGGCAAGGGGGTTTCGAAGAGTCTAAGTACTGTGGTGAGGCCCGTTCTTTGGACAGTCTAAGTTGGAAGAGAAGCTCCAATAAAAAATCTTTTGCTCGGGGGCTGCTTCACATGAAAACCGGGTCTTGAGTATCGGGTGGGGGGCCGGAAGAGGGAGAAAGGGTCAGGATGATTCATCATTTCGTTTGGGTAGAGGGGGGAATCAAGAAACAGTCAAACTAGGGGCACTGTTGAGATTGAGGTTCTCGGACCAAGACCCAGAGATCGTGGAAAATGCGGGTGAGAGGAACCAGAAAAAGTGCTGAGTCGGGCCATGGGGGGGCTGTATCCATTAACAAAGCAAAATCGGAGGTATTGAACAGGATGCACGCCGGACGTGCGCTCCAGCACGACAAGCCAATTCTTAAGGGGGTACTCTAGATCAGAAGAAAAGTATGGTAGAAAGATAGAGATACGCCTATTGGGGGTTGGGCTGGGGGAAGGCTCTACGGTTACTGTGTGGAAAAAGAACAATCAAGCAAAGGTGGGGTGTGCTGTAGCATAGAAGCCGACAGCGGGTGTGCTTTTCATCCAAAGGGAGAAAGAGAGGTTAGTGGGGTGTGCCGCTAACTTGTTGGTCGTCGGACAGGGAACGTGTTTCACAGGGGTGGATGCCACACGGGGAAAAGGGAAGAGGGGTGAGACGAACCAAATTCTTCCTGGCATCATTACAGGAGGGGGGTGATAAGAAGCCGAAAAAAAATGGCGTATTTTGATTCTCAGGTCCAAGGGGGAATTCGAAAAAAAGGGAAAGAAAAAGGGAGTGGAGTTGAAAGCCGACTCATAGGGGGGGTGGCTAGGGCCTTGGTTTATTGCTAAACAAGCACACCACCAACATAGGGGAGTACGCCCAGGGAGGAGAACTGCCAGCAATGCAGAAGGGAAGTTTCTGGTCATCGTAAGGCCAAATAGGGGGACCGTACCGCAAAGAAAAAAGTACGAAGGGCAGAACAACAGCAACACAATCACCAAGGGTCGATCCTGATCTCTTATAAAGATTGAAGTGTGCCTCAAACAAAAAACAAGGGAAGAACCTCTCCAAGGGGGGGGAATACTTCACTCCGCCTTAGGCCCCTTTAAAGAAAGACCTAAGCTCCAGAGATCACAGCAGAGGTCTATCTTTCCTACTACTCCCTGGGACGCGCGAGGGTGGAAAGAAAAGAGAAGGACTATTAACCGCGGGGGGAGTGTAGTTCTGAGTTGTTTGGCCCCACCGCTAAAAACGGGGAAAAGCTTCTAAGGCGTCCGTGTGATTGTTGACTGCGAGACGCAGTTTTGGGGGCGAGTCGATAAGTGCTAGGGAAAAGAATCGCTTTCAAAAGGGGAACGTAGGGGATCGGTTGCGAGGGAGATCGGAGGGGGTATTTCGGACTATGTTGAAAGGGTGAAGGGAACGGAGGATGGCACCGCATTGGGGGGAATAACTGGAGACGAGAGAGAGGGAAAAGCCGTTTCATTCGACTCAAATGAACTTTGACCGCGTTTCTCTCCTTAGCAATCCAACCAAGGACAGAAATCCGACAGGAGGAGAAAGAAATGATGTACCGAAGAGGTCGTGCGAGCTACTAACAAAGAAACCAGAAGTGGGAAGGTCAATAACCTGGGTCTTAGACAATAACGCCTCACCGAGGATTGAGCAGAAATAATGGCCAGCGTTTTGCCCCCACAGAAATCAATCCGAAAACGCAAGTGTGGGGGGAGGACTAGACATGTTGAAAACTGGGGGGTAAACACCAACAGAGGAAGGGGGACGGGAGAGCAACCCTCCATTGCGATTGGGATCGCGATGGAGAGAAGCGCATCGGAGCCGTGCCGGCAATTACCAATTAGAAAGATCAGCGTGTCCAAAACGAGGTGGCTGGCTTCAAAGGTTGCACAAAAATGATCCGATCCGTAAATCTGAGGGGGGGGGGTTAAGTGGGGAGGTTCATATATGGGCCCGGGTAATTAATAAGGGTGCAAACGATATGAAAAAGGAATAAACCAAGAGGGGGTTCGACGTGACGGAGCCTAAAAATAGAGAGGCCTTTATGGGCCTAAAAAACTGGTGGGGAGGTGCTCCGCTTCGTTGCACGATCACGCCTTAGGGTTGACTGGCGTTACTTGACCGGGATGAGAAAGGGAATGTGAAACCGACTAACATCCGAGTTCTTACAATGAACGATGAGCAGAAAAAAAGGCCTCCCGTCGGCCAACCTGGCCGACTCTTTCTTATCCAGTTGAGGAGGGAAGAATAACAGAAAAAAAAATGTGAGAAGGGAACACCATGGGTGAACTCCCGATGAGGTTCAAGGAGTGGGCAGGGAGGGGAAATTGCACCGGCCGATGTTTGGGGTAAGGGGAAGAGAACAGACTAAAAAGGAATAACTACAAAAAAAAGAAACGATTAAGCTCCAGGTGGGAGGGAAACGCACGTCGGGACGCAAGGGGGCGTACTTCCTTGTGGGTGAGTGACACGGAACATAGTAGCCTAGATTGGGAAGATGTGATGTTACCCTATGGAGGGGTTGGGTACAGTGAATCGGCGCCGGTTCAGGGGCTTTGGCGAAGTTTTGTGCGTTTCATTGGGACTAAGGGAGGGCACGCTTTAACCTGTCGAATCGGGAAAGAAGGGAATCAGAGGGGGCGAGTTGAGGAGCCGTGTGACCGCGCTGTAAAAACCGGGGGGGAGACGATCAGAACAAGGGAGAGCAGCTGCAGGGAAAAGACTATGGGCCAGATGAGGCGCCGTGAAAAAGAACGGGGGAAATGCAGCGGGGTTTTGTGGGTGGGTCCTTGACCTGCCGAGAGGAAAGCTTTTGACAAGTCAATCACGTCACAGAAACATAAGAAATAAATAAGGTACAATGGGCGGCAACGGGGATATACTCAAACGAATTGTTGTGAGAAAGGATCACACGGGATGGGGGGGAGGTAAAAAATGATAGGACGCATATCACTCGCGATGAGAATGCGTAAAACGAGCGCTTTCGAATGTCGGGGCAATCATGCAATTTGGGGCAGGAAGGACACCTTGGGACGTAAACATGACCTAATCATTAAACAGTTGCTTGGGAATGGTGAAGGGGACCCATCTGCCGGGGCCAGGGAGAGGGGCGATGGGATAAAGTACAAACCTGCCAACTGTAAAGGAACAACAGAACAGGTCGCTGGTAATCTCCCGGCTCGCCAAAGAACAAAAGGGGGGAACACTCGCGCAACCACAAAAACTGGAGGGAGAAGAAGAATCGATAGGTTCATGTTGGGTTAGGGGGGAGACGGTAATAGAGGAACAGGGAAAGGGGTTTAAGATTGAAAGTGACCACTGGATCCAATAAGCCAACAGCGCACGGGTAACCCCGGAAGGGGGAAAACGACAACTGGGGGTTCAAGGCGGTCGGGGACGGTGAATGGGCCAAACACGCCGACCAGGCGCGGCAAAAAAATGCCTCAGCCTGTAGAAGTCTAAATAGGGACAGTTGAACAGCAGAGGGGGGGGATGCAGTCGCCGTTGTGATCCGTTATCAGAAAGGCACCGGGGGGGGGGGGGCAAAAGCCGTTTGAGAACGGGTACAAAGGAGGCGGTTGGGAGAAATCGTTACAAAAGGGATTAAGTAGCTAGCCGGTTTAGGGACCCATTAAGTGAAAATTCTGCATCTGACAGTCCTTGTCACTACCAAGTTAGAAAACCTAGGGAAGGGAGGGTTCACCAGAAATTTTAGGTCAGGAGAGGGAACTAATCGCACGGAGAAAAATCGCGGATGGAGGTCTCGGGCCGTGTACAGAGGGAGTCGGGCCACGGCTTGGGACACGATTCCTCAACAAGATAAAACACGCTCGCAAAAAGCCCGGAGGGACGTCATTCGGAATCGATACAGACCTAAAAAATAGTGCTTACTGGGTGCACTTAAAGAGTAAAAAATAACAAATCACCGAAGTACCTTATTAAAGGGGGAAAAAGACCGCAGTCATAGTGAAAAGAGAACAAGTTAAGGATCAGAGGTCCGTTGTGCCAAAAACATTAGCAGAGAAAGAATTTCTGGGCGAAAAGAAAACAATTGGGGGGGGTCACGATTGAATAAACGCATTTCACAATCTCTGATAGCTGTGGAAAGCACGTCCAAACCCATTCCGCAAACGTCGTGGGAAGGGAAATCAAAACCCTCAAGCACAAGAGGAAGGTCACCAAAGGGTACGGGAACTCCTCCTTGTCGTTGTTGTTGATATCGGTACGCAAGAAAACTATGGATACGAAGGGAGGGAGAGGTGGGGGGCCGGAGGCAGTTTTTTTCCTGACGACTGAGTCGGGGGTGGGCCGGGAAGACGGTAGTTCCCTGTACGGTTTTCCGGCCCGTCTAAGGAATCTCACATGTTATCGAAAAAGGGGGATCACCCATCTGGAAAGGGGGGAAGTGGAAAATTGGACCTAGAAAATAGTAAAATTGACCGGCACCGGGGGGGGGGGCAGTAAAGAGGGAAGAGAGTAGTTAAGTGTTCTCTACCGGTTGAGACCGGGAGGAACACAGAGAGTGGGGAGGCGGCATATCGGTTTCATCACCCCGGTAGCCAAGCCCATATAGGAAGGACTGCAATTCAACAAGCAGGAAGAGCAGTCGGTGCTTTCACATCATGGGACCGTCAGGAGAATTTCTTGAGATCTTAAATGGTTTTTAACTTTGGCCCGTAGCTCATTCGCAATTCGGGAGAGCGAGGGAAAATCACTTCCGACATTGGAATGTGAATCACATCTCATCACCGGAGGAAGTTGCTTAGAAACCAGGAATAGGGGGAATGGGGATAAGGGAGGGCCACCCCCCTTCGATGGTGAAGATTGGAGACTTGGGGGGAAGCACGCTGGCAGGGGATTGGGGGCTCCGTTGACAAAGGGAAGGAGGTAGTGATTCGCGAAGGGGTTTCGAACTTGTGGGGGAAGTTCAATGTCCTTGGGAGTGGAGAGCAGCAACGAAAAATCGTCCATGGGTAAAAATAAGCAACGGGGGAGCTAGGGAAGCGTAATGTGAATGGGAAGAAAACGCAAGTCGGGAAGACAGATACCTTAGCTCTAAGGACAAAGGGTCCGATAGATGAACGTGTTCAAACAGCGTGATACTCCGTTGACCAGAAAACATAAACAATTATCAATTAGACCATATCAACCACCAAAACGAGAGCGAAAACGTCGGACGGGGTGAAGCGATATCCGCGGCGACAGTCACTCGAGCAAAAACGAAGAGGAAGGCACAGTCAACAATCAAACGAAAAGATTGAAGAGGGTTCCATGGTTAAAGGGACTGTGGGGCCCAAATAAGAGAAAGATAAGAAAAGACAACGAACCCGGAAAAAAAAAAGTCCGGTGAGGATGCAGAGCCTGAAGAAGGCTGCTTAAAAAAAACCGGAGGGGATAGAGGAAGCTGAGGATTGTTTAGGCCTCCTGTTGGAATGAAGTTGAGGTGTCAAGCAATCTTCCGTCCGGGAACGTTTAGCGCCACATTTGTTGGAATGGAATTAACCAGAACTTCCAAAGCGAATTCTCATTCCTAAATGGGACTTTGGACTGGTTGGGCGGCGTTTGAAGCGAAGGGTCAGGGGACTCGTATCGAGTTTGGGCATGAGATAACCAAACACCCTAACCCTCTCTCAACACATGCGGCTATTGTAACCGTGGGAAAATCTTCATCGTTGTGGAGTGAATGGATTATTGGCCATAACCTTATCAATCCCAAAAAAGAGGCCCGTGGGAGGTGTGAAAACGTCACAACGGGGATAAAACTTTTTATGGGGCCTTTTGTCAACATGAGACTTTGACACAGGCGGGGGCCACAACGAAACTACGGGATGGCTGGAGCAGGGAACCGCCTGGCGAGCTTATGTGATGGGGCCAGGAAAAAAGAGGATGGCAGTTTGATGAGGAGCCTCTCAAGGGGATGAATCTGTGGGAAAATGCAAAAGTGCCGGACGATTTTTCCACAGGAGTCTAGTGGAGGCGCGGACCAGAAGTCGTTATCGTGGATGGGGCCAAAGCACCCGAAGGGCGCGGGTCTTGGAGCTGGAAAACACCCAACTAAGCGGTCTGCTCGGGAAAAGCCGCAAAGGCGGCGCTCCAAGAAAGCATCACCGGGACGAG
>Ga0179591_1188337_pt1 | contig 13503 bp, 18 predicted proteins | sample CZOMad2_1_08_16f_FD_182891 | JGI IMG/M metagenome (GOLD analysis project Ga0179591, IMG submission 182891) | Vadose zone soil fungal communities from Angelo Coast Range Reserve, California, USA - CZOMad2_1_08_16fungal (PacBio error correction) | ecosystem: Environmental > Terrestrial > Soil >...
CCAACCAAAATTAAGTTGATACCCTCATGGACCGTAGGCGAAGAAAAAGACCGACAACTCACTTCGTACGCCTCAGGAAACAAAAGAAGTATTTAGGGCAGAAAGACTCAGACAAAGTTGTTCGAACCAGAAAGGGAGCTTCCAAGAGGAGGGAGGGAGAGAAGAGAACCGTCGACGAGTTCAGAGATTGGCAGTTCGGCAAATCTGCCTAGGAAAAGCGACCGGGACAGGGGATTCCTGGTCCCATCAGGGGGGCCAGTTTGGCATCGAACCGACCGGGGAAAGACAGAAAAACACGCTCCATCCAAGATGAAATCAGGAGAAGAAAACCAGAAACGCACCACCCGTTCCCGGGCCCTAAAAAATAAGATCTAACCTCCCCTCGGCGGGGGGGGTCGTCTGGGGAGGAAGGGGTTTCTTCTTTGGTCAGCCGAATCACAGAGAAAAAGTGCAGCTTCTTTGGAGAAGAGGGAACTCGATGGGGGGGGCCGGAAAAAAAAATCATTTACGGGGGTGGGAACACACCGGAAGACCCATTTTTGGGGGTGTGGGGGGGGAGAGGGAAAGCGGGGGGGGGGCAGATAAGGCGAAGACAATCGTAAGGACTAAACGGGAAGATCCGCAGAAACCTGCGCCACAAGACCGGGAGGGGGGGTGTCCGGCCAGGGTGGCCACGCATCGGAGAAGAGGCATACAAAAGGGGGAAAGGAAATCCGACAAAAAACCAAAATTGTCAAACGGGAAGAGGACGTGACTATGAATTGGCGGAAAAGACATAGGCTGGAAAGTTGACTTAGGCGATCCAACAGGGAGGAATGGTGTCAAAGCGAGGGTTTGGCTTCGAATTCGGAAAAGAGCCTCGGAGGGCACAGAGGACAATCCCCCTCCATGGGACTCTCAGCCAAAAACGGTAGAAGGGGAGTAATTTAAAACACTGCCGGAGGGTTGTCGTAAGACGTTCAACGCGGGAGATTGGGAACAACCTGCGGAGGAGGAATCAATACTTGTCATAACTTTTTCCGCCGAGTCGGCGTACTGGGGTATTTGAGAGGGTGTGCTGGTCCATAAACGGTCACGAGAAGGATCTACAACTCGAAAAAACGAACCGTCCGATCCGAGAAAAAAAAAATATCAGGAAAAAAAAGACGCACGTCGGCACTAAAAGACGGGACCTGTCCAATGGTCTCCACTTGATGGGCGGACAAGAAAAGGGAGAGGGGATGTCCTATCAACCCATTCGGGGAAAGGAACCTCGGGGGGTAGAAGGTGAAAGTCTTTTAAAAAACTACCGGTGGCGAAAAATGGGGAAAACATGGTGCAAGGCGGAGAAGTAGGGAAAAAAGCGGTGGGGGTAAATTGTCTAAAAAGTCGCAAAGAAAATCTAAGTGGGGGTGGGGGGGTTGGGGTGTCGTGGGGAGATGGGAAATGAGTGTGTTGCCCTCCAAATGATGACTCAGGGGGAGGGAATCAACCGAAAGGGGGGAGAACTCCATTGGGCATATGGTGTGGGCTGGACACACGTGTGGACCTAACGGTGACAATACCTCTGTGCAAAACAGGAAAAAGAACCGGTGGGTGGTGGTTTAAAAAGCTGCAGCAAAAAAAGAGAAGATGGGACAACCAGGTGGGCGTTAAAGGTCAAGTGAAGGGGGTGGAAAAACCAGGGGGGTTTTTTTGGGGAGTCAAAGGCGTGTGGCAAAGGAGAAAAGAGAAAAACCGAAACGGTGCCAACACATTAAAAGAGAAAATCAGGAAAAACAAAAAGCATCACGGCGAGTAGCCTGGGAGGGGGTGCAGTATATGGGTAGAATTATTGAGAACCTTATCTAAAAAGCGGGCACGAACCGGTCATTGTAGATGAAGAATTTCCACTAAAAGGATTCCAGCAGGCGAAGCATCTTCTAGGGGTAAGACAAGGAAGGGGGAACTAGATATTGAAAGAAGAGCGTCGGCAGGAGGAGAAATCCATCCCCATTGGGACGGTGGAACGTAAAGAGACACTTTTGATAGTATTTCCCAAAACGAAGCTGGGTCAGTAAGCCAACCGGAAAATACTCAAGGGGTGAAACAAGATGGAAGAAGAAGGCCTCTACACATGGCTACCTACAATTGAAGATGTACAAGGACGGAAGAAGGGGGGACGACGGAGACTCGTCCAAAAGCGGAACAAGGAAAAAAGTTGGTCTAACTACTGAAACATCTAAAGTGGGATCCCCCAAGAAGGAGGACAAACGAAGACTGGTGGACAAAGGAATGTGTTTTCGACCTAACATTGGAGGGAGAGTGGTTGGGGGGGTTCGGAGGAGAACAGAAAAGCAGATCAATTCCAGGGGGGGGAACATTTCAGGGGCCAACGCGCGGGACGCCGCAACATCAGCGAGAAAAAGATGCGCCGAGGAAAAAAAAATACCAAATCTGACTCGCGAGGGAGTAGGCCCAGAACCCAACCAAGCAAGCAAGGAGGGAAGGGAACAAGAGCTTCAGGCAACAAGTGACTGTCAAAAATGAAGGGAATGAAAAGCCAAACCCGGTGAAAAAACCATTGCCGGCCAGGAAGGGAAACAGGGCCAGGGAAAACCGGGTCATCGCAGGGGTGTTCCTCACTTGGGGCGGAAGAGGGGGGAGGCAAAAAAGCCGGAGACGGAGAAAAAACCAGCATACACAAAAACCAAGCCACGAGAGGATATGGGAAACAACCCGAAAGCGGACACCATTGCAATGTAAAAAAGAAATGCTTTGGGGCTCTGTGTGAATTTAAAGACTTGATGCATCATTTTGTTCCTTCGGGGGAACGGGACAGCAGCCTCTCCTAACCCAATGCTCGATCAAAAGACAAAACAAAACGATTAAGTATTAATAGGAAAATACGGTGTAAGGCACTAGGGGCAGGAAATCCGAAAGGAATAAAGAGGAAAGATGAAACGAAAGAAAAAGGACACTCCATTTGGCCCTTTGCAAAACAGGTTGGAAGAACTTTTGCGAGTGGGGAAAATCATCGCTGCTGTCCGTTGGGGGGGACAAGGCACCATCTTTTGGAGAAAGGTAACCACTGGGAAGGAAAACAAAAGAGCTACCCCAGGGGGGGGAAAAGGAGTGAACTATTGGATTGGGGAAGAGAAGGGCGGCGCGTACTGGGGGGGGGGGTGTACAGAACGGGTTTTTCGCTGGTGAAAGGGGGACGGAACGAAGGTCAAAAAAAGACTCCGTCCGGGTAAGAGGCTCACATAGGTGGTTAATTGCTTGGGCTGGGAGAAGGGCTGAGCACCTTGAAGGCATGCCTGACGACTAATGAATGGGCAACAGGGAAGAGGGGAACTAAATGATGTGAAAGAGTGCCTAGAGAAGTGGGTCTAGAAGCCAAAAGAGCTTTTTTTCACGGTGTTATTAATCTGGGGGGGAAAAAAGTCGAGGTTTAAAAGAGAGGAACGTGGTTATTCCGGGGTTGGCAAAGAGGGGGGGCAGTGTCCGGGAAGAAACGAGCCTGACTCACGAATTGAACGGGCACTGCGAATGAGCTAGGGAAATGGGTGGGGGCACGTCAAGACATGAGAAGCGAAAGGGAAGGAAGGAGAAGAGACTGCCTGGAGAGGGGCTCCCGAAGGGGGGGGGAACTGTTCAACTCGTCGTTCGCAGGATTGAGGTACGCCCAGACGAGGGAGGGACGAGAGGGGTAAGAACTGGCTCTTGAAATTCAAAGGAAACCGACCGTGTGTAAGTAAGAGGGAGAAGAAGTTGAATGACGCAAAATTAGAAGGGGGAATGAAGAACTAAGAGAGAGGATGAAGGACTCGAACCGGTGGGCAGAGAAGGGGACGAGGGTTATTTGTGGGGGGAAAAAAGGGCGTATATTCAGCAAAAAAATGTGAGTGAAAAGACTCAAAAGAACTCCGAAAGGCTCAAAGGGTGGGGGGGCACCTTAATCTAAAAAAGGGTGGTAAACACCACCCTTGTAACAGTGGCACCGAGGATGCACGTCACAGCAATCAGAAGGGGAAATCCCATCGGGAAAAAATCGTTCGCCAAGCTAGGGGGGAAAATCCGGAAAGATTGAAAAAAACTACATTCACAAGAAAAGGTAAAAAAAAAAAACCCATGAAGAGACCAAAGGGAAAAAAAACCACCACCAATTAGATTCTTGGGGGCTTAGCATGACAACAAGGGGAGGAGAGGGGAAAAAAAGAAGGAGGGGGGGGGTCACCCACGCCCACGCAAGAGGCAGACCACCTTAGTTTCCGTTAAAAAAAATTAATAACGGGAAGAACACACAAAGCCGAAGGGGACCGAACCAACAAACCTCTCCGGGGGGGAAGAGGAAAAAAGGGCCAAACGATGCAACGGGGGGACAGCAGCGTATGGAAGAAAAAATAGGTTGCTGCGGGGGGGGGGGAGGGGGTCGCGAAAAAGTACTAAGAAAGGACCGGGGAAAACCACACTACACAACCAAAAAAACCTGTCGAATATCTGCAAGTAGCCACTATGGGAAAAATAAAAAAAAAAAAGGCTCTCAACCAGGGGATAAACTCTCTAAAAAAAAGGATGAAACGGAAACAAGCGCAATTTTTTGAAGGATGATTAGGGCTGGGGGGGAAGAAGAAGAAAAGCAGGAGGATGGGGGTGGATTCCGGGAATTCGACGAAAACAAACTTTCGTTATGGAAAAAGGAACCCGCCTAAGCGAGCCGGCTCGACTAAGAAAAGAATTAAAAGAAGGTGTAATCACAGGGTCCAATGCCACGAGAGTTGAAAAAGAAGACGAGTGGGGTACCCGGGGTTTTTGGTGGGGAGACTTTTGGACGAGAATAAGATACGGCGCAAGATAGGGGGCCCCCGCGACACAAAAATATTTTTGTAAGCGACTTAGAACAGTGAGAAGAAGAATTGGGGGGTGGGGAGCAGGCGGCCCATCCCGCAGATTGAAAAAAAAAGAAAGGCCGGTTGTTAAAGCCAGAACTGAAGTGGGGAAAGAACAAAAAACACAAGGCCTCTCTCTGGGGAAAACAAGTCAGCCGGAAAAAAAATCCCTCGAGGATCGAAAAAGAAAGAAGGTGTCCAACGCCGGGGAGAAGAGAAAGGGGGGGGATTTAAATGGAAGGGGATTGTTGGGCCCAGGGCGTTGCGGACGGTGGGTGGGGGGAAAGAGTGCCGATTCATCGTGGGGAAAAGCGGGGTGCAGGGGGGAGGAAAGGGGGGACGTGTTGAAAAGAGTCAGGGTCACCAGATGCCAGGAAAATATACGGATGGGGGGGTCCAGACAAACAGAGGACGCTTCGCCAGGAAAAGCAGATACACTATGGGGAAAAGGTGATAGCAGAAAATAAGCAAAGGAAGGGGGCCGACGTCAGACTTGCTGAATTCACAACGTGCGAGTCTTGTGAGGGGACATCACTACTTGAAAGGGACGAGGAGGACGTTTTATTCAAAACGGAGGGACGCGTTTTCAAAGAGCACCAGGTTGAATGGGGTGTAAAGGAGACAAAAAAAAAAACTGAGGAAAAGGGGGAGGAATATTACCCCACAAAAGGGGGAAAAAGAGAGTCGGCACAAGGGCGTCAGACCTCAAAAAGACTCCACAGGAGGAAAAAAAAGAGGTCAAAAAGAAGATTAGTGGGACAAGAGGATGAGCACTTTTGGTGTGACCACCTACCAAGGAGCTGGGCCGCTTAGGGAGGCACATCGAGAGAATAAGGCCAGAAAAAAAAGGGAGGGGAAGGTTGGAATCGGGGACGGCCGAAGAAGGGGGAAGGAAGTGCCTCAAAAAAACTAGGGGGGGAAGTCAGGCCTGGACATACGGGCAAGGGGGTAAAAGAGGGAAAAGGAACAGAAGAAAACCCGGAAAAAGTCCGGGCCTCCAAAGGGAATGCTTCCCAACCCACAACGACCGAAAAAACGCAAAGACAGCGCTCAAAGCAGGAGTGGGGAGGAGAGGGATTGTTGGATGTATTTGGGACAAACAACGCGCAAAAAAAAGGGGGAAAGCTGATACTGAGGGGCAACCCACAGGAGGAAGATTTGTGGTTTCAACAAAATTGGGGAACCACAAAGTAGGGGACACAAATTAGGCCATGGTGGGTTTCCACGACCGAGGGGGGAAGGTGGGGGAAAACGGCACTTACCCACACATACTCTCTAGCAGCGGGGGAGAAGGGAGAAACAACGCACAGGAAGGTGGTGTCACTGCGGGCACGCAGCTCGACTGCGGAATAGAAAGAAAGGTGACCCCTAAAGAAAATCCAGCACAAAGAAAAAAAACTCCAAAAGGTTCACACGAACTGGCGCCAGACGAGTAGGGGAGACCCTTCAAATTGACTGACTGGGGGAAGAGAAGCAGGCCCCTGAGAGAGAGCATAAGTCTGGAGGTAAAAAGTGGTGGCAGAGAGAGTTTGAGTCGAATTCGGGCAGCCCAAAAAAGAAGATCCAGATTCTTGAAGGAACCGCCCCGCATAGAACCTGGAAGAAGTGAAAAATGCCTCGGGTTCGGCCATCGTTCGCTGAAAAACCAGTGAGGAAAAAATGCGCCGCAAGTCGGGGGGAGACATAGTGAACTACTTTGGAAAAGGAGGAGCCGGGCATGTGGGAGGGGTTTTTTTGTTGGGAGTGGTCAAAATATCGGGAGAGACCGTCTTAAAGAAATAGGGAAAACAAAAAAGACAAAGAAAAAAAGAACAAGAAAACAACACATGCGGCAATCCGATTCATGTCCATAAGAAAGGCACGTTCACAAGAATAAGGGGGGTGTCAAATGTACCTGGAGAGAGGGGGAGGTGGAGAAAGAACCGGCTGGAGTGGTTCTGTTAGGAGAACATCGGAATGAATCAGGGGGGGTAGATGGACGTGATTTAATTGTCTAAACTTAAGGTGGGGGGAAGACAGGGGGGGAGTGTGGGGGGGGAAAGAAGACACAAAGGGGGGGAAATCCAACCCCGCTGTTTGGGGTTCCAGTCTTAATGCCATTGGGGGGGTGAGTAAAGGAAGAGGAAAAAATCTAGTGGGGGGGGGGTGGGGTTGGGAGGGTGGTCCATTGCTGAGTTTTCTAATCAGAGGATGGCCCGCGTAATTTAGGGGATGGAACTAGAGTGGGAGAAGCATTGCAGATTTTCTTTCGTCCACGTGGGGGGGGAAAGGAGAAATGCAAGTCCAGCAAAACGGTTTTCCATGACCGGTGGCAAACACTTCCCTAAAAGGTCAATTTTGTCACAAGAAAAACATTGAGCTCGGCTTGGAGTGCTGGGAAAAACATCCCAAGTTTGGGGTGTGGGGGTGATCAGCGGTGGGGAACGATTAGAAACGGGTCATTTCAAACCACAAAGTAACCCTGGAGGAAAAGGATCTTCTCACGGCCCCAAAAAAAAGGAATCTTGAAGTAAAAAGAGGAACGTGGGTGAAGGTATGTGTCAATGTAAATGGGCCTGGAATGACAAAAAATTAATATCAAAAACACAATCCTCAAATGGGGACGGGAGTTTGGGTCAAGCTAATTTTAAGAAGGAAGGTCGGTGTGACCCCTCGGTCATCGGCACTTCTTAAATAATCGGGAAAGACGTGGTACAGAGTAATCAATGATCGGAAGAAAGCGGCAAGCAGTTGTCCGGTTCTCAACTTGGAAAGGATTAGAAGGAGGGAAACATACACAAAGACACCATGTTGAACAGCGGGAGACGAATGAAGGAAGAGAAGACACTCTATCAACGCCAGTTGCCTTCAGGGGCGCGCGTAGACAAAAAAACAGTTCAATCCCGTCCTGGGAAGGGGAAGAAGAGACCAAGCAAAGACTCATCAATGGGGATCTACAACAAGGGGAAGAAAAGATTGTGTCACTCAGAAACAGTGCGAGGGGTTAGGGGGACCGCCCAAGACAAAGAAGTGTAGAGGTCCGAAAGAAAGACCACGAAGCTGAGCAACGAATAAGCCAAAAAAAAAAGAAACAGGCAAAAACCAGACTAAAACTACCTACACAAACATATGTTAGCCCGGTGAAGGTAGGAGATAACACTCGATAAGGTAACCATCTTCTTCAAAGGGGGGAAGGGGTCCAGTCGAGGAAGCGAAACCTCAAAAAAAAGTTACGGACCGCAGAGGCAAAGCGGGGAAAGCAGGATGGTTCCAAAGAAAGGGTGAGAGCTCTAAAACAAATGGGGGTTTTGACGGAGGGTGCTGGAAAAGGGGGGAGGTTAGACAACTCAAAGCAAAAAACCTCTTTGGCTATAAGAAGCCCATAAGAGGGAAGGAAAAAAAGTGAAAAGAAAAGAGAAGTGGACCATCCCATCAAGAGGAGGGGGCACACAGGGTTAAGGGCCGGGAGTGAGTGGGCCTAAAGGGAGGGGATGGCTTGGGAACCGGAAGTCGAACAACTTGTGGAAGAAGCATCCTTGACCTAAAAAAATCGGAAAAAAGTAGGGGACAATAACAAAAACGTATGAAGGAGGGAAAAAGAGAGTGAAGGTACGTGTTATGCGTGAAAGGGGGGATTTCTTCAACCAGGGTCTCACGAACTGATGGGAGAAAGACACGAACGTGAAGAGGGACACCACGCGAGTGTGGGTCCCTTGGGCGAAGGAATGTGTGCCCCGGAGAAATTGGGTGGGGCATGTGAACCAGACCTCTCTGGCTGGAAGGGGTGGAATTCGAAAGACTTACTCATCCGAGCTCAATTAAGAACCACGAGGAAAAAAAGGGAATACACCACCTTTTTACATTAGATCCGACGGTGGGAGGAAGGGGGGGGGGGGGGCGGGACCTTACTTATGAACGTAAAAGGGGGGGTGACAAAAGCAAAGATGGGTAAAAGGAATGAGGCCTACTCAACGTCGAATCTTGGAGTGAGGGGAGGAAAGTCGATGTTCTCTATCTGGCGGCGGGCAAGAGAGGGGGGATGGGAAACTTGGAAAAAGGGGCGAAGAGATTCTCTGGGCAGGGAAAAAGGCGAGAGAAGGCATCTCATGGTCGATACACCCAATCAAGGGAGGGGGGTTATATCGTGGGGGGAATAAAACGGGGGGGGGAGGGGAAAAGGTGAGGGGGAACGTGCCCCGTTGATGGTAAAGGGGGTGTTTGTACCGTTGAAGACGCTTTTACGGACGACACAGAGGCGGGTCTCATATAGGAGAAGGCAAAGAGGTGGGACCCCGCTTTTCACGGGTGAAAACGTTTATGCAAAACCTCAGGGGGGAAACTCGAAATTGATGCCAACGGGTGGAAGGAAACGCCGAAGGGAAGGGGAGAACCATCGTCAGTCAAGCGGGAATCTGAACTTGAAGAGCCAGCTGAAGAGAGAAAATGAGGACTCAAGTCCCCCCGTAGGGAGGGAAGCGCCAACCTAAAAAAGGGGGAAATTAGCAATTGAGATAAGTGTGAATTCCCTCCTGGACGAAACCTAAAGTACACCAAAGAGAAAAAAAAGAAAACGTCTGCCTAAGAAGGCAAAAAAAAGAAATTTTGGGGCAGGAGGTTGACGCCGGTTAGGGGGGTGGAGGACGGGATTCTTAAAACAGGAGAAAAAAAGACGGGCTGGGTCAAAAAAAAAGGGCCTCACCTACCTCCGAGCTCAAGGGTGGGCAACGCAATGAAATCTGCAGGGTGTCCAACACCTGTGGAAGAGATGAACGAAAAAAGCAACTTCACAAAGGGTGGGGTAAAAAAACAACATCTGAAAAGATGAGCAATCGCCCAAGCGGGAATAATTTCCCAGGCGAGGGGGAAAATCCCAAGAAGAAGCGAGAAAAGAACCAACCCAAACAGGGGGGTGCTGGCTGACTGGAGGGAGAAAGGAACCAAAACAATTCACCTTAAATAAAGGGGCAACAGTCAAACAAATGGGGGGGACACAAAGGAAACGCATTAAAACAACCTGTAGTAAAAGTTATCAACTGTCAAGGTCAGCACCTATAGGGGAAAGACAGAGTGCGAAAGGACCGAGAAACAGGGCGTTAGTCACAATGGAGGAAAAAAGAATGCAGGAACCAAGAAGAGTATGAAAACTAGCAAAAAAGGAGTCTTCAGGTGGTGGTGCTGTGGTCGGCTTTAGTAAGGGAACGACGATTGAACAGACACTTAGACAACAAGAAAAGCCAAAGAATCTGGAAAAGTGTGGACTACTCCCGACGCAAAAAGGAAGGGAAGGCCTCTCCTTAACGATCGGAAGAAAAACAGAAAAAGGTTCAAATCTGACACAATACTGATAAAGGGAAATGGCTGTTGGACTGAAAAAAGTAAGCATCCATCTTTGGGGTGAAAAAGGGGGACAAGGATGGTAACTACAAATGACGGAAAATGGCCAACTTACAGAACGAAGAATACTCCTGCAGAAAGCCGAGAAAAAAAATCCAACTAACCCGGGGCTCCTGGTTTCGCCACGAAAAAGTCATTCTCCAAAAGGGCGTTTGAAAAAAACTTTTTGGTCAGCGGGGGGAAAACAAAAAGGAAGATGAACGAAAAATGCGTGGAAACAGGAAAAAAGCAGGAGTGGGGAGCTGCGATTTCGGGAGAATTAAGGAGTGTGGGGAAAACCGCTGTCAACATTAAAGCTGGAGTTGGAGAAGAGAGAAAAAAAAAGTGTAAAGAAGGTGGGACACCGAGACTCTTGTTGGAAGGCAACAACATCGGCTGCAGATGTGACTCCAAAAGCGGCACCACGAGAGTTGAAAATATAAAACGAAGACAAAATTCAAAAAGCACTGCCCCTATCGCCGAGGGGGGCGAGTATTCTAAGTTTGGGCGTGACCTTGCGGGAGGGTGGGAAGTTGCCTATCAAGAGTTTAGGGAAGCTGCGGGGAGTGGAACGGGTTAGGGGAGAAGAATGCAACCTTGGCGAAGAAAAGGTACCTGTGGGCTCCCAGCGGCCCGCTCGCCGGAAACAGGGAGCTGACACTCGTTGACGGTTTAAGCAGCAAACGGAAAAGAAAGGGATCATTCCTTTGCGGGTATTGGTCACAACGGCGGAGTACGATGGACTTACTTACTTGACTGATAGGGAAGAGGATGGGAGGGCGGAACGTGGGAGGAGAAATGAGCGGACCAGGTTGTCGATTTGGGGGGGGGGATCAGCTCACACAAAAGTAAGGTAGGAATGAAAGAAAAAAAAGAAAGAAGATAGAAAAAAAATGAACCGGCTGCAAAGTCAGACACGGCAAAGGAAAAAGAACACTCAGAGAAACGAGAGCAAGTAAGGGAAATGGGGGGGCTCAATCAGACTCGCACGTTGGGAAGACATCGAAATAAAGGAAGTAGCTGTCCTCTTCTGCAAGAGGCGCGAAAAAAGGAGGAAAAAGGGGGAGAGGATCATTTTCAGAAAAAATACGGCCAGATGCGCACAGGGCACTTTTCGGCTTCATGAGGGAGACCGTGGTTGAAAAAGAAAGACAAGAAGTCCAAGGAAAGACCAAAGCATCACAACGTAACCAACAGCCAAAGGTAGGAAAAGAAAACCCCAAGCATAGAAAAATAAAAAGAATCCCCCACTCCAAAAAAACCGGGCCGCACCTCCAATCGTGCTTTTCGGAGAAAGAGGGGGTTTGTTGGTAGTAGGGGTAGGAAGCTCGGAGGGCAGGTGGAGAAGTCCTTTGCAAAAAAAAATACATAAAAAAGCGTTTTTTTTTGAAGTGGGTTTCGGTTGGAAAAACATATGGCCTGTTTTTTGGGGGTTGAGCATGGAGGGAAGGAAAGAGGAGGGAAAGGAAACCCGACAAACAATAAGGATCTAGGACCGAATTGTTCGAAGCGCAAGAGAAGCCTTTCGACGGTGGAATTACAGGGGGGAACTCGTCGGCATCGAGGTCCTGGGAGTTCCCTGGGGGGCAAAAGAGGGGAAAACCGAAAACATCCCAATTGAGAAAACACCAAAAAAACCAGAACGAGAGGGGGGGAGGAACCAAGCGGTAGACGAAAAGGTACCACGTTGCCGGGGAAAGGGAGCCCGGGGCGATAGAATCAAAAACGGATAATTTTTGCGGAAGAGGAAGGGGGCAAGGGGTCGAATTTGGTCTTCAAGAAGCAAAACAGAGACCAAATCGGAATATAATACCCCCGGAAAGAAAAAAAAAAAAAAGAAAAAGAAATAGATCGTACTTGGGGGGGCACATATTGAAAAACCCCCGGGAGATGTGGGAGGAAGGTTTTCTGATCAAGGGGGTACGGGGGGCTCAGGTGAAAGGGGGGGAAATTCAAGAGGGGGGTGCTAATACAGTGGGGGACAGACTATTCGTGAACAAAAGAAAAAGGCTGGGCTAGTTCAGACCAGGTGAAGGGAAGAGCAAAGAGCGTTAAAATGAAAGCGAACACAAAAAAAAAATTCAGCTAGGAGAAATGGACCATTTCCATAAGGAAATTGCTTTCAACATCGGGGGAAAATTTTTGAGGGGGAGAAAAAAAACACTGCTTCGGATTGTGGAGAAAAAGTTCCACTAGGAAAAACGAGTCGGAGTAGCCAAGGGGTGAGAAAATTATTTTGAACTACAGGAGGGTTGAACAAAGGACAAGGGAGCACACGAGGGTTACAAAACATTTGCCCTGCTGGGGGGACAGGAAAGGTTAAATTCCCGATGGTGTGTTTGAAAGGGGGGAAGGGCGAACAGAATCGAGGGGGTGGGGTGGGAGTTGAAGTGAGGAGGGGCACTACATACCGGGACGTCGGAAGTTAGGAATGGGGGAAGAAAACCGAGCGTTGGGAGAAGAACTCAATGTTGCAGAAAGAGGGGAAAATGGGCAGTTAAAAAAAAAAAAAAAAAAGTGTAGCTTGTACGTGAACCATTGCAATGGAGAAAAATGGTCAAGAACAAGGGGCAAAGGTTTTTTTCATCAGGGAGAAGACCTAAGGGTTGACAACCAGGTAGCTCTCTGATGCTTTTAAGGGGTGCCAATGACACCGGGTGTGGTGGGGGGGGGGGGGAATATAGGGGTTGGGGATAGAAGACTGGGACGGCCGGGGGAACCACCGAGAAAAAAAAAAAACGGAGAAAGTACGGGGACAGACGACCCGGGGAGAAAAAAGGGACGGCAGAATCTCTTGCAGGGGGGGGGGGTATAATGAAGGTCAGTACAATGGAAAAAGAACAAGAGAGTTAACACTGGTCTTTGAGACTCCGACGAAGTCAGGGACTCCGGGGGGCGCGTCCGGAAACTTCGGGAGAAAGAAAAAGGCCGGGTCGGGTCCCAGCGAGGAGAAAAAAAGAGGGGAAGCACCGGCGTCGGAGGCCGAGGACTGTCATAAAGTTGGAAAGGGAAGAAAGAGGGTGGGTTCAGAGAACCATTCCCACCCAAGTTGAAACCTGAGGAGCCCGCCGGCCCTCCTGAAACTCCCGAATCAAATAAGGGAACGAGAAAAAAACGCGTCGCAAAAAAAAACCATTCAACCAGGCAAGCAGAACAACCGAGGTCCACCCACTCGCCAGTTCAAAAAATAACCACAGGACAACTGGGGACCAACTTGGGGTGGGAATCGATGAAAAACGTATGGGGAGAAGCCCGAAATAGAAGACACGCGTCCCATGGGCTGTCGAACAAGGGCCACACC
>Ga0179591_1268830_pt1 | contig 13503 bp, 12 predicted proteins | sample CZOMad2_1_08_16f_FD_182891 | JGI IMG/M metagenome (GOLD analysis project Ga0179591, IMG submission 182891) | Vadose zone soil fungal communities from Angelo Coast Range Reserve, California, USA - CZOMad2_1_08_16fungal (PacBio error correction) | ecosystem: Environmental > Terrestrial > Soil >...
TCCTAGTTCGAAGGAAAAAAAAGGAGTCGTCGACTCCTCCTCCGGAGGAGGGGGAGGGCCGGCCGCGACCCTCCACAGAGGGAAAAAAAAAGAGCCGTACAGAATTTGCTCTCTCTCTTCGGGAGAGGAAGCGGCTGACTTCTATCTCTTCCGACAAGGGGAAAAAGGGGGGGGGGGGACCCCGACAAGGCCCCCGACGACGGAGAGAGAGGGCCGATTCACTCGAGAGAAAGAAATAGTCCCCTTCCTAACGTTCTCGTGCACAAAAAAGGAACTCTTACTCCATGGTCATTAGGGAGAGAAAAAATTCGCGACGAGGGGGCGCAATGGGGGAAAAAAAAAAAAGGAGACCGCGCTTCGAGACCAAAGGGAAGGTTTCTCTTCTCAGGTCGCAGGATCTACTGACCGCCTGCCGAAGAAAAAAAAAGAGGGGTACATAACGGGGGAAAAAAAGCCCTCAACATCAATATCTACTCAAAAGGGAGGAGGGGGGGACTGGGCCTCTCCCGGAGGGAGAAAAAAAAAGGAAAGGTCACGGGAAAAAAGGCCGGCTAATGGGAACATCCGACGAAGAAGGGCTCGTTACTCCCGGCTAAAGAGGGGGGGCCGTCTTCCCTATAAAGAGAAAAGGGTACGACTGGGGTCTACCCTGGAGGATAGGAAATCGGCCTTCCAAGACCATAAAATCGTTCCTCTCTTTAAAAAAAAGGGATCCCGCTCCTTTAAGAGGAGGGGAGGGATGACCGTGCAGACGGTCTCGAAAAAAGGGGTCACGCGACTTCCAGCGATGGCAACTGTCTTTTGAGCCTATCGCGATCCCATGAAAGAGAGGGGGGAAAAGAAACTGTAAGGAAGATAACCTCGTAACACGAGAGGCTCAAGGGGGAAAAAGCGGCTTCCTTATCTGCAGGGACGCGTCCTTCCCATTATCTTGCGAACGGGGCTAAACTTGTGACCGTTAGTAAAACCTCCTCTGAAAAGTAGCTTCCATAACTTCTCTATTAAGGGAAAGAAAAAGGGCTCTCAATTGAGGGAAAGAAAATGATACCTCTACCACTAGGAAAGGAAGGGGTGGAGAGTAGAACCAACGTTTGAGCACGATTTTCTCTCTATCTGAAGACGAGGGAGGGGCCAGGACTCCTTACTGGGGGAAGAGGCTCAGCCCTTTGTATCCCTCAGAAAAGGAAAAAAGGAATCGATGAGCCATAGCCTTCAGATAGGAGGGGTTTACTCCCTTCTCTGGCCGGAGGAAAAAGTCTTCGAAAACACTCTGGACGGGGGGGGGGAATGGCCACTCATCCAGCCTAGGGAAGAAAGACAGGACCGAAAATCGTCACCCTCTCGGAATGAAAGGCCTTTCCTCACTATCAAAGCGCCACCTATTCTTGGGGGGGGGAAAAAAAAGTTTCTCCGACTATAAAAGGGGAAAAGGAAAGCAGGATTCATTCTCACGGAAGAGTTCTAGCATTCCCGCCTGGGAAAAAATGGCGTCCGATCACTCCAACTTCAGAATCGGGGGGGGGGGGAAGGGCCTCGCCACTACAATGAAGTGAAAAGTCGCCTCCCAAGAAAAAAAGCCTCGTACTAGCGAAGGACTCCTCCTCGAAGATAGTGCCGGGCTTGTACGAAAGAAAGCGCATCGCCAATCTGCTAAGGAGGCGCCCTTTAAAATCGAGGGAAAAGGGAGGATGGGAAAGTCTCGAGGGAATGGCGAAACGAAATAGGAAGGGGGTCGAGCAGGGTAAGTCAAGAACGGCACGACTCTGTGAGGAAAAAGTACGTGCTCGCTCGGGAGGAAAGGGGAGAGGCGGCAGCTGCATTGGAAGAAGAAAGATGTAGGGAGGAGGTATTCGTCCAGAAAGGGGAGTGAGCCGGCTCCAAGAGGAAAAAAGGGGAGGCGGGACTGGGAAGAAAGGGGGAGTGGTCCTCGGGCAATGTGAAAATGTCCCTTCTCTTCGAAAAAGGGAAGAAGGTCGATTTCCATCATCGCAGAGGACGCGGCTCATCTGAGAATACACATCAGGCCGCGATCATTTGAATTGCGAAAAGGATTGGCTCTCCGCGCTGGATGAGGGAAAAATACCAAGCAGCGTTTTTTAGAGAGGGAAGTCCGTCCGGGGAAGAAGCCCCAGACATGAGGGGAACACTTTCCGAAAAGGAAAGCTCATCTATGTCGGGAAAACGTCTTGAAGCCTGAGACACACGCCTCAGGGGCGTCTTCCTCCCTTCAGGCCGACTCCTAAAGCGATCAGGAAGGGGGGGAGAGAACCTAACCAGCATTCCAAAGAAAGAACTCGCCCCGTTGCAAAGGAAAAGGGTCGATAAGCGCCCAGAATGGGATCAAAAAAAATCGTCGGGCAAGGAAAAAGAACAAGTACTGGACTCTTACCGGGGAAGGGATCGTACTGAACCAGTGAGAAAAAAAAAAAAGAAGGAAACAACGAGAAGGGGCCGCCATAAAAAAAAGAAAGGACGTACAGTCCTCCTATTGCGAAAGGGAGGGTCGCGTCTTTACGTTGAGGAAAAAGAGGCTCGGTCATGGTGCGACCGAAGGAGGAAAGGTCAGAGAACGCTGGACGTTCGGCCAAATGTCACGTCCGTTTTTTATAGAAAAGGGGGAAGTCGCCACTTTCCTCGAGGGAGGTAGAAAAGGGGGGGGCGCCTCGCTGATTCGGGGTTACCCTTCCTATTTCCTGCAGGGGGAAAGCCCAGTTTCTCCCCATCGGGAGAAAGGCGCGAGTCCATAGGAAGGAAAAAAAACGAAACGCGACGGGGCGGGGAGTGGATTCCCCTAGCAAAAAAAGGAGTCGGATTTTTCTAGAAGGGAGAGCTTCCTCCGGCAAGAAAAAAAGGAGAGAGGACCTTGCGGGAGGTCCATTCCAAAGGTACGGCCCTTTTTCTCGAGAAAAGGGGGGGAAGGGAGGTCCCCGTGGATGTAAAAAGGTGGGAGAACGCCACTATAAGGAAAGGAGGAGCAGACAGACGACAAGCTGCTTCGTTCCTCATCTCTCCTTCCCTCCTCTGGAGCGGTTGCTCACTTCGTCGCTAATGGGAGGAAAAAAGGAAAAAAGGGAGTACGCTGGACGGCCCGATCCTGAGAAAAAAGAAAAGAAAAATGAAGGGAAATGAGCCAGCGCCTCTGCAGAAAGAAGCTTCGTCCTGTCCTTTTCGGGGTCAAAAGGGGGGGGGGTAGCCACGTGGGCTTACCACCCCCAAAAAAGAAAAAGAAGGAAAGACGTCTCCATTCCTAAAGAAAAAAAAAGGGAGGCAGGGCAGGCTCGCGGTCAAGAGGGGAGGGGGGAGAGTCCTGCCCTCCCCTTTCCGCGAGAAACTGTAACTCTTTGCAGGAAAGGAAGGGAAAAAAAAAGATAAAAACAAAAACTTATTAGGAAGAGGAAAAAGAAGAACGAAACCGTCGTTCTAGCGTCTACGTCCTCCTAAGGGGGAGGACCTTCCTCTACCCTCCAAAGGAGGGGAAAAAAGGAAAAGGCCGCTACATCGACCTTTGATTAGTAAAAAAGGAATTCACGTCCTGGGCGCTCTGCCGAAGAGGTGTATAAGACATTGCTCGTTACCCCGAAAGGAAAAAAAAGCCGATTCCGTAGTTCAAAAGCGGGAAAAAAGGGCAGCGGACCCGTCTATGGGGCGAAAAGGAAGGGGGGAACAAGCGTAACGCAGGAATAACGTGGAGGGGAAGACTTCGCGACTATGTTGGCGCAAGGGGGGAACCGCTCCCTCTTCAGGGAAAAAAAAACCGGAAACGCCGCCGGGAAAAAAAGATACTGACTCGACCGGACTTGGAAGGAAACCCACCTAGGGGTACGGAAAATCATCCCGTCAAAAAGAAAAGAAAAAAGGGGAAAAAAAAGGGCCCGACCCTCGTGCTGGTACGGGGACGAGTACGACCACGGCGTATAGAAAAAGCGTAAGAGCCGGCTAAGCCCCTCAGAAAAAAAAGAGAGGACTCCCGGCTACCTCTCCAGGAAAGGGGAGAAGGACTCGCGCCGTCCGGGTTTACAAAGGGGGTCTTACCCTTTCTTGCCTTGGAGAAGGGAAGCCATAACCCTCTTCCTCTGCGGGGGAGGAAAAGGGGGAAAAAAAAGCACAGCTCGGGCCATCTTCAAAAAAGGAGGGAACGGTCTCTACCAAGCCAAAAAGGGGCCGACTACTTCCATCTATGCTGAACCAAAAAAAAGAAGATTCGTCTATCCCATTCAAGAGGAGGGGAAGGGGTAGACGCCACCGGAAAAAAGGGCACCACTCCTCCCAAAAGAAGCCGTGACTTCTTTCCTATCTAGAGGGAAGGGAGTGAGATTGGACGGCCATATATTCTAACGGGTTGAAAGAAAAGAGACCTAGGTTGCGCCACTTCTCGGAGGAAAGAGATGTCCCTCTATTGTAGCGGGAAAAAAAGAACCTCTTAAGCTCGAAAAGGAGAAATGGGGCAGGCGATGGATAAAAAAAAAGGAGGGGCCCTAGTTTAAAAAACATTATCTAATATTTCTATTCGTGAAGACGGGCGGAAGCACTCCAAGGGAAAGAAGGCAGTGGAATCCTAAAAAAAAGGCGGGACTTCCCCGCCTCAGTGATCATAGAGAGAAAACATACGGCAATTTTTACCTCCCTGAGAAAAGGACGGAGACCTAACAGGCTGAGAAAAGGGGATTGGTACGACAAGGACTGGAAGAAAAAAAGAGAAGAGAGACGAAGTAATCTTCCACCTCGTCCTGAAAGGGGACGGTCCTCACTCTCATCCCTATGCAGACGAGCGACTTTATTTCCCTCTCCGCAGGCAAAATAGGAGAAGGGGGGGGAAAGCGGAGAGAATCAACCTGTAATCAGGCTTACATGAGAGGGGCCCGTCTTTTAGCAGGAAAGAGAAGAGCCCGCCCTTTTCGCGGAAGGGAGGAGGGCTAACCTGCCTCATTCAATTACTTTAGGCCACGAAAAGAGAAAGACAGACGGGAGGAGAAGAGCTATCCTCTCCAGAACGAAAGTCGCAGCCATCTTCGGGAAAAAAAAAAGGGGGGGCGTTCCTTCTCCTTTCGCGACCCATGGGGCGGTCTACTTCCTTTTCGAAAAGGGGAAAAAAAAAAAAAGAGGAGATGAAAAGAGGATATATGAAAAAGAAGTAGCAGCGCTGGGGGTTCGATAGTAAAGAGTACTGCACTCCCTGCAAGAAAAAAAGGGGGAGGGGATCGCTGTCTTCTGGAAGAAGAGAAAAGAAGATCGCGATGCGAATTCCGCAGGAAGGGGAAACGTGGCTCACTCATTGAGTTGGTCTTCTTCCATCCCGATAGGAGGAGGGCGCCATTTCGGGAAAAAAAGAAGGAGTGACTTCTCGGAAAGAAAAAAAAGAAGAGTTCCAGGTACAGCTCTTAAAAGGCTCGTCTGATACCTGGGAAAAGAAGCGACTCTTTTTCTCGTAGGGAGGGAGAAGGAGGAAAACCGCCCCAGCAGGCCGCGATCAGGGGGAGGGAAAGAAGGAGGAAGAGGAGCGCTGGTGAAGTGCTCATGTCGGAAAAAGTGGTCTATGCCTTTCATGGAAAGAATGGTAGACACTGCCCTATCAGGGGGGAGAAGAAAGGGGACGATAGCTCATCGAGCGGGGAGGGGGAGAAAAAAAGGGGCTCCAAAGGACTTGAGTCATACTGATCCGGCGTGCTGAAGGAAGCATGGGAGTCCTGCCGCCGCAGAAGAGGAAAGAGAGGAGACCCTCGTCCAGCTCCCTCAACTAGGGGAAAAAAAACTCGCACTGCCCCATTAATCGAAAGGGAAAAAGAAGGAGGCGCCCACGACTTTGGGCCGCGAGAAAAAAAGGACCATCTCGTTCTCTAATCTCTCCGTCTTGGAAGGGGAGCTTATGTCCTCTAACAAAAAAAGGGGGGGAAAGCTGGCCTTCAACGTCTCACGATGGAGAAGGAGGAGAAGGCTAAGGCCGTCAGTCAAGAGATCATCTGCTTATAGTGTGAAAAGGAAAAAGGTAGCGGTTGAGAAGAAAAAAAAAAGAAAAGGGGTCTCGCGATCGGCTCTCACAAGGGGAGAAAAAAAAGAAGAGAAGAGCTGAAGGTCGCTGACACCTTGGGGGGGTAGATACCTTCTTCCCGTTCAAAGGGGGAGGACGATTTCCCTTCTCTTGGCGGAGGGAAAAGAGCACCGAGGTCTGGTCGTCCGGAAGAAAGGAAGGCCAGGGTCGCCCCCGGACACATAGAACTCTATTCCATATGGGACAAAAAGAGGTTCGAGGTAGTCCTTTAGGAAAAGGAAAAAAGAGAAGGCGGCGGGCTCTCGCCGCGATAGGAACGAACGGATCGCCTCTGGGCCTTCCGGAGAGGACACTCCATCACTCTTTTCTCCAAGGGGAGGGGGGCCTTGGCTTGAGTTCCAGGGGAGGGGGAGGGGGTGTGGGTGCGAACGCCATGATAAGAAGGGGGGGGTAGAAAGCATACCTGAGAAACGCCCTAGCGGGAAAAAAAAAGGGGGATCTCGCCGTTCCCTCCTCTTGAGAGGAAGAAAAAACACTCAGGTCGCAAGGGTCCTGCCAAAATAAGGAAAAGGGCTTCCCGAGCCTGATAAGCCCTTATCCGGGGGAAAGAAACCGGAAATTTATCCCTTCTTTTAACTCAAAAGAAAAAGGAGTCGGGCCTTTTCGGGTCCCCTAGCAAAGGGAGGAGGAAAAGTGAGGCCGAGCTCTACTTCCAGGAGAAAAGGAAAAAAGAAAGCGCAGGAGATAGCACAGGTCGAGGTAGCTCCTGGCAGAAGGGGGGGAGGTCCCTCTTTGTATGTTTCTCTTCTCGGCCCCCAAGAAAAAGTACTACTCCTCGACTCTTTTGCGGAGAAGGCGAGAAGAAAAAAAAAGGAGGAGGGGAGGAAAAGAGAAGATCCGATTCGAAAGGAAAAAAAAAAGGGAAAAAGGAAGGCTCCTCCGCGCGCAGGCATGGGCAAAAAAAACTCCACCGATGTCCCCTACCCCGACCGGAAAGGGAATGTGCTATCTCTCTTCTTTCTTCATTGGAAGTGAAAGCCAGCCCTGTGACTTCTATCTAGGAAAAAAAAAGAAAGTGGACTCGGGACCCGACGCAGACGCCAGAGGCAGAGCCTTAATACCTATGTCACCAAAGTCCCGCATCGTGTCCACGGAAAAGAAAAAGAAGGATCGGGCCGTCCCAGTAAAAAAAAGGGCATACCCTTGCATGTGCAGCAACAGAACGATTTCCCCCGCCAGAAAGAGGGGAAAAAAAGGGGAAAAAAGGGGGAAGGGCGCGGCTCATAGCTTCTACAGCAAGAACGGAGGAAAAGAAAGGAGGGACAACAACCGAGGGGGGATAAACGGGGAACCTCAAGCCCGGCAAAAGAAAGAAAAAAGGGGCTACCGCGTGCGTGGAAAGGGGGAGAAAAAAAGGGGACGAACCCGGCGGGCTGAGAAAGGGAAAAAAGGGAGGGGGAGAACACTCCGACGCGACGATTGGGGGGAGGGGGCTCCCTGCTACCTCGCCCAGGGGGCGGACTCTATGACTTCTCTCCGTAAGGGGGGGAGAAAACAAAAAGGGAGGGGCCTGCTTACGGGGGGAGAAAGAAAGCCGGAGTACACCTCTAAGAGGGGGGGTCTCCCCTTATGCTCCGAAAAGAGGGGCATAGAGTTCATTTCTGGACCGGGGGAAAAGGAAAAGAACGACAAGTTGGCCGACGACTTCCAGCGAGAAAGAAAAAGAGATCGAGAAAAGGAGCGATTTCTGTCTCTGGGTGTCGAAAAAAGCCGCTAAAGCAGGCAAATCCGGGAAAGAGAATCTGCTTCCTGACGGAAGGGGAGAAAGGCTCTTCTTCAAAGGAAAAAGGAAAGTTGAAGGCCAGAGATCTAAAGGGGGAGGGAATCCGCTCTCCCCGGTAAAGAAAGCTACGGGGGAAAGGGAGGCGAGACCTCTATTTCCAAGGGGCTCACAGTTCTTTGAAGAAGAACTATAGACCAATTTCATGGGGAAAAAGAGAGTATACCTCCAATACTTTTTCTTAGATGGGGGAAAAAAAAGATCTTATCTAAGGGGGGGGAGAAAGAGGAAGAAGGACGGGCGGAAGCACGCAAAAAGAGAAGGCCGTGTGAGACAACCCAAATACTATGAACAGAAGTCCCCCCTCTATTAGCTATGGGGGGAGAAAGTGGGTTACGAACGCTCTTTTCCGGAGAAAAAGAAAGAAAGGAAAGAAAAGGGAGACGAAAACACTTCTTGAGTGGGAAGAAAGACAAGCCGCTGGAGGAAATCGAAGAAAAACGAAATCGTCCACCTTCTCGGGAAAGAGAAGGTAACGCCACTCTCATCTCATATGGAAAAGAGGAAGAGGGCGCTGATGGCCTCGCCCAAGAAAAAAAAAGGGGAAAGGGGGAGCTCTGCTCTGAACGAAAAGGGGAAGTCGCATGTTTCCGAGGTTCGAGCAGTCACGGACAGCGCCCTCCTTTCCGCCAGGGAAAGAAAAAAGGAGGACGAATACCTCGCCCAAGAGGAGAAGAGTCTGAACATGCAGCCTACGTTAAATCTAAAAAAAAAAAAGAGACTCGTACTATCTCGCCAGAAAGAGCGCCGCTTCGGGAAGGGGAGAAAAAAAAACGGCCTCGAACTCGAAAGCGCCAAACGTCACTCTTCTGTGTCGCCAGGGGAAAGAGGAAAAAACACGGATTAGCTGAAAGTCTAGTAGTGGAAAAAATAGCCCGCTTTGGCGATGCGTCCGAGAAGGAAAAAGGGGCCTCGGAGGCGTCCCGGAGACAATCGATGCTCTCTAGTGCAAAAGAAGAAAAGTGGCTCCCTTCATTTTATTTGGGAAGGGGAGGAAAGGAAGAGACCTGTGCGTGATCGTAAAAAAAAGGAGAGGCGTGACTAGAGACCAAAGCCCCTTGCGAATGAAAAGAGTGAGCAATCTCCTTTACAAGGGAGAGGGAAGGAAAATGGGTCGAGGGCATCAAAGAGAGTAGCATCTGTATTTGAGGAAAACGTCCCATCATTCCGAGAGGGAGGGGAGTCCGGAGCTCTATTTCTCATGAAGAAGGGGGAGGAAAAAAATAATTGTCAGGTGGAGATCCTTTTCATGTCAATTCGGTCATGTAAAAAAAAAACTATCATTTCTAACATTGACGAAAGGGAACCATCGAGGCTTGTTAAATTCTCGGGGGAAAGAGGAAAAAGGAATTGAGCATCGCCTCACTTGGCTTCTTAACAAAAAAAAAAAGAAAAAAAAAAAAAAAAAAAAAAAAAAAAAAAAAAAAAAAAAACCCTTCGTAGTCCTGTCCTACGCAGAAAAAGAAAGAAGAAGCGGCCCTCGTTCATCTTCATCCACAAGAGGGGGGGGGGGGGGGAAAAAAACACCATAGCGAAGGGTCGATCTTAGAAGGGAAAAGGAAGACTCCCATCTGAGGCATACCGGAACGGTCGAGGAAAAAATACTGGACGCTGACCTGTGAGCGGAGGGAGGGAGCCTCTTCTTGGAAGGAAAAAAAAAAGGGAAAAGACATTGGCAAGAAAGGAAAAGGAGTACGTCAGGAAGAACTTTAGAATCTAGGGTGTTGCCTTCGTTCGTCGGGCAGGGGGGGAAAAACATATCCTCAATCTCTCTGGGAAGGGGAAAAAAAGGGGAATTCGCCGTCGAGGAATCTCTTGAAGGAGTAAAACGGGGGGAGGGGGAGACACGTCTACGACCAGAATCAGCTTACTATGGCCCTGAGAGGGGGAAATCATCAGGTTTCTCCCTCTCTGGACAGGGGGGAAAGGAAGGACCGAGGTCATGCCGTAAGAAGAAGGGAAAAAAGAGGTACACATCGACGGAATGAGTCATAGGGGAAGAAGGAAACTACTCTCGGCTTATGTATCCGGAGTGGAAAAAAAAAAAGGAAGCGCACCCCCCCCCCCCAAAAAAAAAAAAAAAAAAAAAAAAAAACACCCCCCCCCCAATGAAAGAAAGAATCGGCAAGCCGACATACACCCTCCGGGTAGAAACAGTTTATATTCCCGCATTCCAGAGCGAAAGGGGGGAAAAGGGCGTCTATCTTTATGTTGAGGGAGGAAAAGGGGTGTACCCCTCGGTTTGGGGGGCGAAAGAAAAAAAAAAAAAAAAAGATCCGGCAGGCCGTGTATATGGAAAGCATACTTATCCGAAAAAGTCGCCGTCGCCTTCCGCTCCGCGGGGGGGAGGGGAAAACGGGGAAACTTGCGCACCTCGGTAAACGAAAAAAGGGGGGGGAAAGAAGAAATGCCATGGCGTCCGCGGGCGACGGCCGACGTATCGGGGACGATTCCCGGAACTGGGAGGGAAAGAGAAGGGGGAGGTCATTCTCTAATCTTCTTCGGGACTGGTGGGGAAAAAAGAAGACAAACCTTGTAGGGAGGGGGGAAGAGCTCTACGTCCCAGGCTCTGAATAACTTCGACGGGGGGAAGAAAAAAAAAGGTCGATTTAGCGGCCGTTCAGGCAAGGGGAGGGTAGGAAAAAAAAGCCAGCCGAACATGAGCGCGTAAGGTCTTTCCTTAGAAAAGAGTTCGACTACTTTCTAACTCGAAAAAGAAGAAAAACAACAACGGGGAGGAGGAAGGGGAAAGGGAAAACAGTCGGACGCACCGAAATTTTCTGAGGGCAAGAAAAAAAAAGGAGAGACGGGCGGCCGGCCGTACCTCCACCGAAAGAAGGAACGTCCGCTACATCGACCTTTTCTATAAAGAAATATGCCTTCCTCTCCTGGGAAGTGAGAAAAAAGAAAGGGGATGAAGAAATTGCTCTTTTACCCAGAAAAGGCCAAGGAGGGAGACGAGGCGATTGACAGATAGCTCATTTCCCTTCTCGTCCCCTAGAGGGGGGGGAGGGGGAAAGTCTCGTTACTTCCCTCTTAAAGAAAGGGGAGGAGAAAGACATTAGCGACAGGTGTCTCAATTGTCAACAGGGAAAAAAGAAAAAAGGACGGCGAAGCCAACTTAACGAAAGGGGAGGCTCATTCTTTCTTCTACATCGAAGGGAAAAGGGGGCGTTCTCCCACACCCGAGGGGGGGGAAGAGGGGGCCTCAAAGCCCTGCAAAATCAATATAGACGAAAGGACCGCGTGCATGCTTTTGCCGAGAAAAAGCCCGGCGTCGAGCAAAAAGGGGGAGGTCGACTCATCGTCTATAGCCAAAGAAGGAGAGAAAAGGGGGAGAGGGGACTCCCGCTACCTCTCCACGAAAGGAAGGGGGGGAAAAGATATCGCGCCGTCGATGTTACCTCCTGGGAAAACGGTCTGCCTTGCTTTACGGGGGGGGAGGGAAGAAAAAGAATACCAGCACCGAGGGGGGGGCAGAGCGAAATTAATTCCTCCGAGCAAAAGGAGGAACGAGGCCATGGTACGGCATTAAAAAAACTTCCGACATTTGGAAGGGGGGGAAAGGAGGACCTACCGAGGTCGACTCGGTAAAAGAAGACAGGTCGTGAGCCCTTACCAGAGCGAGGGAAGGAGGGGGATGCGCCAACAAGCCTCCCAGGAAAAAACTTTCGCGCTGCTCTCAATAGGAAGGGAAAAGAAGGGCCTCTACCTTAAAGGGAGGGACCCATTATCTTTCACGGGGAAAAGGGGTTTTTACAGATTCCCTAAGCATAAGGCGAGCGTACCAGACGTAGCAATGAGGGGGGGGGAAAACCAGATGGGAGTCGGGAGTTGGTCGCAACCTGGAGAAGAACCGCTGCTCTCATGTTTGCATGGCAGAGGGAAAAAAAAAGAGGTGGCTGAGATGTCCCTAGGAAAGGGAGAGGAAGGGGGGGGGCTGTAAGAAGCCTGACGGGGCTAATCACTCAAGTAAGGAGGGGAAGTGGATATCCTCCAACATAAAGAAAAACAGACCTCGACTGGGGACACGCCTCGATGAGTCTCAGAGGAACTCCCTGCTCGTTTCCTTCTACATGAAAAGAAAAAGGGATCGAAAACAACTCTGCTTGTGAAAAGGGAGAAAAGGACCGAGGAAGCGAAATCGAGCGCGGAAAAGGGGGAACCTGCTCGGATGACCTTAGGAAGGTCCTGCCACTCTCATAAAAAAGGAGGAAAGAAAAAAACCGATTCTCGAAAGAGGGGAAAAAAAAAAAGGATCAAGCAGTTCTCCTAAAAAGAAGGGGCGCTGGCTCACCTGTAAAAGACGCAATGTTCCGATTTCGAGGAGGACGTGCCCTCCTGAGAAAGGGGGGAAAAAAGGCGAATCGGTATTTCTAAGAGAAAAAGGGGAAAGAAAGGGGGGGGGGGAATGCTAATGCACCTTCTTCCTTCGAAAGAGAGTCCTCTCACGTAAGAAAAAAAAAAACGAGGCGCCAGTCTTCTTTTGCAGGGAGGGACGGGAGAATGCTCGTCAAACGGCTACTTCTTTGTCGCCGTAGAAAACAACAACAACTGGTATGAAGGAAAGGGTTTCACTGGCGACCGACGGCAAAGAAAAGGGGGGGGAGGAGATCAGGAAGACGAAACTCCAGATGGCGCTCGGAAAAGAGAGAAGACGGGTCGATTCTCTCTAGGGACAGAAGAGGGACATTGTAGACTTCACAGGAAATTCAGTGGAGTTTTCTGGGGAGGGTCATACCCTATCGTCCTTGGCGGAGAGAAAAAAGGCTCGACCAGGTCAGGAGGGAACAGGGGGATCGACTCGCCCCCTTGCGATGAAGAGGGGGGAAAGGGGGGGGCCATTCTCCTTTCCATTCAGAGGGAAAAGGGGGGAATGGGCGAGTTCCCACTCCGCAGAGGGGAGCGAAGACGTGGCGGACACTTCAGGAAAAAGAATCGAGCGGTTACTATTTCGGGAGGTAGGTTAGCTTCCAGCGGAGTGGGATGGGAAAGGTCGGTATCCAATCCGAGGGGGGGGGGGGAAAGAGGTTCATCTTCATCCTTGTTCTAACTTCGCCCTGCAGGGGAAGGGGACCGACTGATGCTATATCTCATCGAGGTAGGGGGGAGGAAAGAGGTCTGGTGAGGATCTCCACTGAATGAAGAGGAGGCATTCAGAACCAGGAAGGAGTAAACGAATCGCCCTCTTCTATCATCTCGGAAGACATCTCAGCCACATTCTGGGGGGGGTAAATCAGACCTGTCCCATAAGGAAAGAAAAGGGAAAAGAAGGGTGAAAAACGCCACTAACTTTAGAGAGCTGGCATCTCGGTCTTAGAAGAGGGGGGGAGAAATGACTGACTTTTGATCTTATGGCAAGAAGGGAAAAGAAAAAAAAAAAGACTGGCCCTTCAGGAAGGAAAAAATGGGACGAAGGGACATGGCCGGAAAGAAGCCGCCTATTGTGCTATCAGCAGAAGGAGAAAGGCGTTTTCGTCTTCTTTAAAGGGAGAGACAAAAAGAAAGCGCTCGGTCATGGGCGAGGAGGAGAGGATCGCACGTCGAGGATCGTTAATGGGGTTAGGGGAAAATCGCCGTGTTTTATATACCTTCTGCCAAGGGGAAAAGAGCTTACTAATTTCCCTTATCGGGAGGAGGAAAGAATAAGGGGAAATGCGCGGCCTATTTCTGGTCG
>Ga0179591_1326108_pt1 | contig 13501 bp, 12 predicted proteins | sample CZOMad2_1_08_16f_FD_182891 | JGI IMG/M metagenome (GOLD analysis project Ga0179591, IMG submission 182891) | Vadose zone soil fungal communities from Angelo Coast Range Reserve, California, USA - CZOMad2_1_08_16fungal (PacBio error correction) | ecosystem: Environmental > Terrestrial > Soil >...
GGGATCAGTAAAGCCTGGAATGAGTAAAACCTGCTGTCTGGGGGTCGAAGACCAGGTCTTCGGAAATTTAGTCATCGCGAAGGTCAAAAGGGAAAGAGACTCCAGGGCCAGGAAGAAACTAGGGTCATGACAAGGAATGTCCTGAGGAACCGAGTCGTTAGGGATACGTAAGCCAAATACGGGTCACAGCTTGGTGAAAGTTGGGAACGAGATGTATTTTGTCGAGAAAACTCGCACAGCAAGGTGCAGACCAAGGGAACTCTCCGCACCTGAAAAGTATAACATTTGTAACTGAAGAAGACTGCCCCCAGGGTCCCAAGGCTATTCGATGAGGGAAGGAAGACAGGTTAGAAGTGGGGCTAACGAGAGAGGGCCCAAAAGTCGGTCGGGGTAGATCTCGTCCACGGAGAAGGTCAGACAAGGGCTAGGGGGGGAAGAAATAAGCCTTCCAATACAGATACCACTGCCAGGAAAACGACAGAATTCTAGGGACGCCTCTTAGGAGTTGATGACAGAAGAGAGACGCCGGGGAGAGGAGGTCGACCAAACCCACGGCAGTAGATGACGAAGTCACTATCATCTCGGTCTAAAAAGTATTGGGCCCTGGCTTACCCCATTTTTTACCCTCGGGGACCGGTGAACAACTAGGAAGGTAGAAAAAAAGCTACTAGCGGGAAGGAAGCGAAACTCTGCGAATCAGAAATCCACTCACTGGCCATTTGGGAGGGGGACGGAATATACCCCCGGTATCTTCACTTCCGATCTTCTAGAAGAGAGATTAGAGGGGAGAAGGAAAGTCCTGCTCACCGCACCCGAAATCGAAACCTCAGCCCTAAGAAAGTCCCCTCTTCCGAGGGCCGGAGGTATAAAGGACTAATACCGAAGGCATCGAGGTTCAAAAGAAACTATCGGCCGGTTACTCTACTCAGTTCTCAAAGAAACCACCCTACGTATTGCATCTCTAGTCTGCGCGATCGTTGAGAAGGAGAGGGAACTGCTAATCCGAGAAGAAGCGAGGAGGGTTAGAAAGGAAAGGCGTCGGCCCCCACCCAGCGGTATCCATCAAGGGCCACACTTGAAGAGTTCCGCGAAAATGACGAAGAGAAATTGACGGGCAACAGCCAGTCCTTAACTAATCTCTACGGTTTTGTTGTCAATGACCCGGCAGCCGAAGGGTTCTATTAAAGCGAGGGGGGAAAAAAGCTCTGGCACACTGGGTAAGCATAACTCATTCTTTCCAACAAAGGTAAATCATACGCGTGATTCTAGCCTCTACCCTGTGAACGACCGCCGTGCGTCAGCTAGGGGGGCAGGGGAAAAAACTGACTAGGACAGGAAATAAAGCATTAATGTGCCGGAGATAAGTGCATATCCGGATGGCAGGGCCACGTATCTTCTATAAGTCTCTCTTATAAAGAGAGCGACGCATCGGCAGATACGGTGACGCCGCTCAGGGAGGGCGGGAAGGAAAAGACTCAAAAAAGGGAGGAAGAACTGCTTCCCGCGCTGGGATCGAAAAGCCACCTCACCGGGATTCCCGGCTTCTTCGGGCTCTCTGACTCGGGCGGCGGTATGCGTCCTAAAATCCCCTTCCGCTTCACCGGGGAGGTCGTTGCGGGACATGGCTCCGTAGGGGGGGGGGGAGAAAGCTTGTCAATCAAAACGGGACACTGTGCTTAGTGTGCCTCTCCGACAACATCCCTTTCTCTGGTTCCGATGTATTTTCTTGGGGCCCGTCCGTGAAGCCTGTCAACACGCAACCGTACGAGGCAAAAAAGGGGCATGAAATGGAAATCGACCGACGGGTGATCTCCGTGGAGAAGTTCGCAACTCCTGTAAGGTTTTAAGACGGCACCAGTAGTGAAGGCGGACTAAAGAAAGGATGTGAGGGGGAGGAAGCGGTCTCGGACTCGTAACGACTACCTTCCTCGAGGATTCCGGGGAATCGCTCTCTGAATCACGCTAAACTGGCTAGAAATCGGAAGGAGGGGGAGTACTATCGGATATCAGTCTTCGTGGCCCTTCTCGTGGGCGCGCAACGGTACCCTCTAAGGGAGTCGTATGGGGCCCTAGGGGATGTAGAATCACTCCATCCCTGGAAAGAAATCTTCGCCTTTACTAACCGGAACGTCCCACCCTCGGAGAGAAAAACTAGCGAGCAGAGGGAGGGCAGGTCAGCGTGAGCGAAATGAACTTATTACTTTTCAGATCTTCACTTGTGAGAAAAACAGAGGAAACGAAGCGCCTTTGCGTTTTTTGTTAAATGGAAAAAGGGGGGGGGTCCGATACAGCTCTTCTATCATCAGTGGTCACAAAGATCCCATTATTGGGAAAGAGTCTCCGGTCGCGACAAACGAAAAAAGACATGAAGGAACCTCCTGTCGGTTGTTGTCGTGGTGGGGTGACGGGAAATGCTACGTCCTTGGTTCGAAGCTCTAACCGGGACGATGCGTAGCAGACACGTTCACGGAAAAGACGGCGAGCTCAAGAAACTACTGGAGGAAGGAGCATAAGACCTCCAGGAAGAAACAAAACCTTCATTGGTCGAACCAGACAGGTATGACGGCGTCCCTTGCAAAAAAACGGGGCGAGCAATCTTTGAAGAAAAGGAAAGAAAAAAACCACGGAACACCCCATATCGTAGCATCATTCTGTTGAAGAGCATACTCATCAGGAAAAAGACGGATCTCGTCCGACAGGCGGGAACGTCATGGTCTCACGAAAAAAAAAATCGTAGCACTCCCTTCTTCCAATGGGGTCTCCTCCAGCTCAACTCGGGTCGCCTTACTCCCGGCGAAAGAGAGACGGATGGGGTAGAGAAGTCAAGGTGAGCGTCGCGTCTGAAAAAAAGTGGTGGGTACGACGAGAAACGAAAAGGCCGACTAGGGGAGGGGATTACTTCAGTTTAGAGGTAATAAAGAGAAAACGCTTGGCATAGGTAGGAGCTGGGGGCGTGGTCCTTTCACAGGTGAAGGATCCTAAGGGACACTGATTAAGTGGGGGGATAGAGGAAAGAACGAAAGGAGCGTTGCTCTCTCTTACCATCAGTCTCAAAGGGAGTCTCCTTTGGAGCGTCCAGCGGGCCGGAAAAGACAAAGTAGACGGCACAAAAAACAAAACACTGCCCAAGAAAAGGATCGCCTCTCAGAACAGCTTTCCACACGCTTTTAGTCTACATCTTTCATGGACTAACTAAGGACCTGCGCCGCCGAGGCAGGGGGTTTCAAGAGGGAACTTGGTCGGTCAAAAAAAGGTTCTCTTGAGTGACAACTCGTTCGGGAAAAAAGAGGCAGTCTTAGGTCTCCACTTCGACCGGGGGGGAACATTCTATCCAGTCAAAAAGGCCTTATTCTACGGGCTGCAACGAGCGGCGCGTCGAGCGACGTGCGCAAAATCGGCGGTCTGAATCGAAAAAACGTCCGCCTCGAATCGGGAGGTGAGTAGAAAGGAATCACTTAAACTCGGCTCCGTCTTCATCTCTCGCCCCTAGGAAGGAAAAGAGAGAATAACGGAACACGAGAAAGGTTCTCCGAAGGCTAGAATCATTATCTACGGCTAGGAAAGTAGTCGAAAGGAGTATAGTTCTTCGGTACCGAGACGAGAGAAAGTCGGACCGCGAGCGCCGCCTGCCCTTCTTCACCTAAAGGCTTAGATCTCCTGTGAACGCGGGCTACGGGAGCCTCAGCAGTCGCGAAAAGGTCAAGAGCGTGTCGGGTTAAAAAATGGGCTCCACTACGTTCTTCCTCACAGGACTCTGGAACCTGGTCAACTGCACAGTGGGGGCCGAGGGGAGAACAAAGAACCCGCGGAGAGACCAACTGCCGACAGAGTCTTTTCCTATAATACAAGGGCCTTCTCTTTTGCAATCGCGTACCAAAGGCGACTGGGTTCGTCCGTCAAGACTACTCGATAAAATCACCGTATAAATAAAGTTCTCCGCTTATGACATTAGGAGCCATTAGGGGGTCGGTTTTGTTCAGGGGGAGGAGACGATCGTGGAACCGGGAAGAGGAAACGAAGAGATGCTGTGTCATGTGTGCGTGGCACGTACAGTCCGACCTTGCATTCGGGAGGGAGAAGATCGAAGTGAACTGATCGTCGTGGGAACGGACTCAAAAGGCAGGAGTCGCGGAGTGCTGCAGGGCGGGAGCAATAGCCAGGAGGGAAGCAACCTCACTGACGTCTACTATCCTTATAGCATCTGCTTGAAGATGGAGAGAGGGGATCGAGATCGGCGCGCAGGATGTCTAAAGGGAAGATCAACGTTACTGGGCTTCCCGCGGGCTTCGTCTCGAGAACCTAGAGGATGAGTACGTACACGCAACAGAAGACTGACGAAACGCCCTGTTTCTAGGAAGGGAAAGCTCTACGAGGCGCTTAAGACTAAAATTAGGGGGACGACCATCCTTCCTCTCAGGAATTTCCTAGAGGTAGGAGTCTTCTGGGGCGCAGGACGATCTCGAGGGATCTTGGAATCCCTGGCACTACACGAACTCTCAGGGAAAGTCTCTAGAAAAAGAGAAGGCATCCATCTTCAAGAATCGTCTAACAAAAACTCAAAAAAGCTTTGGGGCCTTGACCTGAGGGAGGAGCATAGGCGTCCTTAACTGGGTGAAGGATGCGCATTAACAATGGGTCAGCTCTCGGGGTGAGGACAGAGATCGCAAGGAAAAGAATTGTATTTCGGCCACGCACAAAGGGAAGACCAAAAAACAAAAAACAATAGACGCGTACTGTCGGGGGAGAAAACTTGAGAAGAGAGCTCTGACAGAAACGTCTACTAGAAAGGGGAAGTGTAGAGAAAAGCTCAAGCGACATCTCAGTCTCGAAGGCTTCATCTTGACTATTGAGGAGGTGTATAGGAAGGAGGTAGCGACATTCTTGGAATTACGCGATACTCCTAGGAATCAGGGAAAGACTCAAGTCTAGGGGAGAACCGTGTTTTATCCTCTCTCCCCGACTTCTCTAAGGAAGAATGATAAGATCAGGACAGGAAAAGAGCGTAGAGTCGATTAAGAGATCAGGTGGAGTAGGAAACAGAAAAGGTCGCCTGTCTACTATAGGAATATATCTGGGTCTGGGGTAATGAACCAGAGAGGGTCAAGTCGGACTGGTCGCAAGCCTCGGTAAGGGAGTATCACCTTGCTCAATTTAGGTTTTCGACAACCTGAGAGGGTGGATAAAGAATCCGTGCCTTTCTCGGAGAAAGACTCCCTTAAGTGGAAGAGAAATAGAAGTTCAGAAACGGGACGAAGTATTTGTCTTACAACTAAAAGAGCGATCTTCTTTCTTTGAGAAGCTTTAGGTGAAATAAGTAGAAAGGACGCAACCTCCCTGGGAAGGGAGTTCTACTGCCTCAATTCCTCCTCATGATTGTAATATCTTGGGGGGGGGAAAAAAGGAAAGAAGGAGAATAAGACGGGTATTGGACATCCCGTGCTTACTTTGTTAGAGATCAGGAGACTAGGGGCACAGGTCTGCTCACCTTTTAGATGCTCTTGGACTGGGAGAGAGAATTTCAGAGCTCGGCGAGGACGAATCAGGGGAAAAGGTCCGGGAGTGAGATCTCCTGAAGGTTGGCTGGGAGAGGGGGAGCTGGGGGGAGGGGCATAAAGAACACTGTATGAAAAAGGGCCATTCCTGTATTCCCGAGGATCTTCCAATTGGAAGGGGGGGAGGACGGAGGAAAGAAGGAGGATCCAACTTTTCAACTGACGTTTAACTGAGGTGATAGAACTAGGGTCGGTTGAAGTCTACCGACCCCTTTCGTCGAAAAATTCTGAACGAGTTGGAGGTTGAGATAGGGAAAGGGAGAGAGTGCTTTTCCATCTCCAGGCTAGGGAGGCGGGGATTTAGGGGGCTGCCACTCTTTTCATATCCTCTCTAGGGGTGAAAGGAGAAAAAGTCAATATGCTCTGAAAGAATAGAAAGGCAGAGGCTCGAGGGGCCCTGGGGGGTGAGGTACTCTACGTTAGAGACAAGGAGAGATGTACCTATCTTGTGGCTGGAGGAGGGGTACTTTAGGAAAAAAGACGCCTCAGGGGTCCAGGAGTGGTTTGAAGGGGTTAGTACGGCCTTCAGTAGCGTCCTCTTCCGAGAAAAAGAAAAAGAAAAAAAAATCAAGGAGAAGAGGAATGAGTAAACGAACTGTTGAAAGACTAGGTGAAGCTATTCTAACAGGGACCCCAGTTTACAGGAGCGCATCTTAGTAGGAAGAGGAAGGACTGAGTAAGAGAGAGGTAAGAGTCTAGTGGAATCCGCTCTTGGAAAAATTAAGCCGACGGCCACCTACGGGCCCTACTTGCTCTTTCCGGCCTCTATACGCAGGTGCGGTTGTCGGAAGGAAGAGAGCAGCCGGGGGAGGGGGGTTCATCCTCTAATAGTAAGACGGCCATCGAGGCAGTCCGGAAAGAAGAACGTAGGGTCAGTTTAGGGTACTAGTTCTTCAGCGCTATGAGAAGAAAAGGAGAAGTTACTAGAGGGGGGAAGTAGTCAGCTGAATAGGTCGGTCGGGGGACTATGGCTCTATCTCTCATTTTCAGAAAAAAGGCCGTTGAAGGTAAGGATGAAGAAATGGGAGAAAGATTAAATGTGGGGGCGGCAGTTGGGGCGGGAGGCAAAAAGTGAAGGAGACGAGCTTTCGGCAAACTAAACTAGGTGCCCATAGTAATAAGAGAGATCGAGAGAAAAGGGGGGGGAGAGGGGGGGGCAGACCAGTTTTGAAATTGGTAAATGAGTATTTTACTCGACATTTAGCTAGCGGTAAACCGAGACTCTGGGAATGGAAAAGAGGAGAAAAAGTCCGAAAGAGGGGGAACCAAAGAAAGAATAGTCTCAGATGAAGGCGTTACAGATCAGAAGAGCAACAAAAACAAGGAAATAGATGAATTTAAGTGAGGAAAAGAAGGACATGCGTACTCGAGGATCGGTCGTTGTATTTGCCGGAGATAAGGAATGAAGTCCGAAACGTCCTCCAGTGCGAGGCCATAATACTATGGTGAAAGGAAAAACAAAAAAAGAAAAGGTGGAGGAGAAAAAGAGAGGTTTAGTGGCGAGATGAAGGGTTCCTGGATGGGGGTTGATCTTATGGGGGTTAGGACAGGGAAACACTCCTACTCCTTCTCGAGATTACATCGAAAAGTGAAGAGGAAAAAAAAGGCAGAGAACCAGACTTACGACGGACATTCTATGCTCGCGAAAAGGGGATATGACCGTGGGATTGAACGTACCGAGTTTCACGATTTCCCATAAAGCGAAACGGCGAAAGAAGGAATCTTCAGCTTAAAGTAAGGGTTTCGGGTTGACACAGTAGACTTCCCGCTTTCCCCACCTAAAAAGGAGGAGGAAATGAAGGGAAGGGAAGGGAAAAGAAAAAAATATTGAGGGTCCGGTCTTCCCATGGTACCGCCTGCTCTTAGCACTGACTGGTCTTCAACTTCCGTGCCCTCTAGCTAGGAGAAAACGGATGAAGGTAAAAGAAGGTACATTTCAGTTAGTAGTTCGGACTCCCTCTATATGGGGGGGGGGGATTTCTCCTTGTCTATTCATCCGAAGTGGTAAGAAGAGAAGGAGAGAAAACAAAGAGTACCGAAAAGAACTGGGGGGCCTCGGGGGAAGAATATAAAGAAGGTGAGGATCGATTCTCTCTCCCTCGGGAAATAACTATCTTCTAAGAAAAAAAATTGAATCCGCAGAGACACACGGGGAGGAGAGAGGATCTGAATACTGTAGTCGAACACCGTTTGGGATGGAATGGGAGAGTGCCTGGGGACCACCCAGTCACGTTATAGGCTCTAGGTTCAATCTAGGAAGAAGGAGAAATTGCAAGAAAAAAAAAACAAATGTCCGTGGGCTATCAGAGCCGTGGGGCACGGAGAAAAATGTCATTGAATCACCGAAATGAAAAGGGGAAAGGATCGGTCCCCGTCATTTGGGGCAGTTCAACTTAAGTACGGCCGCTCCCTCACATTCATTCAAAAAAGATAAGGAGGGAAACTCGGAAGACCGTACCTCGGAGGTTCTCGTGGCCCTCCCAAGCCCAATGCTACCTCCTCAGAGGTGCCGAGGGGGAGAAAAGGGGGCATATAGCTCACGATAGTACGGGGGTTCGTGCAAATAATATCAGGGGGGAAGCATCTTCAAGGTGACTCCGACGGTGGTATGGGGAAGAGAAAAAAAATAGAAGAAAGCGAAAACGCGGGGCTAGCTCCAAAGAACGGAGGCGCCGAAACGAGAAATGAAAAATCGCGCGTAACTCTCTCAGAAGAAACTTAAAGGAAATTGGAGTCGGGGGAGGGTCAGGTCGAAGGCGGGGACAAGATCACCCGAAAAAAAGTTTTTTTGCATCCCACAGAACGATCATAAAAGGGACGGAGGGAATGTGTCCCGTCAGGAGAAGGGGAGAATAAGAATACCGGGGAAGAGGGCTAACTAATCCTTCCGGGAGGCTGTACAACACCTGCTGGGGAAGAAAGTGCACTCCTCCTGTGAATTGTTCTTCTAAAGGGGAAGAGAAAAAAGAAGAAGAGAGGTTGGCGGAAGAGGAGAGAGAGGGAATCAGTTAAGAAAGAGAAAATCCGCCGCTGTGACTCCTCAATCTCTTCTCGAATCGGGAGTACGAGAAGATAAACCGTAGATCTAAATAGAAAGCAGGGGGAAAAGGCGGAGAGGAGGGAGAGGTTGCAACACGAGAGGGGAATCATGTCTCTTTGTATTTCCCACGTATGTAGAACCTAGAAATAAAAGTTCTAGCAGTCGGTAAGATAACATAAAAACACCAGAAAAAGAGGGATGACGAAGATCAGGGGGATGAGACGGGGCAGACTTAGGAGGGGAAGGGAAAAGGCTCTATTTTCTTAATATTCGTGGGCAAGGGGCTTCCTCAGATACTGAAAAAAGAGAGGAGGAACATCCTAAAGGGAAGAAAGGGAGGGGTTGTACTTTACCTGTGGGTAACTGTCACGAACTACTAAAAAAAAGGCTTCAACTCGATCGGGTCAACTACTCTGCGAACATTACTTTCCTAGGAGATCGAAGAGAGAATAAGCACTCTTAGAAAGATCAGTTAACCCTAAGGGGGGTGTCTGGTTGGGGCGTACAGACTACGGCTGCCGCCTGTATAATGGGTACAGGAAGAAACTGGACTGGAGGAGAGAGTTCTCTCTAGCATCCATCTATATCGCCGGATTCCAAAAAGTAATCCCTACTATCTCGATTTCGCATTGGGGTCCAGTAAAGGGAGGCTTCATGTCCCTATAGAGGGAAAAAGGCAATTTTCTCTACAGTTTAGGATTCTCACTAGGATCAGCAGAGCTCTTGAAGTATCGCACAGGGGTATAGGAGGCGGGGAACGGGATCAGCAGGCGGACGTGGTCTCATCAGAGGAAATCAACTTTGGACTGCTCGACGACGGGTAGGAGAAGGAGGGGGGGGGGGAAGGAGGGGAGGAGAGGTACTACAAACAGATGTTTGATACACTCCGTGACTAAATGCAGTGAAAGGGTTTGGCCGGTGGCTTTGGATTCGTTCGAGCAAAGGCTTATAAGGGAAAGGGGAGGACTGAATGGAGAGGTTACTTGAACTCGGACACCTGAAAATCGAGGGTAATTAGGAGATATAAGCCGACGACTCAAAACTAGACGATCTCCTCTCTGACTACTGAACACTTTGAGTACCTTCATAAGTTTAGAAGAGAAAAAGGGAAAAGGTAAATTACACCCATTCGTGTACGACCCACCGCCCTCCAGATGAATCGATCTGAGGAAGAAAGAGTAAACATTCTCACTAGACGTTATTTCTCATAGCTCAAGGAGGGAGGGGGGGGAGAAAACCGAGGAAAGAGGAGAAGGTCAAGGGGGGAAGCAGTTGAAGATCCACTGTTTTTCTCGTCGAGGGGGGACGACCAAAGCTAGTCATCGCGGCTTGGATTATCTCCAACGTGAAAGAGGGACCAGAAGGGTATAGGGAGGGATTAGATTGAAGAAAAGATTCGGACATAGATGGGAAAGCGATCATCTAAGACGTCGCCCGCAACAAAGAAAGACTTGAAGGATCAGCAAAGAAGGCTTATACTCGCGGGAGGAGCTCTCTAAAAAAACAACTAGGGGGGAGGGGGGGGGGGTAAGGAAAAAAGAAAGATAGTCTCACGGTGATGCGGAATCATGAGGCTACTAAACTGAAAAATGATAGGCTATTAATAGAGACGGCGCGATCGGCCTTAGAGAGGTTCGAAGCCTACACAGAGGGGAGAAGGGCAGCTCCTCTCCCTCGGAGCGAAGATACAAAAGGGGGGAAAATAAACGAATCGGTCGTTTTTAACGAGAGCAAACTACTTGAGCGAAGCAAAAAAGGGCAAAAAAAAGACCGTTCTGCGTCCCGGACACACGACCACTCAGAAAAGGAAATCCGTGCAGTGCACCTAGGGGGGAGGGATCTTCTTTAAGGGGGCAGAAGGGGGGGGAGCAGTCGGGAAAGTTTTTCTCTTCCGGTTCAAGCGCTCCTCCCATGGGGACCTTAGCTGCAAGGACGATTCGGTGCGTAGGGGGGGGGGGAGACGGGGGGGGGACTATGCTGGAAAAGGGAGAACCTGGAGATGAGGGTTCAAGGTGAAAAACTTTACCTCATCTCACAGTAAGCTTTCGTCTCCTGTGTCACGGTACGGCAGGAAGTCACTAAAAGAAACTTCGATTGGTAAGGGGGGCTGCTCCAGGAAACGGTTAAAAGGGGGTATTCTCCGATCCCACCTGAATCTACGACGAATAAGTCAGGAGGGGAAGGGCAGCCTAGGAGGGGAAATCTACTTTGCTTAGTAGATTATGGGCTACTGTTGTAAAAGAAAGGGAGAAAGTGCTTCCCTGCGGTTGCGTCTGAAAGAAGAGATCGCACGCAGGAGGGAGTCAGCTGCATAAATATTACCCCAAACTGTAATGCTAGGGACGAAAAAATGCTCGAAAGGAGCGGGCAAGGAAGCGCGTCATGGGAACCGGAAAAAAGGGACGGAAAACTGCCTGGAAGGGGGCAATGTCTCGAGGAGGAAGGTCAGTCGGGCTTACAATCTCGTGATCGTTGGAAAAGCAAACTTGAACTGAAACTAGCGCTAGACCGGAGAGGGAAGAAAAAACATGAAACCGGTTCATCCCAAAAGGCGACCAAAAAGACAAAACACCGCGCTGGGGCTGCCTGAATCGACATTCTTCGTCAGGAAGAGGGGAAAAAGAGGAGAGAAACCCGCTGTGGGTGCCCGTCTAACTGTAGGGGGAAAGTGACCTCCAAGAAGGGGTTTCCAGTACAAAACAAAAGACCAAAGTATCTCATGACTAGAAAACTAACTGGCCGCAAACTACCATCTTCCCGACTTCAAGGAGGGTCAGGGACGTCTAATCTGATGCAGACGCAGCTCTAGGGCTTGCTCGGGCATGAACGGCTGTGGGTTCGTAAAATTCTTCGCGAACGAGTCTGGTCGTGGTCGAGAGGAAGGAGACAAGTACTCCGGGAGGGGGGAATCAAACAAGCAGTCCAAGCTGACCCGTAGTTTTGCCAATGAGACTCTCCCCTTACACTTCCTCACCGTAGGAACTAGGGAGAGGAAGAGGAACGGAGTGGAAGGGGAAGCATAGACGCGTGAGCTCTGTAAAGGGGGGCACACCGCCGGAGCCAGGGGGGAACGCTAAGATTGCCTATCGTGGGATTTCCTTCAAAAAAGAAGCGTAAGCGTGAAATCTCACGAGGAATTTCGTGGCACGCAAAAATGGCGGTCCCTCCTCTCCTAAAAGCCGGCAAGGCAAAAGAAGTAGGGACAAAGGAAAGATGTAGTCTCCTTCTCAGGCCAAGGCTTTCACAAGAAAGGAAGAGGCTAAACTCTTTCGGGTGCGGGAGGGGCGAGAGAAATAGAAAAGGGGAGGATTCCAGGTAATCTTGTGCACCAAAATCCACTAAGGCACCCAGATTGGAGCAGCCTCAGCCACGCACGGAGAGGAAGAATCAGACTACGATGACCTGGGCAAGAGTCAAGGAGGGTTAGGTCTGCCTGTGCACCATTCCAGTCATCCGTGAAGGATAGGTGGGTGGGGGAGAGAAGGACAATCGGCCCTCCGTCATTTGATCTTCCGCGCGTCGCTCTGGGGGGTGTTCTACGAGGGATCTACAGGAGGGGGGAGGGGGAATCTCGCTCAAGTCACTTAATACCTCGTGCGTTCCGGGACTGCATAGGGCAGAGGGGAGGAAAAAGGACAATTCTTCGAGGGGGATGTCAACTTGTGAGGAGGGGAAAAGACTGGGGGAGTTTCCTGATCGTGCGTGAGCGCTGGCACGACAGTACGGAGGGGAGAATTACCGCTATAGTACTTCGTGGAGAATCAAAAAAAAAGGTCGGCCGTGTGAAATCGCAACCAAAAGGGAAGGGAGTAAAAGGGGACGGTAGGGAGAGCTTTGTGATTAACCTGCTATTCTTTCGACTCACCGTGAGAGAAGGGTGAGGCATAGAAATTCTTGGTACGCCTGAAATTTCAGGCCCTCCAGAGTCGCCTCTACCATTTCGATCCTCTTAGATCGAGGGTAAGAAGGGGGAAGAACAGGGGATTCCTGGGAGGAGAGACTCTACTTTATAGACAGGAAGCCGGACCCGCGGGCGGTCTAAGAAGCCGACTTCCTCTGATAAGGAGGGGGTTGGAGTTGGGGGGAACGAGGAGGTTAGATTATGACCTTGAAGGCTCGGCGGATCGACAAAGGCGGCGGAAGCGAATCTAGGGGGGCCGGTTCATGTTTCTCGGAGCTGTCCCACCATTAGGTACTGGCGCAGCTAATAGAAGCGGCAGGGGAGGTAATAGAAGGAAGACGGAATAGGGGAGTCAAGGTGTCAATAGTCTTCTTCAACAGGGGTGGAGAATTAAAAGACTCTTAGTCCCCTAGCGGATGTCAAGTCATTAGGAATCTACGGAAAAAGGGGACTGGGGGGGGCAGTCCGTGAATGTGGGGGTCAATCCGGTTCGTCTAAATGTCTAGTTCCTTCCTTCCTAGATTCATTGGGGATGGTTGGATGGGGTGGAGGGTTGTGGGGGGGGGTTCTGAGAGCTCTTTATTGGAAAAATGGCGGTCGGGCGATCTGCGAATGGGGATTTCGAAATCTCCGACTGAGCGGGACTGCTGCAAGAGTGGGTCCAGTATCACGGCGCATAAATCCCTGCTGGAAGACTGGGAAGAGATGCTGCGGCCTGTGTGGAGTTCTTAACCTTGGGGGAGAGGCGGTCGCAGTTATTTTCTGCCAAATTATTTGACGGCGGGATCAACGAAAAATCCGTACTCTTTGCGTACAAGAAACGAGGGTACTAAGAGGTATCTAAAAGAAAAAAATATAGGGTCATTCCCTGTAAACCTTTTCAGTTGCTTTTCAGGTAGTATTGAACGCGCAATGGCTAGCTAGCGGTTTCGAAAGAGCGAGTAATAAAGGGCTCAGACCCAGAGTGACCACGCTGTTAACTAAGAATGCTTTCAAAGTGACTTTGGA
>Ga0179591_1340594_pt1 | contig 13501 bp, 12 predicted proteins | sample CZOMad2_1_08_16f_FD_182891 | JGI IMG/M metagenome (GOLD analysis project Ga0179591, IMG submission 182891) | Vadose zone soil fungal communities from Angelo Coast Range Reserve, California, USA - CZOMad2_1_08_16fungal (PacBio error correction) | ecosystem: Environmental > Terrestrial > Soil >...
TGCCTCGAAAAGGGGAGACCAAGTGAACGTGCAAAAAGAGGGAAAAATCTAGGTGGCACCCAGGCCGAGATTGGACTAGTACCAGTTCTACGTGTCTCGAAGGTAATGTCAAACCTTGGGGAGTCCTCATCGAACCCGAAAAGTATGCCCTAAAGCAAAGAGACGAGCAGTCGGCGAACCGTACGATAACCCGCGTTCAGAGAAAACGATTTCGCAAAAGGAAGATCTCGCGAAAAAAGGGAAAAAAAAATGGATCATCTGGGCCGGCACGACCATGGGTGGAATCGATGCTGCAGCCCTCGGGAAGACTGGTGAACAAGGATTGAACGCGAGAAAAAGATAGATGGCCGTTTAGAAGTGAACTGACTCAGAATCGTCAGCGAGCTTCAGGAATTAGCCTGTCTCGAGGGACATGGAAGAAAATCCCGATTGTAGCTGGAGAGTAAAAAAGAGGGGGGAAACAGTGGGGGGGCAAGCGCGCTTAAGAGGGCAATTTGCGGAAAGGGGGCGGATGATTTTTGGAGGGTCTTGATCCTTAGAGAATAAAACTTAGGTTATATAACTAAAAGAGGGGATTTCCAATTTGGACGGATTGGAAAGGCGTGGCTCTAAACAGAAAATACAAAATTGGGAAGAAAAAAGAGGGGCCTATCTGTACAAGGGGGGTCGTCAAAGGCGTCCAAGGAGGGCACCAATTGAAGAATTCGTCCCCGTAAAGGGGACGAACGAGAAAAGAGAGGATACCGAGTCAGAAAACTGGGGGGGAAAAATCTTAAGATTGGGACTTCAAAAGAAGCATTCGGCCGGGGCTCGGGTAACGAGGACGCTAGCGTAATAGGAGTAGTGACTTCATATAAGAAAGCATCGCAAACTGCATTGAAGAAGACACTTCCGACTAAACGCAGAGGAACGCACAACGCGGGGAAATCGAAGAAGGAGGCATCCATAGCAAGGGAATCTCCTCGGCAATAGGGGGCTTTTCAGGGAGAAGTCCGGAGCTAGGACAAAAGGAAAGGCCAAGAATTGTGCGTGACTGCCACCGAAGCCTAGATCCGCCCGCCAGCACGACGCGCTTTGCACAAGGGTAAATAAGTAAAGAAAGCTCGAAGTACAAAGAGCCTACCAACAGGTGCAAGGAAGAAGCAAAAATCTCCGAAATAGTCCCTCGAAAGACAGGGGGGGGAAAAGATGGGATTCCTCAAGAAAAAAAGGAGACTTTTGTAGGGACGAAGGATTGAAAATGTTTTGACAAAAGACCGGCCAATGCAAGGGGCTATGAAACCCTCACGAGCGGAAAAGACCTTCCTACAAAGGCGGACTCGGAGGGCAGTGGAGCGCAAGGCGGTGCAGGGGACTTTCGGGACGGAAGGCAAAGAGAAGAGAGAAAAGAGCAAGAAAAAGAGGTTCCGGGGGGGGATCTCGAAACCGCCTCTAGTGAAGAAGCCGTTTGAGCGGCCTTGGAGGGGGAGCGAAAGGCAGGTACGGAATCGGCAAAAAAAGGAAAGAAGGAAGATCTGGCCCGTTGGGGCAGTAGCGTGGCAGCCTCAAGAGATGAAGATACGTCGCAATCTTCCGCATCACATCAGCGAACAAAGACCTTTCCACGACCAAAACGCCGTAGTGCTAGGGGATGAAGACGAAGAGCCCCGCGCACACTCGAGAAAAAGCGCTCGGGCCATGACGAGCGCCGCAAAGCCGCCACAAAGCTGAATTCTTGGCCGCGCTTTTGAGACTCCATCAGTCCACAAAAGGGAAAGGGGGGGAAAAACAAAAAGTTCAGCCTGGATGGTGGCGAGCGGGGGAACCAAAGGCAACGATCGCTGGGATGTGTTCTATTCAAGACATGCTCTGTCAAGGGCCGAAACTCACGAAAAATCAGGAGAAAGAAGGCAGGTGGGCTGGACACGATGGAGTGACTTTTTTTGAGTGCCGGACAGCTAGAAACGATGCCAAATTGGAAGCGCTGGCAGGGGGGAAAGAACTAAAGGGAGGGAGGGGGGGAGATGGCGCGTACCCGATGGCGAACAGGCCTTTCGAGAAGAAAAATGCCGAGAAAGCAGTTTTGACCATGGAGAAGGCAGCGACCATAGATTCACGCAGACATGAAAAGAGCCGGGGGGGGAGGAAGGCAAGGGGCTTCCCGTTCATAGAGGCAACCGGAGGCACGACTGCAGAGAACGCGGCCGAGGGGGTGAAGGCGAGGTCAACACGCTCCGTGAGGACTGGGCATCGCGAAGTGTCTTGGGCTGGGAAGGAAAAGGAAAAAGAGGGGGGGAAGGCAAATGAGGGGAATGAGGGAAAGTATCCAACCAAGAGAGTGTGGGGGTTTTCGTGGGATGTAGTCGCGGGCTAAGTGGATGTTTGGGGGGAGGGAGAATAACACGGGGAGCGCCTGATCTGGTGAAAAAAAATTGGTTTCTGCATTCAGGGCTGTCGAAGACAGCCTGGAAGCCATACGTCCGAAGTGGGTAGGATACTCTCGGCGCTGTGTGAATGCAGGAAGTATGTGCTGGTGCTCCGAAAAAAAAAAGGAGAGAATCCACGGACTGCGGGGGCCTGCCCTATCTGCCGAATCCTCGCATGAGATACGGACGAAAGTGCGCGGAGGAGAAAAAGTGGAGGACGCCTTCCGTTTCGTCGCAGTGGTCGCGGGGGCCTAAGGCGTTAAAGAATCAGAAGAGGACAGAAAGAAAGAGAGGCTAAAGGAGACGTTAAAACAGGCCAACGAGGAGGTCTTTAACGACCCAAATCGCTCAGAGAGTGGCCCGGAGTCACAGACTCGGAAAGTGATTCCGCCTTCAAGGGGGGGGTAAGAATAAGGGGGTGACGTCCTGACCTAAATTGTTCGATAAGCTGCGTTTGAGAATCCCTCACGTATTTTTCAGAGCATTACAAGATAGGAGCAAAATGGAAATCCATAAGAAGTCTTCCCCCTTATAGAAACGACGTAGATCTCATGATCAAAAAAGGCAAAAAAGCATTTCGCCCGGCAGGAAGAAAGGGAGAAAAATTGGAAAAACTAAAGAAGCAGGGCGGGACGAGAATTCACTCGTGATTCAATTACCCGGAAGGAAAATTCGAGAGAGGTAAGGGGAAGCACGAAGGAAGAAAAGGAAAAAAAGACGCCAGATGACCTTTCGTCTGGGACGGACGTCACACACAGAGCCGACGAGCAGGCCTCGATTCAGTCCAGGTTGCCGACACACGGGATTTTGTAGGCGGCGACAGCCTTCGGAAGAGGGGGGTTTGAAGGGTTGTAGGCAAGAGAACTGGCTCGGGGGAGGACTCGCTTTCATAAAGGTGCGCTTGGGCCGTTCGGGATTGGGTACATGGGGGGGGGACGTAGCCTTCTATACGAGGGGGAGCTGTGTACTAGCGTTCCAAGATCAGAAGAAAACTGGGGGATCAAAACCCAAAATGCTTATTGAGTCCGTAGCCGAGAAACGTGGGGAAGATGTACGCCGCAAATCAAGGACAACAAAAGGAGGAGAAAAAGAGGGGGGTTGCCGAATCAGTATGACCAAGGTCAGGGCTCGCGAAGGAAATCAAGAAAAAAAGGGAAAGACAGGCCATAGGTCCTGCGATACCAGGTCAGTATAACCGCCGAGAAAAATCTTGGGGGGAGGTATCAAGCCAGGGAACCAGTCACAGAAGCAAAAATCAACATGGCGAGGCAGTAGTACCTTGGAGGGGACTAAAGGAGGTCCGAAAGGCTCCCGCTCCTACCATAATAGCTCGTAGAAGCCGCAGATCAGTTGTTTTGGCCGCTCCAGGTTTGCATTCATTCTCGCTCCTTCTGGAAGGGACTTGGCATGGTCCGGAGTCAGGGCCCAACCCTTCATCTTTCGGTCTTCATGACTGGGCTGGGAAGGGCCTGGAGGGGTCTAGAGGGTTGCTCTATCTGAGTAGCGAGATGTCGTCGTACCGGGGGGTTCACTTTCCAGACCTATTTCATCGGAGTCGTCGGTACATGGAATTTTAGCCTTTTTTCTCCATCTGTTTCTATAGCCTGGATATGCCGGATGAACGAGGGGGAGGGGAATGCGGAGCACTGATTTGTTTGGCGTTTCTGTCCTGAGAGTGCTCGACTTCGTTTCAAATCAGGGTAAGAACCAAGGAGGGGGAGTACCAATCGAGCATGAATGAAAAAACAACAAAATAAAGGAATGGTTTAAAACGTATTGCGAGATCAAGGGTGTGGGCAGGCAGCACTCACCATTAATTTCGTTAACCCGGACACACAAATACGGCGTGAAGGAGACCGAGGGTGAGTTTGGGCGGGGGGGATAGCTAAGGTTTTGGTACTTAAGTCGCCGTCGCCGGCTCGGGTTAAACGATTATATCGAGAGGGAGTAAGGAAAGATATGATTTCTACAAGGCCAACCTTCCCAGGCGGCTACCGCCACTTAAGAGTAGCAGGAGGAAAGCAGTACAAAGGGCTCGCCGCCGGGCGGAGACTCAAGGAGAGGGAGCGAGAAAATCGGGTCCACGATAGGACTTTTTCAGTTCAGAGGTCCGGGGAGTCAGGTATCGAAGGGAGAGGAGAACAAGAAATACCGAATCGTATTTGCCGAAACGCGGCCGCGACTAACCGCATCCATTTCAAGAAAAAAAGCAAGTAGGATGGGTCGAGCGAGCATCATACCATTGCAGAAACCAGCGCCGAAAAAACAGGGCAAAGTATAACCGACCAATAGCCAAAGAAAGAAAGAACGAAAACGCATTGGGGATCCTTCCAGAAAAATGAAATAATTTGTTGAAAGGATGGGAAAAGGACAAAGAGAAAATCTACGCATGTCAGCCAACTTAGAAAAAAAGCGGCGACCTCGAGTTCATACACTCGAAAGTACTGGATCGCCAGGGGAATGTGGTAAAAGGGTAAAATTCACCAAGCTGTCGAACGTCGCATACCACGATTCCAAGGAAGTGAATCCTCTGGGTAGAACTGCCGAATCAGGGAAAGCCGCCTTGGATTTCTTGATCGTCGGGAGATGTACGCAATCGTGACTCTGTGGATCCAACTCATCTTTCCCTGGGATTGAATATAGTGGGGTTGGCCTAAGCGCACGCAGCTGCCCTGCCCAGTCGAAAGGCCTCGGACACGACTAGAAACCAACTCCAGGTTTTATGAGGGACGCAAAGACCGAAAGGAGAGACTCGGGAGAACACACGTCGCTCTTTCGGTGACCATTGAGACTCTCAAAAGCCGCAGATGCTACAAAAGGGAGGTACCATAGGCTACAACAACAACGGTGGTTAGTAAAAATAGTAGTGAAAAGGCTCCAATGGAGGACTAATTGGGTTACATAGGCTCATGGGTACAGGGACGCTAGCGGATGTAACTTGTTTTAGCAGTTTCCTAGAGGGGAATAGAACAATAAAAAAAAGAATACATCAGATCAAACGTTTCAAATGGCTTCTTCCTAGTGTTCTCTTTGACAGGGGAAGCTTATGCCAAGGAATGTAAGTCGCTTAAAAAACTCTATAAAACATGGGGAAGCATGGACGAACTTGCGCCTGCAAAAAAAAAAAAGATGGGAAAGGAAGGTCGCAACAAGAATGCACGCTCACAAGGAGTGTGAACAAGTAACGCGCAGCGCCCAAGATGAAAGGGGTAGAAAAAATGGTGAAGGCCGGCAGCTGGCTGAAACCGGTCACCGAAAGGGGGAACCGAACTTGCTTGCCGAGGAGAGTCCGAGTTTATGAAGCGAGGTCGCCAGCGGGCTGAAGGGGAGCAAGTGGTGGGATCGTCACTGGATTCTCATTGAGTCTTCTGAAGAACAGCCAATGGTGAGTTCAAAACGGGTTATCGGGAGGAGAGAATAGGAGGGGGAAGATTGACCCGGGGGGGCCGGCGCTGGTTTGAATGTAGGGGTGCGGAAGATTGCCTTTCACATTTGCAGTCCTTGGGGAAAATCCGAGGGGTCCGGCGCTGGAGGGCAAAGAATCGATTGCCATAGATTTGCCGGGCTCGTTGTCGGGTCTAAGCCCAGCCAAAACAAAACGGGCGGCCAGAAAAGCAGAAGAGGAACGCAGTGACGATGGAAGCGCTTTCGAGGGAGAAAGGTGAGGGGTCCTCCAGGCGGCAGTGGCGGAGTCCTTGCATCGGGCTCTTGGAGAAGACTGAAGCGAGACGTGAATCGGTAAGAACCCCAGCCCAAAGAGATGGGGGTTGACGTGAGTGCTTAACAAAAAGTCTACCCAGATTAAAAATAAAAAGCGTATCGGTAGGAATTCGCCTTCGCCAGCAACGGGTTAAACGTATCTTTCAATTGGAGATAGGACGCCTTTGGAATTAACACCCTTTTAAACGGAAGTTCGGATGGAAAGAAATATGGTGGTTGTCAAGCATTCAAGTTCCTGAACGATGAAGATCGATGCCAATTGAAAAAATCAATCTTCCCATTAGTTGGATTCAACGTGGAAAAGTGAAGATTTCGCAAAGACAAGGACAAGGGAGAAGGCGCGGCTAACAGGACGGTTACATTGAGAACATATTTCGATAACTGAGGAGTATCAATGACCCTGAGAATACGGCAAGAAAGCAGAAGAATGAGGGGAGACTCAAAGGGGAAAAGCCATCGTGCCTTTCGGGAGACCCTTGGCAGGAAAGCACATCAAAAAAAAAAAAGATAGAAAAGGAGGACAGACACGCTAGGGGTGAGCGGCCTCGGCGGCGGCGAGCGAATGTGGTACCCTGATCGGCCAACGTCTCAGTGTCTCAAGTAGGGATTGGAGGCTGTTCAGCCGGTGCTATCATAAAAGATTTTAAGTGGGGGGGAGCCATTTACAAGAGTCGATAACAGGAACGTAACTGGGCTTGTCGGAAGAGGTCCGGCTGATGATCTAGACCAGAGCACGGGTCATAACCCCTTATTCGGCAATCTCACACAGGAGGAGGAACCAAGGGGTTGTGCCGGAAGGAGGGTATGGAAAGGGAGGGAGGACAGGAGAGCGTCCTGGGGTAGCACCCAGGAAACGGATCTTGACGAGGGAGTTCACGGCATGTAAAAAAGCAAAAAAGTCTACAGCCAAAAAGAGCGCATCCGTCAGGGCCCAGAGTCATCATAAAAAACATAGGAGAAAGGGGAAAGGAACCGGTCCCCCTCAAGCAACATTCAAAACTGCTAACAGAAAAGCGGGCACGCCCAAAGAGAAAATGGAGGTGTTGCCACCATTTGGGGGGCTTGCCTGCTCCCGAGCCTACGGTTAGGAGAAGGGGGGGTGGTTTGAACAGCCCGAAGGGCAAAAGGTCCGTTCAAGCTGTCGGACGGGGAACTGAGCGTAATCAGGGCCGGGGGTGAAGGAGCCGAGGGAGGTTAAAAGGAGAACGAGGAAAGCGAGCTAGGCAGGCGGGGTGTTTAGCCGCGAACAATTTGCGGAGGGAGGGGCGAAATGATGGTGGCGCTGTGGGGCATAGAAGAAGAAAAAGTCGGGATAACGGGGAATAATGGGAGGGCCATTTGGCAGCGGTTCCATCGTTATTATATCACCAAAAAGGAAGCAGTCAAAACGAAGGAGCAAGGTTGAGTAGTCAAAGGCGAGGGATCCACCACGGGACTAGATTACCCGAGAAAGAGGCGAAGGAAGGGGTGCACGATACCGTGTTGAGACGGGTCCAAAAGTTGGAGCGATGAAAACAAGTCCCGCCGTCTGCAATTTTGCTAAACAAGACTTTAGAGCCCTATTAGGCATCAACCGCGGACGCCAGAAAACTGCAGGAAGATGAAGCTAACCGGCGCAGTGGCAGACGCTCCATGACGGAAGAAAGATTCCTAGGATGTCTATCCTAGCCGCTTTCAGTTTGTCCGTTATTAACAAGGAGAAAAAAAGAGGGAACAGATGGAGACTTTGCCCAGCTCCGAAGAATCCGCCCCATGGCCAGGGAGATCGCCCCAGGGGAGGGAGGGGGGAGCGAAGCAAACCATTTAAGGGCCACGCCGGAAGGAAAACCGTGTCAAAGAAATGACCTACAAAGGCAGAAGGGACCACGTAGGCCAATCTACTACAACATAGGAATTAAAAGAATTGTAGTTGAAATGTAACAATGCCAATTAGCTCACGCAATGCTAGGCCCAGCTCCTCACTAGATCACCGAGACCGGTCTGACGCAGAAGAGGAACGCAAAAATGACTTGACTTGAAGGGGAACGGGAAGACATTCAGCCTGCGGCTCAAAGACAAAAGCGAGTCACCGGGGAATCTCTGTGGGCAACTAACCTGATTAGAGAGGGGAGGGGGGGGATGGGGGGGCCGGTAAAAAAAGTCAACCTTCTGATCCAGTTGAGGGAAAGCGCGCCCATGTCTGCATAGCGTTGAAAGACGGAAAAATCCGGAAGGCCCTCCGGGCAACCCAAACAAAAAGCTGTCAAAAATTCAGAGATCTGCAAACTAAATCAGAAGGAGGATGAGAAAAAGAAGCAGCAATTAGCAATGACCTCGATCGAAACACACGTTCAAGCGGACCGTTTGTCCGCAAACGAAAAAAAAAAGCAGTAAAGCTGGGGGGCCGCCTTTCACAACTAGGGAGTCACAGTAATAAGACAGGATATTAGGAAAAGAGGGGGGTATTGAAGGAAGGGCGGGGGAGACCAGAGGATTCTGGGGTCCGGGGGGGGGGGGAGGAGGGGACTACGCAGAGGAAGCGAAATGGGAAAAGGTTCACGACTCGAAGGGGGGGCTTGCGAAAAACGAATACAAAGATACGGGGGGGGCGTGTGAGAGGTCGGGACCAGATTTCCGGGAAGGCAGACAGACTTGCGAAAAGGCGGCTAACTTGACCGCTGCCAAGAGGAATATGCAGAAACTGGGCCTAATAGGGAAAAGGGTCGGCAACGCGGTCGGAAAAAGAAAAGAAACAAGACGCTCACAAGAATTGAAGAATAGCGGTGCAGAAACTCCACAGGATTCCCTGCACAGGCGAGCTAGGCTAAGAAAGTCAAGGCTTGAACAGAGCGTCCCGAGCCTGGGGAAGGTCCGCCGCTCGTGGGGAAAAGTGGCATACCATTCTGAGCGACTTGTGCCTGGCTAAAAAACCTTTGGAGGAGAGATAAAGCTCATTGAGAGAACCATCCAATGTGAAGATACTGTAAAGGTAGTCGCGGCGTACGTGGTCCTGGCATTGGGTCTGAGGGGGGCCCCGGGAGGGGAAAATGTTTTTTTTGTTTCTGAAGTAGGGGAGTCTCTGGTTGAGAGCTAGCAAGTTTCGCACCAGTGAACGCTGCCGGGCGGCGATTCAGCGCTGGGTCAAAGAAGACAAGTGAAAGGCGTATTGGGCTCGGGGGACGACGGTGTCAGAAAAGTCCACGGGAGAACTGCAAAGCCGAAAAGGCGACCGATTAGTGGGGGGTATAAGGAACTTCCCAAGGCGCGCGTGGTACGCGGGAAACTAACCTGCCGTTTCGAAACGGCATAAGGGGGCGTCCTGGGCAGGAGGCGCTTATAATCGGAGAAGAGGGGGGGGAAGAGCGAGGGTAAAAAGGGCCCCGAGCGACGCGACGAGGAGAAGTCCACACTCACAAGGCAAGTCAAAGTAGAATGCGGGCAGTCCGCAGAGCCCCCTTGGCTCAGGTGGTTAAACGAAAATACGTCAATGGGTGAAAGGTTACAGATGAAGAACGGCAATGCACACGGAGTTGCCAAGAGCATGACATATCCTGAACTGTTGATCGCGCCAAAGGGAATACAGAAAGAGTGAAGAAAACTCGAGAAAGAAACCGGACAGAAAAAAAAGGACCCCGGCGGCCGCAAATTTAAGTAGAAGGCCGGACCCAAGACTGTTACCATTGGGAGGAATCGGGGAGAGGGCGGGACAGGTATCAGTAGACTCGGCCGATACTGCATTTCACGCAGGGACAGCTTGAGGGGCATAAGGCGGCAATGACGGGCATGCCCGTAGCATTCTGGGGACGGTCGCAGGAGCGTCCAAAAGAGGCCTAAAAGAGGGGTTTTGGGAGACGAACTCCTTGTGCGACTGGTGGACCCGGCGGGTGACTTCCAAAGAAAGGAAAGGACTTGCTCAGGGGGGGGAGGACACGCGAAGAGTCGGGGAGAAAATGGTGCCGTAATCCCAATTTGTTCCTGTGGGATCCCGATGCGATAAAAAGGAGGGGGAATGTCGGGGAACTTCCGGGTGGTGCTCCGGCCCTGTCTTTGCGTATCGGGAACCCAGGCAATCGCGAGGAAAAAAAACTTGATTAGGAAGGATACTTTCGAGGAATCCCAGGTTTATGACCTTGGGCCCTCGGCGACAAGGGAAACGGAAAATCTTGCCGAGGATTCGACGTGTAAGGGACGTCTCCCCGCCAGCAAGGGATGCTCCTCATCCACAATCTCATACTCAGCGTTCAAGTGGCTTATCAAACAGGTCTTTGCGCCGTTGCCTACCCGCCGGGGTCAGCCAGTAAGGGAAATAAGCATAGGTGGGAAAAAGAATCAGCGTGTTGAGAACGACCAGGTGAATCGGATGCTTCCCCTTCGGGCAACTTGAGGAAAAGAAGGGGAGGGCCGCCGAAATGGGAACGTAAGCTGTGGGTGAGCCCCCCCCAAAATAGGGAAAACGTAACTGAGGTATCGCAGCGAGCTGGGTACCTGTCGCGCAAATGGAAGGAAAGAAAACGAGGGGGGGAAACGTAAAGTTAGCCGACGCTTCTAAAGAATGTTGGCGGCCAGCCGAGAAAGGTTTTGTCCTTTGTTTCAGTACAGGAAGAGAGGGGTTGTTGGGAAGAAGTGGGGAAAGGGGTGGCAGGGGGTTCCAATCGTTCATGGAATGCTCAAACAAAATACGTAGGGGCATGGAATAAAGAAGGGAAAATATCAAAAGGGGGGCGTCAAAGGCGGCCAAAAAGAGGGTTCGTTGGACCAACGGAAAAAGGGCGGGGGGGGGAGGGGGGGGGAGGGGGGGGGGGGGGGGGGGGGGGGGGAGGGGGGGGGGGGGGGGGGGGGGGGGGGGGGTGGGGACAGAAACTCGGGGGGGAGTACTGTAGTTTAGTGAAAGGCAAGGAAAGCCCGTGGCGAAAAACGAGGTCCCAGCTGTTAGCTCTCATCAAACTGCATTCCTGAGCTGATTTCGCAGGAAAACATGAAAAACGAACGCCGGAAGAGCCCGTGGGAAAAGGCGCTCCATTATCGCAATCGAGAGAACATGAATAGGCCGATTCTCAGGAGGGGAGGGGAGATGAAGAAAAACCTTGATGGATAGTCCTTTGCCAAAATCTCCGCTACTAAGACCCGTCCAGTCAGTCAGGGGGGGGCAGCTTGCAAAGAAACGCTATGGAAAAGGAAAGCAAGCGAATCTTCAGAACCCTGGTACAAAACCAGGCCGGGGCGCTACCGAGAACGGAAAGAGGAACAAAGGGACCACCCGCGCCTAAGGGACAGAAACAATTGGATCCTTGGGAAGCTCAATGAGAATTTGAGAATTGAAATGTTTGGGGACAACATCCGGCCCAAAGAAGGAAAAGAACTCCCCTCATACGGCTCGAAAAGCAGTTCAGAAAGGCTGTGCATTGACTTTCAGGGGAAGCATTAACAAATCGAAGCCCACAAATGCAGCCAGGAAAGGAGATGGGGGCAAAGCTATTTGGTCAACGCCGCCTTGTGAGCGGCAGGGTCTTGTCTCGGAGGGCATCAGAAAAGGAGGAGGGGGGACGGCAAGGGGGAGAAATGCCCAGGCCAATAGCGGTTGCGCTTCAAGCCATCGTCGCAGCTTTCCTCAGGCAGCGGAAAGTAAAGGGAGGACTCACCGAAGGAATAGTGCCGCGTATTCGTAGGGGACGCCAGGAATTGGGCAGAGAATTAACTCGAACCAAGGGAGGAGCGTTGTGGATCATGGTATAGGCAACAATCCAGCAAATTCTGCTCCTTTTCACTCGGTCTCCGTACTAGGGAGAACACAACACTGGGTGAAAAAGGTTATATGAATCGCTGCCTGGAATCCTTGGGGCCGACTTTGTACCCGGAGAAGGGGGGACAAATAGGTTGGGCGAGTGGCTTCTCTTCGGAGGGCTGTAGAGGAAAGAATAAGAGAACTAAGGCGAAGGGACTGATAGGCCGGAGGGTTAGATGAGGTTGGGACCCGAGGCAAAGACTTTCGGAAGAAGCGGGACTCCTGGAAGGGGAAACAAGGAGCTGGGGAACCATAGGGGGGGCGTGCCACAGATTAAAACGGCTTTCCTGAGCCAATAAACTGCACGAGACAATGCGGATTTGACCAATAGCGTAGGCCCACGGATAGGCACAGAAAACTCGCAAAGCGCAGAGATTCCCGGTCACCGAAATCAATGAGACGGTCGTGTCGGAGCCGAGGGGAGGGAAAAGCGGGAAGCTCCGGAGGGCAATACATGACTTCCTTGGCCAGAAAGCTCGTGGGGACACACTTCAACCTTATCGGATTCGCTTGAGATAGAACGGAGAGAGAGGCCCGGATGTTCATGGCGAGGTCACTGTCCTTAATTGGAACCTTTGTGCGCTGGGGAAGGGGTGAGGGCGGGAGAGTTGCTGTTGAGCAGAAGTTACAGTCTGGCGCCGTCGCTGCATGGACGGGGATTGCGGGAACGGCGCGGTGAAAGGGGGGGAAAGAGGGGGTATGGGAGAAGCTACGTGGGGGTTCTAGACTCCACGGACTGCGAAAAGCCGGAAACTATCGCAAGAGATATTTCAGAAGGGCGCTCGCGACCGTTACGCTTAATCCTGCCTTGCGCTCATTGGAGCAGGAAAGGTGGGGATGGGGAGAAATCAGAAAAAATCACGATAGTCTAAAGAAAGGAGAGTTAAAAGCGTTTAACCGAGCCAAGAGACGGACTGACGTCCCAAGTCGAAAACACTTTGGCACCAAAAAAAGAACGACAGGGAATGTCCGCCGTAGAAGGTGCCCCCGGGGGGTTTGGGGGGGGTTTTGGCGAAATATCTTTCAATTGGAGGGACGCCTGGACAAGAGAGCGGAGTCGGAGACCAACTTGCCAATTAGTTGGGGGGGGGGCATAGCATTCAAGAATGACGCTGGAGAGGGGCCACTGTGGAAATCCAAATAGTGACCAGAGTTATCGACCGAAGATGGATAAAAGGAAAAAATCAAAGGGAACGGCCGCAAGAGGTTGAAAATAGAAGCGCGGAGACAGACGGGCATGACATCGAAAAGTTCTTACCTGACCCGAGGTAAGGAGCGCCGATAAAAAGTGCAGCATCAGAGCTTGAAAAACGACCTTCGGCGGAATACACAGAAAAAACCCGACGTCCTGGGAAAGGAGGCGCGGAAGGGGGTGGGGGACAGAATGTCATGTGTCTGGGAAAACGTCGATCTGCCCTTAGGAGGGAGACTGGCATTGGGGACCAGGAAAACGGGTGGAGGGGGAGGCAGCCCAGGTGCTGATCGAGAGAGGGGCGAGAAGTATGCGGAGGCAACAGATTGCCCTGGGTGGAGCAAAAAGAGGACATCAGGTTGTCGGCCGGTCCGCTGGGGGTACTAACCGATAGGGGATCCTCAGTGATAACTGAGTTCGGCA
>Ga0179591_1282121_pt1 | contig 13498 bp, 15 predicted proteins | sample CZOMad2_1_08_16f_FD_182891 | JGI IMG/M metagenome (GOLD analysis project Ga0179591, IMG submission 182891) | Vadose zone soil fungal communities from Angelo Coast Range Reserve, California, USA - CZOMad2_1_08_16fungal (PacBio error correction) | ecosystem: Environmental > Terrestrial > Soil >...
AGGAGAGAGAACGGGAACTTGACTGCAACTAAAGGGGGGCCTAACCCCGTCCGATGGTCCAGAAGGTGTGAAGCCGTATGCGGCAAATAAATCCTCTTAGTATAAAATACCCTAACTGCGTTTTAGGAAAAAAGAAAGGTGGAGAGAATTATGAAAGGAGGGACGGAAAGAGGAAGAGGGGGGTCGCCTCACCCGTTCGAGACGCTTTCTTTCGGCAGGATTCACTTGCTGCCGTCTGAATCCTTCCGAGGGAGGGACCAGCGCTAAAAGAGGATAACGAAGAAAGTCGGCAGGAACAAGGAAAGGAATGCCGAGGGAAAAAGAAATACGGTCGTCTCTCGACTAGAGCGGACTCGCGACGGAGGGGCTCACCATCCTCACTCGGTAAAATTTTAGAACAACATAGTCAAAAAGGGGCCTGGTGACTCTCAGAAAAGTGTAGGAATAGGAGGGGGGAAGGTACTCGGGGAAAAGAAGACGGAGTATCAGGACAGAAAAAAACACAAAGGAACAAAAACCCCGCAGAGCTGTACCAAGACAAAAATCTAACTTTAAACTTCTCTAAAAGTTGGAAGAACCTGGTCGAAGGGAAGGGGGAAGGTTCAAAGGGAGGGGAGAACGTCAGAAAACCGGCACGAGGCGAGCTGTAAGCAATACTACGAGGGAGAGTCTTGGGGAGAGGAGAAATGAAGACTAAGGTAGAACCAAAACGCCAGCGCATAAAAAGGGAAAAAAAGGAAAGGAGGGAAGTGACAAAAGGGAGAAAAAGCACTACCTTGGACTACCGCAAAAGACCAGCGTACCATGACCACTATGCAAGACCGGGGAGGAATCGCGATTAAAGTCCGGACTTAGAGGCAAAAAGGGGAGAAAGGAGAAGGAAGTGAGGAAGGCAATGGTCAAACTAGCAGAAGAAACAACTCGACGAGTTTAAGGAAGAAGGCCATTAATGGATGACAGGGGAAAAAAAAAGATGGTAAGTTTTGAGAGGGATCACTTCTCGGGAACTATGTGGTCTGGTCCCGGGAGAATTCGTGTTAGAAAAAAACACGAGGGGAGGACTCTGGACGGGAACCATCAGGCTCGATGCGGCTAGCCAGGAGGTCGGCGACGCTTAAATGCAGGAGACCTCGGTGAGTTAATCAGAGAAAGGAAGGAAATTGTAGGGGGAGGGTAGCGACAGGCCGCCATCCAAAACACAAGAGATGAGCTGATGGAACGGCAGCTCGGGGGGAAAAAAAACAGAGTATTAAGTCTCTCGAAAGACGGAGGGAGAGCAAAGAAGGGGGAAGAAAAGTAAGAGGTGCCCGGGAAGACGTCATCCGCAAAAGGACAGACAACAGTACCTGAATGCCCGACTCCGCGATTGACACCGGGGGGGAGGGGAAAATACCAAAAAACGTGCGCGGGGGGGGGGGGGGGGGCTACTCACAAAGCTTGCTTAAGGAGGTCTCCTGGCGACCTCTATAGAATAGAGGGGGGGAAGGAACCGGGAAGAGGGGAAAAAAGATGCTTTTTTAGTGAGTGCTCGGGGGCGGTTGCGCTCCAAAGCCTTCACGGGAAAGTGCGAGAGGCTATCTTCATCGAGTGGGTAGGGGTAGAAAGACTATGAAAAAGAAAAAAGATGCCGATTGTGGGAAGCCTCAAAAAATGAAGGCGGCACCATTTGTATTGGTCGCAATTGAGGGGGCGGGGGGTGCAAAAAAACGGGGGTGAAAAAAAAAGTGCGGGGGGACAGACGCAGGGAAAAGGACATGTCAAACTGGCCACGTTCACGATATTGCTGGAAAAGTGATGAGAAAAAGTCCAAGTGTTGGCGAATGGGGGGCGACCAGGGAAAGAGGAAAGGCCAACGCGGTAAGCACACGGTCAGCTAACCTTTGTAGGGGGTTGCGATGAGAAAAAAAAGGATGGAGAGGGAAGGAACGACAACAAACTTATAAAATGCGTTTATGCGTGAAAGGTCGAGGATAGGGGAGACGGACTGTCCATTTGTCAAGGAAAAAGGGGGGGAAAAAGGAAGAGAAGATGGGTCTTTACACCTTGCCTGATGGAGAAAGCTTGAGAGCGTTCGAGACCCGAGACAGAAGGAAAGGAGGGAGGCGCGGTCTACCTCTCGCACAACAAATGTGACACTGCCACGATTGGGAGAGGAACACAAAAGAAAAAGAAATCGGGACTGGAAAGACCGAAAACAAGGGATCAAAAAGGATGGAGAAAGAGAGGGATTGGTGATGGCCGCAACAGGGGTAAGGTTAGGTCTTTTGGAAGAGCAAAAAAAAAAAAGAAGAACTTGCCGAAGGTTTTAGAAGAGGAAAGAGAGGATCGCGAATTCCTTCCCATCTGTCTCTTGTATCGGGACAGCGGAAGCAGGGAACAGACGGGAAAATGGAAGGGTAAAAAAATAGAAGGGAGTCAAAAGAAAAAAGTAGGAATTGGGTCCCTACACGATCCATCTTAATTCAGAACCCAGGAACGCATGGGAACAAAAGTGGTCTACCTGGGGTGGCAGGCAAAGGGACAGTCGGAAAGAAAAGTTCCGGCGCCCCGTTAACGGGGTAAAATAAAGGGCCTTCCAGAGAGGAGAAGACCGACGAGTGGGGTCGACCATCACACCCATAGTCGGAAGATCGAATCCAGAAAACAAAGAAAGAAATCACGGGACAGCCGGAACAAAAGGTAGGAAGATGACCGTTTTCACCAAACCCCCTCTGCGGCCCCCGAAAAACTGGGCACCCCGCATGTGCGGCTCAAAGGGGAGAAAGAAATGACTTTTTTGAGGTTTCAAAAAGTTAGGGATATGAAAATACAAGAGGGTGAAGAGAGGACGAGGGAGGGGGGAATGGGTCTATAAAAATCCACCCTCCATACCAGCCACAGAAACCAGAAACAAAAGTAATCGTGGACACTAAACCTTTGGGTCCGGGAATTATAGGAAGATCCAGGTCCGCAGAAAAAAGAGGAATCAGTTGCGTGGAGAAAAGAAAAAAAGAACGATCCCTCAATTTATGGAAACAAACAAAAACAACGGGGGAAAGCGGAAGGGGGGAGGGGGGGGCGCTTTAAGGGGGCGATTCTTCAGGGTATTGTGGTACATCATTTCCAGGACAAAAGGGGAAAAAAAAAGCGGAGAAGAAAGATGTCGAAATTGGAAAAGCCTCGTCTTTGGGCATCATCGGAGGGGCTTGTTTAAAAAACATCAGCTAAATCGAGAAGGGGTGGGGGGCTGGCGGTGCTCTAATCCTCCTAAAAAAATGTCTGCATGGAAGTCCTCGTATTTCAACTGGGAAAAAAGATCAAGTCAAAGCTCAGCAAAACAGCATTAAAGGGAAGCAACCGGGGGAGCAGAGAAAGTTCTCGCTGAGAAAAATCAGGGGGAACCCGGCAGGCCAAGCACCCACTTAAAAAGGCACCGTGAGCACAAATCATTGGGAACTACTAGTGGGGCGTCAGGGAGAAGCCTGGGAAAAGAGTCGCCGACCTTCTTCCCTGGGAAAAACTTTCGGCATGCTTGCTTGAATTGCTCCGGCATCGGGAACAAAAATAAGAACAGAATTCGAAAGGTCGGGGAAAAGGGAAGGAATGAAGAAGAGAATGGACAGATCGTAAAGAGGGGTCCTGGAAGCTGTCTGTCAAAAGCGGTAGTCGTCCTAGCAGTGAAGAGGGGTTAAGCTTAAAGGAAAAAGCATGGGAAAAAGGGATTTTGTCAGAAAGGCGGGGATGGGGAGGTTCCGTCGCCTGAAGGGTCGCTTCTCAACAACAGTAGCCCAGGGGGGGGATGAAGGAGACTGACCATCAAGGAAAAAAACTCGGGGGGAAGGAAAAAAAAAAGGCACTTAGAAGGGAAAGGAACAAAACGTCCGACGGGGCTCAGTCTGCTCCCTTGTCATAGGGGGTACATTGTGGGTTACTTCTCATTTCGGCCCTGGGAGAGGTGGTTTTTTGGGTTCCTTAGGCTGGCTCCGGAGAAAAGGAGGAGGGAGGCGAGGAAGAAACAGCGTTAAAAAAGAAGCACTCTTCTCGCCGGGGGTAATCTAACTGCAAGAAGAACTCGTTATTAGGCAGGGAGGGAGAAAAGAAGGAGGTAAGTGCTAGAGGGGAGGAGAAATACCGCGGGGAAGGGAAAGAGGGAGCTTGACTGTCCAAGACCTGCTCGTAACGTAGGGGGACCCTATGCGATCATTTCAGGTTGACGGAAAAGGAATCATGAGAAGTGAACGAAAATGCCAAAAAAAAACAGGCTCCGGTTGAACTTCTCGAAAAAAAGAGGAAAGGAGATCGGGGACGGTTCCGATGGACCCGAACCGGCGCGACATCGGGTCGTCACCGCCGGGCGGGACTGAGCCATTCCCTGGGAGAGGAGGGGGGACTGATCTACGAAAGAAGAAAAAGGCAAAGGGAAAAACACTGGGGGGAAAGGAAAGAAAAAGTTCCAGCGGAGAGGGAGAAGAGAGATCCACACTGATTATTAGGGAAGAAGATATCGGAATCTGGGGCAAGTTCAACTTGACAGCCCACACAGTTTGGGAAGGGAACCCTGGAAGGGGGCCAAATGGGGGTTGGACCTAAGGGAGAAGACGCGCAAAGGGAAAAGAGAATGGGGGGGGGGGGGGGGAGGGGGGGGGGGGGGGGGGGGGGAGAAAGACCAAGAACGGGGGGTCAAAGGGAAAGGGGAAGAACGGTGGAGAGCAAGGGGAGGTGTCCAAAAAAAGGGGGAAAAATCGTTTTTGGATATTCGGAAACCTAGCATCTTTAGGGGCATTTCGGGCCGTAGGCCCGACTTCTATCCTGTACCTTCAATATGATGAGAAAAAAAACAAACCTGGGAGGGGGCAAAAGGGAGGAAAACGGACGAAGGGGAGGGGAGAAACATAACTCCTCCTGTACGGCCGTTATGGGAAGTCGAGGTATCGAAAAAGGAAGATAGCCCCCCAGACAGAAGAGTTTTTCGTAACGTTTTTCTTCCAGAGAAAACATGATAGGCCGTCGCGCTTGTGGGAAAGGCAGAGGAGAGGGATCCTAGAGTGAAGGGAGGATTCCGTCGTAGCTCGGAAATCAGGATAGCCACCTCACGGCGGAAAAAAAAAAACCACAGCCAGGGGGCTAAACAGGGAAATCCTAACAGATGAAAAGGCGCGAAGAGGGAAAAATGTCGGACCGAGAGGAAGAAGGAAGTTTCGCTAATTTAAGATCAACGTCAAGAAACCTATCAGCTATGACGGAATCTGGCATAAACCAGTTCTAAACGTGGATGAGGAGAAAAAGGGAAGGCGAAAAGAAAAAGAGCAACCCCTACGGAGTAAGAACGGGCCAGTACTCCATATAACATCACTATGGATAAACTAAAAGGGAAGCTGCCAATCCATAGGGTGAAAAACCTAGACTTCTCCCGACCTGGGAGGAGGAAAAAAAGGGGAAGGGGGAGGACCGCGCCTTCTATCAAAACTAAACTTTTTTCGAAAACGCAAGTTCAATTTCACACCGTCCTGGGATAAAAAGCGGCAAAGAGGAGGGGGGGTACTTAGCGAAGATGGAAAAAGTAAGGATCAGCTACAACTAGGGCGATTTTTTCTCTCTCCACGGTCCCGGGTGAAGGAGGGGGTCTTTCCTGGGCAATTCACTTGGTAAAAGACACAAACACGAAGGGGAGGATATAGTCATCACCTAACAAGTCGACGCGTGACTGTCTGCTTCGGGTCGACAAAAAAAAAAAAGGGGGGAAATGCGGAGAAAAAGGAAGGGGAGAAGAAAAGGAACATGACTAAAAGGCACAGAAAACAAACGTTGTCCAGGAGAATCGCTACCGAAGCCACAAAAGGAAGAAAGAGGTCCGGTTGTGGGGAAAAAGGAGGCGAAAGGAAGGGGAAGGGGAGACCACGAAAAGGGGGTGAAAAGGAGAAGAGGGAAAGAGGCTATCGACCTCTACAGGGGGGGAGGCAAGGACCTCCTAACTATCTCAAGGACCTGAACGAAGCCCTTAACACCTTTAACAAAAAGAATGTATTGCAGGAGGTAAATCCTGGAAGAGAGAGGTTCTCTCATCTCGCGCGCCCGAATTCCTAAGGTCACGTCGTAGATAGAAAAGAAGGAATACCTCCGGAAGGGGGGAAAAAGGAAGAGGGGTGGATGGAAAAGCGGTCTGGGGGTACGGGGGGGAGGAAACCTGCAGAAGAGCCGGTCTATCGATAACTTATCAAGCTCGTCGGGTTTCATCTCCGATGAGAGAAAAACAAAAACAGAGGGAACCAGCTGGGGGTCCAAACCATTGCCGAGGGTAGGAAAGTGCTTGAAGGGAAGCCGCGGGGAAGGGGAGAGACCCGAAGGAAAAGGGGCATGTTGTGACTGGCCGCTACGATATTGCTGCCGGTCAGCGTGGGGGAGGGACTGTCCGTAAAGAGTGTCGTATTGGGTAAGGAAAGTATTTCGCCAAGAAAGGAAAGAATCAAGAACCGAAAGGGAAAAGGGTGCTGGTTCGATTGTCAGATCAGGGGAACCTTACGGAAACACCGTATTTAACGGGGGGAAGAGTGCAAGGGGGTAGGAAAGGTAGATGGGAGACAAGGGGACATCATACTTTGGGGCCTCGATCTGGGGGACTGTCATCTGTCCGGCCTGGGGGGAAAATCGAGAAATTGAGATAAAACAGGAAAGAGGAGAAAGAAGGGAGGGTACGGGCTTGCCCCTCAAAAAGGCAGGCTGCCATGCGGCAGGTTTTATAGGTAAAAAGTAGGAACCTTATAAGGCGACGCGGAAGCAACAAAAGAAATCGCTCAACAACACGGAGACTAGTAAAGGGGGAGAGAGGCTAATGTTTAGTAAGGGCACCCCAGGCCTGCTTTTTAAGGTCAGGGGGAAGATAAAACGAAGGGGGGCCCCATTGCCGATGGTCATGAAGGCAGCCTGGGAAAGCCTCAGAAATCAGTGCAGCTGTTAGCGAAGAGGGAAGCCGGAGGAAAAAAGCCATAGAAAAAAAGATGAGGCGTCGCCGATCACGTAATTTTAAAGCGGCAACCCCAATCGGACGCCCAGGGGGAAAGAGAAAACCCAGTTCAAAAGAAGGAAGGGAAACGTCCGGTCGAGGAGAAAACGAAAAGGGCCGAATAGCACAGCTCATGGAAAAAGGTGACTTACCTTAAGGGGGGGGGAGACAATCTGTCTCGAGGGGAATGGGGGACAAAAGAAAAGCCAAAAAATAGGATAGGGGGTGGGAAAAATAGAACAACCAACTCAGCAGGGAAAGAAGAAGAGTTACGACAGCCCCATTTATTTTAGTCAACAGCCAAAAGGGGGAAAAGGAAAAGAAAGCTACAAAAACACTTTTCCGGCCAGCTCGGAGAAAAGAAAAAATGGCAACGGAGAGGGGGGGGGGGCTTTCAGGAGAAAGGGGGGAATGAAATGAGGGACATATAGCACCTGGGCATCGACTAGACGAAGTGGGTCAGCCACCCGCCACCATCCCAAGCACCTCAACTAAACAGCTTCACGAATCAGAATTTAGGACATTAAAAGCTGAAGAAAGGAAAGTCCGAAGGACGAAACGAAGGAGAAATGAGGAGCGCTAGACGAAACTAAAATGAAAACCTTGTCAAGCTATATGGGTTGTTGTTTTCCTTAGGTAGTCTCGATTGCTCAGAACTGGGAAAAAAACGATAAAGGAAAAAAGACGGCGCGGAGATAGAGGAAGGGGAGGTCAAGTCATCACAGGTCTTTTTCTACACGGAGTCGCTTTACCATCCCGAATATTGATGGGTGTGGGGCCGTCTAGAAGAAAAGTCGACAATGCGGAAAGAGAGACTAGACTTGGGGGGTTACACAGGAACGGAAGAATACAAAAAGGGCGACTGAAATTAACCTAGAAAAATCCTCGAGCATATCAGCGAATTCCCTCCCGTTGAGACAAAGGAGGAATCTACCTAAAAACAGGCCCTTAACGTGAGCCGCGAAAAGAGGACCATAGGAGAGTGGGCTTATGATATCATTTCCGGGGGACATTAGTCCTACGACAGGAGCGTTTCGTCTCTGCTGATGCCGTGCAGAGGGAGGAGGGAAGGTCAGGAACATGCCTGGAAGAAGTGTGGAAAAAAGGGGGGGGGGGACGGGAAGGTGTGTGTGGGGTGGTAGTGCAAGGGGTCTAAGGGAGGAACAGCGGAGGTCTGAAAGAAAAGGGCGCATTACGGGGGGGAAGGGTCAAGAGGGAGGCATTTGCTTTCAGAACCTGCAATTCTTATTGGAGGTTAAAACGTTTCAAAGTGGGGGCAAGTGTCGGGGGTGGAGATTTGAGGACCCTTACGCCTGGGAAAGTTGGCGCGGGAGGAAAAACCGTTCAAGAGTGGAAACTGCGATCTTCGCCTCTAGATTCGGCGGGAGGGGGGGATGAAGGTTAGACGGACTGACACGGAGGACCGACCGGTGAAAATGCGAATAGCTAGGGGCATATGGTTGACGAGGTGGTGAAAGGAGAGAGAAAATGTGCATTTTTTTCAATGCGGCTGGCGAAGAGTACAGAGCGGCGCCCGGCTGAAAGTAGGTTCAAAAATCGGGGAGAGAACGCAGGGAAAATAAAAAGGGAAAAGCTAAGGGAAGGAAGAAGAAAGAACTTGAAGGGAGGGGGGACGGGCGCGGACTTCGCTTTCATTTCTAGCTAAAATGGCTTTACTTGAACCGGCGTCATAGTATTCTTCCTAACCTCGTCGAGGATCGGACCCTGCATGCGCTTTATCAGGAAGGGGGTGAGGAGAGTTAACTAAAGGGCTTCTTCAAGATCTAAGAAAGAGAAAGAAGCGAGGGAAGGGGGAGGGAAAATCTGGCAGGAAGTGGGCAAATTTTACCCGAAAACTGACAGTCGAGGTGATTACCCGAAGTGTCTTATAAGAAAGGATCGCGGGAGAGAAGTTCGGAGAGAGAGAAGGGAGCAAAATTTAGGAAAGAAGAATGGGAGGCAACTTGGGGGAGAGGGGTCTCCTACTAACATCGCCAGTAAAGTCGATTATCGCTAAAACAAAAAGGGGGGGGGGGGGGAGAAATTTAAAGGAGGAGAAGAACTGGAAGAAGGGGGGACTTGGAAAAAAAAACGAAACACATTGGGCAAGGGGGGAAAAGACCGGCGCGAAGAAAAGGGGGGGAATCCTGATCTCAAGTCATATGCGGCATGTCCTATCTAAAAGACGCGGTTGGGGACAACTTGGAGGAAGACGTTGGTTCCACATGGATTCCTTCACGGACTATGGGGGGGTGAAAGGAACCGAAACAGGAAAGAGAAAGGGAGGGGTGAGGGAGGGACCTTTCAGGGAAGGAAAATACGGAGTCCTAATGACTTGAACCAACTCTGCGGTCCGGCTAAAACGAGCAAAAACAGTGGATAAAAAAATTCCCCGGGGAAGGAAAGAATTTATTCTTCGTCGGGACTAAGAGAAGGAACAAAAGGAGGGAGACGGAAAAAAGCCTCTTTACTGTTCGTAAAATTCTTCTCTACTTTAGCTCGCTGTCGGGGGGAAGAGGGGGGGGGAAAAGCAGGACGGGAAGTCCGCGGGAGCGAGCAAAATTGATCATGAGGACCGAAGACACTAAGTGACCCACAAAATCAAAAAAAGGGAAACTCATTGAAAAAATCTCAAGCCGCTTCGATCCCCTGTCAGGAAGGCGGGAAGCAGGGCGTTAGCAAAAGTCATCTAGCAAACCGCCGAGTGTATATTCTGAAGGGGGATCCAAAAACAAAAAAAGGAAGAGGGGGGGGAGGGGGGCATCGCAACAACCAGCGAACGTTCCATAAAAATCGGAAAAGCCCACACTTGAGCCAAGTCCTGTACGGACAAGAGAAATCACTCAAATGCATTGAGGACGAAGGCAAACCAGGAGGAGAAAGCGGCCGTACCGACGACTGACTAACCGGCATTAAGGGGCCGCTGACCGATCAATCGAAATCGTCAAATACAGGGGTGGGTAGAAAAAGGGGGGAATGTTGAGAAAGAAAGAGGAAAAGGAAGCAAACGGCAGAAAGAAGGACCCCCAGCACGACTAATAGGTCGGGAGCAGAGTCCCACATTGGGAAGAGCATTCCGAATAACGAAGGTTGGAAAGGTTGGGGAAAAGGATCAACTCAAAGCCGGAAGTGCAAGGGAAGGGAAGGGACCTTTTATCACCAACCGAGCTAACTTCTCGCAGACCGGGAAGAGTTCGGGATCGTGAATGAGCTGTTAGAAGGAGGGGGAAGGGTGTTTCCTGCGAAGGTGCAATGAAAACGAGGACATTACCTAAAAAGTCGCGTAATAGGAGACCTTACGGCAACAAAAACTGAAGGGGGTTCATTATGGTGAAAGGAAAGAGGTAGGAGACCCAAAGAAGGAGAAGACCGATCTAACACGGAAATCGCCCGCCCGAGGGGGTTCTTGAAAAGGGAAAGATGAAGACAGATCTGAAAATAACGAAGCAGACAAAAACGAGTCCACACCTCTCTATTGCAACAATGGAAGTGAAAGAAATTTAGTGTATCGGGCAGTTTCCAGTCAAGAAAAGGGGCACTCTTGGGACCGAGGGGAGGGGAAGGGAGGAAAGGAGAAATAAAGAAGTCGGCGTTTGACGGAGGATGTTTAGTGGATGTGAGGAGGGGGCTGGCGTGTCGAGAAAAACGCGTCAATCGGTAAGACGCGAAGAGGCAGCTCGGTGGCCCATTTTAAAGGGGAAAGGAAAGAAACAAAAGGAGAAAGAAATGGCCAGTGCACCATGGTCTGACCATGGGGGGGCTCAAGGTGAGTGTGAGGGCCGAAAGAGGGAATGCTTACCGAGCAGAGACGGATGGGTGAGGAAAGAAAAAGGAAGGGAAACTGGAGGGGAGCGGGTAGAAGAGATGACCGATGTGGGGGGGGGGGCGGGGCCAAAGGCGAAAGTTTCCCTCGCTGGAAGCAAGAAGAAGACAACGGTGAAACGGGGGGCAGGGGGGAGATTCAAAGGACTGGCGATTTCCTGAAGGGACCGGACACCGAAAAGCTGTCCCAGGCGTCAAGGGGGGGTCGACGGAGAGAGGGCGAAATGAAAAAAGGGGGGGAATACTGGTTATCGTGAGACCGAATCAGGTGTCCATAAAACTGGGGGAATCGAAACGGAGGGTAATCCTATGGTCTATACCAACTAAAGAGGGGTGGAGGGAAAGGATCGATTCAAAGTTGCCTCGCTTCACCCACTTCTGCATGACGATCCTGGGGATGACACGAAGGAAAGTCGGGCACGGCGCGCGGCAATAAAACCAGTAAGCCAACACAACTGGACCGAAAAAGAGAAGTATATTTAAGGCAACTCTCTACAGGAACCGTGTTTAGTGTTCAGGGGGGGAAAGATAAAAAAAGAGAAGGAAACTTGGGGGGAAGGGGGGTTTTGCTCTGATGAAATCGCCGTGCGAAGGACACGTTCAATCGGGAGGTATCCGAATACTAGGCACCTGATCAGGACCTGGGAAAGGGTTACCAGGAAAAAATCGCGGCGTCAGCACAAAGCAACAGTCGACAAGGGGCACCCGAAATGGGGTCGCTCCAGCTAATCAGGAAAAGGAAACCTTGCCAGCCGAGTTATGCAAAGGGGACTTCGGGTCAGAAAAACACGCTGGTCACGGGTGGGGGAAAAAGCACCCAGGAAAGGGGAGAGGAAAGGGGAGCAAAGGAACATAGACTCGTTGAGGGCCCATCACAAAAATCGCTCAGCACCGTCGATCACCAAAGGACCGGAAAATCTCGTGAACTCCGGGGGGGGAAAGAAAACCAGCAGGGCCATAGTCAATGTGAAAACACCGAAAAAGCGGAGGGAAAAAAACGAGGGAGAAAAAGATCATGGTTTTCAGGCCTCGCCATGTACCACATTCCAGTTCTGCTGGGGTTTGGGGTCAAAGAGAAAGATAAAACGAGCCATCAAGTGAAAGGCCGGCGAGATCAAAGGGGGCACAAAAAAAGGAAAGACACAACATCAAGCGCAACAACTCGAAAAAAAAGAGGTGAACAGCGACCGGTTTCTTCAGGATCTCTCTCAGGTCCTACGTAAAAGAGGAGGAAATCAAGTTCTGGGTGGAGGATCGCAATCCGGGAAAGTCAAGGAAATTGTAAAAAAAACGGGCAGAGAGGTAGGGTGGCATGGGGGTAAGGCAAATGAAAAATAAGCCTCGAACCACCAGTGAGGTCGGGCAAGCGAGGGAACTATAAGCCGGGAAAGAAATGCGGGTGAAAAAGACCGAGGAGGACGGAGGGGTTAAAGAGAGAGGGGACGTTTTTGAGGGGGCTCGTCATCCCTCGGACAGGTGCGAAAGGGAAATGTCACTTCATCGGACAACGCACCGAGAAGTAAGTCCGGAAAGCCTACCGCATGAAAGGCCGGGCATCTATGCATAGACCCTACGTATCTTCCGACAAAGTGGTTGGGGAAACGGCAGGAGGCACCGACTAAAGGGCTGCCGAGAAGGGTACCGCGACAATCAGGGAAAAGAGTAGTATGGAAATGAGGCAAGGACGGTGGACAGGCTTCTCATACTACCTCCCAGAGGGCTCTGATTGGGAGGAAGTCGACAAGGCGGCATCCGGGCCGGGGGGAGAAAGGACCTTCGAAAGGGGTTTGCGAAAAAGAATGCCGTCTTATCACCTTCTGATCGCCTGCGTCGGAAGTTGAGAAGTAGAGGTCACCACTTAATGGGAAATGTGTTTCTGGGAGGGGCCATCCAGGATTTCGGGGCTGGGAGCAAAGGGGAGGAAAGGGAGAGGGATGTTTGTGGGGTAAGGTCGGCGGGATTTTTTTCCCTTCAGACCTTAAAAGGTTGGAGCACCTTTAACCTCGGGGGTTTTCTGGTATCAAGCTAGAGTGAACTGGCCGAAGCTGAGAGCGGAAGGGGAGCGTTGAAGGGAAGTCGAAAACATGCTGACGCGACCTTCCTACGCGCGAGTCGCTGCCCGGGGACATAGATTTTGAAACCAATTCGCTGGTGACCGCGCTGGGAGGGTGTGGTGCAGGGGGTCGATGGCCAGACTGGAGAACCAGGGAGAGGAGAGGGACTCCACCGATTCCTCTTTCACGAGTACTACACGATCGAGCGATCTGCGGACGAACCTCAAACCGGGGGGAAGGGGGACGGAACCCGCCGAACTGAGGAGGGGGGCGGGCAAAAAAGGAAGAGGATGGGGCTATCGTCCAGAAGACCGCGGGGAAAGGAAAGAAATGGAAGGGCAGAAAAAAAAGGGGGCGCTCGTCATCTGAACCGAGGAAGCAGTTCATGGGGAAGAAGGGGACGTTAGGGCAGCAGATGCTGCCAAAGAAAGGAAAAGTCCAATCCTTGGGGAAAGGAAACGATGACGAGAGAGAAGGGGGGGCCGAGGGAAAAAAAAGCCGAAAAAGTTCTGTCCTGAATATTCGTGGTCAACGTGCATTAGGCCAAACGTAGCTTCAGGTGGACGAGCGTCAACGGCTTAAAGAAAAAAAGATCGGCGCAAATGGTGTGTAAAAGAAACTCAAGTTCCAAGAGGTCTCTCTG
>Ga0179591_1292673_pt1 | contig 13498 bp, 9 predicted proteins | sample CZOMad2_1_08_16f_FD_182891 | JGI IMG/M metagenome (GOLD analysis project Ga0179591, IMG submission 182891) | Vadose zone soil fungal communities from Angelo Coast Range Reserve, California, USA - CZOMad2_1_08_16fungal (PacBio error correction) | ecosystem: Environmental > Terrestrial > Soil >...
TTCGCAGTGGGGGAACAAAACAAATCCCTACGGAAGAACCCCTTGAGTCATGCGGAGCGAAAAGGGGGCGACAAGTGATCTGGAACGCTGTTGATTCAGAGAAGGAGGGGGCTTCCAGGACACTGGACCATGAACCTGGAAAATGGGGGCCAAAAAGGCGACAAAGGCGACAAAGACTAAGCTCTGATCTAAAAAAGAGGGGGGGGGGGGGAGCAGGAGTTGACATGCCCTGGTGGGGTAAGGCAGGGGAAAGGACTTGTCCAGGGCCGGAATAAAGGGGTCGTGAATCTGCGACCACACTAACCGCACAAACACTATCCTCAACTCCAAAATCAAAGGGGAGAAAGTGTCAGAGGGAACGCCTGGCAACAGCTGCTTGTCTGGGGGAAGAAAAAAAAAACACCTCGCAGAGAGTGTGGGTTCTTGGACAGGGGCTGGGGCTGGTCAAGATGAGCGTGGGGGGGTGGGGGGACGGGCCAGAGTGATTGGGCCTGAGGAACAAGTCGAGGTCAGTTCAGGTGCGACGTAGCCGAAAAAGAGCGTCACAACTGGCGGGCCAGGGGGGGCTTGGGAGAGGGTGAGGACATCTGTTCAGGTATGCCGGCAAAGAACAGAGAGGTTTCATGTATCATAATATGGTGCCGAAGGGGCTGTAAGTTCAGGAACCTGGAACGAAAAAACGGCCTCGGGTCAACCTAAGGCGCGCAGCCAGGAGGTCAAGGGGGCAGGGGAGCAAAAACGTATCTGAAGAAAAACTACCTCTTCTGGGGACCGGTTCCTAAAAAGGTCGCATCAGGAATGACACAAACACTGTCGCCTCCCACCACGGAAACCACTCACCCGAGGTTGGAGTTTCAAGAAAAGGGAAGGACTCGGGGGTTCCGCGCCGTGTGGGGGGGAACTGCGAAACTGGGGGGGCGGGGGCTCTTGCGTTGCAACGCTCGAAAGAAAAGGGACACTATCCTCGCTGGGGATGGAAAAATCTTCACAATGCCCGGGTCGGGGATTGGGAGTCGGGGAGTGTTCATGATCAAAAAGCACTAAGGACTTTGGGAAAAAAAATCAAAAAACGGATCACACACCGCGGAGATCGGGGGGGAATGTAGTGGAGGGGGGAGCGGGGGGGAGGATACGCGCTTGTCGGTGGTTCATAAAAAAAAAAAAAGGCACAACCCTAAAGGTCCAACTAGACTCACCTAAGGAGGGCGAATGCTTGTTCGCGGAATCGAAAAAACCGGGAGGTCTATAAACGTGCTAAAAGCCGTTTATCCCGAGGGGGGGGGGAGAAGGGTGAGGGGAAAAAAAGAAAAAAAGGGGACTGTCGTCCTCTCAAGAAAAGCTGGAACCCAAGGTTTAGAACATCGAAAGGTAAAGACAAAAACCCCATGTACAGTTGGGAAAGAACTGGGAAGAGAATGGTCGCCCGAGCCTGGAACTGGGAGAAAGGGAGGTTTGGTAAAACTAAACTTGAGTGTTTGGCTCTGATCAAGACCAAAAAAAAACCTTTTTAGAAGCAGGGTGATACCGAGACCCTTGGGCGATCGGCGAGAAGCTAATGTGGCTGCTCCTAGCAAAGGGGGCGTAGGCAAAGGGGTTACCCGCAGGCGATCAGGGGAAACTCTCCTATCTCACAATCGGGGGTTCGAAGGGAAAGCCAATTGGAAAAGGGGGGAGAGGTAGATAGGAACCTTGTCAAGTCATTTTTTTGCGTGGCTTGATCTCGGGGGAAAAGGGGGACGGGCCCTAGGTAGAGGCGAGGGGGGGGGAATCGGAGGAAGTTGGGAAGGTAGGTTCCATCATCCCAATAACAGGGGGGGAACCGTGGCGGAGTGGAAGCGTTCATGAGAAAGAAACATTAATGCTCTGGTAAACCGGACTCTAAACGAAGGGTAAGAGGTAACTTGGGATTTTGGACTCTGCCACTGACGAGACGGCATTGCGCTGATCTAAGGATAACATGGGGGAAAAGTAGGGGGAAAAAGACTGGGCCGTCTGTTATCATTGAAGTCTGGAGGAAACACAAAACTCTGCGGGTATGGACAATCTCCCACGTCCGACGACCCCATTTGAGGGAGAACGTCGAGAGCGGGGCTCAGTGTCAAAAAAAGAAGGCCTTTCGTGTGGGCCCGTTTTAAAGAAAGACAAAAAAAGGACGTCTACCGGGGGGGGGGAAAAACCTACGCAACACCAGAGCCGTTAATGGGAACGGAGTAACAGAAAGGGGACCGGGAACGGGGGGTGATACACGGTTCTTTTGACACGAAGGGGCGCTTTAGGAGGGCCACGAGTTGGGGGCGAACACTGGAAAAAACCTGGCGATCACTATTTTGAATCGGAGAAAACATCCTTCAAAACCTTGGGAAAAAGGGGGCCAAGCTGGGGGAAAAGCTCAACCTGGGAAAAGAGCGTTAGAGACAGAGGCTACAAAACGGCCAGGTGCGTGGTGTAGGGAATGAACGCGTGGAAGGAAAAGGGAGAAAAACCTTCTCGTTACCGGAGGAAAACACTTCGGGGGGTCGATGATCGGAGGGAAAAGGAAAAACGCAACATCAAAGGAGGAGGGTGGATATCAGAAGGAAGAAAACAACAACTTTAGATTAAAAGAAAAGCATTCAGGCCCTTCCGGGACTGCGAGAACTTTGGCAAACACAGAAAAAGGAGGGGGGGAGGGTCAAGTAAATTGAAAAGGGACAGTACAGCAAAATTGGGCGATCGGTCCGAAAAAAACCCACTCCTCAAAAATGAAAGGTAAGAAGGAAGATCGAGTTACAAGGAAGAGGGGCGGAGAGGGGGAGACTGTTCCATCAGAGAGAATTTGGGAACTATGGATCGCCAAAATACTTCTTCAAAAAAAACCTCTGATAAACGGTTGCAAGCAAAACTCCTCAAAACATGAACGGGATTGTAAAAACTACAGAGCCGAGTATCCAGGTCTCCCATGTAAAAAGATTTTTAACTGAAGAAGGGGATAAAACAGGAAGTAACAACTTGAGTAAAAAGAAAATTTGGAAAAAAGTAGAAAAGAAAGCCTGGGAAAGCATAATAAAGTCCGTAAAATATAGAAACATGGAGGGGGAGCAAGCGGGCGGGGAGTCCACATACACAAGAAAGTTTTTGAAGGCTGGGCGTCAACCGGGGAAGGAGACCAAGAGCCTTCGAAAAATTTTCAAATGGGGGAAAGCCAAAAGGAGAAGTCGGAAGTCCCACCTCTCCTAGACACCATTGTAGGGATACGGGGGTGCTCACGAAAATGAAAAAATCCGATGAAGAGAATTAAAAGGGACAGAGAGCTTCCTCAAAAAACAGAGGACCAAGGGTGTGATCGAACCCAATCCCCATGATTAAAACAATCAAGGCTCAAAACCGGTGGGAAAGGGAATTCTGCAAGTCTAAAAAAACCCCAGAGCAAACTTTTTTTCCGTCCCCGCAAGTACAAATTCGAGGGAGAAACGAAGGTAAGTCGCTCGGAGAAAGAATAGGGACTCTGGGTGGACAAGCGCTCGCTAAGCCCATCCATCTCAGATAAGCCAACGAGAAGGGGGGGAGTAGAATCACGAGGAAAGAAGGAATAATCCCACAAAAGAAAACACCCAACTCCTTGAAAAAAGCCGGAGTCGAGGGACGGAACGCCAATCATTGGGGGCTTTCCAATCCTGGGAGGAGTGAGAAAAAAAAGCGAGGGCATCTTTATTCACCTTAGAAATATGTTCGGGGCGATGCAGAAAAGACGTCGGAAAGGAAAATCGAGACAGAAGAAAAACTTTGGTTAGAAAAGGACACCAAATTATAGTATAACTAAAAAGGGGGGCGAGACAGGCGCAGACAATCCCAGATTCGAAATGAAAGGGGTAACGTTTGGGCTATTATTTGGGTTGAAGAGAACCGCAGCCTTAGGAAAGGGGGACATCCACGAGCTCAAGCGAAAAAAAAAAGAAAAAAGCAAGAAGGGAGAAGGAAAAACCGTATTGGTAACCAGCACAGAAAAAATGATCATGAACGAAAAAAAGTTTTCGAGTACACAACCGCAGATCCATCAAAGCCCAATCGACACTATCAGAAAAAGGAATTTGACAAAGAAAAGAAGAGACCCTGGCCTCTGACATCCAAGGGTCAGGGACTGAGCCATAAGCTTCTAACGGGAATAACGCCCACGGGGCGTGACGAAAAAAAAGTGGGGAAGAGAGCATGGGAGGTTTCTCCCTATTGCGAATAATAAATGATGAGCTATAGGGACGCGAAGCTCCTATGGGGGACCAAGAGAAAAAAAAAAAAGAAAAAAAGTGGCAAAACGGAGGTGGAAAACTGACATCTCCTTCAAAAGAAATAGGAAGTCAACAGCACAAACATCCAAAAAATCCGTTGATGTATTTGGGAAAAAAGGGGGAGTAACAAAAAAGAAAAAAAGCAAATCCTGGAAGCGACCCTCCAGCGCCTAGGAAACAACGGGGGACCTCCTGATATCCATCGTACTTGTAAGGCCATCTTAAAGAATAAAAAAAAAAAAAGTTTGTAAAAAAGACAAGGTTGACGCCGAACACTATAATCACAATAATAGAACAACCTCAAGAGTAAAGGGGGCTGAACAAAATCATCTGGAAGGCAGAACGAAGAGACTTTTAGGGGGGGATCGGGGGCGGGTGAGGAGGGTGGAACAGCTCTCCCACTTTACGGAGCCGAAAAAAAAAGAATCCTACCCAGTGTAAGATCACGAGTTCCAAAGAAAAAAAAGGAAAAAAGAATTTGCCCCATGATCCAGGGGGTCAGGAGAGGGGATACTCGAAAAAGCCAAAATCGCCATTCCTGGCGCAGAAAAAAAGGAATGAAAAAGAAAACAGAAACCCTAAAATTAAGGAAGAACGCGCTGGGCTGTCCCCCATAAAAACACCGTACACGAGTCGGAGCGGCGCCGACGACACGTTGAAGAACCCAAGAAGACTTTGAAAAAGAATCCTACTTGGGTTAGACCCTATCTAAGCGGAGTAGGCATACCTTGGACGTAAACCGGAAAGCGTGCCCGAGGGAAGTCCATGGGAACTATATCGAGAACCAAAAAAAACAAAAGGGGAACCAGACGAAAAAGGGCCAATAAATCTTTCCGTCTTTAGAAACCGCGCCACTCTATACAAAGGAAGACAAGAAATCAGAGAAGCGTTCCATTTCGGAAGTATCATGAATAGAGGGCTGAGTAAAAAAATATAACAAAAAAAAGGCCGGAAGTGGAGGGGCAGTGGGGTAACGCTCGGGACCCCGGGTTAAGGAACCGAAACGTCCTAAACAAGGCCGTGGTAAAAAGGGGGGAAAAAAAAAAGACAGTAAAAAAACTGGCCGAGGGACGGCTAGCACTTTAATTCGTGCCCAAAAAGAGGGAAAGGGCACGCAAAAATAAGTAAATGTCAGCTCTTCGAATTATACCAAGGGGGGGACTAAAGGGGGAATACCAGACCAAACTTCTTTTCGCCGCAAACAGGCGGAGCTTTGTGCCCGTAAAAGGAACCCTCTTGTCAGTAGTCTATGCATCTCTAAATCGATCACCGGGGGCGTATCAAAGGGGCCCCGAGGGAAGGTCCTATCCAGAGCTACGCAGTTCGACGGTCTAAAAGAAGGAAAAAACGGACCATAAAAAAAACGTTTTGGGTACGGGTCCGTCGACCCCCGGGGAAGGCACCACGGCTATCAAACGACAAAACCAAGGGCCCCAAGAGAAAACTTCATCTGTTACCGAGCGTTCGGGGCGAGGGGGAAAAAAGGACCGCCTACGTCGGATCCTCCGACGCCGGTCAACGGTGGGGGGTGAAGGAAAAGTCCCGGAAAAGGGCCAAACGTATCACGACTCTACCTTTTTAGTTCGAAAGGTAAAAGGGAATTCAGAAGGGACGTGTAGATCGCGTCAGCAGCCGAAAAGGAAGCATGAAAGAAAAAGCGCCGCTGTGGGGTCCCAAGAAAGTCATATGTCAAAGTCCTTCACCCCAAAGGAGGCAAATTAAGCAAAGGCCTCCAATATGGGCGGCGAAACAGTGGAACGGTCAGGATTAAACTCGAAAAAACCACCTTAGGAGGATGGGGAAAGAAGGATGCACCAAACTTGAGACAGGGGAGAATTGTCTGGAGGCCCTGTTGTCGGGCCCACTCCTGGGGGGGGGGAAGGGGGTTTCTGAAAAACCAACATCGGCCTCAAAACAAAAAGAAAAAAAAAGACTACAACGCTTCAGGAAAGGGGGGGAAGAAGCTTCCATCCGTTCTACTGAAGAAAACAAAAAAAAGTCACATTAATTTCACGGGTCCTAGAAGCGAGGAGATAACGGTTCCCAGGGGGAAGCCCGTTAGAAGCACAAGCCAAAACCGGGCATTGCCACGCGAACGAAAAAAAACCCGAAAAAAACTTCTAGGAGGAGAAAAGACGGACTCCAGGACCCTTGACTTTCCAAGGGGGAAAAAGATAGGTCCAGGAGGCACATTGTGACGTTTGAAGTGAACTTGGTACCTGCAGATCCCTGGAGGGGGAAGAGGGAAAGCCCTTGGAAAACTTGGGTTTGCAGACTCACCAAAAGGGCTCCAAAAGGAGAGCCAAAAAGGAAAAGACCTTTGCGGCCTTGCTCGGGGGGGCTCCAAGGGGGAGTCAAAAGTGTAATCCAGGGGTTTCCGGGATATCGAAAAGAGCGGGACTAAACTGGCACCGCGAACCCGGGTGCGCCCGAAGAGGACGAAAAAAAGGTAGCAAACGAAAGGAAACTTCCTTTTCTTCACCAACTGGAGTCGACAGGAACTGATCCGAACTTCCTGATGGTGCAAAAGCCCATGGGCGGGGACGCGGAAGACGTGCTCGAGCAAGGGTCGTGAGAAAAAACTCTCAAGGGGACTGAAGGGAAAAACCAACGGAAGGGGGGGAGAGGACGAGGAAAAAATCAAAAAACAACAAGAAGCCCCGCTGCCAAATACAGTCCTCGCATACAGCGCTGCCAGTTGAGTGGGCTTGAAGAAACTCGGTTCGCAATCAGTGCGGGCCCAATGAGAAGTCTGAAAACTTGATCGGCTGTCACGGGGAGGGGGGGGGGGGGAGCGATGAAATCGCGCAGTCTTACCCGCAGACCCCGGGAGGGGGAAGGGGTCCGGAGCGGTCGGCCAAGAGCACGTGGGTCTAGATCCACGAGGTAAAGTTTCAGGAAAAAGTCTCCTAAGCCTCGGGCAACGAGGGAAGAGGGCTTCAAAAAAGAACTCCTGGAGATCAGCGTGCTCTAAGAAAAAAAAAAACGGAGGAAAAAAGAAAAAAAAAGTCTAAACGTCCTCAAAAACGTCAGAAGGGGGGCCAAAGGTAAAAAACTTTTGGATTTGGACATAAAAAATCAGAGGGTCAGAGCGTTTTCGAATTGAACAAACCACAAGTCAACTTGTCAAAAAAAAAAAAATCGGTCCTTTCGGCCGCCACGAACAATCGGGAAGGAAAACGAGAACGAATGGGGGTTCGGGTGTGCGTTGGAGGACACGGGGGAAGAAAGGGTCTAACTTGAACGTATTCCTGGGGGGGCAAAGGCTAAAAAGCCGTGAACGGGACGAAAGCGAAAGGGGGCAACTCGGGGGATGGGAATCTTTTCTGCATGCTGGCCGGAGGAAAGAATCGTAACGTCTTAATGGTGCGACTCAACACACCTATCAACGTTCCCAAAAAAAGTTGCAATCAGCTGCGACTTACACAGAGGATGTATAAATGAAAAAAAAAGGACCCTCTTTGGCGTGAAAAAGGTGGGGGGGGAGTTTCACGTCTGGCTTGGCGAGTTAGAATGGGATTATCCTTCTTTCGAGGGGGGGGGTTGTCAGGAGAAAAAGTCGAGTTCGCAGGGGACTACGTCTTCCCCTGCTGGAATGCTGGTATTGGGGACCTGTTGGAAACAGGGTATGTCACTCTTAATCCCTACCCAAGACGAGGGGGAAAAAAGGCAGGGGCTGCAGCGTCCCTTTAATATGTGAGGGGGGAAGGTCGCTGGGCTGCGTTTCAAAAAAACCCCAATAAAAAAAAAAAGGAGGGGCGTGTTCTCCTACCCTGCGCAGAAAAGCGTTGAACGCTCGGGGGGGGTCTGCTTGAAGGTAAAAAAAACTATTTCCCCCGTCGCGGGAGGAGTCGGTACAACAAACGAGACCAGCGAAAGAAAAAACAACCCGGAGGAGTCATAAAAGCAGTCTCTGTCAGGATTCCTCAGGCCAAAGGAGCAAAAAAAGATTCTCTGAAATTGTTATTGACTTGGGGGGTAAGACGCACACTTTCTCGACCGTCAGCGGGGAAAGAGGGGGGGGGGAAAATGGGGGCCTGGCTGGAATTAAGGGGGGGACCTCACTGAATGTCATGGATTCCTCAGTAAAGGGGAAGCAAGTGTTCAAGGGCCAAAGCTTCGGGGGAGGGGGAAAAACACTCGTTGAATGAAACGCAAAGGGATCGGTGAATGGAAGGAGAGCGCTGCGGGGTTCCAGAATCGAGGGGGCAAACACCTCAAAAAGTCCAAAAAACTATACATTCCAGCCCGAGTCGGTAGGCTGTCGAGAACGTCAAGGGGATGCGGGAAATCCTAAATAAAGCGTGTTCCGGCAGGTTGAAAACTGCTAGCGGTCCGAGGACGTCCGGGGAGGGGGGGGGGACTCCAAAAATTGGAAAGAACCCCATACTTGTCACGGGCCCAGAGAGAGGAGACAAGGGACACCTCTGCAGGGATCCTAAAAGGCCGAACCCTGTCAAAACCAAATCCGGAGGGGCGATGGGACGATCCTGTTACGCTGACAGGGGCAGCAAGGTGCAAGGGGGTGGGTCTGCGAGGAACGCTGTGTTAAAAGGGGAGTGATCACGATCCTGCGATCGTGTTACATGCGGGATCTAAAAATTGACTTGAACACCACCAAAAAACCAGCGGGGACAGAGTCTCCTAAGAAATGGCGGGGGTGCCGAAAAGTAGGCGCTGAAAAATAGACAAGTGTTTCGAGGAAAGCTTGGGGGGAGGGAAAAAAATGGGTCCCCATGGGCAGTTGTCCGGGGGGAGGGAGCCCTCGGCTACGCGTTCAAAAAATTCGAGGTAAACTAAAAGTTTCTTGCCTGTGCAAAAGGCCGAGGGGGAGGGGGGGGGGGTTAAAAAGCTCAGGAAGAACCGGGAACAAAGGGAGGGACGGGGAGGGACACAATTCAAAAAAGGGAGTGCTATCTCCTCTATAAGAAAAGAGGATCAGAGAGTGAGTAGGGGCCCAACAAGGGGGGGGGAGCTCGGCTTTGAGTGAGGACCTCAAGTTACGGGGTGGGGGATGTAAGTAAGGTCGAAAAAATCCTCGCCTACGGGGGGAGATGGGAATCTAACGGCGCCACCGTCGACTGACGCGATCCGTCTGGACGCCGATCCAAAAAAAATGGGGGGATTTCTGGGACAGCCAATGAATGCAGGATCCGGGGAGGGGGAAGCAAGGTTCTTTTCCGCAGATACTTCGGAGGAAAAAAGGAGGCTGGGGGAACCTTTTTAAAACCATTTTGGGGGGGAAAAAGAAGGGTCACAGGGGCGTGAGGAGGGGGCATCAGACTGCCAAAGGGAATAAGAAAATGCCAAGCCGCCTTGGGGGGAAGTGTTCATACGGGGAAGTCAAAAAAAAAGTGCGGTTCGGCGGTGACAACTGAAAAAAGAGGATAGGAAAGGAAGAAACTGCGGGAAAAAAAAGGGGGGGAAAGAGGGGGAGGGGCAAAAGTCGGGCGGCGCTGCGGCAAGGTTGAGAGCCTCCCATACTCGGAGTGTTACTGGAAAAACTTCGAAAAATCCCAGGGGGGGGGGAAATTCAGAAGGATCGGGGCGGGTCCTTCTGAAAGGTGCAGAGGGGGAAGCCAAAACGGTAAGTACCTTCGAGAGATAGGGGGGGAAAACCTGCTTAGACAGGGGGGGGTGTCCGGAAGAAAAAAAACGGAAGACGAGCAGCAGAATCGACGGCGGGGGGGTGAACGTCTCAAAAACAAACTAGGAGGAAAAAAGGAAACAACAAAAAACGAAGACGTAGAGGCGACTGGAAACTGCAAGAACCAATTGTCAAGAAAAGAAAAATGGATAATTAGTTCATCCCAGGGAAAGCAATTGGAACAAAAGTTGTCCTTGGGTTCGGGAAACTACCACTCAGGAAAAAAGAAGAACGGAAAAAGGAATACGAAAAAAAAACAAGGGTAGCCGAATCAATTCGCTCAGCAAGAAAGGCCCATCCACGTCCGACGTGGGTGCACAAAAAGAATCGGAAGAGAAGAAAACAGACTTCGCAAATGGGTTGGGAAAAAGGGAAAACGGCGACTGCGAAAGAAAAAAGGATTGAACGCCCAAGGATGCGTGCTGTACGGACTCCCAACGCTGGGAGAAGTCTGGGAGGGAAATCGTAAAACGTCCGGCGGACCCTTGAAAAAAAAAGGGACCAAGAAACACGCCGTGAGCACCTCCCTATCGGAAGCCAAGGGGTGAGCAAAAAGGGGGGGTCAGAAAGCTGAGCCGAAAGGAACGTTTTCCGGGGGGGGGATCGGCAAAGGCCCCAAGGAAAAAACCCCTTCTAGACGGCCAGGGGAAGGAGGGACAGAATAGGAGACCACTTGGACCGAGACAAAAAGGATCAAGAAAAGGTTATTACCGGAACTAAAGAGTTCCTCTCTCCTGGGGGGGGAATCCTGGCGCAAAGGGGGAAGGGCTACATAATCAGCGCATCCCTAGAACAGAGGAAAAGCCTGGGGGGGCAAGGAAAACAAAAGCAAATCCCCAATTCTCGGGCTGACAGCATCAGGGAGTACCGGCGGGCCTGAGTCTCGAGGAGGAAAAAGCAAACAGAAACGGTGGACAAAAATAAAAAAGGGAAGAAAATCAAACAACATTTTGACGAGCGTCAGCTTTCGGGGGGGGAAAAAGAAAGCAGGAGACGATCGAAGGGGGGTGGTCAAAGTCGCCAGATCGAAGGGCAAAAAAAAAGAAAAAGAATCGGAAAAAGGGGTAAACTAAAAATGAAATATCACCCTCTCACGGACCAAGGGCCTAAGAAACAGGAACACAACCACGCCCGCCGGCCGGAAGAATCGGGGGCGCACCACAAAAATCGGTGAAAGTTCCCTTTTACCATTGGCGACCTAGGAGGGGAGGAAAAAAAAGAAGGGTGGCCACACAGAGGAAAGGGGAGGATGTGAGAGAAAAAAGGCATAACTGATAAACTTACCTCTCATGCAATTTCGGGGGAAAGAGAATAAGTCGCATGGAGAACAACGTGAAGAATAAGGGAAAAAAATATATGGACCGAGCCAGATTTATTTCCAAAGAAAAAAACAGTAAACGAGGGTGTTGAAGGAGATGAAAAAGCCAGCGCTGTAGAAGGCAGCCAATATCCGAAAACGCGAGAAAAAAAACCAGAACCATAGGAGAGAGGGGGGGGGAAAAGAATTACTCCTATCAGGAATCAGGAAACTCCAAAAGCCGAAGAGGTCAAAGGGAAAAGGTACTCCCTGAAATTCATCACAAATCTAAAGCAAGGAAAAAAAAAACAGGAGTTTTCTGATACAAAAAAAACTCGTAAAAAAAGTCAACTAGAAATAAAGTTTCGCACTCATTGTGTTTGGAGGGGAGGATCTGGGAGGCGCCCTATCTTAGTCGGAGAGCGAGGCTGGGCCGGGACTTTCTAAAATGAGAAAAAGAAGGAAAACTTTGAGCAACCTTTGGGGGAACAAAATGCTCATCCGAGAACTGGGGCGTTTGAAAAAGAGTATAAAAAATCCAATTTTAAAACGCGGCTGCTAAGAAAGAAATAAGGCACTAAGAAAAGAACTGACAGAGTGTCCTTCTTTGAACTCACGATTCAACAGGAAATCTATACCACTCATCGACAAGACTTGGATTAAAATTCATTCCATAACTTGTTAACAAGCACTAGGAAGAAGAAAGGAATCAGGGCCTCAATACACTTAGAACCGAATCTAAGAAAGAAAAGATAAGTAAAATAGGGGAATTTCTGTAGGCACCTCACCGCCAGCCCTGGAAGGGGTAAACAGAAAAAAATCTGACAAAGAAAACGCAACATCTAATAAAAGAAAAAATCACAAGCACAAGAAGAAAGGTTCGCATCACCTCCTATAATTAGAAAATCGGGGGAAAAAGGAGTTTAGGGGCCATGAACAGTTCTCGTCGGAAAGGGACCAAAGGCGATCAAGGAACATCCGGGGGGGGGAGTACTATCTTCTCGTGTTCAATAATCCAGGAAAAAAAAAGAAAGGGGGTCATGAAGTGATAACGTGAGAAGCATCAGTTAAAATCGAAAACCTTGGGCAATAACCTCTCGAGCACGTCAGTCCTCCTCCCACCGGAAAAAAAAGGGAAAGACAGACTGCAAGTTCCCACTCTTAGAAGAAAGAAGAAATAACTGAAAGAAACCTGGGAAAAAGAAACAGCGCTTAACTTTGAGCCTGAGACACGAGCGGGGGATAAAGGGAGAAAAAGAAACCTGGGGAGGAACGAACTGACCCCCGTGCTTGGCCCGAGCGTAATACCCAAGAGAGGAACTGAACGGAACCACAAACAGGCGAAGAACTTAAAAAAAAGAAGGATGGGGCGACCGCGAAGATCATCGCGTAACACCAAATGGAAATATCAGGAGAAAGCGTCCAAAGTGTCTCCGTATCAAATTGGAAGGCGATACGCCGATATGTGAACTAAGCATCAAGGGAGGAAGGAAACCATTGGCCGCGTAAGGGAAAATGGACCCAGAAAGAAAAAAAAACACTTAGGGGAAGAAAGTGTCCCGGGGAGATCCGGCTGAAAGGGGTGAGACTTCCGAATCAACGGGGTGAAAAGGGGGGGGAAAGAAAAAGAACAACCAGCAGGGACTCACGAATCATTAAAAGTTCACTGAGGTCTGCGGGGGTTGTAAAAAGATAAAGGGATAACTCAACCGTCACAAGGAGAACATTCCATAGGGGGCAAGGCCTCAGGTAAAAGATCTGGAGATATAATCACCCTTCAAGCTATTCCTGCTCCGAAGAAGACCTGAAAGATAACGCTCGAAGTGGCTAACTTTGAGTTGCAGAAGAGAAGGGGAATTGGTTAAATCCTGAGGAAATCAAAAAAAAGGGGTGAAGGCACATCACTGCCCTGAAAGGTATTGAACCACCAGAAGAAGTCCCCAAAGAAAATTCATCAGAAAAACGATTTCCTGGAGGAAGGGAAAAGGGACTGGTACAAACTCGGGTGTGGGGAACCATCCTCTCCGTGAACATCGGTTGTCGTCACTGAAAAAGGGGAAAGGACTAGGATGCTCGATTATACGGCCCAGACTGACAGAGAGAAAAACGCAACAGAAGACCAGTGGGAGAGCGAACCGAATCGCGCACGTGAGGGAAGACCGAAGGGAATCAAAAAAAGGTTTGTCGGAAGGGCGATGAAAAAATGTAAGACCTTCAAGGAAAGGGAGAAAAACGCGGGGGAACAGGGGCAAAAAAGGGGTTAAGGCGAACTTGGAAACTTCAGGGGGGTTC
>Ga0179591_1215434_pt1 | contig 13497 bp, 10 predicted proteins | sample CZOMad2_1_08_16f_FD_182891 | JGI IMG/M metagenome (GOLD analysis project Ga0179591, IMG submission 182891) | Vadose zone soil fungal communities from Angelo Coast Range Reserve, California, USA - CZOMad2_1_08_16fungal (PacBio error correction) | ecosystem: Environmental > Terrestrial > Soil >...
GAATCTTAAAAAGAGCGACTCATCTCTCTTCGGGGGGACATATATACGCACGGGAAGGGGGAGGACCTACGAGAAAAGAAAACCGTTGCGTAAAATACCCAATAAACTCAAAAAAATGGCGTACGGAAAGCTGAGCATAAGTCCACATTCCCGAAGCTCCCGACACTTCCGTCTATTCCCGTGGAAAGACGACGGCCCGTATAGAGGGACATAAACATGCACTGGTCAGCGAAAATCGATAAACCGGGCAGTGGAGAATGCGCACGATCCCCCGAAGAAAGGCCTTTCCTACCGTCTGACAGGTAGCAGGCAAGCTCGTGGATGACTACACAGCAGAGCAAGATCAAGCACTCCCAAAATCGTTCTCCTATGACGACCGAAAAGGACAGCGTCATTGACATGCACTAGAGAGAAACAGCAGGGGGCGTATCCAAGGAAAGTCAGATAAACTCGGTCCACCAAAAAGTAGTCTCGGGACTAGTGCGGGCCGCCGGGCCGAAAAAAGGGGAAGTCCAGAGGAAACAACGTGAAGGGAACCGCAGGACAAGCAGGAAGAGAGGAGGGAGAGTAAAAATAAGCCGGAGATGCCGAACCCGCACCGAGTCTCCCCCTCAATGATCGTGGGGAGCCCCTGGGGGAAAAGGGCAAATAAGCCAACCTTTTTGCAAAGACAAAAAGAAAGTAGTTCAGCCACATGCCGCCAGCATTGGGGCTAAGTGCGAGAAAAGGGAACAGAAGAGGTGAGAATTTGCATAGCGGGGGGAGCAACGCCTGCATCCTCAGAACCAAACGAAACGATCCGAATCTACCAAGGGGAGGGCTCAGGGTCCTTTCCTGGGTCCACGCGCAAGACAAAGGGAATCGTGCTAGGACTTCTCAGGTCGAAAGATTCAAGAGCATCGTTTAAGTCCGAAACTACAGCGAATAAGGACTAAGTACCATCAGATTCATACCATAAAACCAGGAAAACCCACCACCATGACGAGAAAGTGGAGGTTTAAAAATTTATCAAAAAACTGAGTGGCTCCAGCTGTAGGTTGAGAACACCTGAAATTTTGCTTTCATATCGCGGGGGAAAAATGGGAAAAGGCGGAGCAGTAGTAACGCATTAGGAAGGAAAAGAATGGCAGGGGACACTCGACCATTCTGTCGAAAAAAGACGGGCGGGAAAGGTCAGCTTACATTTACCAAGGGTGTAGAATGCTCCATCTGACACAGACGGAAAACAGAGAAACCGATTACCTAGAAGGGGGGCGCCTCGTATCAATGGGAGGAGAAAGAAGCAGTCTTAAATCGTCTCACCAGTTCCAAGTTGTCTACCAGGCGAAAACCCGGCATCTTTCTGAAGCATAACCCAGCACGGGAGTGGCTGTCGCGCGGAACCCGGACGAAAAGGAGAGGAAAAATCGGATAACGGATGGGGAAAAAGGTAGCCGGAAAATCGGCTGCACTTTAACGAAACGAAGCCGACCTGTTAGAGAACAACGAAGGAAGGCCATCATCCAGCTGCAAGCAGGGGTATAGGGCGCAAGAACGAACCTCCTTGAGGGGGGGGTTCAGAATACCAAAATGCCCGCACTCTTACAAGGAAGGAGGACTGAAGAAAGAAGACACTCCTTAAGAGGAGTGGCGAGAAAATACACACCTCAAGGATGGGGACCGACCTCTACGCCTGGAAGAAAATGCCCTTAATAAGAAACCGGCAGATCTTCTCAAAAATCTCTTAGGGGGAGACGCATCACTGAAAAAAGTCTGGACAACTACTAAGAGGAGGAAAACGGACCCTCTTCTGACCGTAGGGCGAACTTCTAGAACAGCTCACCAGAGGAAAACCTGCAGGGGTCGCAGAAACTTTGAAGTCAACCAAAGATGAGAGAGAACGGACACAAAGACAAGCCAGTTCGACCGAGTTACGCCGAGCGGAATCCCCCCAGTCATAGCACGAACCTCCCGAAGGCGAACGGGGAAGGGCCCGTAACTTCCGCGACGCTAAGAGCAGAGACTGCGTGCATTTCTTAAGAAGGTACAAACGAAGAAGCAAAAAGCCACCAAACTCGGATAAGACGTCCCCTCAACCCCGGCAGGAATGTCCGCGGCAAGGGGGGGGGTGTCGCTTATCGCGCCACTTCTCTTTCTTGGAAACCGTCAAAAAGAGAAACGAACCGAGACGGAAAGACTCACCTTCCTGGGGTTGTCCTGACGAATGGAGAGAAAGGAAGCGGGAGAGACCGAGTGAACTGCAAGGAGGGCATTCTAAAAGAAAATGGAGGTGTCGTCACCTAAACGCAAGGCACGGAGGGAACAAAGGACAAACTTACGCGGGAGGAATTCAGGGAAGACGGGGCGGGAACTTCCTCGGAAGTGAGAGAGAAACTTCAGAACCAAATCGAGTGTTCACGGGCCATGCGTCCCGTTCGTAATGGGACTCAAGCGAAGCGAAGCTCTGTGTGATCCACTGCGACGAGAAGGCTCCCTGCTGGGAAAAACGCTCGCAAGACCCGGGCTTCTGCTTCCGGGATGAAGCGAGTGGGGCGAATCAGGAAAAACGGAAGTCGATTTACATAGACCGAAAAGGAACCGGGGCAAACCGGGATGGAAAAAGGACAACTTCACGCCTGGAACAGAAAGAGGACTAGGAATAATTCTAACTTCTCAGTCCAGAAGCTTGACTTCCCCAAGTTCTGTGGAGTAAGAATTGAGAGGGAAAGAAGGGCGAGTAATAAAAATGCAGTTAACAGTCCAGAGTAGTAACCTTCGTCATCAAGAAAAGGAAAGAAAACGCTACTGGGCTTCGACTTCTATTTACAAACCAACCTAAAAACGACATTCGACCTACTAGCTCGAGATATCCTCCTGAGGGAAAACATGATCATCTGGACAAACTTCTCTTTACGGAGGCGGGGGCATTAACCCCGCTCGCAGGAGACTTATAAGGAAAGGCGGTAAGTTGGCGGGGGGAAAAGTAAAGAGTCAGTCTAAACCTGCGAAGCAACTTGTTACCGGACCAGACTTTGGACTCCATGAAAGCCAAGCTGGCGAGATCTTGTCAATCTCTGACGGTCGCTATCTCCTTTCTCAACTCAAAGAAGGGAAAAAGATAGCCCCGATTACTCTTAAAATAAAAACGAGAAATACCTGGCCAGATCCTGGGGGCCTTCTCGAAAGGAGGCGAATAAGAAAGTCTTCTCATGGACCAGTTCGGTTGGGGTCGGCATCGAATCACCGTACCGATGCGACGTCAGTGAAAACAGCAAAGGGTAAAACAGGCGCTTCTTCTTCCGTGGGCAAAGAGACGCCGTCGTCGAGTCCCGGAGAGCGTCCACCGGGGAAAAGGCGTGATCGAGAAGAGATCACTGAAGGACTAGCCAGGGAAGGAGCTAAAACAAATGAGGAGGAGGAAAAAGAGGGTGAAGATCTCAGTCCGCTAGCTCGGACAGAGGAGAGAAAAGGTAACTCATCTCTCAGCCGCGGACCCGAGGCCTCTTGGGAAACCGGAGAAGGAAGAGCAATAGTCCGTAATCACAGCGGTCCGGAATCCTCTAATGCTAAAAACCGGAAAATTGAAGAAGAAAAACAGGATTTCAACTCTACGAACGGACGCGCAGGCACGGAATCTCTCATCGGGTCTGGGGAATCAGACAGGGCGATCAATTTCCTGAGGGTATCTTCGCCGAGAGCGCAGAAAAAAGCGGGAACAGCCAGTACTGTAAGCTGACCAAGGGGGGCACTGGAAACCCCGTGGGCCTGATCAGTGGAAGGAGGGAGAAGGGTCGAACCAAATTTTATGAACACTACATCTAAGAAGAGCGTTTGTATGCAGATCAGAACTCGCCCGTGTGATGCAAAAGTAGAAGAGAGAGAAAGTCTGCTATCGATTCGAAGACAGGATTCTAACTCGTTGGATTGATTGGTGGGCCTCTCTAGCCCAAAAGGTATCGATAGTTCCTTGATCCGAAGGGAGAAGAGAAGGGGATGCATCTCCATCGCTGCAGGATCGCAGTGAAATCCCTAGATTTCCGTAGACGGGAAGGGAGGCGCCGCTCGCTAAATTGGTACACAAATAACAGAGCGAGAAGGAGCCTTTTTGATGCCAGGGGGTCATCGCCGTCTCGGGAATGGACAAAAGACGCTCGTCTACTGTCGGAAGCCAAATCGACACCGCGGGGAAAAAAATCCATTCGAAATCGACACCAGAAAACGCGATCGAGGAGGCGAAAACACACGACTTCGGTCCAGGCGTCCCATTACGAAAAGGCAGAAGGGAAAAAACCCGCGAGTTTTTCGAAGGAGAGGGAAAAAGAAAAGGGGGGCCTGGGTTGAACCCGCCTTACTAAAAGCACCAGGAAACAGAAAAAAGTGGCGGACGTCGAACAAGGAGAGTCGTGGTAGGAAAGGGAAAGACGTCGTCGGAAATCCGAAATTCCAGAAAGAAAGGGAAAACTCAGTAGCAGTCCTCCTGAACAGAAGACGAAAAGGAACAACCTGTGCTGAGGAAAAAAAAGGACGCCGTAACTCTCATATCTATTCTAAGCTGGAGCAAAAGACAGACGCCTTGGCGAGAAAAAGACAGAAGACACACCTCGATTCCCTCAGACTGCGTGAGTACCGAAGAAGGGGAGGAACTTCCTTCGAAGGAGGAGGACGATGCTTGGGGGGGGTCATAAGATGACTTCCAGGAGAAGTCCAGCACGCAGGAGAGGAGACAGCGACAGCATTAGAGGGATTACTTGCCGTGAAAGGAAAAGCGTATCTCTGGGGGGAAGGGGGCTATACATTTGCAGCGGATGAGAGAGGGAAAATTGGGGGGCTTACACTGACAAAAGCAAGTGTGCCGTCACTGAGACAAAGGTTCAAATCAAAAAGAGTCGGAGAGGGCTTCTTTACGGGACTCCGTTATCTCAGGAATGAGGGGAGTGGGCTGACCTCCTTCTCGTCAGCCTGTAGACGCGTCAAGATGAAAGTGCTCGATGATCACCCGACGAGACGTTTTCTCCTAAAGAAGGGTCGTATACGAATTGTTCATGCGAAAGTAGAGGGAAAACCAAAAGAGGTCTTGAGATAAGGAGCAGAAAGGCCATCAGGGAGGCGGTTCGGTCCGAGGAGACCTGACGGTACTGCAGAGAGCAAGTTGCCATGGGGGGTAGGCTTGCACTCGGGAAAGGGACGAGTAGGCCACAGAAAAAAAAACTTCTTTCCTAGGATGATTTCCCCAAAAAAGACATCAAAACTCATTCGTTTTGAGGGAACAGGACAGTTCCGAGAAGAAAGGGCAGATCGAGTGTTCCAAGCACTTCAGTGAGGGGGGAAAATGGACAGCCGGAAGAACCGTCAATACTGTCAATAGTAAGGAAGTATCGCCAATCAGATAGGGATGAAGGAAAACCTGCTTTACCATGGGGAGCCATAAGGTCACCGCGCCTATAGGAGAAGCCAGCCCAGAAGATCGAGGAGGAAAAAAGCTATGGGAATGTCCTCCGGAGGTACCAGTATTTGGGAAGAAGAAAATCTGGTCCATTACTAATGAAAGGAAAAGAAATCAAACCGGAATTCAAGAGGACTGGCTATGTTTCGGAAAACTTAACAGGAGAAATAAGAATCCTCGCGCCAAGAAGAATAATGAAAGAAAAATAAGGGGCTCAACATAAAGAAGGAGTAAAGAAAAATACTTTAGAGAGGCTTTGAAAGCATACGGGATCGTTTTGTTATGAATGTTTCTGGCTTCCAATAAGGGGGAACCGAGACGGAAGAAAAAAGAGTTATGTAATTAGAAACTAGTTAAAATTGAAGTTCGGAGGCCCACAGATCCTCAGGAAGACCTCCCGGGCAGCGCGAATTTGGGGAAAACCGTGGATGTCCTTAGAATAAGGAAAGGAGAAAAATATCTACTTTACTGGGGGGGAGGAAGAAGGGACGGCGCCATACATGACGAAAGAACTACCGCCGACCGAGGCCGGGAAGTCATGCCAGCGGACTACCGACTTGCAAGGGAAAAAAATAAGGAAGGGAACACCAGTTTTCATTAGGGGGCCATAACCGATTCGTTCGCACAATGGAGTTACAAGCAGAAAAGGTGAAAGGGAGTCTCTGCAGAATCCGGCTTCAGAAAGGGGAAAAAAATCTGCGATGAAAGTGCTGAGGTCGGGCATTGATTCGAACTGGACGCCCAAAAGATGGGGGAAACCGGGGGGGAAGAGAACACTGAGTCCACTCTCCACTTTTTAAAAACGAATCTGAAAAGACGCAGGGAAAACGAGTGTTGCAGGAGAGGGCGAATTCCTCATTGCGGCTAAAGGGTCTCGAGCAAGAGTGGGAGTGGGGGGGGGGCGTTGGCGCTTGGCGGGGGAAGTACGAAGAGCAATCGCTAATCAATTATCCCGTGATTAAGAAATCCCGGGAGCGGATGGGAGGGGGGGGGGTGGGTGCCTTATCAGAAAACTAGCGAAGAAAGTCGCGGGAGGGAAAAAGCTGCACACAGGGGTCTTTGCTCGTGCACAAACAGAGCGATCTCCCCGTGCAATCGAATGACAGGGGCCTCACCAATGCCCCGAGAGAAATCGCCCTAAACCGGGAACTTACGTCAATACTGCTGGTGCCCTGGGCGCAACCTTCGGCCTGGCAGGGTGGAAAAACGTGTGCCGTCCCGTAACGCCAGAGTAAACCCGACATCTCCCACAGAACGGAGGAGGAAAGGGTTAACAGGCAAGCGAGCTGATTCCCAAGCAAGAAGAGGGGGAACCAGAAGAGAAATCAACACAAAAACGTAGGAATAGAAAATGATTTGGCCGTGTCAAAAGAGGGAAAGAGAGCATTAGAGAGTAAAAAAACCAATGGCGAGAGGAGAGGGAAGCGGCGTAAGGAACAGTCTATTCACCGGGGGAAAAAAAAGGCAATTTCTGTACGTGTCAATCGCGACTGACTCCGTTGAAGAGGGACAGTGCCTAGCTCTCTCAAAATGAACAACGCTTCGGTCTTGACAACGGCCGGAAAGGGTTCGAAAGAGGGTACTCCGCACCACGTAATCAAGGGAAAGGAAGGGAATCGGCTCCTAGAAGCCATCCGCAGAAAGGTGGACCTGTAGCTGAAATTCATCTTGAGGACGACAACAACCCAGGCAAAGTCAAAGCCCACTCGTATCGGGAAAGAAAGAAAAAACTTATGACATGTAATCCCGAGCGTAACACCTGAAGGGGACGGGCAAAAGAAAAGATGGAGGGGGGGAAAAAACCCGTAGTTAGCGGGACTCAGTTAGTAAGACGGACAAAAGGAAAATCTTTTAAGGGCAGGGCGAACCAGAAGACAGCCAGAACGGTCCTCAGCATATCTTCTGGGTAATCAGGTAAGGCTCCTCCTTAGAGCAAGACGCCCAAGGATCTCCCCGTAACGCTGGTAGAGGGTGGAAAGCCCGTGGTGGGGGGAGAAAGGGGGGGTTCTGTAAGGGCCCATCCTTCCAACACGTTTTTAAGAACACAGGGTACGGAGTAAGACAGAGATTAGGAAACAGGACGGCCGACGGAGAAGGGGCCTTTGCACAGCGGCTGGAGGTAATTGTCCCGGCGGCGTCCAAATCCCAGAAAAAACAAACCGCCGTAAGTCTACAAAGTTCAATACATCAAGAGGGGGTAGGGGGTGAAACTCATCCTGGCATCCGGGGAGGGGGAGTAGGAGAAAACTTGCATAGCGAAAGGGGGGAAGCTCAAGTTTCTCCTTCACAAAAAAAAAAAAAAAGAACAGAAATCGACGTAAGGCGCTTCCAGACCTACGGGAGCAGAAAAAGGCAAAAACAAGGAATAAGTGATGCAAACAAAATAAAAAGGTAGGGTGGGGCCTCCGCTTAACTTAGGTTGATACGGATGCTGGTTCGGAATTTACAACCTGGAAAGGTCATGAGGAAGCAGGGCGAGAGGTGCAACTAAGGCCGGGGAAACTGCTGGCTGGTGACCTGAATAAAGGTAAAAAGGGGAAGTCGGGGAACAAGGAGACAGCCGGAAAAACAGAAAGAATGATGCGATGAAAAAAACTGTCTCGAGATCTTTAGTTGAGGAGAAGGCGGGAGGCGCAAAGCATGTCATCACCATTGGGCCCGCGTGGAATACCAAATAAAACATTAATGCATATCAGCTGACCACGCTGGAAGTTCAGGACTCGGGCCTGACTATACTTGCATAGGAAAAACAAAAAGAATAATAGCCCACGAGAGGAAGGAAAGGCCCTCAACAACTAATAGCAGGTTTCGCGGCTCGAAGATGACACACAAAAGAAAACTCGGACATATTTTTTAGTGCATTGAAGAGAGAGCGGCTAAGGCAGAAATACCACACCTGTTGACTCAAGCTTAGAGAGAGCAGGGCATAAAATCCTTCCGAACCCGCGATCCTTAATCTCGTCGAAGAAGAAAAGCAAGACTTTTTGACTCTAAGAGGACTAATTAAAAACATGCCGTTACGACCCAGAGACATTAGGGATCTCAACACCGATAAATGCTGAAAAGAGGTCCGAGAAGACGTCTATATCTGAGATAGCCTCTCATAAAAAGGAAAAAGAAAAACAAAAAAGGCTAAAAGTCCATCGAAACCATCGGAGCAGGAAAAGGTCATGAGGAACCGGGGGGGGGGAGGCACGTCAGACACGGCAATCGCTCTGTAAAGGCGAGGCAAGAAAAAAAAAGCCTTTCAGAACGTGTTCTCCGGGATGATAAACAAAAGATGAAAGCACAACGCCCCGACCACCGCGAACTGGGCCCGCTGGGACATCAAAACAAGTACAGGTAAACGCAGAAGCGCCAGGAACACGGCGTATAGGTCAAGCGAAGGAACTGTACACCGAAAGCCGCCCATCCCCACGATTCTTAGCGAAGAAAACACCACTTCGGGGGCCGAAGTTTGAGGTACGGGGCGAAGGATCAAACAGAAGGGGTCGTGCGCGTCCCGGGACTAGAATCGGAGCGCGAAGAAAAAAAAACGAACTCGGGCACCTCTTGGGAATTAAAGGGCCTGTGCATGAAAAAGCCGCGCAAAGTTCCAGGACTGAGGGGTCATGCGGAACCTGACGAAGCGATCTTCGGGAACAACAGCCACCGTCTAAGGTCGAGCCAGAGGGACTCTTGATATCAGTTCGTGACTCAGTACGAACCTTCAACGGGGGATTGTTGCTGGAGTGAAAGAGCTCAGGGCGAAAATGAAGGGTCGCCCTTGCTCCGTTTAGGTCCATGTGACTCCTTGAGCAGACGCAGGGGGTGAGAGAAAAAAACGAATAGGCGTCGATCCCGTCGGTGACGAGGAGAGAGCAGCTCACCTGGAACCCTCAAACAGGAAAGGGGAAACTCATTTAGGACGCCCGACGACGATCGAGTGATAGCCCGCCATACAGGATATCCCTTGCAGGCAACGGAGAAGAAAGCCCTTCGAGAAAATTACAGAATTCGTCTGCCGCAAACAGCAGCGCGAAGGAACCACGTGGGAATTCAGGGGAGGGAGGTGCAGGAAGAAGAGGGACTTCCTCGGAGACCTGGCGCGCTCCTGAAGATAGAAGAGGAGATATCTCGTTCTAGGGAAAAACCACAACCTAAAACTACTAAGGATAACTCTATCCAGCAAGCACCATGCCCGACCAGGTCGCGGGTCAATTAATCATCTTTGAGACTGGGAGGAGTGTCGAACAGGACACTCGTTCTCCTGGAGTTCTAGAATTGGGGGAGGGGAGAGGAGGAGGGAGTCCCTATCCATTCAAAACAAAACTCTCCACGCAGAGGAAGCCTTCGCCTCAACTGCGGGGCCTGTTAGACCAAAGATTAGTAGGATACGGATAGAAGGGGGGCCTGCCCACTGTGGGCTAAAAAGATTAAAGCTCGAGGCTGGTCATCTCGTAAGGAGAGAGAACGAACCAGGAATCAGTATCTCACCATGCGCACTATCACGACGAATAATGGGCCCGAGAGGACCAGGGGGGGGAAGGTCGAGTGATTGAATTAAAAGAAGGACCTTTCATGACTGAAAACCCGTCTGTGCTTCGCCCCACGGAGCAGAAAGAAACAGATTCCTCTATGGACCCTTCCCAAGCCACAGGAGAGAGTGACTACTGCAACCTCCGTCTCTTAGTAGGGCCTCAAGGGACGCGAACTGCAACTCTCCTACATCCATGCTAACGCCTAGAGAGCGGAAGATATCCTCTAGCCAAAACAAAGGAAAAAAAAGAGAGAAGGGTCCGCATCAGAGGCGTCTTCCAAGGTGAATTATCGACAAAAAACGACCAGGAGGTGAAGAACATTCCTCGACGAAAGGAAGAGTGAAATCACTCTCCGCTGAGGGATTGCATTGTCTACTGGCGAGAAAAGCGGTCGTGTATAAAAAAAGGAGGGGGAAGGATAAAATACTTTCAGAAGTGAAGGATCCGAATTAGAGAAGGACCAAATATGCGGAAAGGTAGGCGATGTCAAAAGGGGGGAAAATGGAATCAGCTGCCGTACTTTATGCCTTCTCATAGAGAAAATAGTAAAAGCTCTTGACCAAAAAAAAAGCCAGGGGGCAGGTAAGGGGTCACCAGGGCACTGGCACCAGAGGGCAGTAGAAAAAGGCCTGAGAAGAAACGCACTCTGGATGAGACGTCGAAATCGAGAAAGGGTCTCAAAAAAAAGCGCCGTTGAAAATGAATCATTGCCTGGTCCCTTGGAAGTCTTCTAGAGGGGCGGAGAGCTGATTCGGAAGTCAGTAGACGGTGTCGGTGGGTGCCTCACGAAAAACGAAGACTCCTAGACTTTCCTTGATATCGGGAGAGGAAGTAAGGTCGATGCATGGCTCATCTGCGGACCGATAGAAGCCACCAAGATGTCTGGGGGCAGGGAAAGAGGGCAGGAGAGAGCCTTTTCCAGCTCGATCGGCCGATTCTTCCTGGAGGAGGGATGCCTGGAGGGGAAGGAAAAGTGGCTCTCTCGAACCGAAAAACTACTTCGTGCGGAGGTAGCAACCAACTCTATTACACCTAGGGAGTCGTCGGGAGAATCGAGCACAGCTGTCGGGTCCAATGGAAAATAAAAAGAGCGGAAACGCGTGGGGAGAACAATCCCCAAGTGCTCTTAGAAATGGGAGAAGAGAAGAAAAGAACTCAAACCACGAAATTGGGTCCAATTCGCTGTATCGCTCCTCCCACGCACTCAATTTAGCCAAGGGGTAAAACGAAGTTTATCTCCAAAAGAACGGTGGGCCTTAGGGACCGGGTCAGCGGATGTAGTTCACCACGCAAGATAATCATGGAGATCCTTCCAATCAGGGCATGAAATCCACCATCTGGCATCGTCCTGAAAGTCGGGGGATAAGGATTTGAGAGAAACGCAGAGGAACAAAAGCGCCGCAGAGGACGTCGAAGCTTGACTAGCACCTGGGAAAGACGAGCATGAAAAGAAGACGAAAAAAGAAAAACCAACTCTCACCAGAGGCTGCATGTCAGGCACGCCGGGAGGGAGGAGTCAGATGGGGGGTGGGGGCAGGTCTTGAGGTTGTCACCAGTCTGCGGACGAGGAACGAAAATGAACAAAAAGAGGACTCTGCTCGGCAGTAAGGGTAATATTCAAATCGACGTTCTCAGGCTTTCTGGAAGTAACTTTTCAAAACATCTCGGGATAAAAATCCAGCTCTTCTAACAGGTCTGAACGGGGGGTGAAGGGAACCTAACATCTATCACGGGGGAGATACGTGAAAAAAGGTTTACCACACAAGCGAAATCAGAAGGAAACGAAAGTGCGCCTGGATTCGCTAGTTATAAAAGGGGAGTAGAAAAGGGGGGTCACTAGCTGCTGTTCAGAGATAGTCTCCGGATTAAGCTGCCCGAGAGATGCTGAGATGAAGCAAATCTATCTTTTGAGACGACTGAGACAGGGTATTAACTGAGAATGTGGAAACAGAGAGGGAAGTAAAACCAACTTATGGTAGTGTCTCTAAGACCGCCTGGTAAGAGGAGGGGTGCTGCAAAGGATAAAATAGTGTCAGCTTGAGGGACAAGGTGTTATTGTTGTAAAAAAAAAAAGAAGCGTCGTCGGAGGAAACGCACAATCATGACTTGAGATGAGTGCAGCGGATAGACCGAGTCGAAAAACGCAGCGTTTTGTTCGGAAATTCCATTCAATATGAATCTGGAAAAATCCGCAGGTCACAACACGCCGAGCGCCGAAAAGGTCGGAAGACCGCCGGAAGCATAAAAAACTTGTGTCAAGCCGAAGGGAAGGAAAGGAGAAATAGACCAACGCGTGACCAGTGTGCTATGGACCACGAAGGAGGTCAAAGAAACCAGCAAAGGGCGCAGGAAGGCTCGTAGCATCGGGGACTGGAAAGGGAGAGATATCAGGGAAAATTGTTAAGGACTCATGAGAAGGTAACGAACGAGAGGTCGCGTAGACGGAGGAGTACCAGCTGAACCGTGGGAGTGAAAAAAAAAAACCAAAAACGCGCCCATTTTAAAAGAAGGATGAGATGAAGAACTGACAGTGGGCTAAAAGAAAGAAGCGAGGAAAACCGAACGGGAGCAGGGGGGATTGAAGCCATCCGGTCTAGTATGGTGTGTTGAAAGGGTTGGGAGGGACAGGAGTAAAAAGCCCGTACGACGCTAGATGCGTTCATGGAAGATAAGGAAGAGGAGGGAGGCGATACAGGGGGAATCCGCGCCGGACTTCTCCCGGGGCGTGAAATGAAAAAATGCATGACCTCCCGTGTGAGAATACTGCGGAGGAAAAAAAGTTCGTTCAAGGAAACTTATAGGCGGACCCTTAAAATGACTACCCAAAAAAATCCAGAAGTCCCGTCCACCTACTCGGCGAAGTCAATTCAGCTACGAAAGAAGGGGGGGGAAGACGACACTGTGTTTCTTCAACCCGGGTCCGGAAGTGGGGTTGCCAGCAAAAGGATCTTCGAAAAACAGGGACTGGGGGACACGCTCAAGGTAAAGGGGGGATTCTTTGGCTTGCTCAGAAAAGAAAGAAAGGAGGGAAAGGGGACAGGACGTTCGTGGAGGTAGGACTGGTTCGCACTGGATGCCCCTTGGGGACAGGGAACTCAGGAAGGACGGGAAAACTAAATGGGGGAAACGAGATCTTCTCAAGCCTTCATTGAACGCCAGGACGGTGGAAGAAACAAGAAGTTCGGCTCTCATTGAGATGAAAACAGAGTGGGAGTAATGGGGGGAGGGGGAAAATATGGTGTTTTCGACTTCCAAATTAAGACTCTAATCCTGTTATAAGGAGACAAAGGGTAAAGGATCTCCTTCTCATTCGAAAAATGAGGGCGGAAGTAGCTTCCGGTTGGGTGCCGAGAAGCAAAGGCGGGCGATCCACTTTCAATCGACGAATTTATTCACTCAAAAAGAGAAGAGGAAGGCACCAGAAATGTCGAGAAAGCACTTGTACGGATCCGGAGGGATGCTTGATGGCCATCAACCTTTGATGAGCAAGTACACAAAAAAGAAAGCAACACGGCGTCTATCTGGTCATCATCGATATGCAGGACCTATTCGGTG
>Ga0179591_1305446_pt1 | contig 13497 bp, 15 predicted proteins | sample CZOMad2_1_08_16f_FD_182891 | JGI IMG/M metagenome (GOLD analysis project Ga0179591, IMG submission 182891) | Vadose zone soil fungal communities from Angelo Coast Range Reserve, California, USA - CZOMad2_1_08_16fungal (PacBio error correction) | ecosystem: Environmental > Terrestrial > Soil >...
ACTCGGAAACAAGTTCAGACAAAAGCGCCTGAACGGAAATGAATACGCCCGAAAAAATCACACCCATGCAAGAGAGCGGAATCCCGCAATCCCTGGACCCGGGGGAGGGGTAGATCTCTGAAACGGGAAACCGCCATGGGCAATTGAATGCAGACGTGACGCCAACATCCCACTCCTGAGCCATCGATTTCAGGAAAGCCCCCGGAGAAGGGAGCCTCGTAGTAGAAGAGAGAAAGAGTCAACGCGTAGTTAAAAAAAGACTATAAAAAAAATTAACCGCGAATCAGGAAAGAACCGAAAACGAAAGCGCAACCTTCAAAAACGAGTTGTTCTATCGAAGCACCACTCGGAGTAGAACATGATTCAAAGAGATCAAACACGCTCGCTCGATAAACGGTGAATACCAGCTCTCGGAATGACCAGAAACAATTCAACAAAAAGGTTCCACCGGAAGTAAGGAGGCACAGACGTCCACGAAGAACTCACTATTTGACCCATTGACGGCATGAAGGTACGAAAAGCCATTTCTGGGAAAGCAATCGAAAAAAAGAGGAATATCATCCAAACCAAAGGAACACTAAAGCGCAACGCAGGTACGAGAACCTTCCGAGGAATTCGAGCAAGCAAGAAAGAGAGAAGAAAAAAGTTCAGAAAAAGCTCAGGGGCAAAAAAATCGACAGACAGGGAAACGCAAACCTGATGGAAGATAAAAACGAAAGCGATAAAACACAGTAACGAAAGGGTGGGAGCTCTATTCGGGCATACGCTTCTAGTATTCTCGGCGTTCTCATTCCGAAAACACGCAAAAGTGTTGGGGAACTCTTGGGGTAGAACCATCAAAAGGGAGATGCAGTGGCAATTATCGATAGGAAAGGAATCAACTCTGGTGTACGGGACGCCTGCACCAGGCCCAGGTCTCTTCTTCTCTCAGGTCACGGAAAGACCGAGAAACCGGGAAAAACGGGAAAAGACCCGCAGCACTGTGGACGTGAACTAGAATGAATCCGAAGAGGAAAAATGGACGTGCCGAGAGCGGGGAGAAACCATGAACACATCGGCGGTTTGTCCATCACGGTCAGGGAAAAGTACCAACGCTTGCATGAAAAAGGACGTGCATGTAGCACGGGGGGGCCGAACCGCTTTGCCGAATGACGAGTACCGAGGCGAACAGTCCGATCCAAGACGTGTGGGCTGACTGAATTAGTTTGATACATATGATGGATTTTTCGGATGGGAAAGACATGACAGGAGACAGAAGATCTTCGTCGTCCTCAAAATGAATGGGGGCTAAAAAAGGCCGTCGACCTTCCAGAGCGAATAGGACGATGTCCTCCAGGAACGTTTAAAAATTCGCAACTTAAGAAACGAAAGGATAAGCCTGACAGGGAAAAAGAGGGGAAGGAAAAAAAGTCTTCAAAAACGAGACTTGGGGGGGAGGAACACAGCAAATGATCAGAGCTAAAATAGATGAAAAGAAGAGAGATCAATGAACCTTCAGGATCAAAAAACGAGAGAGCGGAAGGACTCGGGGGGGCAGGGGTCCAATTTTTGGATTAAAAAAGAGGGTCCCTGGTCGGGAGCGGGGGAAAAGGGGGACAATCTTCCGAGGAATGCGGAACCGCGGCTCAAAATTTTTCACAAGCAAGAACAAAATAGGAGGAGGAAGACGAAGATCACAGATTCTAAAAATCAAAAATTTGGAAAAGAAAAATGACCATAACCAACTCATAGAAGCACCTACTTAAAAAACTTATAGCAAGAAGGAGGTCATCCGAAGTAAACTTCCGTGGTGGAAAAAAAGAGGGGCCTCCGTAAACAAAGGACCAAGAAGCAAAGCGGCAGGATGGTAGTACTTAAAGAACGACGGTGACCTGGGGGAGCGCCAACGGAAGAAAGGGGTGGGTTGTGCTTGTCGCAACCATTATCAAAAGGCGCCCCTGTCCGGCGACGATAAAGGGGGATAAAAAAATCGTAACCGAGAGGGCGGCAGTCGTGCCGGCCGGGGGACAGAACTACTTTGAGATGAGCGAGACTATCACCGGTGCCTGGTAAAAGCGGCAGAAAAAAGGAGGGACGAGTTGATGGTAAGAGAGAGAAAGAAAAAAAAAAAAAAAAAGCCTCATCGCAAAGATTTTCTGCCGGGTCTACACAAGCGAAAAAAAGGTGGTAAGTATAGAGATTAGCAACTCGTCGGTTAAGAGTATGATCGTCAAGGTCAGAGGGATAATCACTGCTAATCGAGTCCCTGGTCAGGTCCACAGGATACATGAGTCGCGAGACTGGCGCCAACCGTTTCAATATCGGGAACCAAAGAAAAACTTCCCGATAGTGTCTACAGAGGGGAAAAAACGAGACGAGTACCTTCGTCTATGAGGCAAAGAAGCGGTGGTGATGGAATATATAGGTCCAAGCGAGAGGATCAAGAAACTTGTAGCGGAGAAACTGCAAAGCAGAGGCAAAACGTGTAGGAGGGAGTACGGTTGGAAAGTGTCAAAAATAGATCGAAAAGAAAGCTGGAAACCGAACATGAAGCCAGAGAACATAAGGACCACCGGGGGGACGGCGTAGTCTTAGATATTAATGGCAAAAACAAACGAGCTGGTGAAGGCGAAGAGCCAAATAAACCTCCGGAAGGGGACAAGCTGATTAGAAAAAAGATGCGTAGGCGGGTTAATGTTGGCTGCAGGGGACTTTCGAACAGAACTGCGAAAGCGGGAGAAAAAAAGACAGTGGAACTTTTATAAACGTTGATAAGCGGGGAGATTGATCGGATGCAAAGAAGGAAGTTTTGAGGAGAAAAAAACAAAAGAAGGGGCAATAAAAAGGGAGGGGGATTCGGGGAGGGGCAGTCTAATAAGGAAAAAGCTCGGGACGAAAACGTATCAGGGCTTAACATGGGCAAGGTTTAGTAGGAACTCAGCGAAGACCGAACGGCTAGCTACAGAGAGAAGACAGCTATAGACGTGCTTAACAACGGGAAGGGGTACCCAAGAAAGGACTCCGTGGCAGAAAGGGGACAGTAGCAATGAAGAGTCTGAAGAAAAAAAGGAAGGCCGTGCTGGGTGGGGGGGGTAAACTGAGGTCCTAAAGACTACAAACGGACTGAAACCTGAGAGCACGGGGTGAGGGAAAAGTGAGAATCTCTCTCGGGAAAGGCATGGGACATCGAAGGAGACTGAAGGCAAGTTGTGGATTGTCGCTATGTAAGGGGGGGAGAGCAAAAGGCGTAAGGGGAGAATTGTGTGAAGAGTTTAACCTGGTGGTGAAAAACGATTTCGGATAGACCATGCAAGTATTTTGAGAAAAAATCAGGCAAGGACAAACCAACGAAGGGCTATCACCAACTATAAGAGGCAAAAAAGCTGCCAAGCAGATGCGGCAGAGGCGACTGAAGAATACAAGATTGGAAAAAAGGCCAGGGCTGAAACTGATCCAGTCGGTAACGCGGGATGGGGAAAAAAAGAAACGAGGCCGGGAAGAGGAAGCTTCATAATAAACAATAGGAAGCCCCAACGGTCAAGGAGAATTGTCATCACAGACCTTCACGTCAAAAAAGGAAAAGAAAGGACTCCGAGGGACTGGTCCGGTCAAGGAAAAATCCTCTTAGTGAACGTTGCGTAAAGAACTGGAAGAACTCCAAGGAGAAACATGGTTAGCAATCGTAGAATTTAGAAAGGAGAGGGAAATGGAAACTAGTCGTAAGCGTGGGGCGAGGGCAACTGTAGGTGAGACACTAGTAATCGGGTCGGTCCTAACAATAGAGAAAACAACAACAACTTATAGGAAGTAAGGGTCACATTTGTGAAAGACAACGAGAAAAAGAAGTCTAGCCTCGGTAGGCGACTCAATCGAAAAAAAGCCCTCCAAGCGCGCTTTATTTTAAAAAATGAAAGGAAAACTCGACATTTGGGAAAAGGGGGTCCGATGAAGGAGGGGGAACGTTCTAAAATCCCGGAGGAGCAGTCGACCTTTCACGAAGTCGCGTAGGGGGAAAGCAATAACGGACCATTGTCTCTTGTTACGGCAGCGTTTCCAGCGAGTGCACTGTAGAGAGTAATCAAGGGCTGGCCGTCTTGCAATTAGAAAAAACAGTCTTCCTCCGGTAAGCAGGAGGGACAAAGGGGGGGGGAGAGATTTCTAAAAGGGGAAGGGCCTGGAAGAGGACGGCAAGGGCAAAAAGTCATGGGCCATAAGGTCATGAATTCAAAGGCATGCCTCGCCGTAAGAGGCATCGTGGGGGCTTGGAAGGAAGGGGGGAGGTAAGGCATGCCAGTCCGTGGATAGAATATTTCTTGCATTGGGGTGGGAGAAATATCGCCTTTTCTATACAGATAAAAATGGGGGGGAAATTAGGTGACTCAAACTCTAACAAAGAAGAACGGGGCGTCGGGAAACGCGCCAATCTGCTAACCGGTCTCACGGCGCATGGGGCAACGGCGAAGCTCGCTATTCACTGAACTTGAAGAAAAAACAAGATACGGCAGTTTCATCCCGTTGTGTGTAAAGCTACATACAAAATAGAAACGTAACGTGCGCTCTCAGATGAGCAGAGACCAATAATTAAACCGGGGAAAAGAGTAAGAAAAAGAAGGAAAGGGTCAGAAGTAACCCCGCCTCTAACTAAGGTCATAGCGGGGAGAAAAGTCGCGAGCGTCATCCAGCGCCGAGGGACTGAACGAAAGGGTACTCAAAAATCACTGCAAAAATGCCGTCCTCTAGGCGAAAAACCGAATCTCGTGGAACCCCGTAAATCAGGGATCACCATGCACTACCCGGAACGGAAACCCCCTTGCCTTGAGAAACGTACGGGGAGAAACAAATACACTGAAAAAAGAGAGGGAATAATCCACGGGGCTATACTAGAGACGTCTCGGAAGCCTCAAAGGTTAGAAGCTGCTTATTAGAAAAGACTAGAGAAAGGCCCCAACTGAAATAAGGAGAGGTTCATCGACAGGCAAAGAGACAGGGGGAAAACTCCCAGTAGTGGGGTGAATTCGAGGAAAACCATTCTCGGAGACGGCATGAGACATTCCACAGATCGTCTCGTCACCCAGGGGTGGAGCAAGGGTGGCTAGAGGGAGGCATTTTTGAACGGACAACCTTTCGCGACGACTTAACACAACCGTCAAGAAGAATCATAGGGAACCTCCGGTTGGTGGAAAGATGGCAAGAGAAATTGCAAAAGCAACTTGTCAAGTTGGAGTAAGCGAGCGACACGAAATGACTGAAAAACGGATACATAAAAGGACCTCAAACGAGGAGACGAAGCGGTACTCGTAGGATGGAATCGGAGAAGAAAAGAAGCAAGGCACACATCGAGGCAGGCTGGGGAAGAGCTCGACCGAAACGTGGAAAGCCTTCTAAGGCAAAAATGGTATACAATCGTGGTGTGGGGAAAAACTAGAGAGATTAAACGTCAAAAAGCCCGCGGTAAACCTCAACGAAAACGGTAGAAGGAAGCTTCGAAGTCTGCACGCACGAATCCCAAAGGTGGGACAACTTTCGCGACCAAAAGGTGGAGAATCCGTGAGGGGAAGTATACGACAGAGGGGGAACAAATAGGCTGACGAATTTACTTAAGCAGAAAAACGCAGGTGAGCGGACGCATATAAAAAACATTTCATAAGCTCCGGAGCTTGGCTTCGAAGACAAGCCTCCATGGTAGCTGGTAAGGTTAGCCACCTTCCATAGCAAAAGGTCAGTCTTCCAAACATTGGAGGGAAAGCCCCCTAAACACAGAAGCTTTGACCGGATGACAAAAGTACACCTTGGCTGGGGCAGGAGTGATCGAATTGAACGCTTGGAAGCGTAATAAGCCCCTGTGAAGTGTTTACGTCCTCGTGTGGGGTTCTAAACACCTAGGAAGGGAGGGGGATGGGAGGAGCTCCGTTGTCAAGCCGGTAAACGGCTGCAAACGCACAGTAAGAGGCTGAACGGGGGAAGCAAGGGAGGGGGCAGTGCGGTTGACCAGGCATCAGCAAAGAGCTGGTGCGTCGCCGGGCACCGAGATATGGGGGAAAAAAAAAAAACCGGCGATCCCTTAAAGGCTCTTTACTCATTTAAGAAAAGAGGGGGGGGAAACCTGCGCACACGGAAAATCAAAAAGGAGCGGGAGACAGAAACAAGCAAAGACCTAGGGGAGGAAGAGGTATAGGAGTGGTACACACATCAGGAGGATTTATCGAGCGAAAAAAACAAAAAGGAGATAGAAAAATATATATATAAAAGACGCCTAGGGAACAAAAACTATACTATTCAGTCAACCTAGGGGGGAAGTTGGGAAGAAAAGAAAGCGAGGGAGTTCTACTGGCTCACTTAAAGATTGCAAGACTGCGTCCCCTACTCTCAGGGGGGTTGAAAGGAAATGAAAAAATACCTATTCAGGGCTTCCTACGGATCTTAAAAAGGGTCGATTTTGACAACATCTAAAAGGGAAAGAAAAATTATCTAACCCTAACCAGGACCAGAGGAAAAAAGGGAGAACCGGTAAAAGGGGACATCTGCTCACAAGACTTAGGGATCAAACAAAGAGGTGACGGGGTCAAAAAAGGGACAAAGTGCTCCGAAGAGGGGAAAGGAGGAGACTGAACGGTAACCGGGACTCGAAGAACCCTCTTTTGGTTAGGGGGGCTTGCGGGGAAAAACATAAACCCTGGCCACGTAATTGAAGCGAGCGTCCTTATGCAATTCGCGGGAAAAGCAAAACACACAGAACCTGGTCGTGACTTCACGCATGATCTTCCAGTGGTGGGGGAGAGACATATCACCGGGCCAGGGGCAAGAAAGTCATTACCAAATCGCCGAGCTAGGGGTTCGCTGCTCAATAGGGAATGAACGACGGTCGCCCTCTGGTGCTGAAGGGACACACATAGGGAAAACATTGAAGGAGTGTATAGGGCAGGGAACCTCTTAGGGGCTCAACGCGTATTCGACTAGGAAAGTTTCGGGTCGGCTCAAAGGAGGCGATTTTGCCGGATGACCAAAAAAAGTATCAAAGGCGCCGGACACGCCGCGCATGGGACCGACAGGGTGAAGCGCGTCATCACCTTACAGCGATGTATGCTTTAATTCAGCAGGAAAAGGGGGAAAATAAAGAGAAAATGCTGAAGCCCAGGCAGGGGAGAAACGGCGAGAGTGGCAATATCCTGATAGTCATTCCTTGAAGGCGCGCTGGAAAATAAACTTGAAGCGAGGAAAGACAAGTGTCCATTTCACAGTCAGGGCCCCACTGGGAAAATTTCCGGGGGAGAGTTAAAGGTTTGTTCGCCTGGAGAGGGCAACGCCTAACCGTTACTAAATTCAGGAGGAGAAAAGGGCTCACCGGGGATCTATCACAGGGCGTCGCGGATGATCGGAAATAACAAGAGTTGAAGAAGCGCCTACAAAAGAGAGGAGAAGGTCCGCAGGGTTAGGGGATGGCGATACCGGGAGTCAAATGGGGGAAGGGGTGGGCTGACGAGTCAAGAAAACAGAAAACAAGGCGTTCTAGGAGGCGATAATCTCTTGAACTCCTCGGGCAAATTGATCGATGAAAAAGGAAGTTGGCTTGTGAAGGCTTCCATCGAGATGCGAACTTGAGGGGGAAGGGTAGTTGCAGGAGAAAAAGCACGCCAGAAGAGAGTGCGTGTCCTGAGATCGGCTTAAAGAATGGGGGACGTGGTGGGATTGAGAGACTCACTAAATAGTGAACGTAGCTCTGATAGGCGGCTAGGAGAAAGAAGCGGGATATGACGCGTCAAAAAAGAGCGGGTTACCAAAAACTAGGAGAAGGACCAATCTCCTTAGGACTAAAAAAATTAAATTGTTGCGAGACAAGCAGGCGATCGGAGAGGAAGAAACGAGATGATAGGGTTTGAACAGGTCGTTTCACTAAACCGAAGAAGGTAACCACAAAGAGATCGGAGGGGGGGGGAAGTACTACTAAAACGACCGGAGTGCACAGGGGGGGCATGTACTGCAATCGATGAGGAAGGAGCACTTTTTTGGCGTGGCGCGAAGGGGGAAAAAGGTGAAAAGCAGAACGTTGCAAATGGGGGGGAAACAGATTAAAATAAATGGTGACTTCCTCAACCATCAATAACGGCTGGCAAACCTCAGAATCCAACGAGAGGAGGCTGACGACGGCAAGAAAGAGATTGCCCCATTATGAATAGCCTTCTCCTCTGAGCACGTGAGGGAAATGACTGGCCATATGCAAAAAGGGGAAATCGAAATTATCCAGAGAAAGCCGACTCCAAACGATGGAAGGGCCGTTCCTCATTCGAGGGGAAGAACAAGGGAGAGAAAGGAATAGAAGACGAAAAAGAACTAGTCAACTGCTATTAAGCAAGCCATACACGAGAAACGACTCTGGAAAAGAAAAGAGAGGGAACGTGAACTGTGACTTAACTGGACGAAAGAAAGAGGACTTTCCGCGAACACAGGTCTACTGGACCTTCGGATAATGTGGAGGACAAATGGGTGTGCCTTACGGAAACCGCTCAATGCAGTGAGGGAGATTGTCCTATGGAGTGAGAGAAAAGGGTACAGAATCAGGGGCTTCCGCGGAATCGACCGACATAAGTCACCCTACTATGCGACAAAAAGGGAGAGGAAAGAGAGATGGGGGAAGGTTTTTTCGACCAGCGAAATCTTCAGAGGAGAAAAAACTGTCCGCAACGCATCTTACAAGAGCGTAAAAAATCTGTAGGGAAAGGGGGAGTTCAAAAAAAGAAAGGGGTGGGGTCACCACTTCAAGGGCCGAAAGTCAAAAGGGGAGAGAGCACTGCGCGAAGTTACAAATACCCTTTCCGAAAGGAGAGGCAGTAATGCAAAGGAAACAGATGAGCAGTCGAGCTGTGTAAGAGGGTTCAGCGGAAGCTTCATAGCCGTTGGAAAAGAGCTTGTGCGGGCTCCTGCTAAAGTGGTTCCGCCTTCAGAAGGATGAAACGCAAAAAAGTGGGGGGGCTAGACTTGGCAGTGACGGAAGAGAACGCCGGAGTCGAACCGGGGAGCCCAAAAGTTCCAAAAAAGAAGGGATCAGGAAGTCGAAGGAGCTTCCAAGGCAGAAAGGGGGAAGAAGCGGTCGGGGAAAAACCCTCATCGACGGGGGGGGAAAGAATGTCGTTCCCTCCTATTTGGTGGAGACGCCAGGGGGAAGAGTCATCGACCCCAGGAATTTGGGGAAAGCGGGGAACCAACCATTAAAAAAAGGCGCCCTGCGATTAAAAAGAAATCGCGCCAGAGCCAAAACGTGCCAAGGTCTCAACGAAGAAAAGGACCAAGGAACTCAGCTTCGGTCCGTAACGGGAAAAAAGGAAAAATGATCGGTTCAGGTGTTAAAAAAAAAAAAAAAGAAAACGTGGGAAGGAAAAAACGAAGAAACCGATCCCGACCCGGCAGCGACTCGAGACCTCTAAAATCCAAGCAACCTGAGTCAGAAATAAGCACGCGAAGGAGAGTCGGTACCCTCCGACCGTAGCCGGAAGGTGGGCTAAGGGAATAGAGCTCGGCCGCAAGCCGCGAAAAATCAAATGCCCTCGAGGGGTAATAAAAAAAAAAACTAACGGAAAGCCCATGAGGTCGAGTCTCGGCGGCCCGCGAGGCGGCCGGAAAGAACTGCGTCGGTATACGAACTAAACCAGCAAGCAAAAAGCCCGGGCCCGGGTGCGGGGTCAAAAGACCTTTAGCCCAATCCAACGAAGAGGGGCAAGTCATCGCACAGCGGCCGATCACCGAAAGAGAGGAGTCACCCCAGTTTCTAGACTCGTAGTTAGAAGCCGCATCGAGAAGAAAAACAACGTCCCTCAGGGAGAAATTGCCTAAAGCCAGACTTTAGTAAACCTTAACGAGGTAAGGCGATTTCCGTGCACCAGCTCGGGAGTGCTACATGGTCAGGCTGGCCACAAGAGAAACCGCGAAAAGGTCGGAAAGGGCCGCGGGCTCTGAAGAAAAGTCCTTTTCACAAAAGAAGGGAGCCGAAATTACTAAACACATTAAAAAAAAAGCAAGAGGAGGGAACGTGTGCAAAAACGGAACTTTCCAAAGGGATAGACCTCGATGAAAGGTGAGAAGTAAGACATAGCGCGACGGACTAAGAGAAGATATGGGGCATAACAAACGTAAACGGGGCTAAAATAATTATCGGAGAGCGGGAAATCTTCTTCCTTATCTAGAAGGACAAAAAAAAGAGGGGGAACGTGCTGTGACTCGCAGAGGACGGTGAAGAGATCGGCGACACGCTCCTTTAAAGAAACGTTTTCGGCAAAGCGAAATCGGGGGGAAAAAAAGACATGATTTTAAACGAAAGAAGAAAAGGGAGAGCTCATCGCGCAGTTGGCTACCTCGTAACGCATATCACGAAGCAACGGGTTGAGAAGGGAATTCAAACAATAGGGGGAGAAACGGCGCTTATCTAGAAGACAGGAAGAAACTCCCGGCGAAGGGTGGGGGAAAGCCGGGAAGGAAAAGGGATTAGCAACGATATCATATATGAACAGGGGAAGAAGCGAAGAAAGTCATTCAAGGCGCAAAGAGCACTCCGATTTCAGAAAAAAGGACTCAGACCGAAACATGACGTTCTCACAAGGGTGTGGTGGCAGAAAGACCACAAACACAGAGGCTTTGCGGAAGTACCCAGGTCAACGTCCGGAAAGTAAAGACGCTTTGAACGCGGGAAAATCAGTTGCAATTTTTGAAGGGAAAACGAGGGGGGGGGGGGGGGGGACGTAACAAGAAATCCGTCCGGTGGACGGCGCTTAAACGGGCCAGGGAGCTACGCGAGTCGGTGAGCTTGAAGGAGGGGAGACCAAGATGATGTTGGGGCGTTCCAAATCGGGAAGAAAATATCTGGATAGTCCTCCTCACCTCTCGTCGGTAGAGACAGAGGAATACAAACACAATTCTCTCGGCGCGAGGGGAGGACCGAAACTCAGGGGACTTAGGCTCACTTCACCTCCAACGGCAAAGGGAAGGGGAGTCATAAAGGAATACCACCTATGCTTTCAGGCCTCATTCAGAGATGGTGATCACACAAAAGAGGGTATTGATATAGGATCAACAAAAAAAAAAACCGAGGCGATATAGGGAGAGCAATCCTTATTTTTTCAACCAACTTCGACGAGGGGAGAAAGCCTCGGTGAACTTGAACTCGGGAGAGAAAGAGGCGGGGGAAGTTTGCGGTACGTGAGAAAAGGCAACGCGTGCAAAGAGGACCCAGGTCAAAGAAAAACAAATTTGGTGTCCCTTCCTTGCCGGACATAAAAAAAGGAAAGATCGGTGCGGCGGCAGGCGAAGATATGAAAAAGGGGCATTCGCCTGCGCGTGAGGAAAAACCCGATGACCCATAGGAGTCTACAAAACCAACACCGACTTGAGCGGAGGGCTCGCCTTGGAAAGTAGGACGGACACCGGGAGAAAAGTGAGTCGGTGGGCAAAACTCTTTTAAGGGGAAAAAAGGAACGGAGAATCGCGCCAGCTCACTACTGGTAAGTCTAATTTTGTGGAAGAGAAAACCGGAAGATGGGTTGAAAGAGTGTAGGTCGCCACGCTAAAAAAAGGGCGCCCAGTTCATGTGAAAGGACGGGACGGTAAAAAGAAAGCTCCTGGGAGGGCCATTCAAGAGAGGGGCAGATGGTTAAGAGGAAGCGACCGAAAGAGCAAGCGTGTATTGCCTGAGTTCTACCCTCGAGCGAGAGTTTTGGGAAAAAAAGGAACGGAGGGGGGAAAAGGCCAGCCGGCAAGCTGCAGAAGTGTGACTGGAAGGGATACAAAAGCGGCAACTGTGTATAGAAGGGAAAGACCGCTTCTGACAGAACTGACAGCATAGGCGATAGTAAAGGTGGACTGAATCAGGCATAAGCTAGGGGATTCGGGATTCCGCGTGCTGCAAAAAAAGTGATATTCAAGGCGCCTGCTCTAGAGTTGAAAGTTCGGGGGGGAAAAGCATGAAGCACGCTTGGAAGAGAGGGGGACTTTGAATTCTCAGGAGAGAGGAGAGCGAGACTGCTTGCGAACGTAGGATTGTTAAAAATGCTGGGAGATGTTTTTGGAAGGAGACGTATAGTCCAGAGGGAGCTCGCTGGTGCAAGAAGAGGGCAAGCGGCCTCATACGGGGACAGTGGGAAAGCTTGCAAAACTGGGAAATATTGAGTTAGGGAAGTTAACGTTTGTTTCTAAGGAGAGGTAGCACCAGCGGGAAAAGTTGACATTAATTAAAAAAAAAAAAAATCGCATACTTCTACCGGGGAACAGAGAGGGGCTTACCAATAAATTAAAATGAAAAATCCAGAAAGCATTGAAAAATCTATAGGGCATAAGGTAGGGGGGGGAATGTTCCGGAAGTATTGGATGGCATGACTTATCACGGAGATTGTTATTTCGTGCTGACTTTCTTCTTTGCAGAAGCTACTAGGCGAACAGGCGGGGCTAGATTGGCGATACGTACTAAAGGGATACTGCAGCGGGCGAAGAGGAGGCTGCAAGAACTGCTGAATTTTTAGGGGGGGGGGGGGGCGAAGAATATAGCAAGGGAACGGTCGGGGGGACGGAGGGTTCAGGTAGGAACTCCGCGAAATCGAGAGATTTAGAAGAATCGCGACGAATTTGCAGGGAAGGGGGGGAAAGTGGAAACTGACGTTGGATCAGGAGGCCGAGAGAAAGCCAAACCGCTCGCACTATATACGCTTAAGGACTGCGAGGAACGATCCAGTCCTAAGGAACGGCTAAGGGGTCAGTTTTTTGGAGATAGAGCAGGCGAAGTATCCTGCCGCGGGGAGAGGTGGGGTCTTCTTGGTAGAACACCGACGGGAGGACCTGAAAGAATGGGAGGGGGGGTAAAGGTTACGGCGGGGTTACAGTTGCAGAAAACACGTGATACTTTATTCTCGGGGGGAGGGGGGAAGGAAGATTGGACGCAGGGAAGCAGGCCCGGAAAGGGGGGAGGGGGGGTGTGGGCAAAAAAAAATTAATAATTCGGGAGGATCGAGAGCTCATGCGCAGATAAAAATTCTGAATCCCCTAAAAGGGGGGCAGAACCATTCTCTTAAAAGCAGGACGAAGGGCAAAGAAAAAACAGCGTGCAAAAAGGGAATTTCATAGGCGAACTTCCTATCCAGGAGTGGAACAGGCCTTGCAAGGAAACCGTCTCGACCTTAAATCAAGGGGGGCTTAAACTCCGAAGACAAGCTCAAGGAGGATGCCGGTAAAAACTCAGGGAAGAGGAATGCCCACTTAGCAGAGCACAAATAGAACCCGACCAAGCCGGATCCACCGTCTAGTCAAGACAAAGCAAGGAGGCGGGAAACGATACAATACAAGCCCTGGGTCAAAGGATTTTCGAAGCAGCGCGTAAGTGGGCGAAAGCGCCGGCTGGGAGAGGGAAAAGGTCGAACGTTCGGCAGAGAGAAGTTTTAAAACAGTCGAGTGGGGTTTGCAGTAAAAATGGAGAAGAGCCTGACGTGGCTCTTGCAGATATTAGAAAGATTAGAGATGAAGGCTTACGGCGCGTACCCAATCGTC
>Ga0179591_1374925_pt1 | contig 13497 bp, 15 predicted proteins | sample CZOMad2_1_08_16f_FD_182891 | JGI IMG/M metagenome (GOLD analysis project Ga0179591, IMG submission 182891) | Vadose zone soil fungal communities from Angelo Coast Range Reserve, California, USA - CZOMad2_1_08_16fungal (PacBio error correction) | ecosystem: Environmental > Terrestrial > Soil >...
AAAAACGCGAAGGGGGCGGTCCTAGAGCGCGTTCGGGGAGATGATGAAGGCCTGAAGCCACGTTGACATCTCATTCCTCCTCTTAGGGAAGTGGGGTAGTTCTTCTCCCTATTACAGTGAGGGAAGGTGTAAGATGGAGGGGATGCAATTTTATAACTGTGGTATCTAGGGAAGTGAAGGCCGTTTCAGCGTTATGTCCCCAGTATTCGGGTCACTCACTAGGGATGTTTACTAAAAACGTGGCAAAAGAAGGTGGGAAAGGGAGAAAAGTCGGCCTTTGGCGTCATTGAAGGTGGGCAGTAGCCAGCTCTGATCTTATAGAGATACCTAAAGGCTTCTCGAGATGGGCAGGTGGGACAGTTGGCACGGGGGGTGACGTCCGTGTAATGGGGCGCCACCCAGGTTGTGACACAATATAGGAGGTGGCGTCCTATAAAACCGAAAACGCTTCAGGAAGAAGAAACTGCGGGTCAACCTTGCCTCTTCGGACCTGGAAGTAAAGGTTGGCCGCCTCGGCAACATGGACCTTCAACTCGGAAAAAGAAAGATGGGGGTAAAACGGCGGCTTAGGCCGGACCTCCCTGAATGCGGAGGGATGATGGGCCAGCGCGGGTACTTGACTGCTGGGGAGGTACTTGGAACCTCCAGGTTTCTCTTGTGGAATGACATGCGGAGTGCTAGGTTACTGTAGGAAAGGAAGGCTACTTCGGCCCCACCGTTAACTCGGGCACGCGGCGCTGGCTGAAGTGACTAACCTTGAAAGGGGGAAGAAGGTGGCACAAAGACTCCAAACGTCGAGGAGGGCCACTGGAACCGCAGCCTATCTGCCTCGCGCGCGCACAAGGATTTTCACTTTGTGGGCAGGATCGAAGTCTCCTGCTAACGGGACGGCGACGAAGTAGAACGCTCGCTCCGTGTGGACTACTTTATTCCTGGAAGGAGACTTCCGGCACATTACAAAAAAAGTGGTGATCGTGACGCTCCGGGAAACGGGCCGGACGCAGCTGAAGAGTGTTCTCTATCGCTCGGGCCAACGCGCGGGTGACGTACTGTGTAAAGAGGGGAAGCTCTTTAAAGGGAAAGTAGCCGAGAGTTCTTGTTCATTTGCAAAAAAGGAGGACACGCATCACGTTGCGGGTACCTTGGATTCTCTCACCCACTCGATGGACGACGTCCTGAACATAGGGACAGGCATAACGTCAGAAAAGGAGGGTAGCTGAATGCCTTCATACGAGAATCTCTAGGAAAGCAGCGCGTTGTTCCACTCCTTCTTGTCCGAACGGTTTAATTGGAGTCCAAAAGGGGGGAAGTCTGACTGGAACCGGGGGGGGGATGGGGACTTCTAAGGCGCAATTTTTCCACGGGGTGGTCTCAGATCACGTGCGAGGGTCTTCCTCCGCGGGAGGAGAAGGTTGGCGTACAACGACACACCAAGTCGACTAAGCTGGAGGGCGGGGGGTGGGGGGGGGGGGGGTGTTGGGGGGGTGGGGGAGTGTTGGGGGTTGTGGAAGGATAAATGAACCGAAGGGCTGTGAACCCTCGGATACACTTCTTTAGGAGATGAAAGTATGTCCCATCTCGAACCGCTTTTGCACCGGACTACCCTCTTCGAAGGCAGGGGCGAGCCACGGCCTTAAAGGTTTTTCCTATAAGAGAAAAGAAAACAATACGAGCGTAAATGGGATTCCTGAGACCTAACTAGATGGATACCGAAGTGATGGCCCTTTACTTCGTGAATCCCGTCGCAGTGTATGCAAGTATCCAGAAAAGTCTACGAGCACCACCTCCTCATCCGAAGACAGTCCAATAGAGACCGCGGGTAACTCACTAGCCCGAAGGGGGGTGGAAACCTTACTTCACGAGACATCCATTAGGGCAACCTCGACGTGCATCGAAAAGGCCAGGAGAACCAAAGGGAAATGTCGTGACGTAAGGAGACAGAATGCCTCTTCGAATTTAAGCATGTAATTCCCGCCCAAACTAAGGGGAGCCAAAACGCTCATTGTACTGCGCAGGGACCCTCTCTAACACTCGGGAACTCCACAAACAGACATAGCGGGAGGCCAAAAATCGCATCGGCCCGGTCTGCATCGGTGGATAAGATGAGTCGGGGGGAAAGAATGTCGCCGGGATCAAACGCGAACTGTCCGCCAGGCACGCCTTAGGGAAAAGGAGAACTGTCGCCACCGGATATCTTCCGATCGGCCCGAGGGAAAAGGGAGGCGGCGCACTTTTTACGAGGTACGTAGACCGCTTGCGAGAGGGCTCGGCGCGGCGATGCCGCGGGATATTGAAGTCCTCGTAGGAACTCGCGAGTGATGCTCAAAAGCATTTCTGGTGCCAAGACCAGAGAATCCTTCGTCAACGTGGCCAGGATCGAAACACGAATGTCAGCAGCAGTTGGCTATAGAGAAACCGGCGGCTGGTGAACCGAGATCGGGGCCGAGATGCGAACGCAACATATATCGTGCCTTACCACTTTGGGGGGGTAAGGGAGGAAATTGGGCAAGCCACAACTGCATTCCTAGATCACTTTATGGGGAATGAGCCCCTTATCCTACCGTGGCCGATTGCATGCAAAGACCGCTTGAGTGCGGGTGTGGCCATAGAACTCAAGAACCCGTGGCCTCGATTTGCGTTACCACGGGGGGGGGAGGTCCGGAGCCCTCCTTATGGAATGGAGAGGGTCAGAGTTGAAACTTCTCTTCAAAACTATCAGGTAGTGAAACGAAAAAATTGTGTGTCGTCCTGTTCTGTGTCGCGAGGCGAAGGGACCTGCAAAGGAGGGAGATGGATAAAAAGAAGTTAGAGGGAGTTTATCTCACATCTCGTGACACAGAGGGTAGAGGCGCAATCACCCCGAGGGTGGCCCGGAGAGACCGCTGGAAAACGTGGAAGTGCGCAACTCCTTCTCGTTAAGGAAAAGGGGGAATCACAGCCAAAGCATCTCCAAAGTAGGAGTAGGGAAAAAAGAAGAGATATCGGGGCATCACGCGTTCTTTACGTCTCCGTGCATGAAGCGACGGAACGTGGAAGGTCACAACGGTTGGCACTCTGGGCTCTAAGTTAAAGGGGTGTGCTGGGACCCTTTGAATTGCTTCTCCAGGATCCTGAAGCTCCCTAATTTTAATACTCCTACTGGCCGGTATTCCCTCGACAGCGGGCAAAGACCACCAATGGGGTAAAGTTTGGGAAAAAGAAAAGAGGGGTACGAGACTTGACCAGCACGCCTACGCTCCGATCTCGGGAAAGAACACATTCTGTTTTAAGATGAAGAGATAGCTTTTTTTGGCGAATGACAGCGCACCGACGACTCTCACCTCAGGTCGTGCCTGCTCTCCAGTCCTCAGGGGGCATTGATCCTTTCCTTAATTGCATCGGTGCCCACGCTGGGGAGGGGAGGGGATCTCTCCCCCTGTTTTCTGCAGATAGGAAAGGACTTCAGAGAGGCTATTCGGTGGGGCGACCTTCCAATCAGGGGCGGGAAGGCAGGTCGTAGATGTGAGAAAGTCTTTTGACCTGGGGGAACTTGCAGGCAGGGACGTATTATCCTTTGGGAGCCGCCAAACTCAAGGGTGACATCAAGTCGAGAGAGTCCCTAGAGAATCATACCGCGTGAATTCGCGCTCCAGAACATAAAAAAATGTCAGCTAAGAAATCTCGAAGCCTCATGAAGAACCCATCGGGCCGAAGTGATCCATGAGCTGCCGGGGTCTGCGACTCGATAAAGGCAGCCTGATGGACTATTTACGGAAGGTTCACTGTGGAGCCTCTATTCAAACCGGGCCGAAAAAGGGACTGAGATGGTTTAGGCGCCTCTAGCTCTTGCTTGTGGTGAGTTCAAAGAGTGTCACGCGGGGGGTTATCATAGAAGAAGGAGAAGCGCATTACTTCGTTTTGGGGGGGAATTTTCAATGTAACAGGACGAAGCGCAGATTAGTTGTTCGCTTGACGGCGCCACGACAGAGTCTTCGAAGTTCTCCTGGCCGGAGCCTGGCTGCACGGAGAGGGTTGCTGCCGAAGGCGGGGAATCGGCGTCAGTGTTTCGAGGGCAGGCGGCAGGGCCGCCATGTTGAGCAGGGGTCACGGAGGAGGCTAGGGTGCACGGCGGAGCCGCGGTGACTCTACTTATGGTGAGGGTACGTGGCTGCTAGACTCATGACCCGTGGTCCGGCATACTCTCTTTCTGCGGCGTCGAAGTCAGCCTCCGCTCTGGCTTAAGGGAAGAGAGCCGGTCATTTGGCTCCTCGGGGGACAACCGGGAATTCAACCTCCTCTCGATCAGTGCTGATTCTAAGGAATTATGCCAAAGGCTGTCCTCGCGGTTAGAGATCGCGGACAGAACCGTGAAATATAGCACGAGGTCAATCTCTGTGGGAAAAAAAAAAAGCCGGTCGAGGGCGTCAACGCCTAACATAACACACATCATCTTCTTCTCCGTTTGTTTCGAACAGGGTGTCAAAGTAATCAGGGACTCTGAACCATCTGCCTTTAATCCTTGCTACCCAACAACGTTCACGGCCCCCCGGTTCTACGTAAAAACATCCACGAATTTCCATGGGCGATGTCTTCTCTGAGAAATGCAACCCCTTTCTAGCGGCCCTCTAAGGCGTGGGAACCCAGCAATCTTGCCCTCTATGTAGAGTAGTAGTCCAACTAGAAGAAAGATCTTTAAAGCTAACAACGGGGTCCTTCCGGGAGTACCATATTGGCCGTACGGCGCAATCGGAGAGGGTGCGAGGTACCTCGGGGCAACTTGATTCGACGTGCAGACCTTTGCATTCCAGAGAATCGAAATCCAGGACCTGGAGGAGGCCAGGGACCATCCACTGCGTTTTCCGAACCACGTATATTCAAACCAGAGGCAATAGGGTGAAGAGTCTTACACTACTCGCAGAGGGACCGCTTGGGTACCGGAGCGTGGGGTTGAGTCAGCTCACCGTGGGAGGGTTGGTTTCGGGGAACGCGCGGGTGATCAAGGGAAGAACGATACGAAATCCCACGGGCGCTGGATTCCAGGGGCCTTCGAACTCGTCGGACTTACAAACCCCCGACGATAAAGTTAACAGACCATTGATACCAGCATTGCGGGGGAGGCGCTCTCGACTAATTGTCTTCTTGTTGCCCCCAGCGGGGGGCAGCACTTTCCTCTTTGGCGCAGCAGGAAGGGCTTAATGGGGCGCCACACGGTCACGTGTTATCACACCTCAAAAGCAGGCTCTGGCACTATTGAGGTTGGGTCCTACTAACTTATCAGGCATCCAATTAACCGGAGCCCGCCAGTTCCGGATAACCCTCCGGTGTAGGACGGGTACATCGAACACCTAAAATCTCTTTCCAAACCTCCAAAGGGCAGAAATACTAAATCACCATTCCGCTCTGTGGAGTAGCGGCTTCTACCTGCAGCGGACTACGGTTGTGACTTGAACGCTGGACCATTCCTCACCGGCAGCAAATATGTTCAAGGGTCAGAAGGAAAAAAGTTGTTCACATGGTTGTCAACTCATTTCCTAAGGGTTGTTGACATCAGTACCAAGAAAGGACAAAGCTCTTTGCTTTGTTCGGCGTGGGTCGCCATCCGCGGGCGTCTTACGGAAAATGAAAGTGCCATCGGTCCCCCGGTTGGAGGATGCAGACGACGGCATTTATAACGGCGGCACTCCTTCGAGCCGGATGCCTCTTACCTACACGGACCCCAATTCATCCAGTCAAGTGTATAATAAGGGGAAACCCTAGCCGTGTTTTCGTACCAAACTACCTCTGGAGGATAAGGCGAATGGAAGAAGAAAATCTAAATTCAAATACAGCCTAAAAGAATTCGTACCCAACGGGAGGTTTGCATCGCTAAATAAGAGTCCTCCAGCCCGCCCCAAAGAATAGGGAACCGGCACACCCAGGCGGCATAAGAACCACCCCAAACCCCCCCCCCAAAACCCCCCCCCCCCGACCACCCCCCCAACCCACCCCCCCCAACCCCCCCCCCCCCCACCCCACCCCCCCCACACCACCAACACCCAACCGCCCCCAACCCCCCCCCCCCCCCCTCTACCCCCCCACCACACCCCACAAAAACCCCCACCCAACCCCCACCCCCCCTCCCCCCCACCCCCACCCCCCCAACCAACCCAGCCCCCCCAAACCACACCCACCCCCCCCCCCCCCCCCCCCCTCCCCCCCCCCCACCCTACCACCCACCCCCGTATACCCCCCCCCACTCCCCCCTCCACCTAGTGTGCCCCGAACAGTTCGGTAGGGTTCACGCATTTGTGGGTGGGTGCGGACGCGGCAGCTCTATTTCATCAGGCCTTAATCAGCTCCATCCCGTCTATTCGGAAAGCGTATCAACTGGATTCTCTATAAAAAAACAACGGGGGGTTATAAAATATAATAAACAAAACCAATAGATACCTTTTATTACTAGGAAACTGGGAAGATTATGAATTCATTAATCCCTGAAAGAGCGGCGAACTCAGCTTTTCCTTGCTTTTATGAAGTCTCCGATTCATTCTTTTTCTGGTGCCTGGTTATACTATGTAGGACGCAATTGAAAAGTCCTTTGTAAACGTGTGGGGGACATTATTTAATCTATCTTCTTCTTGCAGATGGATTCTCTAATCACCGGTACGAAAACCGGATCTTTGGGGTCTTCAACGACTCTTTCCTCGGAGTCGTCGATCGTTTGGCGCCTTTCCGTGGAGGGAGGAAATGAGGAGCGGAGGACGTATAACACACGGCTGGAAAACACAAAGGGCTTCAGGGCACGCAAGGCATGAAAGCCGCAATTGCGGACAAAGCAAAGAGAAACAATAGGACGGGGGTGGCTGCCGGACTGGATAAAAAGAAAAACGCTCGCGTTAAGAACCTGCTTGCTTTCAAGTGGTCCTTGCTTCTCAGGGGTGAAAACCCATTGAGGTCTTTATATTCACCACCGAGTAGTAAGAGGCTGACTCGGTCCGTCGATTCCCCGAATACAAGGAAGATCTGGGCCGTGATTATTTGGGGGCAAGGGTCGATTGGGGGTACGGCCTAAATACTTTTAAAACGGTTCCGGAGGAGTTGAGCAGTCGACGCTCTGGTAGGGGCAAGGTGAACTGGGATTACGAATCACAGGTCCGACCCAGTGACGCGGGAAACCGCTCGATTTCTGTTATCGGGACACGGTTCAACGGATTGCTCTATCTATCTTATCCTCACGCTGGCCTTGGACTAGTCCCTTTCGAGAACAAATACAGAACTTAGAGGAACGGGGCACATCCACTCGGACGTGTCGAGAAATGGGGTTTCCCTATCTCTTTTGGAGGAAATGGGATGCCGCCGCGAATCTGAGACTTCTAAGCGAGGTTTTGGCTTCTCTGTATGGAGGAGAAGCAGACGGGCAACGTAACCACCCGAACCTTGTATCTTAACACACCACGCGCACCTTTCTTGAGGAGAGATGAATTAGGTTTTCGAGCGCTAGCAACTCCAGAGGGTACGAGAGGGTTTCCACCACCTCGTTGAGGCCGATTCAAACAGGTGCGGTATCGTCACGTCGGTTATGAGTGGAGACACGCAGTGCAAACGGCTAGATCGCAAGAAAGGGGAATGGGGGAGAAAGTGAGCAGAGCTTAGTGGCCCCTTCCTTTAACATCTGGACGCGGCTTCCGTGGGGGGGGGGAGCAACCCTCGGGTCGGTACCTATATATGGAGGGCGAGACAGCACCTCTGACTTCTCGAGAACTAAAGTGGGGAACCGCTGTAACTCTTGTGGGGCATGGGCCCGGGGGGAGTCACGATCTAATTCTTTCCGTGGGGGGTATCTCACTTTCGACTTGGGGAAAAGGTGTAGGGTCGAGACTCGGCGGATGGCCGTCGCTTTGTTGGATGGTCACTTATGGGGCCACCATGGGACCGAAACGGGGTCTCTGTTTGGGGGGAGGAATTTAGAACTGCAACAGAGGTAACCTTCTTGTGCAGTTGTCCTCTCTATATAGAAGCGTGACGAGTGCACTGGAAGGCGGCAGGAGAGTAACGCTTTTTTGCAGACGGATACAGAAGACCCTCGGCTAATTCATGTTAGAAAGCGCATGAAGGCGGGGTCCCGGTTCCAGTGGAGAGAAAAACGACCCGAGCTTACTTCAGCTTGGTCTGATGACCCTTACCGAGAAAAGATGGCACCGACAACTTTCCCTGGACGAGGGATCACTAGCCCTCAAAAAAACGCGATTAACGAGCCACCCGCGCCGCTGCCCCCTAAGGACTGTGCCGCCTGACCCCTTCTCTCGGCGAGCGCGCCATTCCGATGGGGAAGCCCAAGAATGACGGTTCACGTTCAGTCCACCCTCTAACCTTCAGCTGCCAGTATACCAAAGTGTCGGAGCTGCTTCGGACAGCGACCAAACTAAGCGAGCGATTCTACTTGACATGCGAAAAAAAGGAGAGTAGGGCGCAGCGAAAGGCAATGAAGAAGAGAACTTCTACTGACCTGCGGGGGGGCGTAGGAACTACAACCCCCACTCGCACCTTGGAAAAGCAATAGGGGCATCGACCCCGTGTGAATCTTTCTTTTCCGTCATAGCGAGGGACGCCATAGCAGTAAGACAGAAGGGCAACCTCAAAGAAGGGAAAAGGGAATCGCCACGGTCGCCGCAGTTGATCACTAGATTCCCTCTTCTTTCCGCAGGTGGCACGATGAGGTCGTCTATCATCGGATCTATCTGGCCGCCGTTCGAAGTACCGGGAGTAGTCTCGGAGGCCCTCGAAACTCTAGCAACATTCGTGGAACGGCGTGCCACCCTTATTGAACTCTACCGCCTGAAAGAATATTCACAATTATACATCTCTACCTGTCCCCGACGTTGTACGACCTAGCGAAATACAGAGAGAAGGGCAAACGATATAGTGATATTCAACAGTCGTGCCTAACACGGGGCGCGGGCATCCCCGCCATCTTTTTCCATGACTTAACGCCGAAGACGTAGCTTGAGGTTTTGCTACTATCCTAAAGAAGAAGCAGTCACTGATCGTGGGGTTTTCTCGTGACGCCAACGCATCACCTCACCAGTGGAAATCGAGGAATCCGGGACCCTATGGGGGTCAGGGTCGGGGGTCGCCGGGGGGCCACGGCTGTCCAACACCACCCGACCAATTGGTGGAGGAGGTGAGCGCAGGATCCAGGGAAAGGACCTTCATCGGGATACCCTCAATTCCTGAGAGGAGGCTATGGGTTATAATAAGGACACCGAGAGTTCCGCTAGGAGAAAACAGGTTTGAGGCCAGGTCTGGAGCAACCGGTTTAATTTACCTACTCCTTCTAGCGATTGAAGGGCCCTAACGGAATGCTAAGTCTAAGGATGGTTCCCTATCGGATATAAAACAACAAACTTAGGAAAGATATATATATTACGCTTTTTCAGACACTGAGCGAAAGATGCACGCACGCCAGTTAGCGAAGCTCTTACTAGTTCACTTCCACGTGCATCAAGCGATGGCGAGACGGGCAAGGTCACCCTCTTTTTGGGAGAAAGCTAACACGCCGAGGTGGGCCGCTTCCACGATCGACTTCTTGAATGCTACCTTTGCAGGGTAATTCGCGGTTCCATCTTCCTCGCAATCGGAGAAGGAAACCCCGAAAGGGGGTAGGGGTTTGTTCACTAGCCCTCTCTGTACTGAGGAAAAAGCTAAAGAAGTCCTTCTTTGGCCGCCAAAGGCACGCTGAGAGGGTCTCCGTTTTCTTTTCGTTGGTGACAGGCCCCCCCCGAGAAAAGAGGATGGCCTCGCGCCCTACGAAGTCAAGCACCGGAGAGGCTGGTAGAATGTTTCCGTCATGCTTTCTCACGATGGGGGGGGAGCATCGCCCACTGTGGTCAGGGATATCGCACAAACTTTCTCATCTACTAGGGGGGACTGATGGGTAAATTCAGAAGCAGGTCCGCCTCTCCAAGGGGTAGTGAAAGGTCGATGTTCGATGCGGGGGGGGGGGAGGTGCCCGGCGGTTCTTTCTGTGGCTGGCACGCCAGGGCAAGAAGGTGAACGGGCGACTATCAGTCAGTCAAGAAGTCCCTACCTCTTTTGAATCGAAACTTCGCAGAGAGAAAAACACAATCTGGAGAACCTAGTGGCCAGCCGGACGGCAGACCCCATCACTGCCTATCGTTATCCATATCGTCCGGAGACATAGGTCGAAAGAAGGGCAGAACTGGCAGAGGGCATTCTGGATTTCCGGTCAGAAGGCGGTAGGGGCGACCCCTTCCCGCCGATAACAAAGTTTTCGATTGCCATTTGATCTAGCGTAGCTCTGGGGGTGGAGGTTAAGCGGACGCCCGCGGTAAATCGCGGGAGTGATGTTTGGGCTCTCACCCATACTGGAAAATGTTTGGGTTGGGGGGTGGCCTGTACCAGAGCTAGCGCTTGGTTCGCGGTCCCCTCCTCGACACTTCTGCGCCGGTGTCTAATCCGGGGGGAAGAAGCTGCACGGTCCAAGGGGGGGACCTGTGAAAAACAAGAAGTGTGGTGCCCCGTTTTCTCACTCCGCAGCGCCGCTTTTGGGAGGGGTAATCAGGGGGCAGGGGTTCATCGAAGGAGGGTGTCTACTGCATGGAGGCCGAAGACTTTACTTGCTTCTGGTCGCTTAAGGAAAGAATTGGGAAAAGGTGAAAGTCGTCTCAGGTCTCAGCCCACGGCTATGGCAAGAAGCTGCGATGGCGTTTTGTTGCAGGGAGCAATATCTTCCAAAAAAGAATTTATCCGAACCGACTGGCCCGGAAGTGCAAAGATGGTTCAGCTTTCCGTCGGTTCACGAAAGCGTTTCGATGCTCTGGGACATACCGTTTCTCTGCGAACGAGGGTAACTCTCTGGGTTTATCTCACGAAACCCCACAACTGGGGGGGGACTCAGGGGGTAGGGAGGTCAACAAACCAAGATATGGTGGGGGCTTAACGTGCCCGTGTTGTCCCGACTTTCCCATCTCTAGACAGCGAGAGAACTCACCCCACCTGGGGGAGGTCTGCGGAAAGAACTGGGTGTCACCGTGCGACATGTCATCTTCAACCTCCCAACTTTGACAAACATGTCAGGGACGATGAAGATGCAACCAAAGGTCGAGTTCAAATACGTCTGTTGTCACTCAGAATGATGGCACGGCGATGGTCTTCGTATCATCCCTCCAGATCTAGTCACCAACCCCGATTCTTCACCGGGTGGCGCGGAACATTTTCAAGTACGGAGGAATATGGTATTACTCCCCTATCTCTCCAAACGGGATCGTTCACATTCAATGCATCTCTACGATTCAGAAGGAAATAAACCCTGAACCTGATCCGAAAAAGCGGTGGACGGAAAATAGACAAACCTGGATAAGGGCTCTGAGCTCCTAAAACCTACTTCAGCGACGGAGGGCACGCCATGTGTACCGGCGCTGGTTTCAGAAAGCACCCGTTTTAGTGTTTTTGACATTCCGGCAGACTTGGTTTTCAACGAGAAACGAGGGAGCAATACCAGAACAGCTGTCGCTCCGACGACTAGAAAAGAGAGACGCAGTGACACAGGTAGAACAGGAGAAGACTAACAGTTCTCTACGTCCAGCAGCGTTTCTCTTCCGCGAAATCGCGCTTGGTCTGCTGCTAATAATGGGGGGGGCACAGAGCGCTCTCTACATGATGTGAACTTCGGTCTGGACAAACAGGGGCTGGTCGGACAAGAGAGAGGAGGGGAAAAAGATTTTTATTGTTGACGAAGGAAGGATCTCATTCCGTGACCCGATTTCCAGGAAAACAATGCTGGGGACCCATCAAACGGGGGCGGACAAAGGTTCTCCGCCCTTGAAAAGGTTCGAGAGAAACGCCTTCTCAAAGCCATCACGCCGTTCGTGGATGGAGGGATTCGACTTGTACGCTCATCTTCTCTACTCAAATATGGGGGGAGGGGCCTTCCTCCTGAAGGATAATGCGAAGGGGATGAACGTGCCGCACAGGTAGGTCGTACTACGTGAAGCACTTCAATCAGAATAAAATACAACCCGACCGGACTCTTGGCGAGTCCTTTGGGCGGTCCTGTCTGTTCGAAAAAACGGACGTGAACTGTTGACGGCCCCCGGTTTATGAGGGTTTAAACAGCGTTGCTGTATCCGGCTCCAGCCTCCTTCAAGATGGCTACTCGTCAAAGTACAACTAGGAACACGAGCTAGATGTTGCCAGAAAAAAAAGAGTTTGCACCCCGGTTTTAAACTGTTGCGGGGAGGACATCAGGGCGCAGATCACTCTTTACGCCTTACCTGAGAACGATCTCCATTCGTACCCCTGGGCAAGGGGATCGAGAGAAAAAGAGCCCAGTCACCTCCCCTAACTCGGTGCTAACAGGCATAACCGGCCAGACGGCCCCCCGCGGCTTACTCGCTCTGTGGTCCACCAGGGCTTCACCTTGAATCAGCTCCGCCCGGCGATCTAGGCCTAGTTGCGTATTCGTGGGTCTCTCAAAAACAAAACACGAGGGAAAGAATATCTAAAACTCCCTCGGGGAAAGAAGTCGTGACCGGGCAGCGATGCAGGGCTGAATCCCGGACACGCGCGAGCGCCTCCCAATTAGGTTCTGTCAGGGAGGGGAGCCCGGGGCATTGCGGGAGGGTTGATAAGATTAGTCGCGAGCACAAGGGCCGACCGGGGGTCGAAGTTGGCGATCGGTTCTGTAGTAAGTCGTTCACGGATCAGCGGCCACCCGGAGGCTCACTCCCAGGATGGGGAAGAAACTGGGGGGAAAACTAGTGGGGTCTGCACCGATTATCCTGATCACGTTGTCGTTGTCCGTGTACATGTCCATCCTGCGTAGCGGAGAGGAGCCGAACGTAGGATAACTGCAGAACAGTGCAATTTCCGAAAACTGGGGCCCGTAAACCGCATGGGTAATTCCCCCTCGAGAAGCGACACGAGAGGCCGAGGTCGGGGGTTGGCGTCCGTGATCCCCCGCAGTCATCCGGCGTGTCCTAAAAAAAGGAGGAGGGAGGGGCAACAAACGGGGGAAGCGTCGGAACTCATTTGGCCTCCTACGCAAATGGAGGGCTCTATTCCCACCTATTAAAAGGTCCGCGTCGCGGCACTTCTCGCTGGAGGGGAGGGGATTAAAAAAAGCGAGTGTATCTTCGGGCCTACTTTGTCAATAAAAAGTTCTCGTTGTGGGTGAGCAAGGCACTTCGGGAGGGAGGAAGTGAAAGGAGTAACGACGTCTTGGAAGAAGTTAACTCTCGGGCAGGAGGCAGCTTGACTGGGGTATGGGTGAACGAAGTGAGCTTGGAACTTCATACGTAGAGATGCGACGCGCGCAAGGAATCTGGCCCTCTGGGGACCACGCCCTGACTACTCGGGAAAAAGGACAAAAAGCGCAGCTGGCGGTCTATAAAGTTTCTATCTTTGTGGTAGTCCATGCAGGCATACGTCTACGAGTCATACGTTCTCGCGGAAAGGGTCGAGCGGTCGAGTAAGAGACCCTCCTGTCACGGAACCACCCCTCTCCGTGATCTGGGGCAA
>Ga0179591_1432718_pt1 | contig 13496 bp, 17 predicted proteins | sample CZOMad2_1_08_16f_FD_182891 | JGI IMG/M metagenome (GOLD analysis project Ga0179591, IMG submission 182891) | Vadose zone soil fungal communities from Angelo Coast Range Reserve, California, USA - CZOMad2_1_08_16fungal (PacBio error correction) | ecosystem: Environmental > Terrestrial > Soil >...
GGCGGGCGGTCCACTTGGCGCCGTCGCCACTCAACACCCAACTTCTTTGCGCCCTCGCCTCCACGGCCGCGGCCCCTGCACGTCCGCGACCGCCAGAATTTTGTGATGATGGGCGCCCGGTTTGGCCGGCCACGCCAGCCCCCATCGAGCTTGCGCGCCTCGGGGGGGACGCCGGGGGGTCGGGCTGCTTGCGGCGCCGGAGGGTTCTGAATCCTTTCGCCGGGAAGCACGCCCCACAAGGTAGATTCCACGAGCGCAGGTCGTGGAGCCGTCGTCTTTGAGGTCGCCGAAAGCGGCGAGGTGCCGACCCCGGCTGGTTCCCGGTTTGTTAAGTTGGCCGTTGATGTCCTTGAGATCTTGAGCGCGTCGCCCCTCGCCCCGCGGTCGCCGCTCGCGCCCGGGTCCGTCCGAAGTCCGAAAGTCCCCACCACCCAGTTTCCGAATCCCTCGTCAACCCGCGGCCACGTCCCGGCGCTGGCTAATCGTCTTTGAGCGCCGTGCGAGCCTGAATCTGGTTTAAGCCAGAGAATGGTCCGGCCAATCGGCCCGGGCGAGGGTTCGGCCGCCTTTGTTTAGTGCCACCATTGAGTGCGCTGGGTGTTGGGTGAAGCTTCCCCTCGTACTCCGCGAAACCGCCTGTGCCGCCGGGAAAGAGAAGACCCCGGTCCCCGGATGGTCCTGGGCCTCCGGACCTGGCCGGCCGTGACCTCCGGCGCGTTCCTGCCAGAAGGCTGCGGTTCCTCGGTGTCCAGTTGTCCCTTGACCACGAGGCCACTCGAGGCTTGCCCAGCCCCGGTTGGCGCCGCTCCACGCTCGCGTTGAGCGAGGTGGCCGGGTTCTGGCCGACGCAGTGAGATGCCTTCCAGCCTCCCCCCCGTTCTGGCCACAAAACATCGTCCAATGTGCGAGGGTCCCCCGATGACCTTTCGGTGCCAGTTCGTAAGCCGAAAATCTTTCCTTGGCGGGTGGCCGCCCGCGGCCGTACATAGACTTAGGTCGAGACCAGAACTTGGGCGGAACTTGGGCCATGTAAGCCCCGCGGGCCTCGGCTCGGTGAGGACCAGTTCGCGGAGCGTACCGTGCTCCCCTTCAGCGCTGAAGGGATGGTCCCCTGTGCAGTGGATCGAGTGTGTAGAAGCAGCCGTTCGGGCAGATGGATCGTCGAGCCTGGAATCGGGCCGTGGCCGCGTAGCAGCCAATCCCATGCCTGCGTGGTGCCCGGGCCGGCCGAATGGTTCCCCAGGAGGAGCTGGAGGAAGCGCGCCAGGCAGCCGATGGTCTGCGGGCCATTGGTGTGCTGGGGTCCACGCCACCGCGTACAGGCGCGAAAGGATGTGGTCCCGGTCCGCGCCCCCGATTTCCGTCCAAGATGGTCTCGGCGACCCGAGGAAGGTTTTCGCCTGCGGCGCCGCTCACCCGCTCGACCTCTCGGGGTGTCAGCGTCCGAAGTTCCTCCTAACGATCTGAAGAACGACCGCGGGTGCTGCGCGTCTCGTGTCCGCTCCGTCTCCCGGAGGAATGGCGTGGGAGCAGTGAGCGCCCCAGCGGGGTCGAATGGCGGTCCGGGCCCGGCGCAGGGACGCGGCCCCGGGGCGGCGGGGCGGCCGCGGCGTACTTACTGCCACGTCCTGCTCGTTTGGGGTTACTGTACTGGCCGACGACAACCCGTCGAGCGGCCACTCCTTTGATGTAGTGCGTGTACTGCTAGGCCGGAGAAGAACTCCCTCTGCTCCTCCGTATCCTTATTCATTCGGCGATGATCGTCGGGCGTTGGTGTAGTTGACGACGAACTCCCTTGAAGAACGGATCCGTTGTTCACCAGCGGGCTCGACTGCAAGCACGTAGTTTATGCGGCCCGCCCAGGAAATGCCACGTTCGAGGCCGGAACGATTCTGCGCAGTGATTGTCGGCCCCATCGCCGCCTGGGTGCGGGTTGAGCTGCGTGTCCACGGTGGATCAGCTTTTGGCGGCCTTTGCCCCTTTCCCTGCATCGGCCCACCCGGAAGGCGACCGGATTGGCCAAAACTCGGCCCTGTTTTCGACCCCTGATTCACCACGCAATCCCCCCCCCATTCCGAATTCCGCCATGTCTGCGCCGGGTACAATATGTTCGCGGATCCGGCCCCCAGTCCGTGTACCCCCCGGCCCCGGGGGACGCCTTGGAGCTTGTGTCATATCTGGCTTGATTCTTTCGATTGGTCCACGAATCCTGAGGAGCCCGCGGAAGCAGCTTTCTGCTGGAAATGTGGTTCCTTCGTTTGTCCGAATGGTGGCCGCCGCCCTAGCGACAGGATGGGCCGGGCCCGTGCAGTTGACCAGCTTGCCGTCCTCGAGCCGCTCGATGAACGTCGCCGTCCCGGTCCTTCTTCACGGCTCGGCGACGGCGGTCCATCGGCGATTCGGGCGGACCGAAACGACGTGAAATCGCGCCTGGCCGCCGCGGTGGGGCCAGCCCTGGCCGGGGTCGATCGTCACCTCCCGACGCCGACTTCGCGCGCGAAAAGCGCGTGCTGGGCGTGCGGCCGTGGCACGGGGCCGGCTGCCTCGTTGCTCCGCACCGCGACGTCGCGGTGTCCGGCGAGTCCGAACCGGGCCATGGTTCGCCGCTGCCGGATGCTGGGTGCTCGCGGCGGTCCGTGGCTCGGCGCCCGGCGCGGTGAGAAGATGGGCGGCCATCCCCGCGGCGTTCTTTTCTGCACCACCAAATGCAGCGCCCGGCGGGAGAGGAGCCGTGCCGTGCGTCCCCGCGCCTGTGCTGTCGCTTGGTCACGAACCGCGGGTCGAGGTCGCCCGACCGCAACGACGCGAAGCTACGCATCCACCCGTTCCGCAAGTCGGCTCTGGCCGAACCCTGAAGTATTCGGCCGACATGGAACCGTGTGTTGGTGGCCCGCCCCCCCCCCGACAACCGGTGACCCCCTGGGCGACATCGGCCCTTTTCGCCCGAATTCCCACCCACCGGCGACACGTTTTCTAAACGCGCACATGGACGAGGGAGGGCGGCCCAAGGCCAACCTTTCTTCGGGGGCGGGTGGCGCACGGCTACCTTGATCGTTTCCTTTCGCGGCGGCCGGGCTGTTCGTCGAACACCGGGCCGCCCCGGACCGTGTGCTGGGCCAACTACGGCCTGGAGAACTGCGCCTTTCCTGAAACGGCCGTCAAGCCCCGGCGCCTCGCTCTCCGTTCCTCACCCGGTTGGAAACCTCCAGCAAGATCCACCCCGCGCCGTTCGCACGCCGACTACGGCGAGGTTGCGCTGGTGACGCCCGACGTTACCCAAATCGGCATCAGGACGGCCCTCAACTCAAAAATACTGTCCCCGCCAGTACGACGTCCCCTGACTTTTTGGTGGCGGAGGCGACGAGCAATGGACTTGCCACTGCCCCCCCCGACCCCGCCAGGTGTGGTCCGTTTACGCGACAGGTGGTGCCCACTTTGCAAAACCGAAACTTTGCCCACCTGGGGGGCGAAACGTAAGTGCCCACGCGCGACGGGATTCGGTCATGAGCGAGGCGCTGGCCCCTGAGCAGTTCGAGGCCGACGAGTCGCGCACGAATCAGCGGATCGAACCGCGCGGACAACCTTGGCTGCCCGAGGCGGTACCCGCAAGAACGATGATCCGCATATCGCCCAGCACAAACGCGCCATCACTCAGGAGATCATCCGGCATGCAGCCCGAGGGGCAAACTGGCTTCACCCGCCGCTGTCCCCATCTCATCCCTGCGGGGCGTAAGGCGATCCTGTTGGGCCAATGTGCAGGACGAGGCCGGCCACGGGCCTCTACCTGTACAACAGCGCCCAACCGAGACGCCTGGGCGCCGAGCGCGGACGATCTTGACCGGGCCGGCTGCTCGAGGGGGCCGCTACAGAATAACTCGTCCGATCTCAACTATCCGACCGATACCCGCCGGACTTCTGCCGACGTCCGGCGGTCAACAATCGGCTGGTTGGTCGCCGGCGCGGGCGATTTCTGCAATCAGGTGCCGTTTGGTTGGCCGGTCGTTCCCCCTAACGGGCCGTACACGGCCCGGGCGATGATCCGCCATGGATCTGCACGGGAGGAGTTCGTGCCACCAGCGACAGGGCTACGAGCCTTCTTGAATGACGATGAGTATGGTCTGCCACCGACGGCCCATCGCGAGATGGTGCAGGACGCGAACGAATCGGTGAGTGGTGGCCCGTTCGCTGATGATTTTCGGACCCGCCCATGGGCCGACTCTCACCCAACCAACCGCGCAGGTAAGGGTCGATTCGCGTGTCGGATCAAAGCGGCAACAACCAATGACGAGCTTCCGGGCAAAGCGCCTCTCGACATGAACCGTGCGCAGGCCGCAGGCGCCGTGGGCGTCACGTTTTGCCCCTGACCACCCGAATCTGCCGATGGAACGAGGAGCGCGGCAGGCACGACCTTTATCGGCCCAGCCGATGGTACGAGTTCAAGGCGAGTGGTCCGGCGGCGCCACGGTCCTGGCAACACCGAAAGCGCATCGCCCAGCGGCGCCCGCCGCCCCCCCACGAGGAGGCCGCCTGGTTCGAGAAGGCCCCATGGCCCCCACGCGGAGAAGCAGTCATGACGAGGTGGGCCCGGCTGTAAACAGGTGGGTCTTATTCCCTTGGGTTCTTTTTTCTTTTTTTCTTTGCCGGGGCAAGCGCGGGCCTCAATCACGTGCAACGTTCCCCGGGTCCCTGCCCAACGCCGGCGACGACGACACACATGGCCGCTGCGCAGCAAGCGCGTGCGGGACCTCCCTACAACCGACGCAACGAGGGCCCGTTCCAGGCATCTTTAGTGTGGTGGCGCCCTCGGACTCGATCCCCCAACCGCGTCGAGCCGGACGAGAAGGACCCGTTCTTCGCCGCCGATCGGCGGACAAGGTTGTACCGGCACCCGACGCTGTCTCTAACACAAGATTAATTCTCCGAGGGACGTGCCGCATTATATGCAGTGAAGCATCGCAGGCCGAGCCTGCCAGCGAGCGAGGAGCGAGCGAAAATTTCAAGCGATGAGCGCTTGCGCGAAGAGCCGAGGCAAGCAAACAGTTGAGGTAATGCCTACGACGCGAATCTATCGAGGGAAACACCCACAACCCGGTGGCGTTCCGGCAACCGGCCTTCGACACGCCCGCCTCGGCCCGGCGCCGGCGTTCGAACACCATTCTTGTACCGGAGGTACATGATTTTATCGCCCGGACCTGGCCCCGCGTACTGCCTCCATGGCTGGTTCATCATGGGCGCCACGGGGCCCGCCGGCGGCTTGGAGGGCTTGGTGCCATTTCGGGATTCTTCCTGCAGAAACCCGCTGCCTTACGCTTCGGCCATCCGCGTTTTGGCCCATCCTCCGCGGCCAGGCCGGCCAGGGCATAGCGGGATAGAATTGCTTGTTCACCGCAAACTCCAAGGCGAAAAACGTGTTCTGGATATTCCTTTCCAAGCGCTCGAAAACGGGCCGAGCACCAGCTTTTTGGGGGTGTAAGCGGTTTTGGTGGGAATCCTCGAGGTTTGTTGGCCGCGGCCATGGCCTTGCAATGCGGCCGCGTGTTCTTGACGATTGAATCCCTTGCCCCCACCTGGGGTTTGCTGGGGGAAACACGTTAACAAAGGGCCCCCGGCTACCTTGTGATTTTTTCTCGTCCCGGCCCCATAAAAGCGCGCGTATAGGCGAATGGGGCCATTTCCGAAAGGTTCCGGTTGCGGAAACATATCAGGGCTTGTCCCCGTGCACGATCAACCTTGCGGTCCCGAAATGGCCCGGCCCCTATCTTGGGACCGCGCCCCCTCCGCCGACCCTCGATCCCGAAATCCAGTATCCAGGCTCGCATTTTCTCCTTCTCTTTCTTCCCCTCCCCGCCCGGCCAACGCCAAGTGCCCTTGCCGAAATGAAGATTGACGTCGGGGGTCATGGTTTTGTAGGCGATTCAAATCAGACTCCAGCGCAAAGGCATCGGTGGCGGGATTGCCTTCCCCTGTATTCATCCGCCTCCAGGAAAGGGATCTGTCCTCCTTCAATCCTCCCAGCGGTTTTTTGCCCGTTGTCCGAACTTGTAGGTGCGCCCTTTGTGCCCAGCAAGGACAGGATTTGGTTTTTTTTTCCCCGTTCCGGGGGGGCGTTGCCGGGGGATGAAATAAGAGAGCCATTCTTTTTGGTTTCAAGGTTTTGCGGAATCCAATCCAATAGGGTTTTTAAAACCGTTGGCTTAATCTGGTTCAATCTTTAGAAGTTTTTTCCGAGTGCCCCTTTCTTTTTAGCATTTTTTCCTTGGAGGCCAATCCGCGTAAAAGGCCCCGGGGCAGAGCTTTGGCCCCAAAGATATTTCTCCGGCGAATATCTCTTGGTTTTTTTTTTTTTTTTATTTTTTTTTCCGCGATATCGGGCTGCGGCAGGTAGAGCATTCAAAACCGCGGTGTTTGGTGCCGCCGCGTTTTTCCCCTCCAGAGTCCAGGCCTGCATGCGTTTCCCGAAGGTAGACCTCAGTATCCAGGAACCGGTTGAAGTTTCCCCCCTTCCTCCAAAAGGAGGCGGGCATCCCGGAGCGCCGTATTCGCAAACCCCAGGAAAGTTTTACCGGGTGACCGGTTTACCGCGACGGTTTGAAAAACTTAACAAAAAACATTCGGGGATATTACTCTTGACCTACTATGGAAATTGGGCCCAAGAACCGAGATTTGCCCCCCGGTAAAAGCTTCCTGGTGTTTTGGCGATACGGCTCCACTCCCCCCTCCACCCCTTTTTTCGGGGGTGCCCGCCTTCCTTTTTGGGAGGAAGGGAACTTCAACCGGTTCCTGGAATTCCTGAAAATGGTCTACCTGCGGGACGCCAAATGCCGCCCTTGAACCTCTGGAAAAACGCGCGGCACCAACGCGGTTTTGAATTGCCTCCCCCTGGCGCAGCCGATATCGCGAAACAAGAGATATTCGCCGAATATCTATATATCCTTTGGGCAAAGCTGCCCCTGCCTTCGCGAAAAATGCCTCCAAGGAAATGCTTAAAGAAAGCACTCGGGAACTTTCTACATCAATGAACCAGACTTAAAGCCAAAGCTAAAACCATATTGGATTGGAATCCGCAAACCTGAACAAAGAATGGGCTCTCCATTAATTATTTCATCCCCGGCAACGCCGCCGGACGGGAAACCCAATTCCCCTGTCCCGGGCTGGGCAAGCGCCACCTACAAGTTCGACAACGGCAAAACCGCCCCCTGGGGAGGATGAAGAGGAACAGAAAATCCCCTTTCCTGAGGCGGATGATACATGGGCGAAAGGCCAATTCCCGCACCGATGGGTGGGTGCCCTTGCCGCCCTTGAAGTCCTGGATTTGAATCGCCTACAACGCCCTTTCACCGACTGTCCTCCGTTGCATCGGCAAGTCCTTCAGTTGTCCCGGTAATTGCCAAAAATTGCCGTCGCCCCTGTGATTTCCGGGATCGAGTCCGGCGTAGCGCGAAGATGGCCGGCCATCGGGGACCGCACGGTGATACGTGACGGTGGACGGACAGAGCCTCGTCCTTTTTCCGCAACCGGAAACCCTTTTCGGGAAATGCCCATCGACGATACGCGCGGCCTATGGCGGCTCGGGACGAGACTCAGAGCCCGGGCCCCATGTACCGTGTTTTTTCCCCCGCAACACCAGGTGGCAATGGATCATCGCAAGAACACGCCGGCCCGCCATGTTTGCAAGGCGGCACCTTGCGCTGCGCCCAACCCTCGAGAGCCCCACCAAACCGTCTTACCCCACAACAATACAAAAACATTACACACCCCAAACCTGGTGCTCGGCCGTTTCGATCGCTGGAAAAGAACTATCCCAAAACACCGTTCGCCTGGGTTTGCGTGAACAAGAATTTCCTTATCCCCCGCTATGCCCTGGCCGGCCTGCCCTCCGGATGATGGGGCCAACGCCGAAAGGCGAGCGCCAGCCTGCGCGTCCTGCCGAAGAACCCCCGAATCGCAACCAGCCCTCCAGCAGCCCGGGCGCCCGTGTCCCCAGATTAACCATCAATGAGGCATGTACGCGGCCCCAGGTCGGCGGCATCCATAACCGTCCGTACGATGGGTCGACGCCGGCGATCGGGTCGTCGAAGGCCCCGGTTGCCGAACGCCCACCGGTGTGTGTCAGTTTCTCCCTCCCGCGAATGATCGGCGTCCGTAGGCATTGTACTCACTGTGTGGCCTCCGCCTTTCGCGCAAAAGCGCTCCCATCGCTGATTCGCGTCCGCTCCCTCTCTCGCTGGCGGCTCGCTTGCCGATCCTCACATCCCATTATGGCGGCACGGTTCCTCGTGGGAATCTTGTAGAACGTCGGTGTGGCCGGGTCACACCCTGGGTCGCCGCTGGGCGCGGAAACCGGGTCCTCTCGTTCCGGGCTCGACGCGGTTGATCGCCGTCCGAGCGCACCCACCAGAATGCTGACGACCGCCCCTCGTTTGCGTCGGGGTGTAGAAGTTCCCGCCGCCGTTGTGCAGCGCATGTGTCGTCGTCGCCCCGCGTGCAGTGACCCGACGTGCACGTTGATTGAGCCCGCCGCCGTGTGCCCCCGCAAGAACACCCTCGTACAGCGCACTCGGTCAATGACTGCTTTCTTTTTTTTCTTTTTGTCCTTCCGCGTGGGCCATGGCGGCCCTCGAACCCAGGCCGCCTTCCTCGTGGCGCGCCCTGGGCTGGCGCTGGGCGATGCGCCTTCGTGTTCACGGACCGGCCGCCGCCCTACCACTCGCTGAACCGTCTCCCATCCGGCTGGCCGAAGTCGTGCGGGCCGGGCTCCTCGTTTTCCATCGCAGCCGGGGTCGGCCACGTGACGAACGCCCAGCCGCCTGCGCCCCCTTGCGGCACGGTCAATGTCGACCGAAAGCGCTTGCCGCAAGCTCGTATTTGGTTGTGCCTCTTTGATCCGCCAGCCTCGCAAATCGACTTCGCGGTGGTTTGTTTGGGGGATTTCGGCCAAAATCGGGCCCGGTCCAAACATCCATCAGACGGACGCCCACCACCACCGATTCGTCCCGCGTCCCCCTTCACCATCCTCGCGCCTTGTGGGCCGTCGGTTGCCGCCCATCATCCGTCATCCGCATCCCTCGTCGCCCCTGTCCTGGTGGAACGACTTCCCTTCCTTTGCGATGCTGAATTCCTCTGCCCGGTCGTTTACGGCCCGTAGTACGAACCCGGGCAAACATAACGGCACCCCTGATTGGCAGATCCCCCGCGCCGTCCCCGACCAACCAGCCCGATGACGCCGAGTCGGCGAAGTTTCAGCGTCGGATAGTTGAAGATCGAAAGAGTACTTCTGTCGGTCTGTCGGCCCCTCGACGCCTCCGTCGGTGTCAGGATCGCCGCCCGGCGCGGCGCCCCAGCGTCTCGGTTGTCGGCGCTTTCAGGTTAGAGCCGTGGCCGGCCCTCGTCCTGCACCCTTGGCCAACCAAGTAAATCGCCTTAACGCCGCAGGGATGTCGCCGGGTTTGGCCAGTTGCCCCTGGGCATTCATTCGCTCGATGATCTCCGAATGCGCTTCGCTGCCGGCTGAGTCTGGCCTGATCCATTCGTCTTGCGGTACGCCTTCGGGGCCCATCCAGTCGCGCGGTTCGATCCCGCTGATTCGTGCGCGAAACCGTCCGCCTGCACTGCCTAGCCCCAGCCCAAGCGCCTCCTCATGACCGAATCCCCTTTCGTCGGTGGGCCACTTTCCGCCCCAGGTGTGGCAGTTCAAGTGCCCACCTCGCTTTTAACCTGCCCCCCTGCCGGGTCCGGGGGGGCAGTCATTGCTCGGTCAGCCTCCGCCATTCACGCCACCAACGTCAGGACGGTTCGTACCTTGCGGGACCGATGAGCCCGTCCTGATATTGGTCCACAGCACGCAGTCGGCCGTCCCCCGCGCACACTCCGCCGTAGTCGGCCGGGGGGTCGACAAGCGCGGGGGTTGATCTGCTTGGGGGTCACGTGACTGGTGAGCGAGTCGCCGGGGGTTGAACCTCGGCGTCATGAAGCGCAAGGTTTCTCCAGGCCCCGTAGTTGGGCCAGCACCGCGTCCGGGCGCCGGGGTCGACAGGAACAGCCCCGTCCGCGAAGGACACGAAATCAGGTAGCCGTGCCGGCCACCCCGCAAGAACCCTCGAAGAACGGGGTTGGCCTTGGCCGCCTCTGGTCCATGTGGCGCGTTAGAACGTGTCGGCCGGTGATCGGCGAAGTGCTCGATGTCCGTCCAGGGTTCCCCGGTCGGGGGCCCGGGCACCCCACGGTGTCGCGATCTTCATGTCGGCCACAGCGAACTTGCGGAAACGGGGTGGACGTCGCTCGCCGTTGCGGTCCCTCGGCTCCTCGACCCAGGCGGTTCGTGACAACGCGACACTAAAAGCAACGCGCCGGGGACGCCCCTGCACGGCCGGGTGCGCGCTGCATGTGGTGCAGAACGCGCCCGCTTATGGCCGCCCCATCTCCCTTTCCTCAACGCTCCGCCTGCATCTGGCCGGCCCCGGACCTGCGAGCCTTTCAACAAACAGCCCATCCAGAGAAAGGGCCGACTAGGGAAGCGGCGAACCCATGCCCTTGTTCGACTTTTCGCCCGGCGTGGTTCGTTCCGCGGTCGAGCCACGGAGCAGACCCTCGCCGTGCCACGGCTCGACTTGGGCCCACACGACGTCGCGCGCCCTAAGCGCCGTCGGAAGGTGAGCGAGCGACCACGGCCCCCCATGTGCTGCCCCCGAAACCGCCAGACGCCATAGACACCTAGCAATGGACCGGGAGGGGGGGGCCGGTCGGACCAACAGAAGGGTGAGGAGAGCCAGGCGGGAAAAGTTTTAATGCGGGCGCGAAAGGGGGGGATGCCCAAACCTCCGGGGGCGTTGGTGGCTAAGGTGTTGATATGGGAAGAAAAGTCAGGGACAGGGGGGAGAGTTTCGGCAGTAAGTGTGGGAGGGGAGAGGATAAGTGAATGTGGTTACAGAAGGGTGGGGGGGGGAAAGTCCAGGGGAGCAGGGGGCCGTTTATTGCTCCTTCGGGGGCGTAGATCGAGTACATCCCTCCTCACTTCTGTACTTCCTCCCGTTATCGGTCGCGAATGGACCGCGTCGCCCTGAAGCTTGTGAGGTGAAGAAGCCCCGGGACGAATACGTTCATCGAGTCAATCGGCGGCTCGAAGGACGCCAAGCCTGGTCAACGTGCACGCCCCGCCAGTCCCTGTCGCTCGGCGCGCCACCCTCGACAAGAATGAACCCACAAATCCAGCAAAGCGGCTCCGGCCGGCCGTCGTGAATCGTGGCATCGAGATCAGGCCCGTAAATCTGACACAGCTTCCCCGCGTCCCCCCCGGGTGGGGACACGACTGGGGGAGCGGAGCCCGCGACCATGTACCCCGGCGCAGCAGGGCGGATTACTCGAGATTGCCGTGGTGTGATCCGGGGTCAAACATGGCCGAGTGCCATCCCTGGTCGCCCTTCCGGTGGCCGAGCCCAGGCGAAGGGACAAGGCGCCAAGAAGCTGATCCACGTGGGACCCGAGGGGCGCCCCCCTCCACTCACCCGCACCAGCGCGAATGGCCGACAAAAAGTCACCACTCCCGGACGCCTTATACCTTGTTTTTGTGCCTCCGACGTGGGCATTGCCCTGGGCGGCCCTCCATCACTACGTGCTGGGCAAAGTCCGGCGCTGGGAAACACGGATCCGTTTTTTCTTTCCCCAAGGAGTTCGTCGTCCCCAACTACAACAACCACCACGCGCCCGCGAATCATCCGCCGATGGAATTCAAGGATACGGAGGAGCTCCGAGGGAGTCTTCGCCGGCCCTCAGTGCAGTTTTACAAACGCCTACCATTCAAGGAGTGGCCGCCCTCGACGGGTTTCGTCGGCCCCAGTCAACCAACGAGCAGACGTGGCAGTACGCCGCGCGGCCCCCCGCCCGCCCGCGGGCGCCGGCCGGAACCGCCCAAATTTTTCGACCCGCCCCTGGTGCGCTCCACTGCTCACGCCACTTGTTGTCTTTTTTCCTCCGCGCCGAACGAAGACGGCTGCAAGCACCCGCCGGGTGGGGGTCGGTCTTTCCAGATCGTTCGGGATGCAACTCTCGGCCGCTAAACAAACCCCCCGAAGATGTCGAGCGGGTGAGCGGCTGCCCCCGGCCAGGCGAACCTTCCTCCGGTCGCCGAGACCATCCTGGCGGAACCTTTCGGGGCGCGACCCGGACCACCTCCCGTTCGGCTTACCGCGGTGGCGTGGACCCAGCACACCAATGGCCCGCAGACCATCGGCCCTGCTGCGCGCTTTCCTCCAGCTCCTCCTGGGAAACATCGGGCGGCCGCCGGGCGCCGGTGTGGATGGGCGCTATCCCGCCCCACGACCGGCCCTCGATCCAGGGCTCGAACCCACATGGCCACGGCTCTACAACGCCCTAACCAACTCGATCCACGGCTACATGACCCATCCTCCGCGCCATGAAGGCGGCCAACGGTTTACGCCTCCCGCGACTGTGTGCTTCCCTCCACCGAGGACGAGGCCCCCCGCGGGCCTATGGCCATTACGCCAGTTCATGGTCTCGTAACCTCAAAGTCCATGTACGGCGCGGCGGCCTACCGCCAAGAACGATTTGTCGCTACGACTGGCACCCGAAGGTCCATCGGGACCCACTTCGCCAACCTGCCGATTGTTCGTGGCCATGACGAGGGACGGGTGAAGGGCCATAGGCTCCTGCGTCGGCCAGAAAAACCCGGCCACCCCCTCGCTCCAAAGCCGAGCGTGGGAGCGCAAGTGCTGGCAAAGCCTCGAGTGGCCTCGTGGTCAAGGCAACAACTGCTCACCGAGACCGCAAGCCCTTCGGCAGAACGCGCCGGGAATGTCACGAGCCGGCCAGGGTTCCGGAAGCCAGGACATCCGGACCGAGGTACCCTTTCTTTCTTTCCCGTCCGCCCAGGTTCCGGCCGGAAGTAGAGGAAGCCTTCACCAACACCCCAGCGCATGCTCACAGTGGCACTACAAAGGCGGCGAACCCGTCCGCCCCGGGCGATTGCCGGACCGATTCTGGCTCACCCATCAGCTCGGCACGGCCGGTCAAGACCGATGTACGCCATATCCGACGCTTGCGCGTGACGAGGATGTTCCGGAACCTGGTGTGGCCTTTTCGACTCGACGACCCGCGCGAAAAAGCGCGACCGCGGCGAGCCGGACGCGCTCAAGATCCTCAAGACATCAATCGGCCACTCATAAACAAAACCTAACCAGCCCGGATCGGCACTCGCCGTCTTTTCTGGCGTACCTCAATACGACGGCTCACGACCTTGCGCCTCGTTGGTCTACTGTGGCGTTGCTCCCGGCCGAAGGGATCAGAAAACCTCCGCCGCGTCGCAAAGCAGCCCCGATCCCCCCGGCGCCCCGCGCGCAGCTCGGAGTGGGGGGCCTGGGCGTGGCCGGCCAACCGGCGCCACCTCTACAAGTCGCAGGCGTCCCGCCACGTGGGGACCAGGGCGGCCCCGTGGAGCGAGCGCAAGAAGTGGTGTGGTGGACGGGCGCAATGGACCGGCCCGC
>Ga0179591_1311633_pt1 | contig 13494 bp, 18 predicted proteins | sample CZOMad2_1_08_16f_FD_182891 | JGI IMG/M metagenome (GOLD analysis project Ga0179591, IMG submission 182891) | Vadose zone soil fungal communities from Angelo Coast Range Reserve, California, USA - CZOMad2_1_08_16fungal (PacBio error correction) | ecosystem: Environmental > Terrestrial > Soil >...
CCAGCATGGAAAAAAGAAATGAAGACAAAACACTTCTAAAAAGGGGGGAAATGCTAAGACATAGGGAAGGGGAGGGAGCAGAAGTGACTCGGGGTAAAAACCCGACCTCTAAACCCATCTCTGCAACTCGCGAGCTCCTAAAAAAAATTGGAAAGAAGAAGGGAGAAAAAACCCTTAAGCAAAACCTCCACCGTTTTCCTAGAGTTCTGCAAGACGAAAGCTCCGTACGCAAAGTTTTCCTCGGACCCCGAGCAAGTGGGAAAAAAACAAGAAAGGAAAAGGGAAGACATACAAAAGCAAGATAGAATCTACTTTCATAAAAGCTGGCCGACTGAACTTCTCTGCTGTGGGGTAAAGTAGAGGGACCCAGAACAAGACCAATCAAGCTCGGAAGAGGGAATCGATAGCAAAAATAAGGGGGAGAAAGCATCTCATCACTAAGATTCTCCATGAAAGAAAGCAAGTGGTCGGCGGAATTTTTCGACAGCTGAATCCTAGGGCCACGGAGGCAGACACACTAGATCTGGCTCACTTCCAAAAAGGAGTTCTTTAACCCGAAAAAACCTAGCGATGCTTAGGGTCTAAAAGACTACAGGTTGGAAGAAAGCACCTCTTTTTTTCGCTGGGAGACGGTCTCGTATAGTATAGAGGGGTCAAAGACCTTCGAAACCAGAAAAGACTGCCATCCTTAAAGGCTCCGCGCGAAAAGATGCGAATTTCCGGAACAAAAGACGATGACCGCAACGAAGGTGAGGGAAAGTGCCCTCGGGAATCTAGAAGGGGGAAGAAAAAAAAAAAAAAAAAACACTCAGATGAAAAAAAAGAGGCACTCTTCTTTTAAAACACTAAGAGAAGCAGGGGGGGGGGGGTCTATAAGTGGTGGGGAACCATTCGAAAAAAGGGAAAAAAAAAGGGGAGCCCTAAGCACCGCGTCATAATTGGGGCGGAACTCCGGTCGAAAAAAGGAAAATAACGAACCGTAAGGAAAAAAAAAGATGGCAAGAGTCGAGACAGGATTTAGCGGAAAAAAGAACGTGTCATGCATAGCACCTGCAGGAGGTTAGTGGGCGCATCAGAAAGGGGTTAGCGCTCATAGAACCGGTCGAAAAAAACGGCCGAGCTGGCCTCCTGCCAAAATAAATGGTCTGGGGTCTTTTGAGAAGAAACGCAACCTTCTCACGCGAGGGGGCAAGCAAAGGGGAACACGAAAAGAAAATGGGAAGTAAGCATGGAAAACTCGCAAACGGGCGTAACTGTGGTGCCAGCAATTCAAGGTACTTGGGAGAAACATTATGCCGGAGGGGGGGGGACCAATGTGTCAGGGAATATCTCACAACAACAACGTATTATTGGGGAAATATAGATAAAGAACTCATAGACACTTTCGTCCTTCTGGATATCAGAGGCATGATGAAGAACTTGCAGAATTCGAAAATCGCGCTCGGGACGATTCTGAAACAGGGAGGGGTTTCGTGGGAGAGAAAGCGCGCCCCTGAGGAGGAAAAGGAGGACGGGAGTCATAGCACTAGAAGGCTTAGCATTCGAATGGATCGGAATACTACATCAAGAAATTTTTTATTCCGTGGAGGGGGGGTTCGCGAAAAAAGACCTGCAGGCTCACAATCGCAAAAGGAGTTTGAGGAACAAATAGGGGAAATTTCCTGAAGGCGATCCTGCAGAGGAATTTAATAGGGGGGATCCGGTATGTGGAGGGGGAGACTCAAGAGGAAAAATGATAAAAGAAAAAGATCGAATTGTGGGTGAGGGCTCGGACATCTCTATGGGGGGGGGGGAGCCATCCACAGACCCTGCTGCAATCACGGGAAAAAGCCCAGGGACCGGACATCTCCGAACAAGAGAAAAATGCCCGTGAATTAGCCGCCGGACAGGGAGGAAAAGAGCCCATTTCACGTCATCCGGAGACCGCTCATCTAGGGGAGCTGTGAATCGAATGGCGGGGAATGAAAAATTGGAGATGTGAAAGAAAACTTGTGCTTTAGGAATGGTGCTCAAGGAAGTGACCAGCAACAGTTGGAGATCTACTAGCCAGAACGTCGGACCACACGCTGGGTCTGAAAAAAAAAAGAGTCCTAGAGTAAACAATCAAGCAAAAAGCAAAAAGGAGAGGGCGGGCCTCCTTGTCAACAGCCTGTGAAGGAATCCTCCAGACTCGTGTGCTGCTGGGGGAGCCCGGGTGTCCGCAATGGTGAGGGTTATGGGGGCACGGGACGAAGGGGGAGTCCTGAGCAAGTCATTTCGTGATGCTCTTTCGGAGACATTATCGTCTCCATCTGTCTCGACAAAAGGATCATGAGAGGGGTCACTTGCGGGGCATCGAGGAAGGTGAAAGAAATCATAGTAGGGGAAAAATTGGGGGGGTCAATTCTGACGCTTTCGCTTTATGCGAATTGGACGGAAAGTGTCGGGAGGAAATCTCACCCCTGCGCCAAGGGAGTCGCCCAATCTGACTTGAAAAAAGAAAAAAAGATCTTGCAGAAAAAAAAAAAGGTCCTGGGGGGAGGAAAAAAAGGGGCTATGCAATCTTCCTTGAAGAGGCCATCTTCGAAAGGGTGTGGTTGGGGCAGGGAAGGAGCGGAAAAAGAAGGGACAAGATTGGCAGTGGGTCGAGAAAAAAAGGAAAAGGGACTCTAACTCCTATCAGAAAAAATAGAAATTTCCTGCGGGGAAAGACGTTCAACCCTGACGCCTAAGTGTCCCGAGAGGGAAAGAGTTCGCCCGGGACTTTTTCAGAGAAGAAAACCACAAACAGGGGTCAAGGAATAAGAACGCAAGGGAAAAAAAGTCCTCACTTGGCAGAGACATAGTCAGCCTGAAAAAGGGAAGCCCGTCGAGCGAACCTGATGACAGTCCGGCTTGAAAACTCGAAAAAAACACCCAGAAAAAAAAGCCAGACAACGATCAAAATTGATGTCTTTGCCAGTGACGGATTCTATCCGAAAAGAAGCCGACAAAGACCGTTGAGGGAAGAAGTAGGCCAAGAAACGCAGAGAAAACTCCAGCATCGGCTTTTTGAGAAGGGACTCCAATGACACGAGGGTGCCATTCGAATCCAGAGTCGACTGGGCATGAAGTCTCGAGGGAGTTAAAGGGCCCCAAAAAAAAGAAAAACACTCTCTCCTTCTCTTCCAAGTTTCAGGGAGAGAAGCATATAGGGGGGTCACGCAGCTCACGCAAGGTCGGCCAAAGCTAAAAGGAGAACCAAGGACTGGTTACAAATTCTCCATCTCTGCTGGCCCCACGAAGAGGAATCGGCCAAAGGACTACAGCAACGAACCCAAACCCCCCAACAAAAACCAAAACCAACCCCCCCCTGGTTTGGGGTTTTTTTTTTGTGTTTGTTGTGTTTTTGGTTGTGTGTGTTGTTGGTTGTGGTTTGGTTGGTTGTGGTGTTTGGGGTGTGGATTTTTTGGTTTGGGGGGGGTTTTGGTTTTTTGGGTTTTTTGGGGTGTTGGGGTGGTTGTTGGGTTTTTTGTGTGGTTTTGTTTTGTTCTGTTGTTTTTGGGTTCCAGGATCCCGACCCAAACGGCGCCCCCCCACCCCCCCCCCCACGACCCCCTCCCCGAAAAAAAACCCCGCCCACTCCCCTCCGCCCCGGACCGCCCCCCCCCAACACCACCAGAGACAAAAGCCCCAACCCCCCCCCCCCCCCCCTCGCTCCCCACTCGGCCCACCCCTCCCCCCCCTCGCCGCGGCCCCGCCAAAAAAGCCGCCAATAGCCCGAAGAAAACACGACCCACCGCGCGCCCGCTCCCCCCCCACCCCCCCCCCCCACACCCCACCCCCCGACCCACGCCCCCCCAATAGCGACCCCCACCCCCTCCACCCCCCGCCATGAAACCCAAACCCGCCAAACGACTCCCCTCCCCGCTTCCCCGCTCGCCCCCCAAAAAACCCCCCCTCGGCTACAGCCCGCCCGCCCTAATCGCCCCCGCTATAAGCCTAAACACGGGCGGACCAAACAACCACAACCGACCCCCCCGCCCTTCGAACCCCCCCCCGAAAAAACCATTCACCCTCACCCCCCCACCCCCCCCCCCCCAAAACCTGCCCCCCAACCCCCAAAAAGCCCCCCCCCACTGCACCGCGCCCACCCAAAACCAAAACCCCCCCCCCTGTTTTTTTTTTTTTTTTTTTTTTTTTTTTTTTTTTTTTTTTTTTTTTTATTTTGTTTGTTGTTTTGTGTTTTTTTTTTGTGGTTTTTTTTGGTTTTTTTTTTTTTTTTTTTGTGGGTGTTTGTTTTTTGTTTTTTGTTTAGGGGGGGGGCTAGGTGATGGGGATGGGGGAGGATGGTGAGGGCTAAGGAGTGAGGAGTGGTTCGGGGGGTTTCGGTGGGGGGTGGGGGTAGTTGGGGGGTTAGGCACGAGGGTGATGAGGGGAAACAAAACCGCTTCAAGGCCTACAGGAGGGCCCAGAGGGGAAGGAAAAACCTATCTGTGTGGCGCTATGGTAATTTCCGAAGCAGGGACATCCGGGGGGAGAAGCGAAAAAAAGAAACTGCTTGTTTCTTAAAAGACTGCTCGAGAAGGAATTACTTTCTAGATGGAGGCTCAAGCATTCAAGGAGAGAAATACTCACATAAAAAGCCACAAAGAGAAAAGAAACTCATCAGCATCTTCTTACGGATGGGTTTAAACTGGCCCGAGGGGAAAAAATTACGACTCGTAACGGGGATCCCACGACGCAGGAAAGGATATTCAGAGGGGCAGGAAGGAGTGTCGGGGCGAATTTCTCTGAAAAATGTAGGTTGGGAGCTGCCACCGCTCTGTCGGACCCTAGAAAAGGGGAAAAGAAGCGCAATTCGAGAAAGAGGGGGACTCCTTCGGACAAAACATCCGGGCAGATATAGGTCCGCTCAACCACAATATAGGAGCGGAAAAAAAACGAAAAAGGGGAAAAAGGGAGAATGAGAGCAGTTGATGGTCTCACCTGAAGGAGTTCGTGGAAGAGGGAAGCCGTCGAACCAAACGGCAGAGGCTTTCGCAGGGATGCAGATCGAAGGTCTTAAGGGGGAGGGTGCGGTCGGGGGAGATACGAAAAGCCATGCTCCTCCAAGGTCTCAGGGTAGAAGTACACAAGGAAAAGGGACGCCTGTAAAGGGGCTGCTCAAAGGGAGCCCCTTTTCTAAAGCTTTTGTTCATCGAATAAATTGTTCATCCGAAGGAAAAGAGAATGATTTCAGACTGATCGGATAATTGCATATGGGGATCTCGCTCAAAAAAACAACTGAGGGGGGAGAGATCCCAGAACACCGATAAAAAATAGGGGGGGGTGGGAGGGGGAACAATTTTCTTAACTTGGGTCAGCTGTTACTAAGCTGAAAAAAGGAGGAACTCAGGGGGGGTGTTCAGCCGCATCCAAGATTCCCGAGGAGCGGTCGGGTAAACAAGGAAAGAGAGAGTTCAAGAAAATTGCAACGGGGATTCGGGGGAGAGACGACTCCATCAATGGGATTGGGGAAGAGTGTCGCTTGTGCTACAACCGCAGGCTGTCAGAGAGTAGGCCTAAAGTCTCAAGAGACCCCGTGGAGATAAGGAGATGCTATCTTGAAATCGTTTGGGCCGGCGCGGGGAAGAGATCTTTGCCGGTGGAAAGGGGCGGAATAAAGAAAAAGCGCGGTAAACGGAAGGAGGGGGAGGAAATTTGTTTCAGCCGCCCCCTAAGTGCAGTTCACTGGAGGAAAATACCAATCAAAGGGGCCTGCTAGGCGGAATAGTGTTTCCAGAAAAGGACCTGGGGGGATTCCGGATGTGGGGGGGGGGGGGGGGGGTTGGGAGTGTGGGGGTTGTTGGGGGGGGGGGGAGGGGGTGGGGAAACCGTTCAAGGAAGAAAGGCTGAGGCTGAGGGAATTCAGAGCAGAGCAGGACCTTCGAATTTTTTGGGAGAGATGCTCTCGAAGGAAGGGCTTTGCAAGGGTTCGGAGGACGGGCCATCTTGAAAAAAAAGGAAATCGAAGAAAGAGAATCGAAATCCACAAAAGGTTCGGTGGACCTTAAACCGTAGGAAAAAGGGGGGGCGAGGCTTCGCCAGAGCCCATCAGAATGTGGGGGTAAAGGAAAGAAAAAATTTGAAATGCGGCTGGGACCCGGAGGTCCAGGCTGCTTTGGGGTAGAAGCTATTTCGGAACGGGGGAAGAACCGTGCCGAAAGCGCCACGTCCTGGCCGCAGAAATTGCTGGAGAAGGGGCCAGAGAAGAAGAAAAAAGTAGTCCTAGAGGGAAGGGGAAAGGGGAGTGGGGGTTCTGGAGAGGACAGGCTCGGCTCTCTGAAAAAAGGGTTGAGACCATATGCAACTGAGAAAGGGAGGATTTCTGCAAGAGTCTGCGTTGCGCAGGGGGTAAGGCAACAATGAAAATTCTACACGGCTCAAGTGGAGGGGGTCGAAAGCAAAGTTAAGGGGGCCCCGCTTCCTGCATCACCAGAGAACCTTTTAGGTACGGTTTTGTCAATCGAGAAGAGGCCAAGGGAGAAAAAATGTAAAGCTTTCTCAGAAGGGGGAGGAGAGGGGGTTAGAAATTTCCTTGAAGATAACTAAAAAATCCCTTCGATGGAAATCCTGTCAACCAAGAGAGGAAGATCAGGGGCAGGAGAAGGCCTGGAGGGGGGAAGGATCTCAACAAAACAAAGAGGAAGGAGGGAGAAAATATTCTTCTAAGCCTACCGGAACACAGACCCTGGAAACCATTCCTCAAGTCGAAATCATCGGCCTGGCAGGGCCACGGGCGGAGGCGTAGTCAGACAAAGAAGGTTAAGAGAGGGAGTCTCACGGCCGGACCAACCCGAATGTGTCGCTCCCCATCTCTCGATGAAAAACCCGACGTTATAACCTGGCCGCCTAGGGGGGGGACGGCGGCAAAAGACTAAAACGTTGAGAAAAAGACGGGTCTCGAAGAAGAAGCTTGGCCGCTTCCAAAAAGGCGAGCTAAATCAAAGGAGGAGGAGCAAACGGCTACTTTTGCCCAGGCAAGAACGCATCGAAAGAAAGCGGAAAAGGGATATGGAGGAAAATCGGTTACCAAAGAAAAAAGGGAAAAAAATTAACCATCTCTCCATTAAGGACAATCTCAAGGTTCTCGATATCATATAAAAACATCGAAGAAAACCATTAAGAGAAACTTCAGGGGAAAAAAAACCCCAAGGGCTGCGTGGCCTGTTCGGAAGAAAAGGATCCTGGAATTGCCCCATCCGGAAAACCCGTGAAAGCACACTGGGCTGGAGGAGGCAGAATTCAAAAAAAAAAATTCTTGCCCCGGAGTCACTGACAACTAGCGTTTGGGAAAAACGCTATTTTCGTACTTCAGGGAATCTAAAAAGAATGGCGGAAGGGGAGTGGCGGTAAGGGGAGATAGTAGATGCACGTTAGGGTAAAGAGGAGCCGGAAGGAACGGCACAAGCCGAGAGGCGAAGGGTCGAAAGGGGGAAGGCCAAGAGACAAGACCGGCTAGGGAAGTGCTTTACTTGTCCCCTAGCACACCTGACTAAAAGGAAGTTATCGAATTCCACGTGCAGGGCAGCTGCTTGGAAACTGTAGCGGCATGGCAGAGACCAGGGCGGTTTCAAAGTGCGAGAAAAAGGTATGGGCGGCGGACAAAGAAAAAGATCTACTCGGGATCATGTCCTAGGCTCAGACTTAAGGAACCGGGAAACTATAGAGCTCATGCGCGGCTTCACCAACTATTTCAAAAGATCGATCGTAAACAAGTGAAAAAGTTAATATCAACAGGAGGGCCGTGGAGGGGAAGCCTTCCTTCTTGATTCGTGGAGAAGGCGAAAAATCCCCAAGGGAATCCAAATGAGTGGGCGGAGGATGTTCCGAAAGCATCATCTCTCCTTCCTGCTTCTGGGGGCAAAAAACTCGCCTTAGTTTGAAGTAAGAATCCTAGTGAGGGAAGGGCTTAAGGTCTACCCTACAAGAGGGCTCTATTCCGGGATTAATAGAAAAAAGGTTGTTATTGTAGCATTGGGGTTCATCTAAGACAACCTTTCCTTATTATCAGGAGATGTATTAGTGGAGGACAGTCATATTTGAGAAACCAAAAAAACACGATGAGAATGAAAATATTAAAAAGGGTCAACGATAGATTTGTTAAGAAAAAACATGTTGAAACGGCTGTTGAAGGTAGGGAACCTCCAAGCTTGTAGACGCTTACGGAAAGTCTACCGAGTATCAAAAGTTTTGAAAAAAGAACGGGATTAGCAGAAAACCTCACTACCAAGAAGCTTTCCCAGAATGTCGATATGCACTGCTTGCGACATCGTCCGAAGACAATCCCGGAGAGGTGGGGAGGGGCGCAGGCGGAAGATAAGGGGCATGAGACGAAAAGGGGCCAAAACAGCGGAAGATCAGGATCCAAAATCCTGAGAGAAAAAACGTGATCATGGAATGAGGGGTTTTTGAACGGAGCGGGCGATATCGGGTCCGGCTGTGGACCAGGCGCGGAGAAAATTTCCAAGGGAAGTTAACGACATTGTGATCCTAACCTAAATAGGGCATTCTCCCTTGGCTACAGGGAATCCCACATCTCGAGCCCTGCATCTCGGGAAGTGTGGAAAGCCCGATTCGAGAAGCCGGAAAGAAAGGCTGTAAGTTCTTCACGGGGGGGGCGCTTGGCTTCTGCTGTCTCGTCAAGGGGGTGTCACTGCGGAGAAGGCAAAGAAGAGAATTAGGGAAAGAGGTTCGTGGACTAGCCAGCTTTAAAGGCCCGTGAATCTACTATCCAGGACAGCGAAAGGTTGTCGCGGGGGAAAGGTTTCAAAAAAAACAGAGGTAAAAAATAGAGAGAAACGATAGTTTGTCCGTCCGCCTTGGGAAACAGCCTAGAAATTGCAAAAGAACCCGGGGGATGGGAATCAAAGTGGGAGGCTGGGAGGGCAGCAGAAGGTCTAGGAAGAACCGGTGCCGCAGAATTGGGAAAGAGGAGCCGCATCAAGGGGGGCTCTGCGTTCTCTGAGACAAAAGGCATTATCAGTTACGGTGCGGTCAGGGGGAGGGGCAACCTGCCTCGCGCTCTACGTCACCCTATAAGAAAGAAGAAGGAAGGGGGACGTCTTCCGAGGAGCCCGTCGCAGGCTTCTAGCTGGTATGCGAAAAGATGGGGAAATTGCGAACACTCAGGCGCTCCAGGGAAAAATCTTCGTACTTAGAAAAGGGCGCGCACAAGGGAAGGAAGACCATATCGTCAAAGGGGACGGGTGGAAAGGATCGGAAAGGAGGAAAAAAGGATCCGAACTGGACTCACAACGGGTTCGCGTCCGGTCCTTTGCACGCCGATCGAAAAAGAAAGTCATTTTCATAAAAATTACTCCTCCAACGGCGACATGAAATTGGACAAAGCGAAGAAAGAAAAAAAAACACTGGGAGAAAAGAATTCGTCGAAGCCTACCGCACTCAAAAGGGAACCATTCTCAAAGGGAGAAAGCAGAGTCTCCGGGGGGAAGCGAAGGGAAACGGACGGAGGAGATGCCTGGGAACAACCAAGAACCCTCATCTTCAAAGGGCGGCGCCCGAGAAAAAAAATCGACACAAAAGTACGCAGAAAAAAGCTGGAAGAGGAAAGCACAGGACGAAGGACCTATCTTGGTGGCGTCATGTACCGCGACACGATCTCTAGTGAGCGAAACAAAGAAGCGGAGATAAGGAAAGGTTGGTGCAGGCGGGGAAGAACACGAACTCAGCTCGTTCTCTAAAAGCGGCCGGAAAAAGGAGGGGGGGACCGTCTCTGCGTATAAAAAGACTAGCTCGAGGAACCGACAGAAAAGCAAGACCACAACAGCCTCCTTTTTCAGCGCGATAGCATATGAAAAGGGAGGAAAGAAAAACGGCATCACAAAAGAACTGCTGAAGCGCGAACCAAAGGGAAAGGTCGGAACGGAGGGACGGAGATGGAGTTCCGCCCAAGCACGCGGAAAGGGGAACCCGTGTACATGCAAAGTTCGCGGAGGGAAATGCTTGAAAAAACCACAAATTTTGAGGAGGCTATTTTCGTACGAGGGGCGCGCAGAAGAGGGCAATCATGGGGAGGTCGGACGAAGCAGACAAAGGGGGGCGGCGAAAAGGGGATATCAAGCCTTTGTCGCACCAGTCCTAACCGGCACAAATCGCATCGACGAAATAAGTCAGGGAAAGGAAAAACCCACGGAACGCCTAAAAAAACGAGCGGGGAGAGGGGAACTGCCCTCTTGAGACTGACTAAAGAGGAAGAAGGAAGAGAATTCAAACGGCCAGTCGACGAGGAGGAGGGATGCAAAGGGCAGGGGGAAGTCTTTTTGTCTCACAGGGGGCTCTGCAAGGAAGGGAGGCGTCGGGAAAAACAATATTAGACCAGAGAAAGTCAGAAAGGCGCGCTCATGTAGGGGGGAAACCTGCCAGGCCAAGGACTCTATCATCGAAGGATAAACCACGATTTCAGATCGATCGAGTATTGGTCTGAAATACATTACGATGAAAGTCACGGGAGAGGGAGCATGCCGTTATTTAAGAAGCATGGTGGAAAGAGGAAAAAGCAAGGGGAATCCCCCATCATTATGGGAGGAGGGGACGGGATTCACGAAAACTCTGCCTGAGGAAACTCGGTAGCGGGTGGGAAAAGAAGGAAAAATCGCGCTCAAGGAAAAAGGGGAGAGGACAGAGCTGTCTTATTCTTCTACCCCTGAGGGCGTTTCTCGGAATGGGGGAAGCAGCTTAAATCATGAGAGGGCGCAACGGGGGCGAGTCAGTCCCACAAAAAAAAGAAAAACCTATTCCTTAAAAAGCTTATCGGATGGACGGGAAGCATATTTTATCGAAGAAACCAACGTCGGAGGGGAAAGGAGGAATCCGAGGACAACTCAAAGAGAGAAGAAAATAGGTAACTTAGGTATAAAAGGGGTACTTCTTGTGACTGCGTACCAAAAAAAAACGTTCGACCACTTTGGAAGGCCGCAGTAACGGGAGGGCTATCTCAAAAGAAAGGTGGGAGGCATTCTGTGCGTCCGCTTCAGACACCGTCACTCGAAGAGGGGCCCCGTACGGAATCAGAAAGCTGGGAAAAAGAGAGCCAGAAGGGGACAAGGGAGAGTCGCGAAACCTCCGGAACAGCATCACGCAACCGTCTCTTCAGACGATCTCGGCAGGAGAAGATGATTCAAAAAAGAGGCCTCACAACGATCGAGCTTGAAAAAAGGGGGCCACTGATCGGAGTTTCGACAAAACTGGAGAGGCGGGAGAGGAGCCATCTGCCAGGTAAAATTTTCGTGCTCTCGGGAAGGAATCAACGCTATGTGGTGGTAAAAACCCTCCTCTACGGGAAAACAGGGACCAAAGGAGGGGACCCTTCAAAACGGAGGGGAAGAAAAAACCGTGTGAATTAGGGCCGGACGCTTGTCAGGATTGAAAGGGAAACGTAGACGGAGGCTCTTTGCTTAGGGGGAGTGACGTGGGAGTCCTCAGGTTATTGTGTCTCTTCTCGATATTGTGGGGGAAGTGGCCGTGCTGTGGTACAGCTGGGGAGAGGAAAGAGTAACATCCAATCGGGGACTCTTCCTCCATTCCGCCAATTAGGGGTCGCAAGGGGGGGGCAGAACCTACACAGAACGGAGTGCCGAGACTTGGACTAGAAGCGAAAGACCGTTTTAATTCATCTGCTTTGTGGCATTCGAGTTACGAATTCCTAACAGGAAAAACCCTTGGGAGCCGTGGAAGGCATCATGAAGGCTCGGAGGAATCTCGTCAACGCCAGAATCAACAGCGATGAAGTTGTCTGTCCGTTTCTGGAAGGGTCCGGGTAATAGGGGGGGGAGAACTACTTTTCCCTATAACCTTCGAAAACGTGCCGCTTTGTGACTGCAGTAGGGAGATGGCTGGGCAAACGAAAATGCAAAGACGAACGTTGCTGGCGACAAAATTGGTCCTCTGCCACTAGGGAACGGATCTCTGAGAGGAAAAGGTCCTTCAGCAAAAGGGAAAAATGGAGGGGGTTGCTTAGAGAGCTCAGCGAACTGTGGTTCAGAAGGAACAGGGCCGCACATTTGTCCCGAGGAGGGATCGGTCCGGCCTGTGCGAGAACGCCGAGCTCATAGCAAAACGAGGGCATGCTAATAAAGGACGCGAAAAGAAGGGGAAGGGCCCGGAAAAGAGGAAGGAGCCTTTAAAGTATTCAGACCAAGCAGAGAGAGAAGGAGGAAAAATATATAGATGTCAAAAAAGGCCCTACCAAAAAAGAAAAGGGAACAGGCCCGCACGGGGGGCAAAAAGGCAGCTGTGGCAAGGGCTAGGGGAGAAGTACCAAAGTCTCACAGAGAAAGTAAAGACCTGACAATAAAGGCTGTCTCACCCTCGGTCTCTAATAGAAACAAACCTACTTACGCATGTCCCGGACAGAGGGAGGGTACAGGCCAACTAGGGGGGGAACTCTAGATCAAAACAAACTCTTTTCTCTGGACTCCTCAGGCGAAGAAAATGCTAGGAACGCGCAGGAGGTTTGAAAAGTCTGCAAAAAAAAGAAAACTCGAGAGAGCTGTAGGTTAAAAAGGGAAGTGGGCCTTCCCCCCGGACACCTTCATCCAAAAAAAGGAAAAGCTCCTCTTCAGTCGAGTTGCGCGATTTGAAAAAAAAATGACTGCGGAGGGGCATCGGCTGCCCAATTTCTGATGACCAGTTCTCAGCTTACCATGGGAGGTTACTTGGAAAACGGGAGGAAAGAAACATTCGAAAGGGAAGCTTACAGGCTTCACTACAGAAGTTCAACAGGAAACCTAGAGTTGTTTCTTCATTTGGGAAATAACTTAGGAATCTCCAATAGTTCTAATGCTACTAAGGACGCCAACACTTGTGGGATGTCGGAAATATTATAGGAAAAGGAGCAAGGGCAGAAGACCAGAGAAAATCTCGCCACATAACCTTCTAATTGGAACCCAAGGCTATTACCCCCTAAAGCAGCAGGGAATGAACGGACCGGAGATTACTACCTCTAGGCCTGGCCTGAGTAGAATCCACCGCACTGCAGGGTGCTTTGTAACAGAAATTCGGGAGAAAGCAAATCTAACGTACTCTCAAAAGAAAAGGAGGTGAGGGGGGGGCTGAACACCACATAGAGGCTGCCCGATCTGGGAGAGAGCATGAGTAGATCATGGACTTGCCAGTGCTCCAAAGGGTCGGACGAAACAGGAACATCAGCCGAAAAGATGAGATTGAAGGAAGGGTCAAATCATTGGCGCACGATATGCGCTGAAAGGCTCCTTTTCAGGGGAACAAGAGTTGAAACGAAGAACCGAACGGCATCCCCCCAGATCCTTGGATTGCTGCGGCTAGGCAGACGCCAAAAACGAGGCAAATTCTTTGATAAGACGGGGAACAAATCTACAAGTCGAAAGCTGGAGGAGAAGAATGGGGGAACTCGTGCTAGAGGGTAATGCTTCTTAAAAAGAGACAACCGTTAGGAGAAAACAAGCCGTCAGGGGGAAAAACAACAACTAGGAGACAGAAGGCCTGGCAGAGTTT
>Ga0179591_1365605_pt1 | contig 13494 bp, 9 predicted proteins | sample CZOMad2_1_08_16f_FD_182891 | JGI IMG/M metagenome (GOLD analysis project Ga0179591, IMG submission 182891) | Vadose zone soil fungal communities from Angelo Coast Range Reserve, California, USA - CZOMad2_1_08_16fungal (PacBio error correction) | ecosystem: Environmental > Terrestrial > Soil >...
AAGGGAACCTGAATGCGGCCGGGAGGAAGGACTATAAAAAATGAAAAAGCTGAACGAGAAGGGAACCCGCAGCGAATTTTGGGGAGCCTCTCCAAGGGAGGTGAAGAAGCCCAGAAAAATGCCGAAGAGAACGAAGGGGACTTCGAGTCAATCGGCAAGCACAGACCTGGTCAAAAAGATCAAGAGCGAAGGGGAAACCTGAGCACTATGATTGTGGCCGAAGGGACTGTACCCTACCATCAAAACAAAAGGTGGGCTAGAAGAGTAACACAAGGGGAGCGTTCGCTGTTGGGCGCATAACGATATTGCGAGGGGGAGACTGGGCTCTTGTATCGGAGACACCGGGGACAAGAGTTGGATGTGTGTCAAAACGCGCGTTCAAAAATTAGGGCGCTTACCACTAAGAGGAACTCTCAGCAAGAAAAAATGAGTCTACCTGACAAGGGTGCGCCCGGGGGCACGGGGCAGGTGAATCCTCAAAGCAAAACGTAACCGGTTCAAAAGCTACCAAAAGGAACTGGTGCCGAAAGACATTCAGAAAAAAAAGAACACTGCACGAAGTAAAGAAATGCGCTCTGAGAAGACGCTCAGGGAAGGGGGGGATCAAATGGAAATTCGCATGAACAAGGGCGCAGGAAAGGAGGAGACGTCGCAAAATGGGGGCAGGCACTGGTGGCGAGTGTACCACGAAAAAAGCCTGTGGACGCTCAACCTTGGATAAAGGACTGCTCGTGGCGCTAGACGATGTCCGGACCCAAGAACCCTGCCGAAGTCCGCACAAAGCCATCGCATCTGGGAAAGACAGTCGCTCAAGACTGATGACGACTAGTATTTATGATGAAAAAACGCGGGGAGCCCATACCGCGCTACTAAAGTACAGCTTTTCCAACACTGGTGCGTCTAAAGGACAGGGGTTTACCCAAAAACGATGGGCGCAAATTGAGATTCAATATCTCCGGAGAATGAAAGAAGATGAAACCGTGGTCCAAAAGATCCCAAAGAAGACTTTGGAAAACCAGTGGTGCGAAGTTTGGACGATCCCTCAAACGAATTGGTCCCGGGCCGTAAAAAGGGCTCAAAGGGGGGAAAGCGCACTCCGAATGCCGAAGAGAGGATCTCGTCTATTTCTGCCAGGGGAGGACCTGAGAAACCGATTAATTAAACGAATGGTCAGCTGGGATAATTGGCATTGTACGGGGGGCTTCCGTATTAGCTGTGGTGAGTTGGAATCCCCGAGAAGGAAGTTGTTGCGGATGTGGCTTCGGGCCGGTGGAATACCAACACCTTCTCGCAAAGGGACACTATACAGGAAGAAGCAAATCAAGAACATGAAAAGCAGGTTAGCGTCGGGAGCATTGATTAGACCCTTTTGAATAAAGGTGAAACATGGGATAAAAAGCATGTGAAACGAAGGAATCAAAGGGACTAAGCGGAAAAAAGGCAGTGTGCCGTCCTTTACTGTCAAGCCGGGGAACCGAAAAAAAAAAGAGCTGGAGGCTACAATCGTTTGTTTCATCAACTGAGGGTGTCGAGAAGAACCCATTCATCGCCGGTTCCCGGAAACAAAAAAAGAAGCGGGGTCGGATCTGCGTTGAGGCACAAGCCTGAGTGATTAATATAGGGGGAGGGACGCACACAAGCCCATGGGGGGGGCGTAGGACAAAAGACAACGAAGTTAGACGAGGGGGGAAACCAAATCCTCTTATTCTCACATACCTTGCGGGAACGTGACGCCGGAGGTCCCTGCGGTGAAATCCGTGACCATGTCGGATACCCGAAATTGGTGGACACAAAAGACATAGGAGAGACGGGACAAAAGATTTAAAGCCGCCGGGAGAGGTATTTTCGAGGGTAGGTACTGTAAAGCGTTCCTGCCTGAAATCGGGCAGCCAGGAAGCAATATCAAAAAAGCACCCATTGTCTGGCCGGAATTGTCCACACACTCCGAAGTGGGGGTACTGGTTTTTTGACGGTCCTGAGTGCTATACTCGTTTCACTTTGAATCGCGAACGCGGGTCAAGGTGTTACAATGGGGAATGGTCCTCTTCCCGCTGCCATGGGGTCGATGGAAGAATTGTGCTGCCAGCTGAGCGCCGGATGACTCTCCAGATCAATCGACAGCACTGGGGAACTAAGGGAGGTGTCGAACGAAGGGAGAGCTAAACGGGATTCTTGGATAGCCCATTCTTTGGTGAAAGAAGAGGCTGTTGCCGTTCCGTAGTTCAAGAAGTCAGAAGGGGTTCAAGAGCGATTGAAAGCCAGCCAAAGTCTAGGGCAAGAAAGGAAAACACAGAAGCCGGAGAGGTGGGGGTTTTAACTTCATTTTCCAGGTATTTTGACGGCAACTGAATGACATTAGGGACAAAATCCCGACCTCAAACAATCGAGCGAGTCTTCAGTTAGCAACCCCAGGAAAGCTTTTTACAATCGTGTAAGCGATGCTGCTGACTCTAAAAAAAACGAAACGTTTACAAACAGCGGGCATTCTGATCCCCCAGAATGAAGAAAATAGGGGGGGAAAGTGAAATCAGGACAAAAAAAAAACTATATTTTCCGGCGCAGGGAAAGGGGACACAGCGAAATGTACGGCGGTCGTAAGTGAATCAAGAGAAAAAGATCCAGGGGGGACATGGGCAAAATTGGCAACAAAAACAAAAGCTATCAAACACATATAGAAGAGATAATCTTGTGTGCAAAGTGTGTCACCTAAGGGACAAAGTGGGATTTACTCGGCGCCCGGGTTTTCGGCACGGGAAAACGACGGTAGAAAAAAAGATTAAACACGAAATAGGAAGGGTCGCGATGAACGGATTTCCAACAAATCGATCTCAAAGAAGCGCTGTTATCAAGAGGAACGCTTTGAGGGGGGGAAGGCCGAGAGTCGCCTCCGTTCGCTAAGGATTGGGGGAAAAGCCATCTGCTGGCGTACCGGGGAAGAAACGGCTCGATTTGCTGAGATATGGGATGGGATCCAGCAAGATCTCATCCAGGGGGGCCGAACAGAAAAGGGGGCCAGAAGAACTCGGGATAAACAACCCCAATACGCTTCTTGCTTGTAAAGAAAGCCTTGAGGAATTTGACGTAAAAGACAATCGGAAAAGAGGGGATGAATAAGGTAAGGTCAACAGGAGCCTTCTGGACACTTCAAAAAAAGCCTACGAGAAAAAACCCTCTCCCGTAGCGAAGCGCGCACATTTCAATGAAGGTCAGCGCAAGTGGAGCGAGGGGGCGCGCGGACATCCAGCTGGCAAAGGAGTGGAAAGCGCGAGGAAAAAGGGCAACGAGCCCCAACCCATCTACCAGAAGCGGAGAAGATCTGCACTTTTACAAAAGAGTCCTTCCCAGCGCCACGTCCAAAAAGGTAATGTGATAAGGCCTGGCACAGAAAATTGGAGCGGAAAAAAAAATGGCTAACCTGACAGTCAAAAAACAGGCAGGAACGGAGATCGAACGCAAGGAAATCCGCGAGGCAGTAAATTGAAAAAAGATCTACACTGGGCACGTAAAAAAAGACGCTGTTAAACACTGTCCGCCCTGCAGATCACCCAACGCCGAGGACGTTCCCCCGCCAAAGGATATGGTAGAGAATCAGTGGCGGTTGGGCAGATCCAGAAATAACTTCTGTGGGGCAGAGAGGGGCTAACAAAATGGGCGGGGCGGCGCAGAGAATAAATCCACTCCAGCTTGAGGTGCTTCCACTACGCGGAAGACCGCCTGCGCGGGTTGACGGCGACAAACACCGGGAGATGAGTGGGGGGGAAGTTGACGCGTGACAAGAAAGGGTAGGTGAAAACAAAACTAAAACTTCCTCAGATAACACCCCAACTACCCGTGCTGCTGACATAAAAAAGGAAGCAGTGAGAAGGGCCGAGAGAAAAAAGGTGGATAAAGTCGACCATGCTGTGTTGGGCCAAAGGAAGGGGCAACAGGTTTGAGAAAGAATCCAAGCCATAGAAATTCACAGGCCTTAACGATGTAATTAGAGCATTCCTGGGTTAGGAAAAGGAGGACGGTGGATAGTGCCACTGCGTCGACGAATCACTCAACAACTACGGGGCTGGATTCAACTCTAATATGACGACCCCGGGAATGAGGTCATACAGCAACTTACGGAAATGAGGAAGAACGTGCAGCAAAGCTAAAGCCAGGAGAGAAGAAACTGAAACTTCTTCATAGCAGGAGAAGGGGGACCTTGGCACATATGCAGTACAAGTCTTGTTGGGGTTAAGACGCGGCCAAATTCGTTGTTGCAAAGGAGGGACTGTAAAAAGGTTCAAGTTTCAAAGGTTCTTAACGCGAGAGATTGTGACGACCGCGTCCAAGCGAGCAACTCGGGAAGCCAAACGTAAGAGGCCGCCCATGGGGGAAGCAGGCCCCTGTGAGTACTAGTCATGCTCACCGGTCTTACGCAGAATATCAGGTAGGAGAACAGAAAAAAGTTGAGGTCGACTGGGTTCAGAGGCGGCCGGGTGATGGAGGACTGACCGGGTCGGATCGAGCCATCGTCGCACTGCCAAAGAAAAAACCAAAGGGGGATTGCATTACACGCGAAACAGTGACAACAAGCTGTTGTGCGGGGTGAAAATAGCCACACAAGGAAAGTTTGCGAAACCTATAGGGAACAGGTTAAGGGAGAACAAAGTGACAAGGACAGTCGCCGTCCTTATCACAAACTTCAATTAGAGGATTGAGAGCGCGCTCTGACATGGGGGTTCTAGCCATTTTTAAATGCAGCAAGAAGGGATTGGTTTTCGGGGAACTTTCTTGAAGTAAGTCAGTGGCAGGGAGGGGAACAATCTGGGGCAACTTAAGGAAAAGTGATGACAAATGTAGGAACGAAGAGGTCATACGGGATGGTTCTGATGTTAAAGCACTTTTGGACCTATCTGGGTGACAACGCACGAATCAAGAAGGCAGTGACGGCTAATAGCCCTCTCTACGAGAAAGTTAACGCTCCTCAAACACCAGGACCCCAAGGAGGTGATATTCAATTCGCACATGTATGGAGCAAGGGCAAGGGGGGAGAGGTCCTGGCAGAAGAAGGCTCAAACAAATTGAAACCAACGCGCAGACTCGACATTTATTTAAGGTGAGTTCTTAGATTTGAAATCGAAGTAATTCGTTTCTAGACCATTTGTTCGTTCTACTCCATTGGGGTTCCACAAGCGGAGAGAGACTTGACATGAGAGGGAGGGGGGCGGAATACCTAGGGGGGGGTGAGAGTCTCCTATGAAAAAAAGTTATTATCCTCAACGGGAAGATATATATCCGAGATGCGGCTTAGGAAGAGGGAAAAGGAAATCGAAAACGTAGGAGTCGAAAACAAGAGACTATCAAGGTCCGTACTACGGGAGAAGGGTTGTGAAGAAGAAAAAATCCAACGTACTTGATGACTCTCAGAAATAAAGACCTGGTCAAGACCCTGTCTCCAGAGACAGTGGAAAGGGGCCTTTGAGACTCGGATAGAAAAGAAAAACGACATTGACGTGGAAAAAGAAAAAGGGTACTATAACACGCCTTTGAAAAGGAAAACTGTGAGCGCTGTAACAAGGACTCGTAGAACTTTAGACTTGATTAGGGTGCAAAGATTGAGGGAATCACGTGTTGGAAAAACGCTCGGGCAACACGTGGAATGAACGCTATGATCCTCGAAAAAATGCCGTCACCTGAAATGTGGGGCGCCAGCGAGGGCATGGGGGGGGGGGAATGATCGACAACCTTACAAGAAAGGGATTGAAAAGAATAAAAAAAAACAACCAGGTCAACATCTCAATGTGCTAGAAAACAAGCCTCCTCAGAAATGAGAAAGATCAGAAAAAAGCAAGACATTGACTCGTTGGATCTACTAGGAAAAGGTAGGCAAAAGGAACGACGTGGGGAGCAGGAAAAGGTCCGATAAGGAAATTGTGCCCCGATGTGCACCCAAACATGCCGTGTTTTCACGGGGGGTGGCGGAGGGGGTGGAAAAACCGTGGCCATCGCAAGGTTCAACTCGGGAGGAGAACCGATGCGACAAACCCAAGGCTCATCAAGAAAAAGGTCACTCTCCTTGCTTACCAAAGGGAATAAACTGACGGAGGGTACTAGAGAAAATTCGGGGGGAAATGACAACGGGAGGGATACTACCTTAGATCAAAACAATGGTCCCGATGAACCACCCTGGGCGCGGGGTACGAGCAGATGTGAGAGGTTGCGACCTCTTGGGGAAGAGTATGAAATATAGCCGCCGTAAAGACAAAGATTAACGTTAAAAAAACAAAAACGGCCCCGCAGACCTTTGGCCAAGTTGCAAAACAGGGTGGGCCGATCGTGAAAAGCAAACAGAGGGGAAATGTAAAAGTTGTCAAACCGCGACTGCCTAGCCTGAAGAGCTGTCTTCTTGTGCGGCATTCTGGGGGACTGAAGGCGGGAAAGAGAAAAAGCCTTTTCCGTTGGTCCTGGACTTGATCATTTACCGGGGCTTCGTCAGCATTAGTCGTTGAAGGGTAGAAATCCGGATTTGGGGGGGATTGGGGGAAGTCGGGCGCAAGGGAGGACCCCCGGAATCTTCTATAGAATGATCTCATCGTTAAGGCTAAGCAATGGTGAACGGACGTTACCATCAGAGCAGCTTTATTACTAAAACTTTGTGAGAAAAAGGGAAAAAAAGGGAAAAGGCCATGGGGAATCCCTGGCACTATCGGCAAAGGAAAAAACACGTCGGTCTTTACGGTCAAGAAACACAGGGGCGAGTCTTGGAGAGAGGCCTACTGAGGAAAAACTGGTTCGTTTTCACCTGACGGTTGTAATCTCGCGCACCACCATCCACGCCGGGGGGGGGCACCCGAAAAGAGGGCCAAGGAGAAGCGGAGGAAGCCAAAAAAGCTGGAGGAGGGAATCTTTGCGCCGCCCGGCTTTTGTGCGGCATAACCAAGAAGAGAGGAAAGCTCTTCCGAGGCGATTGGGAAAGAGAAAAAAAGAAAACTCAGGGGGATCTACAATACAACCCGGGGAGGGGAAGTCTCGAGGACTTCGGGTATACGGCTTAGCACGGACTAACGTGGATCAATAAATTGAATGTTTCAAAGATTCGGGGAAGGAGAGCCGGGATTTGGACTCGTGAGGTTACAGGCATCGGGGATGCCGGGGACTGGTGTAGCCGGCACCCAGGTAGTCACTTCTCTGCAGAGGGAATGTAGGGGAGGGTAAAAAAACAAAGTAAAATTGTTTGCGCCGGTCGCTGGTAGCTAGGAAGATCGTCTCATATGGGACTTGGGAGTGAGTGGGGGGGATTGCAAAAAGACCAGATTCTCTATGGTAACTCGGGGGTAGCCACTGAGCGCACCCTCGATCCAGAGAGTCGCCAACCGTGAAAAGCTTAAGGAAAAGGGAACGGGGGACAGGCGAAAGCGGTTTTTCTTGTGTTCGGCATTAAAGAAGGTTAAGGTTCAAAGGCAATGAGAACGGTCAATTCATTTCTTAAAAGGGTTTGTCTCACCGCGGGGAAGGGGTAAGACAGATCACATCGCAATCAAGATAAAAGAAGGGGTAAGTTGGTGAGTTTATCAAACGTCAGCTTGTAATGAACCCTGTCGGGTTGATTGCAAAAGGAGAAAAGGAGGGGGTCAACAATCTCCTCAGCCACAAGCGAGCCGACGGTCTGCGGTAAGCAACAGAATGGAGGAACGACCTGAGAGAAAGGGAGGAAGGGGAAGCGGCAGTTACCACTGCAATCGGGCAAAACACGATCCCAAGGATCTGGATAAAGCTGATGGGGAGTGAAATCAGAAAGTAACCTGCGCGGGACCCGAAAATGTCCCGGGAAATCATAACTCCTTCTGTCCCGTTCGTGGCAGTAAAGTGAATGAAAAGGGACCTCCTAAAGAGCAAAACAAATTGTAAAATCATAGATAGTAACCGGGGGTCAACACAAGGAGGAGAACCAATCAAAAAGCTTCTAACAGAGATATCTGCTTTGGTTGGGAAAAAATGGGTCCCTAGATGACAAAACTTGTTCTAGGAGGGATCACACGGTGGAGGACTTGGTTTAAGGAACCGGCAGCTGAATTTTTTAAATCCGGACACGTAAATAGTGGTCGCGCATGACTGATTGCACTACCTCGGAGTTGACAACGTTCACCACGAAGTCCTGTCGAAGGAACGAGGGACGTGTAAAACGTACGCCAGGCGAAGGGTAACTTTCCTAACGATTTTAAAGCAGTCACTGCCTGGTGCGGAAGCAACACGCGCTCGAGGTTGGGGATTAGGTGGAAAAAATCAAGATATACACAGTTTGAAAAGGAGCTGTTCAAAAAAAAAAAAACTCACTACGTGGATAAACCAAGAATGGACACACCTAAGAAACAACAAGCAGAAACAAATGGCAATAAAGCGGGGGGGGGAGGTGCGAGCCTTGAATAGGCTGCACTTGCTTACAATATCCATATGGGAGAAACAGGAGGAAGTACTTGACAGACCGGAATCGGCAAGCAGGACTTGCACCCGGCCTAGGAAACTGGGCGATAAACCGCAGCTCCGGAAAGAGAGACAGTTGCACGGGTGCTTCCGGTTGCCGGAGATAGGAATCGGCGGACGAAGCTCAAGCTTGCATCAAAATGAGGGCGCGAGGTCCCTGGGAGGAGGGGAACTGGAGAACAGCAAAAGTGAACAGAAAATTCTTAACAATCGTCTGAAAAGACCCGGCGTCAAACAATGGGGGGGGACCAAAAGGCGGGAGTGATAATTAACGGGACAGACGGGGGTCGCGACCGATTTGATCAACTGGACTGCCGGCTAAAGGAAGAAACGCGTCTGCCAGTATATAAGCCGTCCGCCGCGTCTTCAGGTTAAAAGATCTTAACACTGGGGAAATTCCACTCCGCCGGCTGATGATGGGGACCGTGTGCGTTATCACGCCATGCCAAGGATTTAAAAAAAAGTACTCTTACGTCCCGCCAACATGGGAGAGTGGGGAAGGATCAGATTATTCGGTTTCTAGGGCACTCTCACTCAAAGAAGGGCTGGTGGTCTCTCGTTGGGGCGAAAAAAAACTGTTTAGGGCGCAGATATTCCAGACAGCGTTCTTTCCTAAAGCGAGGGCGACCTCTTCTCTTGGTGACGGGAGGGGGGGACCAACCCAGAGGTCTGCCTTTTTGTGGCGCTTAAGACTCGGAAAACACGTCAGTGGTCACAAACCGACCTGGTACGAATAGAAAGAAAAACAATCAGAAGGGAAAGTACACGTAGACCGAACACCCTTTGATGTCAGTTGGGAGGGATCACATGATTGGAGCAATGTTTTCACGATCAAAAAGGAGGAAAAGGGAGGAGAAAAAAGCCGGCAGGGAGAAAAGGAAGAAAGGGCTCATTCAACCTTGTATAACTGATCGAAGTGGGGATAGAACGGGACGACGAAAAACAAGCCGCAAACTAGGTACAAACAGTACCAAAGAACACGAAAAAAAAAAAAAAAAAAAACAAGCCCCGAAAATGAGCACTCCGCTGACAATTATGGTGATCCAGTCTTGGATGAGGTCGAACGAAGGACCAGACGCGCTACAAATCATCGTAGTCAAGGATCGGAGTGCAGAGGGTCTTGGAGCAACTGACACACTCTTGTTGTGATCCAAAAAAACCCGCGCAACTTGTTGCCAGGCTTTCGGAACGGTTTGGACAAAAGGGGAAGCTAGTGAGAGGACTGCGATGTAATACTCGGCAATCTGAGGCAGTCGTTAAATAATCGTCTTCGACGCCAGGGGGAAAGACTTTTGAAAAGGGGTGAGGTAGAAGGGGAAAAGTGGTCAACCAAATCATATCATGTAGAGTCCCTACCAGAATAGGGGGGAGCGACTGACGTCCACAGCGGTCGAGCAGGGTGTATTTGGAAGGCCCAGGGGGGGGCGGGACGTGGGAGGGAGGATCTCTCGTCCACGAGAAAAGTACTGATTCCAAAGGGTTGAAAAGCCGGGACCACCAGGAAAAAGGGCGGGGGGGAGGTTGACAATATCGGCGGAACATGGGTTCCAAACAACGGAGAGAAGGGGTTACTTAACAAATAGAGCTACAGGGGGGGAAAAAAAAAGTCGGCTAAACGCTTCAAGGGGAAAAAACGAGGACGCTGTGAAGGGGGGGACCAGTGGGTGCTAGCCATTTGATAAAAAATAGCAACTTTGGGTCAGTTGTGGACTAGCGGTCAGGTAGTCAAGGGAAGATGCAAGGGGGAGTAGAAGTAAATCTCGCTGCAACGGTCGAAAGTGAAGTAGACGAATGTAGTGAGGAGAGGGATAGAGATGGTGCGAAGAATGTGCGGTGACAGAAATCTTTGGTGGGTGAAAAAGGGAAAGAGCAGATAAGCGGGGAAGCTAAATAATAACAAAGGAGAAAATTCCTGCAAAAACACGCCCAGGAGGGGGACTGAATGTAAATTCGCACAGTTGATGGTAGAAGGACATGGCCGCGGAGTAAAGGGACGAAAGTCATTTACCAATCCAGAAGAGGAAAGGGGGGGAAAAGGAGTTGGAGTTCTGAGAGTTTCTCAGGTGCATTTTTTATGGGCCCGTTGTCTACCTCCTTGGAAGGGAGTGTCCACAAATTCCTGAACGAGGGAGTTCAGCTTGGTTCAATCACTACTTTTTGTTTATAGTAAGAAAATATGCAGAAGAAGCAGGGGAAGACTCTCAACAAAACAGGGGGATAAGTCCTAGGGTAAAAAAGCTTCGGGGGAATCCTTGGAGAAAAGAAGACACACCAGGAGTGAGTCAGAAAGAGGAAAGAGCGGGTCCGGACTCGAGCAAGGGAATTTGTGGATAATCGCCAAAAGTGAGGGAAAAAAATGAACAGAAAAAAGCACGAAAAGAAAAGGGGGAAGAAGAGAGTGGGAACGCAGAAACTCACCCGGGTCAAAGACTGAGGCGCGCGTGAAATTGCTTTGTAGCCAGAAAAGGAGAATGAAGACGCAAGGAACTGGGACAGATCACCAAAAAGAAGAAAAACCCGCAACTTTCGTCATGCGAGGGGGGGAGAGGTAAATCGGTAGAAGGCTTTACTTTCGGAGCCCAATTAGTAGGAAGCGTTGCGGGGGTAACAAGCCGTTCAAACCAGGGGAATCAGATTCGCTGAAACAAGTCTCTATTACCGATCAGCCAGAGGAGTTAACGGACACTTGCGGGGCCCGCGATTGACATTGATCTCGACCACCTTGACAACGAAAACACGTAACTACTTCAGAAAAAGCGAGACACTACAAAACTTAAAGAGAAGGAGGGGGGACAGCTCAAGGAGAAACAAAACTTCCAACATGTGCTCCGCGCGAAAGAGCTCATTGAAGTTTGAGCAATAGCCGTGGAAAAATGTAGCCATGGGAAAGAGGGTGGGGGGAACAGCCAGGTTCGAGACGTGCGCAAAAATGGGAAGGGAAGTGGCGAGGGGAAACCAAGACAGCCTTTTTTCATGTGTCTTAAAGTTCAACACTTGGGACAATCACAGTTGACGTGCGAGGGGGGCGCGAAGACAGGACCCAAAACAAACTGCAGCAATACAGAAAAAGAATAGAACCGGAACCAGCCTCACATACTTTGGGAGGCGAAAGAGAGACATGATAGTGATGCGGGAAGAAGTTGATCCAGAAAAGGGAAGACTCAACCAATGTACAAAAACCCCTGGCGCGAGTAAGAGCGGAGGGAAAGAAATTGCTGAAGATGGAAAGAGTTATGAAAATAGCACAGAAGGACTAAAAATGACACCGGGGGGGACCCAACAGGTTCCCCCGAACCTTTTAAAAAAATTGCGAAGGGTGGGATCGTCGACCGCAAAAAAGACAATTGTCCGGTGTAGGTACTCGTGCTAAACCTACACTCAAGACTGTAACGCCTTGGGGGGGAGATCGGAGGGGGAGGCTGTAGGGGAAAACGGGGGTTCTCACCCCGAAGGGTTATGAACCATCACAGGTGCACTGGTGACAGGGAAGCATTGTTACCGGGGGGTAGCAGGGAGAGGCGGGAAGGTGGAGCCGGCCTTATTGTTTGGCGGATTGAGGTCGGGGGCGAGGGAGAGCCAAGAAAGACCTTGACAAGGAATTGATCATCAGGCCATCTTAAAGGGAGCAGAGAATGTTCGTCATATGCAGACAATTGATTCAAACTTTAAAAAGGAAAACATGGGGGGGGGGGGGACAATGTTCTCCTCCTTATACTTGACAGAATAGGGACAAAGGCGTCACCCGGATCAGGTACGGAACCAGAAAAATTTCTGTCGGGGGGGGGGAAAAGGCATTCTTTAAATTGTTCGTTGGGGGGTGTTGGTTCAAAACTGTGGACGGTTTGAGTGAAAAGGGAAGAGGGGAGGGCCACAGGGAACCCATTGGGGAGCACGTTCACCCACTCGAAGTTAAGGAGCGAGGAAAGCAAGCAGATTTATTATCTCTCTGAGCACCACATGTTTTTGTGGGGAAGTTGTCCAAAACAGGAGATAAATCATTTGAGCCTAGGAGAAAGGGGGGTGCTCGAGCAAACCCATCCCTCTGGGAAGTCCATAAAAGAGAAACAATTTTGGAGGGAAAAAGGGAAGACGTCAAAAGATGGGACTCCTTGCGGTGAATCTCAAATTTGGGGAAAAAAATAACAAGCGTCGATCACTTGAAAGTGGTTCCCATCCTCTGTTAAGTCGGGGAAGCGCTGGATTAAAAAAAAACGCGGGGTTACTGTCACCCATCGTAACGATGTTCCGGGCCTTTACCGGGGGGGCCAGCAAAAAGAAAGGTATGCAAAAGAGAAACACCCTCCACTTTAGTCTGGAGTAGCACTCGAAGTGGTTACAAAATGGGTTGACTGAATGGTGAGATAGAAGAATCGTCTCACATGTCTGGTTTGAAGGACTGGGGGTCTCATTTCCCTCAAGAGGCGAAGGTCCAAATCAGGATGAAGAGGGGAGGGCGGGCTCGCGCTCCTAGCGCGAAACGTGACGTTGAAAAAAAAGGGGAAAGGGGAACTGTTGCGACGCGAGATGGAACGTGAGAGGGGACTTGCAAAATGTCTTGAAAGGGAGGTGAAAGAGGAAGGGAGGTGACGTTAAGATCCACCTCCTGTTTTCTTAAAAAGCGTGCTATTGTTAAAAAAGAGCTGAAAAAAGGCTATGGCAAGCGGCACCAGGACTGTAGGTACGTCTTGGGGAGTTGAGCCAAAAGACAGCGGCGGGAAAACCAGCAGTAAACTGTCGCAACTGCAAATTCTGCGGTTGGAAAGCACTATCGAAAATCGAAGCGGTCTTGCGTAAGCCCAAGACATGATTTTACAGAGGAACTGCAACGTTCGAGGGAATAGCGCCGGAACGGGGGGCAACAGGAGGCAAGGAGAATGAAATATGGAAGCTAGGGTATCAGTCGGGATATAAAAACCTCATTTTCCGTGAAAAAAACGACTCCAAGCGGGATGGAAACGTTCGTTAGGGAAAGGGGAAGGACCATATTTAAGAATCCTAGAGAAGGGGGTCATCAAGGTGAAAAATGGGGGGAAAAAAAAA
>Ga0179591_1332621_pt1 | contig 13493 bp, 14 predicted proteins | sample CZOMad2_1_08_16f_FD_182891 | JGI IMG/M metagenome (GOLD analysis project Ga0179591, IMG submission 182891) | Vadose zone soil fungal communities from Angelo Coast Range Reserve, California, USA - CZOMad2_1_08_16fungal (PacBio error correction) | ecosystem: Environmental > Terrestrial > Soil >...
GGACTGTGTTATCATAAAGGCAAATGGAATATTCAGAGGAAGGGTCCACTGGTCGGGGGCCGGGAGACTGAATCCCCGGAAGGGGTCCTGAAAATCGGACTGTTGGACGATCATCGGGCAAGCGAAAACCGTGGGAGAGAAATGTGAGGCGGACGTGATAGAGGGAGTTGGGGAGATTCACAGCGTCAAACTAAGCGCTAAACCAGAAAAGACTATTCCTTACTCTTCGGGGTGAAAAGCCCCCCTGCTGGCCTCGAACTTAGCCTTAGCCGCTCACATAGTTAAAAAACCAAGGTTTAAAGGCAAGTATACTCAAGTATCAAGGGCGTCGGTCGAGGGGGGGACTCAAAACCCTTGGGATTCCTCCAAAAATTTACTAGATAAATCGGGAAAAAAGAAGACCGGGAAATAGGCCTCACCCGAAGAAGCGAAACCAGTGCCGGTAACATAAACGGTAAGGGGGAAAGGAAGGTTTTGTGAGAAACCAAGAGAAATCATTTCTCTTCGGGACTCTCTGGCCCCCCAGAGCACTAAACGCTTACTCGCAACATGACTGGGAGAGATCTGATTGGTAAGACCTGGGGAAGCGCTCTTTCAGAGAAAAGCATGGATCAATGCTAGCAACAAGAACATCGAAAACATTTGGCGAGTTTTCAAACCCTTCCGCTTGCTTTGAAGGGGGGGGAGAGTTGACCATGGAAAGCTGAGAATAACATTTAGTTGGGAACCGCAGAGGGTCGCCCTTAAAAGAAAATATTGACCGTGCCGCACGAACAAAACTGTTCACATCCAGAGCACTGGGGGGGTGATTGATGAAAAAGCCCTCCCTTTGCCGTAAATGAGGGGAGAAGACTAGAGTTGTAGCTAATGAAATCCCTTCCAAGGGAAAACACGGAATTTTTAGGGAGGATATCGAAAGGGCCCTTGGTCACACATGGAGGGACGGTGCTGCTAGACCGGGTATTGACCGGTTAAATCGTGGGACAGTTGAACACTAGGGGGAAGAAAGAGTGCCGAGGGGCGACTGAAGGATCAGGAAAGCAGTTGGTTCAACGAACCTTGCCACCGGAGGGATCTCTTAAAAATAAGACTAAAGTGCTCAAGTCCCGACCTCTTACATCGAGTTTTGGGCAAGCCGCATTGCTGCCGCAGTTGAGCCCCGAACCCGCGAATTTGAGGGTGGAAGTTAAGAAAGCCCTCTGGCCTCAGTAGCCATCTTATCATGCGGCGGAAATCAAGGGTAACAAATGGCCGACCTCAAAAGGGAGATCTCAAAGAACAACAACAACGAGGAGATTAAAAGATATCTATAGCCCCGTGTTATGAAATGGTCGTAAATCGTGGTTTCCTCTCGCAAATTTCTAAAGGTCTGGGAGGGAAATGCTGTTCTTACAATTCAATGGAGAAGGGTTCGTGGGTCAAAGTCAGCAAATCTCTTGACAAACTCGATAGGTCGGGGGGGAGGAGGAGCGTATTCCGGACTTTACTGACCATACGCTGGATGCTTGAAGGAGAACCGGAATTAGCAATGGTTTTCCGGTGATAAAGAAACCTGAGGCGGCCACAAGCGTTCGTGTTTCCAAACCGATGTAATTACTATGGAACTCATCAGTTAGGAAGGAAGGAAAAATCCAGGTTTTCTTAAGGGAAATCCCTGGGGGGAAGATGGGCAAAAGATATTCCAAACCAGTAAACCGGCGTGGAAAGTTGGAAGGCCTCTCCTCCAAGAGGGCCACCTGTGGGATCACAAGAGGTGGGACATGGTTCAGCATAAAAAGAAAATTTGGTTCAATGTAAAGGGGGTTTCGCATGTCCCCACTTGGGCGTTAGGAAAGGTTTGAGGCAGTTCCGTCGCTTCATGACGCAGAATCCCAAGGGGTGACGATATAGAAAAGAAATGAATCTTTCAAATCAGAAAGATCAAGAGGGTTTTCGGGGGGACGGCCAGGAAGAGAGAAGTTGGGATTTAAAGTCCGTGTGGGCGGAACGTTTGGCACTGAGGAAACGAGGCTTCGGAGGGGCGTGGGTTTGGTAAAGCCCGTTGGATTTGTCCACGAGCGTTGAGGTAGGATAACAGAATCACCTTTTGACAGAAGACTCGATAAGTGGTATGACCAGGCAAAGAGGAGAAAAGAGATGACGGTACTCGAAGGCCCAAACCGTCAGGATGTTCAGAGTTCGAGTGAAGGATATAGGATGGGGTGACGGGCCTCAGTCAGCGTATGGAGATAAAGACAGGGGGGTAGAGTCCCCGAGAAAACGGTGAGTATTTATTAGGCGGACGTGGGTCACCGGTTAAAAGAATTTCATGACTGGATACTCCGAAAAAGGGCAGACCTATTGTATTTTGGGAACAACCACATGGGGGACTTACGTCGAAAGCACAGAGGGGCTCGGGGGGATTTGTTACGCAATCTTCCCAAACCTTGATGAGGAAAAGGCTTAAGAAAATTCACATTGGCCAAGCCGTGCCAGGCGCTGGGGAGGGGCTGAAAAAGTAAAAAAAGAATCCAAAGCCCCTGAGTCGAGGGATAAAAAACCCTGGGGGGGGAAGCTTAATTAAAGTCCTACCGTAGACAAAAAAAACTGGGAAAGCGGGAAGAAAGGGAGCTTTATTAATCACACGACAACTACACGGGGGCTACGGAAGGAACGAGTGTCAAAGCCTCGCGGCTCCTTAGGAAAGATTGGGATATTCATGTGCGAAGTTGTCTTGGGTCGTAGATACCCACCGGGAATGAGGGAAGTTTGGGTTCTCATCCTGTAAAACTGTGGAGGGAAACCTATGTAACCAAATCCTATCTTTGAAATGAGGGGGAAAGAGGGAACAACTCTCTGCGAGTTGGAATTAAAAAGCCTTGAGGAGAGGGAACATTCGCAAGCGGAAAAATCTCCCATTGTCAGACTCGGGACACCAGTCCTAAGATGCAGGTCTCCGCCGCTAACCTGGGGGAATCCGTTCTCGGGAGGGATGTAGCAACCCTTCGGTGGGGAACCGAAGGCATAGGGGGGAAGCTGGCGTTAGGGCTCCTGCCAAATACGCGATCATGCGTCTCTGTTTACGAAAGGGCCGACGTGAATAGGTGGAAAACGTGACCTAAGACCAAAAAGAGGGGGCGAAGCGGGGAAAAGAAAAAGGGGGAATGATTTCGTCAATCTTTTCGCAGAAGGCGTCCAAAAAGGCTAAAGAGATCATGGAAGTCGAATTGACTTCGTTTCAGAAGGCTTGGACGAGGAGGCAGGGATCTACATCAACATTGCAACTTCCAGCCAAAAAATAAATCTGACAAGAGTGAAAAAAAACCGCTGGCGATTTTTGAAAATGTGGAAAAGTCCGGGGGGGAGAAAGTTACTCCACTCTCTCGGCAATTATCAGGAGGGATTCTAAAGAAAAATGTGGTTGTCACGAGAACTTTAATCAGGTAAAAAATAAAACAACGATTAAAGTGATGGGAACTAAGGTGTCAAGTCCTTGGGTTGTTTGCCCAAATTTGGCCTTTGGGGGTAGAAATTCCGAAATTATCATGTATTCCAGATGGGGGCGAATGTCTCGCACCGGTGCGGGGTCAAAAAAGGGAAAAGAGCCAAGAAAGAAGATTGACTTATTCCAAAAGAACTTGGAGGGAGAGGAACGTCACAGAAGATTTCTGGAAATACCGGTTTGACCCAGAATCCGATCAAAGAAAGGCGAGTTGGGTGGTTCATGGGTGGCACATCTAATGGATACTGGGAAAAGAAGAGGGAACCTTTAAAGTCGGTGCTTTTTTGGCGAGAGAACTAGATATGATAGGGATTGCGTTTGGAGGAACCCGGGCCCGGTAAGAGGGCAGAGAGATTAGGGGACAATTCAATCAGCGCCGAGCTTCTGAGGAGATCCTAAGGACGGGGGTTGGGCTTTAGGCGTAGTCTCCCACAGGTCACGACAAATCCACAGAAAATGGACTCAATAAAACCACAATCTAAATTCTTCGATAGAGGTGGCAAGAAATAGGCGGGGAGGGAAGAGAAATATGACGCTCAGAATTAAGGAATCGGGGGGATAAAAAGAACCGCAAGGGCCCGCAGGAAGAATGGAGGAAGAACCTGCAGATCGGGGGGTTGGGGAAAGGGGGGTCTGCGGGTAAATTGCGGTGATATGTGTTGAGTTGAAGCGAGGTTAATCCAGAGAAAAAAAGTGAAAGAAGGGAACCAAAACACTGCAAAGATCGTGCTTACACTTGTTCAAGAAAGAATCTCTCTCACAACGAGGAAAGGGAAAAGAAGAGGGAGCCCGAAAACCGAGGACCAGAGTGAAAAAAGGCGGAGTGTGGTATTCCTGAATGTGAGGTACGCCGCTCGACGCGGAAATAAAAAATTTTAACAAGAACGGGGGGAAAAAACTGATGCCAAGGGTGACCTGCCTCCTCTTCGGCATGGCACGTGGTAAAAAGTGAGGGGGAGGGTGATAGGCCTGGGAGCGAGCGTTGTCATCTGTTTGGGGGGCGACACAGGGAACGCCTATGTGGGGATATTGCCAAGCTCGAATTAGCGAAGATCCGAGTGGGGATTCGAAAGAAGTCAGGTTGGGGCTTGATTCTGGAAAAGTTGTGAGACCGGAACTTCTCAATCTCAAAGGGGGGAAGTTTGGTCTGGACGAAGCAGGCGATGAAAAGTGACTCGTTGAAGGGGGGGCGCTCGGAAGGGCGCCGGAAGGTGGACTTGGAAAGAATCAGGAGTTATCAGAGTATTGAACCCAATTCGCTCGGCAAAACAGGAAGAAAAGGGAATTCCACTGGAACTTTTTTTGCCCAGGGGGGCCATTAGCAAGGATGAAAACAACAAAAAGCTGGGGGGAGGGGAAGTCTATCCGAGCCCGATATTCCGAAGGAGGGGAGGTTCCAGAACGGGCTTTGAAGGACCTCCACCCCGAAGAAGGGTGGGAAGAAACTCCAAGGCTCGCGAAGGAGTCCAACCAGGAGGTAAAGAACAATAAAAGATTCAAATCTCCATCTGGAAGGGAGGGGGCAAAGCGAAAGTAAAGAAAAAGAATGTCTGAAACCACAAGCCTTACGGCCTACTTAATTAAAAAATCTTCAATGCTTGAGAGGTCCTGAATACCACCAGAAGAGGTAAGTAGAAAAGAAAGAACCACGGTCAGTCTACGCAAACTAAGCCTGTCCGGAGACTGGGGGTCGTGCGTGCCATAGCGTCTTTGGAGGCAGCCCAGAAATCGAAAAATAGCAAGCGTGACGTTGTAGGAGAGTCGGGGATTTATATTTTTGGACTTTAATTTGCTGGTTCGAAGTTCGCGCCGAAGAAACATATGGACAGGACAGAAAAGGAAAGGAAGGGAATCCGCAAAGGATGTCCAGTAGCGAATTTTGCTTTGGGGAACCAATGCGACAAAAGGGTATGTGGGAACAGAATGGGGAAATTCGAGGGTAAGACAAACTTGCTTACTGGTTGTCGGCATCTGATGGACGGTGAACCAGAACTTCCGACAGAGATCAAAACATCCTCAAAAGGAGGGTTCGGGGTAAACGAGGGGATGGAAGTCTTATTTTTTAGTTACTGCCTAGAAAGAGGGAAAGGGGTGCGCTGGAAGAGCATGCAGAGCAAACCGGGTTATCCGGCCAGTCGAGGAAGGGTGGATGGTAAAAGAAAGCCTACTTTACACGTGGGGAGATGGGACGCCCGTTCGATGCAGCATGCTTCATCTAATAAGAGTGGCAGTAAAAGCGACTCGGAAAAGAATTGGCAAGATCTGATTTGGGGACGAACCCGGCAGAATACGAAATGGACGGGAAACTCACTCAGACAGAAAAAACATCACGGAATTGGAGTCGCCCAAGGGGACAAGGGGGGGACAAACTGGGAGAAGGATCTACAGAGTGATTTTGCAAATGGGGAAAGTTACCTGCTGGCATTGATGTTGCTTATCATAAAGAAAATAAATAATCAGAAAAAAAAACCAGGGTCTGTCAAGGAGCTTAGAGGTTAGGGACAATTCAAATTTTGAAGCTAACCTCGAAGGGGGGACTAAAATACGCTCCAGATAACTGTGCAGCCAGGGAACGGAAAATTTGAAGTGGAAGCGCTTCAGGAGTAGATCTAAACGGTCGGGCGATTAAGGGCTGACGAGAGGAATACTATGTGGAGTTCGCGAATTGCGAACCGTTATGTGCACGAAAAAAGTCGGCTAGAAAATTATCCGAGAAGCCATCACGTTAATGAAGAGTGCAACACTTGTGTGACAAGAACGCAACTCACTCAAGGCCTAGAGAGCAGTGCGTACTAGAAGTGCTGGAATCTCAAAGCCCCAGGAGCGGCAAGAAAGAGGGGCCTATAACCAGGGGGGTCCGTCACCCGCGAAAAAGGTGCAGTACAAAAAAGAGAAATACGGTTTTTAAGACTGATGGTTAAAAGGAGGTCTTCGAGCGCAAAAAAAGGGTGAAAACGGGTACCACTCCAGTTGGTTGCTCGAGCGCAAATGCAACAAGTGGACTGGCTGAAACAACGCGGCTTTTGGAAAAATCCAAGGCCGGAAAGGTCGAGGAAGAACACGCCACAAAATGTCCATTCAAGGGGGCAACGACTCACACCATCCATCCACCAAGGAGGGATTTTATGCCTAGGATAAAATGCCTTTGATAGAAATTTTGGAGACGAGTACGAATGGAAAAAGGGCTGACGCTCAAAAAAAATTGAGTCTCGACGCATGCCGCAAGCGCACTGTAAGTTGACGACGCCCAAAAGTTGGGATGATTGATGGAAACATGGGAGGACCCTGGGGGGGGGGGAGTGAATTGTGCGCCTGGAAGTATACCAGTGGCGAACGGTTAAGTTGGGAAAAGGCAGAACCACGCCGGAATTTGTGGGGCTGGACGTCCAAGAGAACAGGGAAGAGAAAGGATTCCTGACTTCAAAAAAGACTTTCTGGCTCTACGCGCATGATGATGACCGCGGTAAAATCAGGGAACAATCTGGAGACAACGCTGGGGGGTCCAATTTCAGCCAAGCGTGGAGGGTGGAGCCACCGAACCAATGGGTTTCACCCTAACCTTGCAAGGTGATAGTTTAAACCCCGCATGGCATTAGGAGATAATACGAGCAGTTTCGGCAAAATCAGTAAAAAAAGTACAGCGGGGGGGGGGGTCAGAAAAAAGCCAACCCTGCGACCGAAGGTGTCAGAAGAAAATTCAGAATGTCGCAAAACCAGAGTCAGACTTACCATCTTTTTGCGAGGGACTGGAAAAGGAAATGTAATAAAGTGGAAGTCAAAAGCATATACAAACGTTGGAGTAAATAGGAGAATCACCGGGTGAGTGATTTACACCTTGATTTGGCCTCTCAAGGGCTAATGGGAGCTAAGGGAGGGAATTGAGACACTTCAGGTCCGTTTTCGTGCTCCACTGGGTCCAGCTTGTCCTAAGGCGCTAACGATGTAAGATGCGGCCTTCGTAAGGGCTCGGAAGGGATTGCATAGGGATGGAAACAGTCCACCCGGGGGGGGGGGTGGGGCCAGGATGAAAACCAAATGGTTTGCGGTCACGTCGCCCGGCAGGAAATTCCGGGAACTTTGAGAGGGAAAGAGTATTTCAGGTACGCATCATCATCTATAGGAAAGCAGCCCATTCACGCTGGGGAAGTTCATGAAATCCAATTGATAGGGCTGTTGGCGGAGCGCCCAGAAACCTGCGGTCCGTGGCCCAAATTACAACCGAATCCAGAGGTACACTCTGAAGAGTTCCATTGTGCAAGGGGGAGGACACAACTCATGGTTTCACGGATGTGTCTAAAGAGGAAAAGCAAGTGCCATCAGGGAACAGGGGTCGAATTTCAACGGTCAGAAATTTTCTTTACAGGGCATTTGCGGCATGCGCCCGATAAGGACAATTGGTGTTGAGCTGCATGATCAGGGGGGAAAAATTTCGGCAACAAGAGAAAGATCAAGCGTAGGTTTCCGGAAAACGAAGGGCAGCAGCAGCAATCTACCGTGGGTAAGGACGTGTTGGAGGGACGTTGGTTCAAACTTGAACATGAGATAGAAGAGAGCGATTCAGCCAGCAATTGTTGTGCGCCAGGTTTGGAGCGAAAAAAAATCACATCACCTTGTTGCTCATAAACGCGAGGAAATTTAAGTGCCTGCGCGGGGAAGCGTAAGAGAGACGAATGCTGAGTTCACCTCGAGAATTCAAAAGTCAGTGCGACCGGGTGGGTTAATCAGAACCTTTCGGTAGAAAGATAGTGGGAAGGTAATAGAACCGAAGGTGGATGGAGAGAAAAAAGAAATCAGGCTGATTTAACCCGCAACGAGCAGAAAATATTGAGCGTACGTTTACGGAAGATTGGGTGGAACAGTTCCGGGGGGGAAGAAAAGGATACGAGATAATTTCCCAAAAGTGGTTTTGTTTTGCCAAAAAAACGTAATAAAGGCCTGCGACAGTCACGAGGAGGCTGCGTTATAGCGTGTGGGGAAAAGCTCCTAAATGATCAGTAAGAAGGGGGCGCTCACATGCACTGTGTGTAAGCGAACCAAGCTTCACGATGATCAGACGTCCACCGAGAAAACTCCCCGGGAGAATGAAAGCTTCCGTGGACCATACCCGGCAAACTAAGGGGAAGGCCACCCAAAAGTATGTGGGGTTATTTGCCTTTCGATAGAACCACTACAATAGGAGAAAGCAGCGCAAAGGAAAAAAATCAAACGAAGGGGGAAAAGTAAATGACTTCTTATGCATGGGAAGGTTCTTGCATTCTATTCCCGGCAGGGGGGAGGGCGGAGGAGGTGGTTTTCTCAAAAGGTGAAAACAACTTTGAGGAAGGGAACTCACAGAAACAAAAGAATCTGTCGTGGGCTGATACGAAAGCGTCTTCGAGTTTCCAAGCTAAGCCTTGGCGTCGATAGCCTGGGCTATGGTTTAAACAAACATCTCCCACTGGAAAAAGGGGGGACCGTCAGCAAGAATACAGTAGTAACGAAAAAAAGAAGCAAAGCACACGCATAGGCCATAACGACTTAGGAACATTTCGCGGTGGCTCGGCGACCCACAGCAGCCGGAGGGACGGTACGTTTACTTTCCCCTGCCAAGGACTCGATCAAATAGGTGGGGAGGAAAAAGTGTAATAAGAAAAATTTACGAAAAAGCTAAGATTGGGGGAATATTCGAGTTGCAGAATGAGCAAGGAGACTACACTGGTCTCAGCGAAAGAAGACTTCGCTGGGATACGAATTGGAGTAATTGATCAAAATATTCGGTGGGCTGGGGGAGGAGGCTAAACCAAAAGCAGGGGGAAACCATCCCAACCATCTCCCCTATCGATCCACGAGACCGATTTCGGTGTGAGGGGCATGGACTCTTTTTCTACTACAACTCCTCTAGGAGACAACGCAAAAAGGATAAAAAATGAGGTTTGAGTAACCAGTGGTTTTCAGAAAATCGGCCAATCCGTGTTAAGAGTAAAAGCTTCAATGAAAACGAGTCAAAAAAGCAACCGCCGAGAATTCCAAGTGTGTTGGGGGGGGGTTGGTGAAAGGACGGAAAAATCCAGTTCCCATAGATGCTTGATCTCATTTCTGCACGGAGAGGGGAAGCTCCGAAGCCATTACTCGACCGCAAAGTCGATGGGTGAAGGAAGGCGACCAGGGGGTTTTTCAGGTTTCAAACCCATGGGGTTGTTTCAAAGCAGACAAGGGCAACGGACCCGCAAAGAGAAAGAGACAAGAACGTTTACCTTGCAGCCGGGAAGGGCTATGGATGAAGTCAAGCCAAGGGTTAAGGGATTTGTTTTAGGTTTTCACACGATGGGGAGAGAAAAGCGAAAGGGGAAATTGCGTGGTCGAACTCGGGGACTTGGGCGTAAATCTGAAGAACTTGAAACAGAGTAAGACGCGAAATGGCGCGGGACCCGTTGCCCTTAAGTCTAGGAGGGAAAGCAAAAAAAAAAAAAATCAGCGCCAGGCTTCTCCAAAAAGGGATTGTCCCAACCCCTCCGGCGGGACGACGCTGCACTGGTTCTACGAAGAAGAAGTCTCCCACGTCTACGGGACTCAAATCTTAACTGCCGAAAGAAAAAGGCTTAAGATTGGTCCGAAAAGGGAAATATCCTGCTCGAACTATCAACGACTCTTGAGCGGGCGGGGGAAATTCCGTCAACAGCACATTTTAAACTGGAACCCATGGAAATAAGAGGGAGGGGGGGAGGGGAAGGCTGGGGGAGGGAAATTCGGCTAAATTGCGGTGATCCTGGGAGGAGCTATCGTCTTATCCTATAATGCAATCGCGAGAGGACCTCCGTCGCAGATTCTAAAAAAAACTGAGCTTCACTGTTCCAGTTCGAAGAAAGATCTCCAACAAACAAAAAAGAGTTAGGAAAAAGGGAAGGATCGACCGGTGAGGAAACAGGCCCTGGTTCGCGGGCGGGGGTTGGATTCCCTTTATAATGTTATCTATACGAAAGAGGGGCTTTCCGAAAAAAGATCACAGGAGGGTATCAGAAGAAAACTGAATTGTTTGGGGGGCCAGAAGAGGCATGGCTTCACATTGGAAAGAGTTGACAGGAGGGGAGGAAGGAAACCTAATTCAAAGGTAAGTCTAGTATTTCCCGCCTCTTTTCGAACTGGGGGATATTGCCACCCCCCTCTCGTGGCTAATCCTTGGCGGGGAGACCTGGGTGCGCGTGACCCTACGTGTGGATACTCAGACCATCGTAGAAAACATCCTTCGGAGATCAAAGATCCCATTTGCATGCCAAACTTTCTGGCGCTTATTTACGCTTGGGAAGAAGGAGCTTGCAAGGGGAATAGTCAGGACCATTTTGCAGGCGCCATCAAAGAGGTCACAATCGTGTAAAGTTATCAGTATTACGCAAAGGGAGGGAACCCCCACGAAAAAGGAAGGGCAGGGGGGGGAAGAAAAGGGACCATTCGCTTTGAAAAACAGTAAAACAACTCACACGACCACGCTGGTTGAGTTTAGAACATCGCCTCAAGATTCGAAGGGATGAGGAATGAACTTGACCGTCCTACTCCCCTAAAACGTAAGGGGGGGATTGGTAAGTCCCAAAAAAAAGCGTGGCGTTCGTCCGTCCTGTAAGTCAAAGATTGGAAAAAAAAAGTTACAAGAAAATCAAAGTAGGAATCGAAGATCAGACATCGTAGAGGGCTCCCCACCTTCACCGCACACCCAACTCAGCGGTGTAAAAAAAACGGGCTGAATCGTGTCCTTGCTTTTACACGAGGGAAGGAGGAAGCTTTGGGAACGGGAGAGATGAAGCCTGGGCGCTTGTGCCTTTTTGTGGAACCATCGGCGTCTGTGTTGTATGGGGATAAAAATCGTTCCCGAGAAGGGTGACGGCGGGGCGGAGGTAGGGGGTGCTAGATGGATCGATGCGGCTGATAGAGGTCGTGTAGTTGCATGTATTTCGCGCGTTAAAGGGAGGGGGCGGGGGACGGGAGGGAAAATAGTCGAGCTGCAAATAGATCAATACCCGGAGCTTAGGGACAGTGGTGGAGCGCCGAAACCGAACAGGGTATTTCCGGCGGTCACCGAGCAACTGAGAGTGGGCTAAACTACCAAATCATCTTAAGAAGGGTTGCGGAAGCTAATTCCCGAGGACTTCGAACATCCTCGAGACGCATTATCAGAGGCAGGGGTGTGGTCGGCGAAGGGGAGGATAACACCCTACAGAAATTTCCGGAGCCGGAGGGACGAGCGGTCTGGAATAGGGCTCTGGAAACCTGGATCGGAGGAATGAAACACGGCGAACCGCTCGCCTGCTGGGGCGATGAAGGCTAGTGTGTATGCGGCCACTGCGCTTGCGACCATAGGCCAGGCTCACGTGGACTAGTGGGTTTGGCACGGAACGCAGCGCGGGGCCATCGCCTTACCAAAGGAAAAGAGCTGGAGAGAACGGCGAAGACTCAAAGTTAGCGTGGAAGAAGGAAGAAAAGGGAGAAGAGGAATATACCACACCGCTCCAAGAGGGGGAGAACGTGAAACCAAGAATAGAAACTGCATACTGAACTGGTTTCCTGTAACAAAAGCGAAGAGAGCTACGCGCGAGTGATTTTTACAAATTGTAGAACTGACTGGGCAGGATCAGGCTGGGGGGAGTATAAAGGCAAATAATCAGACGCTGGCCCCTTGGCACTTGGGGGGGGGGGGGCAGAAGAAGAGTAATGCAGGGAAACGGAAGCACCGCAAGTTTCTTCACAAGGGGGGCAGGTGGGGAGACTAGAGTCGTAATCAGCTGGCAAGCTCCTGGCAACGAAGGGAAGGGAGAGAAGGTGAATGTGAGAGATCTGACTGGTAGGCGCGGGGGGACGTTCGAAAAGACACTACGAAATCTATGTTATTCCAGGCACGGAGGGAAGATACCCAGACGGGAAGTTGTTGGCCGGACGAGGACGGGAGCTGAAGTCTTCATTCCCGTGGTCTCGTGAAAACTGGGGTGAGAGGGGAGAACCTTTTGTGAAGTCCCGGCAGAACTCAATGATCCTGAAATAGGCAGGATCGTTACAAGTAAGCTGGCTGGATATCTCCCGCATGAACGAGGCAGTCCCTCTTCAACTATATTAGATCCGTCACGAACACAGGAGGGGGGAACATCAGGATGACGGTCCAGGTACAGCAAAAAGGATTCTCTCTTGACGCTCGCCAAACGAGGGAATACAACCACTACCAGTTTTGAGAAAGAATCTGAGGAGAAAAGGAGAGCGAGAAAGCGCGTGGAAAATCCAATTCCCTGAATCGCTCTGGCATCGGGAGAGCCCAGCAGTGAAGTCGTAACGCAAGATCCGGGTCCCCAGGAGAGTGATGCTTGAGAGCGACAAGGGGGAAAACGGGAACCCTTCGCTTGGAGGGTATGTTGAGACGAGGAACGAATGGCCCCTTCTGGACGAAAAAAAAAAAGAAGCTTCCTCGGGCGCATGAGAAATAGAAAAGTACAATAAAACTCCCAAACACTTTTCAATGATTAAAAGTACACAGTGTAGAACACGGGGGTGCTGGATTAAAATTGGTCGCAGCCTTCCTTAATGCTTGTTGGAAAGGTTTAGAACAGTTGAAGGGAAAGGGAACAAATGGTATCCGCCGTCAACTAAGAAGAGGCCTTTTCCTGAACTGCACAGGTAGCGAGGATCACGCTGATGACCGCGGAAGACATCTGCATTGACAAACTGGATACGAACGCTTGTGGAATTCTAAAGGGAAACGTATTGGATTTATCAAGAAAAGGGGTTTTCAAACGGAAAAAAAACTGCACAGAGCGTGGCATGGAGACTACGAATACGCGAAAGTTGAACTTCCAAAGAAGAGGGAAATTCAACATCGAGTTTGGAGACAGCCTAGGTTCTTCAACTGAACCAGGGAAAGGATACCCCCCTACATTTAATGGTAGCCAGACATTCGGGCAGCAACTTAAAAAAAAAAAAAAGGGGCTTTCTATCATTATCCATCTTTGGGGGGGCGCGCTTCAAAGTCACCAGGGTCTAAGAAAAGATTCAACAGAGC
>Ga0179591_1389531_pt1 | contig 13493 bp, 20 predicted proteins | sample CZOMad2_1_08_16f_FD_182891 | JGI IMG/M metagenome (GOLD analysis project Ga0179591, IMG submission 182891) | Vadose zone soil fungal communities from Angelo Coast Range Reserve, California, USA - CZOMad2_1_08_16fungal (PacBio error correction) | ecosystem: Environmental > Terrestrial > Soil >...
GGGAGAAGAACATCGACAAACACTGTCATCTTTCTGGGGAAAAGAGATCGCGTCACGCAGTTCCGACCAGGGTGGAGGAGTACTTAGTCGAAGGAAAACAGGAGAAAAAGAGGCCGCTTTCGGCTTGCGTTTGCTGCATTATCTGCTTTTGAAGGGGAATCGACTATCGCAGCTTCCAAACGTTGGGTGGAACGGGAAAGCTAGGAAAAGAGGGGAGGGGACGCTATCCTTAAGGACGCCAAAGACAGGAAAGAACGACCTTATATCTATTTTCTCAGGGAGGGGAGGAAAAAAAACGAAGAACCTGGACCCTGAGTAGGAGGAATTGCCCGAACCGAGGGAAAGGCGTTCTTGTGCGCACAAGAAACGTCGGAGGGCATTTCATTTCGAATGATTTTGAGGGGGACGCAAATTTGACAAGATCCCGACCGGGGGGAAGGGAGGAGGGACCGGTGAGAAGAGAGAAAGTTCGCATGGTAAGCAGAAAAAAAAAAAACCCTTCCGGAGAAAGGGCCGCCGAACAACCTCGAAGCACCGTGCCAGCCGAAAAAAAAAGAAAGCCTTCCGCAGGAGGGGGTTGGCTTCATAGCTCTCTGCTGCTGCGGAAAGAGCCTCGCCTCTGTTCCTAGCACACGGTGCTTCAGCTAGGGGGGGAGGGGACCGCTCTCAAGGGGGGAGGAGAGGAGACTTTGGTGGGGGAGAAAAACCATCCCCTCCAGGAAGCTGATGTTTTCGTTCACGAAAAAGGACAGAGGGGGGAAAGCAGGAACTGATTTCATGAGGGAGTGCGCGCTGCGACATTTCAGAGTTTGGGGGGGGAAAGTCGGGGAGCGGACATTTTTTGTAGAGCAAGGGCCCCCTTTTTTCCGGGGGAATATTCGAACTGAAGTGAAGGGGGAGGAGCCACCTATGACGGGGGGGGAAGCACTTCCTTGCCGACGGGGAAGCTACATTGACCTCGGAAATTGGTCAGGGGAAGCCCTTTTGGATCAGAAGGAGGTTTTTTATCCTATGGGGAAAAGGACCGACGCCGACCTATGCCGGGGGAGAACCGGAGCACGGAAGTGCTTGGGAAAGGAAAGACTTATGGCATTATTAAAAAAGGGGGTCGTGGAAACCCCGCCGGCCAAAAGAAATTCGCAAGGAAAGGGGGTTCTCAACTCGTAATTCTCCATCTCTGGGGAGGCGATTCCTGCATGTAGGCAGGATGAGAGAAACACTACTTTGCAGGCATGGAAAGAACATCTGAAGAGTGAGGAAAATCAAGCGAGGGAGGACCCCTACTTAAAAGGGGACGTCATGTCTCCTTCTCATGGGGGGGGGGGGGGGTCACCAAGGGAAAGAGAAATTTGCGACGGAGGGACCCTATTAAAGCGTCGATTTTTAAAATGTCGCCGGTTACCCTCCTGGAAAACTAAAGGGCGGGGGGTTGAGTGGTTTTCTCTTCCCAGACAGAACATAATTATCTTCCTTTATTGGGGGAGGGGAGTCGCGGCGCCTAATTGTCTCAAAAAAAAGACATTAGTGATCTGGAAGGGGGAACTCCGATATGGGGATTACATAAAATCAAGACGAACCTCTCCCGCCTATAACAGGGGGGGGGCCGTCCCCTTGGTGTAAGACTAGGGGAGAACGTGCCCTTAGCTCTCAATGGAAGGACGGACCATTTTACCAAGGGGAAGTGTTTCAAGTGGGAGGAGGGGTTATGCTTTCAGGAGTACATGTTTTTTTTTCGCGTTTGATTTTCACGGGAGTTGCGGTGTCGCTCTTTCTAGAGCCTCGACAAAGGAGCGTTCAAAAGAAAATCGCCAAATGGGGAGGGTTCTTCTAACATCCTCGAGAGCCAAAAGGAGATTTCTATGGTGCCAAACAGGAGGCTCGGGGAAAGAGGGGAGGCCTTGAATTCCGCCCCGTTATGGAAGAGGAAGAAAAAAAAACAACTTATTATTATTAAATATATATATCTAAGGCGGGAGTCAAGTTCCACTAGGAAGCCGAGTCGCTTTGACGGAAAGAGGGAGGGGGGTTGGGGAAAAATAACCCTCTCCTTTAGGGCTTTTTCTCTACCGAAAAAAGTGTGCGCTTTTAGCAGGGGGGGGGGGGCGGTCTCGAGAGGAGAATATATACGTAAAAGACTAAACAATCCGAAAAAAGGGAATGATCTACATAAAGGCCTGAAGTCAGAGGAGGGTTACCTTCTCGACCGGGCCGTGAAGGGAAGGGCTCACCTTGTCTCTAATATGAAAAGGAGCGTGCGCGTTTCGGAGGATATCAGGGGCAAGGAGTTGGCCAATAAGGTCCTCTTCCAAAGGGGAAGGTGTGGCTTTTACCTTACGGAGGGAAAAGAAAAAAAAAGGGCAAACTCTTACTGTCAGCCTCAAGGAGTGGTGATTTTCTTTCGGGGAAGGAAAGATTGCCGTGAGCCGTTGCAGGGAGGGAGGTTGAAAAGGAAGGGAAAGATTCTCCGCTTTCAGTAAGAAGGCCTCTTCCTTCTCCGCTTCGAAAAAAAAAAAACAGTTAGAAAAAAAGGGATAACAGGGAGGGGGGTTCTTTAACTACAAGACACAATTCCTCTATGAAAAAAGAAGCCCGCCGACTGGGCAAATGGAGGTGTACCGTCCGTCTTTCATAATCCACCTGCAGGAGGGAGGGAAAAAACTACCAATATTTTATCATCCAAAAAAATGGCACTCACTTTTCCTCAAAGGGAGGGAGGGGGGGGGGAAGGCTTCACACTGCATACAAAAGATCATTCTGGAAAAAGACGTTTACTTCCTCCGGTGAATAAAGAGGCTTGGCTTCGGAAAAAGGATGAAAAACACCAGAATATCACACCCGTTGATCCAGAAAGGGGGAGAAAAGGTAATATTTCAATTTTGGAGGAGCACTTAATGGATAAAGGGTACTGGGGAGGGAGGAAACAACGGCAACTACGCCCATAGGAAAAAAAAAAAAAGTTACCCCTAACCCGGGGGGGGCTCCTACACACAAGGAAAGATAAAGAGTTGGAAAAGAAAAGGGAAAGAAAAGGAGAAAGTCTCAGCGCGCAAAGGAAGGAATCCATTCGCTGGAGGGCAGAAAATGACTTGGCCGTCCCGGCATGAAAAAAACTCACTAAAGGGGAGGGGAAGGTTATAATCTTATCCGCCCGGAAAAAGAGGGTGCTCCCACTTCTTAGGAAGGGACGCTTCCCTTAATCTGAGAAAAAGGGGGGACCCCTTCTGGGGGGGAAAAAGGGGTCTTCTGCCGGTGGGGGAAAAGACGCCGGGCCACCGGAGAGAGCGCCACCAAAAGAGGGAAGGACTTTTGTCGGCTGGCCATTCTGCGTCCGCAAGTGATAGCGCGATTTGCGCTCGTATGGTGTCCGGGGGGGAGGAAAAAGAGGGGGAAAGGAAGGGAGGCCAATCCGCCTGTTCTCCAAGAAAGGGTCTTTTCACATTTGCGAAGGGAAAAAGAGAGGACTGCGAACCGCCGTCCGATAGTCAAAGAATAGAAGGGATTCTCAAAATACGGGGAGGGAAGGAGAAGGAATTATCATCATGCGGTCGTAATGAGGAAGGGGGGTGCTCTCCTCCCGCCAGGAGAGTCGTCTGCCTCGGTCATCTTGCGTGGGAGGGGATTGTTGCAGAGAAAGAACGCTTGTTTGTATCGACAAGAAAAGCTATCTATCGTCTATATAAGGGAAAGAATGCAGCGACCAAACGCACGCTAGGAAAAGGAAAAAAAGTCTCCTGGGAGAGGGAGGTCGAATTCAGCTCCTACAGCACCCGACGACTCGGGGAAAAAAAGGGGGGCGTTGACACTAAATATGCCGTGTTTTTCGCGGGGATGCGAATAATATCTCTCAACAACAACCACCGAGGAGAAGGGGGGGGGGATCGAGTCATCAGAGAGGGGAAAAAAAAAGTCATCTTTCGTGAAAGCCAAAAAGAAGGAGTTCGTCCGGGTTCCTGTCCTAGAGGAAGAGGGTAAGCTGCGCCAACAGCCCGCAGAGAATGGGGATTCTGAGAGGGAAGGGGGGGGGGTACTCAGGCAGGATCGGGTACGCCTCTGCCTTCATCTCTACGATCGAGGAAAAGGGATTGACATGGTCGATTACCACAGCGGGAGGGAGAAGAACCTTATGAGCCAATACCAGGGAAGGGGGGGGAAACGAACTGATCTATTTTCTCGCCTGAAAAAAAAGAACCTTACCTTCATTTACTACCAAACCCTCATGAGCTAAGGAGGGGGATCGACGGAGGAAAAAGGAGGTCCATGGTTTCGCAAGACGGGAGAGAACGACGTTCCGTTCGCAGTGAGGGAGGGCATTTCTCAATTTTACAAGATCCAGACAGTGGGAAGGGGGGAGTATACGGGAGCAAGGGGAGAAGAGGGTAAAGCAGCACCAGGACACCTAACGAGAATCACCCGGCGCGTCATCTGCCAACTAAAGCACCTGTGTCCATTACGACAAAAGGGGGAAAAGGTCGCCAGGGGGAGGAAGAGCTCGGCGGCGGCGGCGGGGAAAGGGCCGCCTGTTCCGCCGTCCTGAGGAGTCAGGGAAAAAGAAGGTAAGGTCGGTGCTCTCATGCTCGAAGAAGAGTGGGCGAGGGGGGGAGAAGGATGAGACGCTCTCCCATCCCCGACCGCTGCGCGAAAGGGGGCCTTTACTTCACATCAGTCTCCTCAAAAAGGGCAGTCTTCATTGGTCAGGGAGAGGTCTCGGCTAAGGGGAGACAAAAAAAAAGGGGGGCTTTCAATCGGGTGAGCGGAAATGACATATATAGATTTCACTCACCCTTTTTTTCGGGGTCAAGGGGAGAGCGTCATGGAGGGTAGGTGCCCCGTTTTGAAGCTGCCCAAAGACGTTCCTGCTCAACATTTATCCATCTGAAAAAAGAAAAAAGGGACCCTTTCCCTGGGGTCATAGGGAATCCTTGGGGGAGGGGGGGGGAGAATATTGATCTGGGATTAGACGAGAAGACACCGGATCCTTAACCGTATTTGGAGAGACATTATTCACAAATCCCGTGGGGAAAAGGAGGGGGACATCTGGAAGAAGTGGCTTGCAAGTCGGCGAGGGAAGAAAAGAATCTAATTCCGAGAGAAAAGTGGGCGAGATGTCCGGCTCGTATTGCCTGCAGGGAGGGAGGGGGAAAAAAGGTAGGTCAGGAAAAAGGGGGGACCGGAGGCGTGCTTTGAGACTCATCGAGGCATTTGGGGAGCACTTGCACTTTTTTCTTGGCGAAGAAAGTTCAATTGCGGGAAAAAGGGGGGAGGAAGGGAAGGGGGAATTCTTTATGTGCCCAGGAAGAGAGAAAAAAGGAAAAGGTTCGCCGTGACCATCCTTCCACAGGAAGAAAAAGAGGTGTTGGAGGGGGGGGAGGGCTTCACAAAAGAGAAAACCGTGATCTCTGGGAAAAACGAGACATGGTCGTCGGGAGGGACAAAAAAGCACCCCTGCCAACTGGAAGGGAAAGGGAGATAGGAAGGGGGGGGGGAACGAGAAGTGGGCCATAACTTAAATAAAATGCAATAGAACAATTCCTACACCGTGACGAAAAAAATATTCTGGAAGCTTTTCTCCCGGCCGGGGAAGAGGATTTAAGACTGGAAGAAAATGGGAAAGGGCCTTTTTCAAAGTGGAAGGGGGGACTCATTCCCGCCATCATGTGGGGGAATGTTCTTCTTGTCGCTGGAAGGGACTTCGGAGAAGGGAAAAAAAAGGATAACCATCGCCACAGTGACAAGCTCGAAAGAAGGCGCTCAGCCAAAAGGGAGAAACCCTTCTCTCGTTAGCTGGGGGAAGGGAGATACGAGAGCTTAAGTCCTCCCGGTGGGACAGGATATCTCTCCTCAAAAAAAAGATATCCGGTTTATTACCATAAAAAGGGTGGCCTTAAGGGGGAAAGGGAAGAAAAGAAGCGTACGAGAAGAAGGGGGTGACCCATAGGAAGAGCGCCGGTAGCTGCTTTTTGAAAAATTGTCCCGTGGGCGTCTTGGTAGCGGTGTGAAAGGCATCTCGGAGAAAATACTAAAATCAAAGCGGGGAGGTGCATTACCTCATCAAAAAGGGAAGAACAAGGCCAATTTTAAACATGGGATTCACCGGAAAGGGGGGGAGAGGAGCATTTCACGGGCAGCAACGTGAAAGGGGACTTCACTTTGTTTTATGAGGAATAAAGATGCATTTTTATTTCATGTCGGGAAAGAAAAGCCTGAAAGAAGTAAAGGGTTTGGCAGGGGGGACACTGGAAAGGAGACGACCCTTTCTCTGCCCTTGCAGAAGATAATGGGTCGGGCTTGGAAGCGACACACGCAACCAAAAGGGAGGGGACTCTGGAAAAAAGGGGGGGGGGGGGAGGAAAAGGGGGAAGGACACCTCGCCGCTTTCCTCGGAAAACGAAAAATCTACGCTTAACTTTTCGCAAAAAGACAATCAAACTGCAATTTACGTTCGGGAAGAAAAAAGGACAACACAAAGACAGAAAAAAAAATGTCTTAAATGCTGCACCCAGGGAGAACCTGCAGTCATCTAATCCGGAAAGGGGGAAGAATTCCGTGATAAAACTGAATCGGAAGAAGTTGCTCACTGAAGGGGGAAAGGAAAAAGAAGAACCACTGGCTTTGTGAATAATGCAATGAAAACGGCTTCCGTTTATCCTGCAGGGAAAAGAGGAGCACACCCTCCTATCCCCCCTGTGATAAAAGGGGAGGACATAGAGGACACAGGGGACAGGGCAATTGCTGGCGGCAAGGACGAGATAAAATGTTGTCATCTTTCAAAAAGAGGACAGTTCGCATGACGCGTCCCCCCCCCCCCCCACCCCAACAAAACAAAGCCTTGAGACCTAACCCCGGGAGAGGGAAGAAAAAAAAAATGCCTGCTCCCCGAGTGAAAGACAAAGGGAGGCAGCTCCGAAATAGACATGACCAAGGAGGAGAAGTTCGTGTTTATTGCTTCCTTCTTGTGGCAAGGTAAAAAGGACACATCGAAAAGGGGGGAGAGTAGCCTCCGCGGACAAAGCGAAGCGCTATCATTGCTATCACCGGGAAATAAAAGAGAGGCTCATTCCGGAGAAGGGGGGTGGGGTGTAGAGGGTTCATCCGCCGTCCGCCGAAAAAACGCTTTCTTTCTCTAAGGGAAAGAAGGGGGGATTCGAGGTTTTCGCGGGGAAGCGGGGGGAAGGGGAGCCGTGTGGCTCTAAGGGGAAAAGGGGGGAGGGGATTTAAAAAAAACCTCTCCATTGCCGCTCCAATCCGCCTTTGGGGGAGGGAGAAAAAAAGGGAAAACGGTCTGTATCTTGTTAAAAAACCCTTCGCACTTTTAACTGAGAAAAAAGAAGGAAGGACGTGTAAGGAGGGAACAAAAGGCTTGTGCAGCGGCCGTCCGGAGAGGGAGTAATGCATTTTCATTTTCGTAAAGGAAAGACAGCCAGGCTAAACCTCGCTCGTTAGGAGGAATTGGATCTGGGGAGAAAGGGGGGAGGAAAGAAAGGATATCTCCCGACCGCGTGTTGTAAGAAGTTGGGCAGTCTTCTGTCGTCGGGGAGAAAAGAGGCGGAAGATAATCTTCAAAAAAAGGACAAAACAACTCTCTACGCTTCCCTGCGCCTGAGGGAGGGAGGCTCCTACAGTCACCCTCCTACACTGAGGAAGGAGAAAAGGGGCGTTTGACACTAAGATGCCACCGTTGGGGGGGAGAGGTAGAACTCCCTTTGCGGGGAGAGACGATCAAAACCCACACCTGAGGTGAGGGGAGGAAGAAAGAAAAGTGTTCTTTTCTACCTTCTACAAGACAAAAGGAAACTTCCAGACCCGACCGGCTTCCGATCGGAGGGAAAGGGATTGCAGATTTCGGGAAGAGTGCTCACATCCAGCAGGGAAGGGGAAGGGGTTGTTATCTCTTCATTATCTGGAGGGGGTAAGAATCGCCTTCTCTCGACGATCGAAACTGGAAAAAGAGTTTGCAGGGGGAGGGAAAAAAGGAGGTTAGGGAGATATCCGGAGGACGCAAAGAACGAGAGGAGGGGAGGCAACGACCTTATCGATGTCGGAAAGAAATAGAACCTGACCCTGCAGTACGACCGGGGAGGGGGGGAGCAGAAGCCTCTTGCCGCGACGGTCTGGGGAAGAAGGGTACTATCGCGTACTGCCTTTTTCAGAAAGGGAAGGGTGAGTTGTTTTCATTTCGCAAATGTGTGGAAAGGACCACCTGGGGGGGAAGGAGGGGGAGAACAAAGTCTTCTTGGCGAGGGCAAGGGGAAATCATCAACCATTACAAAGATAGTCGCCTATCACCCTTCGACGGGGAGAGGGACTGAAAGTCTAAGCACCGGCCAGCCGACAAAAGAATGTGTTGTCGTCATATCTCGCGGAGAAGGACCCGACAAACCACGCTCGGCAGGAGGGCCAAGGCCGAAAAGGAGGGGGGGAAGGGGGGAAAAAGTTCTCTCTCCTAATTGGGAAGGAGATACGGCGGCTCCGCTTCTCCATCCCCTCCGCAGAGCTCCGTTTCAAGTCCGGGACGCAAGAAGAGAAAAGCTTACCTTATTTTCATGCGGAAGGAGAGGGAAGACATTTCTAACGGGGGGAAGAAAAAGGTTTTGAGGGGAGGGGGGGGGGGGGTGTTTAGTAGCAATATAGAAGACCCCGTGTGGGGGAAAGGTCATGCGAACTTGACGCTGGGAGGAGGGTTTCCTGGGGGAGGTGAAGAGAAACATTTAGCCGCTTACCGGTGCGTCAAAAGGGGGATCTTCCCCTTTTTTTCATAGGGGGGGGGGGGTGGGCACCGGCTTTTTATAGGAGGGGGGGGAGGAAAGAATTTAGCAGGGGGAAAGGGACGGGGAGATCCGGTATCACCCGGGGGTCAAACTTGGAATATTCAAAAAAAGAAAGGGGTATGGGCGGGGAAACAAAAGTAAGCCGTCAAACTCAGTGCGGGAAAGGCAGTTTTTTCTCATCGGAAGGAGAAAAGCAAGGAGTCGATGGCCTGCAGGTAGCTTAGAGGAAACTTGAAAGAACACTACAAGAGGGAGAGGTGATATCAATCGGGCATTGTGAGGACTTTTTCGTTGAGGGCATGTTTGCTTGGCGCAGGGGAGAAGGATCTTTTGAGAAAAAAGGAGGGGGAGAAAAGGCCGAGCCTGCGGTAGGGCCAAGGCGAGTTGTCCCGTCCGGTGTCGCAAGGGGAAAAAGGGAAAGGCTCACGGCCCTCTAGTGGGGGGGCTGTGGCGAAAAAAGAAAGTGTATCTTCTGGATGAGGCTGCCATCAGCCGAATTTCCAAAGCAAAAAAACCAAGACCAAACGGGACTTGATGCGGAAGGAGGGTCAAGGTTTCCGGGGAAGAAATGAAAGAAAAAATTCCATCTCACAGCAATTCCTAAACCTTTACGGTACAAAAAAGGGGGAAGTTTGCTCCCCTGGAAAGGGAGAACAGACTTACGGAGAGGGGGAAAGGGGCCGTTTTTCCAGTGACCGAGGGGACATTCTCCATCATGTTTTTTGCGTCTGGGGGGTTGGGCGCTGGTGTCCGTTCTCGGAGCGAGCAGGAAAACACAAAAAAAAAAAAAAAAGGAAACAATCTCATCGTTCGTCGAAAAGGAAGAGCCAAAAGGAGAGGTCTTGGTGGCAAACCTCATCGGGAAAGAAGAGGATTCCTTGGGGGGTCATCAACACGGAAAAAAAAAAACAACGGAGGATTGATTGAAAAGAAGAGGAAAGAGACGGGTGGGAAAAAAAAAGAACCGGGCGCCGGTCCTTTCAGGGAAAGGGAGGTGCACCATGACCTCGATAGTTTAAAAGGGGAAAGCGGAGGTTCGACGAACGGGGGGGTCACTTTTGCCAGAGGGGGGGGGTGACGGCTCTTCGGGGGAGAGGAGAAGAGAGAGGCGGAAAATACTAAAATGCAAAGGCGGAATTATCCTCAATCAAAAGAAGGAAAACCTGTAACCGGCAGGCATGGGAAAGGAAAGGAAAATTTCTCTCTCAGGGGGAAAGGGTCCCTAATAGGAAGGGGGGGACTCACTGTTTTAAGGGGGGGGGCGGGGTCGGTTTGAGAGGGGAAAAAAGGGCATTTCTTGGAGGCTGTCCCCAGAAAAGCCTCAAGTCCCTTTTTGGAAGGGGGTTTATTGGGAAGAGGGGAAAGAAAAACTTTCTCGGACTGCAGCCTCAGGAGGGTCTTTCTTTAATCTACAAAGGGAAAAAATGATCCTTTCCTTGCCGGAGGGGGGGCCCGGCTACAGAAAAGAGTGCAGAGGCACCTACTCAGGGAAAAGACTGGGGCAGCAAACATGAGAGTGTACCTTCGCCAAGAAGAAAAGAAGTTCCGTTAGGGCACGGAAAAGAATCGGGGGGAAATCTCCACCGCCAGAAGCGAAAAAAAACCGATTGTTTCGCCTTCGGGAAGGAAGAAAAGAAGCCGGACATCTCGCCGAAAAAAAAAGGATATAGAATGAAAAAAAAGGGCCAGCGCCGCCTTTGCCGCACTGAGTTTGGAGAACGCATACACCACTGTCTTTTTGTGGGGAAAAAGTATGACAACGAAGGGGCCGGTAAAGAATAGTCGTTCTGCGGCGAGGCACCCACCTCGAAAGGGGAGAACCTATTATTACCACCCTGGAAGAGGAGAAAGGGGATCCATTTCTTCTCAAGGGGGGGAGGCGAACGTCATTTGGCAGAAGAGGACACGAACTACGAAAGAAGAAATGGAAAAAGAAACCCGTTGTATTGAATCGGAACTACACACAATCCTCTCCAAGGGAGACCCCTTTAGCATTTCGCAGTCTCTCACAGTAGCATGAAAGGAAGAAGGAATCATTGAGGGGGAGGGCGAAGAGTTTTCCGTCCCGGCTGAAAACAGCATTCAGGAGGGGGAAATTTATGCCTCCAGAGGCGAGCCCATTCGCGCTATCATGGCGAGAACCAGAAAAGGACCTAGCCACAAAGGGGAGACGCTCTCTCATGCCGGAGGAACAGGGGGGGGGGACAGGTTTCATTGCCCCGCCTCCGGAAAAAACCACAGCCGCTTTCTGTCGCGAAGGGAAGGACTTTAAGCTTTCTAAGGAAGGGTTGTTCGGCGGCGCTGCCGAGGGGGTTCGTCTCTTATTTGTCCCTGGGGGGGGAAGGGAACTCGCCAATAGACGGGAGACCCGTCGAAAGTCATTTTCAATTTGCGAAATGAAAAGGCGAATCCTGCCTTCCTTATCTTTTAAAGAAGACCGCGGGCAAAACGGAGGAGGGGACATCTAGCATTAAGGGATGAGGGAAAGGATCTCACTCCCAGCCAGGAAAAGATTCTTTAGTCGGGCTGGGGGTTCAGGTTACTTTGGGGGGGCTCTCTCCCTAAAAGGTGTAATCGACCATTATCAGGGGGAACAGACGGGAGGGAAAAAGGGGAGATATTCCGGCGAGGCGCAGAAGGGGGCCAGCTTTACCAAACTCACAGAAGGGATGCGGGCTTTTGTCGCAGATTAATGGAGAGAGAGAGTGTCACCTCAGAAAATGAAAAGATCCGAAGGTCGGGGGGGGACTTTGACAGCTACATATGAGGGGGGGGGGGAAGAACACTTGTCTTTCCTTGTCAAACTCAAGAAAAAGGACTCCACACCAGGGAAGGAGAAGGCTTTCACGGCAAGCCAGTGCTGGAAAAAAAGGATCTTTCTTGTCAACTCCAAGACAAAAAAAGTCAAAGCTTTCGTCCGTTGTCGGTGAGGGAGCGTGTCGAAAGAAGAGAAGGGGAGAGTCTATCTTGCGTTGTACGCTGAAGTTGTGCTCCTCTCCGGCAAGAAAAGGGGTGTCCAGGCATTCATGGTTCGTGAAAAAGAGGGGGCTTCAGGGAATCCGAGGAAAAGAAAGCTGGGGAAGGGGGATCAGACGAACCTGAGCGAGGTTCTCGAAGAAGGAGAAACCTTACCCTTCATTACAACGAGGAGGGAAAAGACGCGCTTGAAAAGGGGAAAGGAACAGGAAGATGTCCTGAACTATCCGGCGACTGAAGAAAGGAAATCGGAGTAATTTTCGGTTGGTCGTAAGGAAAAGGGTTGGGGAAAGAAGATCCCTACCGTGGAACCGGGGGGAGGGGGGAGAACAAGGCTTCTTTTGGAGGGAGGACCACCGTACACCTCCGATCCGAACGTAGGGGTCGCTGATACCCGGAGAAAAAGAAAAAAGAGGGGGAAAACGTTCCATCCTACAAAGGACGGGAAGGTGTTATTCATATCTCATCTTCTGGAGAATGAAAACCCGCCTCCTCATGTGTCCATAAGGCACATTAGCAAAAGAGATCGTAGGGGGTCCTTTTCTCTCCATTCTCTGAGAAGGAGGGGAGGCCTTGCTGCTCCGCTTCTCGAAAGAAAATCTCGGAGGGGGGAGAAAGGCAAATCTATTCGCCTCAACCGGTCATTCGTCATTTTCATGGGGAAGGGGGGGAATTTCTAACGTTTAGAAAAAGTGTCATGGGAATCGAGCTTGGAGGGGAGAAAGAAAGAGTTCACTCCCCGGGTTTCGGAAAGAAGGAGAACTTCCTCTTTTCCGGTTGTTAAGCTGAAAAAAAGGAAGGAAGCCAACAGTTAGCCTCTCCCGGGAAAGAATTGCTACATTGCCCTCTGAAAATCTCCCGTTTGGAGAAAAGGAGGGGGTAGGGGGAGGGGATTACCCTCCGCCGACTATGAAGAAGAAGTAACCGTATTTGTAGAGAAAGCAAATGATTGCCACAAATGTCCCGTGGTGGATCGGTAGCTTAAAAAGAAAAAGAGGGGAGGGGCAAAGGCGTCGAGGGCCAGGGGAAAGACATCTCGTTGTCTTGACGGAGAAGGGGAGAAAGTATGCTTATGCACTACGGAAAAGAAAAAAAAATAGGGGAAGGGAAAAGCCATGCGGCGGCGTGAGGTGCTGCTACTTTTGAGGGAGGAGGAATGTTTGCTTGGCTCATGGTAGAAGGATTATTTGGGAAGGGGAGAGGGGGGGCGACGTGGCGCGGCCGGGAACCTATAACTCTTATTGGGGGAAGAAGAGTGACCATAAGGAAAGGAAAGATAGGTGGTTTTCGTTGTGTCTCTTGAAACCACCGTTTATCTTCTTTATGAAGGGGAGTGTCGCGTTCGTCTTGCGCAGGAAGGGAAAAAAGAAGACCCAAGGCCAAGAGGGAGGGAAGCCTATCTTTGCAATAAACTGAAAAAGGGAAGTCTCTCCTAACAAGGGGGGGGTACCCTTGTGTCATCCTATTCTGGAAAAGGGGAGAAAGAAGATGGCCTTATCTTCCCGGTCGATACGTGACAGGGGGACCATTTTGACTATTTCTTCGTTTATGGGAAAATACCATCATTTTTTTGCTTCTTTGAAGGAAAAAAAGGATTGGGGGGCTTTCCAGGGGGGAGGGAAAAAACCGCGCTCCTTCACCCACGCAGTCCCCACTTGAAAAAAGGGTTCGTCGAACATCCTGAGAAGGAGAGGGACAGTAGGAGAAGGAAGGAAAAGGAGATTATTTTCGAAATTACCTCGCGGAGGGTAT
>Ga0179591_1279873_pt1 | contig 13491 bp, 16 predicted proteins | sample CZOMad2_1_08_16f_FD_182891 | JGI IMG/M metagenome (GOLD analysis project Ga0179591, IMG submission 182891) | Vadose zone soil fungal communities from Angelo Coast Range Reserve, California, USA - CZOMad2_1_08_16fungal (PacBio error correction) | ecosystem: Environmental > Terrestrial > Soil >...
GAACTTGAATCGGCACCTTGAAGGTCTCTTCTCACCAGCAAACGCAACCACGAAGTTATTAGAAAAGATCCTCAGGTGCCATCCGTCACTTAGGATGTGTTTTTAGCTCTTTCCCCTCGGCCGGCTTCGAAACTAATCCAGCCCGGCATATCAACGCCGGGACTGCGCCGTTGGTTTGGGAAGGAGAGGAACGTTTGCTACGGGAGCGTTCACCGTCTCGTAAAAACGAAAGGTAACAAACTATTGGAAGTGGCAAAAGCCAGAGGCGACATGGCACGCTTGACCGGCAGACTTCGCGGATAGCGAGCCCGCTGGCCAGGCTGAAAACAGGCAGGATCTCCGACGCGCCCACGGCACCAAAAGGGTAAGAATCGGGAAGAAAAGATCAGGCTAAAGGGGCATTTCAACGAGGAAACTAAAAACATCACTCTAGAAAATCCAACCTCCTTGGGCAAGGAGGGAGTAAAAAAAGAAAGTAAATGGGGAAGGTTCAAAAACGGAAGTGTTGTTAAGTTGCGGGGGACTTCCATGCGGTACTAGAGTCGTCCGCTTCATCAGAGGGGGGAACAAGGGAAGGAGAGAGGAGCGGTCGGGGAGAGAGGGGAGGGGGCCGAAGGATGAATGTATTTATAGGGCACTAAGTTTCGCAAGGGGTGAGGTTCTGCTGTGATGCCATCGGGAAACAAAAAAAGAAAAAAAGAGAAGACGGCCGAAATGGGTCACACCAAGTTTTAAAATAAGAGAGGTTGGGAATCTGACTTTCGATCAATTGTAACTCACAATGTTCGTGTTCAAGATGGGAGGCAGGGGGGGGAACGGGGCGGAATTAGCAAAGTCCTGAATGTCTCTCGGGGGAGGAGGGACAAAAGAGGATGAGCAGAGGGGGTCAAAAACCGGTCCAGCTAATTTACAGGGTAACCATCGGGGAACACAGCAAAAAGAGGAGAACAACCTACAAAAAAAAGAAAGGAGAGAACAAAAGGAAAAGGAAGAAGCCGCCAATCCTCTCTTCTCTAAAATTGCAATGCTTCTGACCACAAGACGCATAGCACTAGAAAGAATACGTACAAGGGGAAAAAAAAGGTCGGCGCAGGCGGCGGCGATAGAGGAGCAATAACCGAACACGTCATTTGAATCGGAAAACAGATCGTCGGGAGAAGGGCCCTAAATCCTGATGCCGTGCGCGCCGGCTGAAAAGGTTGAATGCAACTACCTGCAAAACGCGGCGATGCAGGGCGGCACGTGCGGGCAGGGGTAAAAGATCGTGGGTTCGGAACATTCTTTTGTTAGCTTCATGACGCACCGCGGATGGTCCCTCCTGCCACTTTTGGCCCCCGGGGTACGAAAGGGCGCTGACAATTCAAAATAAGCTCTCCAAAAAAAGCAGACGGCGGGCCTCTATTGGCAGGTCAACTCGGGCAGAGCTAAAGGGCGCCGGTGTTCCGCGCGTCACATCGCCGCCCTGGAGGAGTTACCCGTTCTGGGAGGGGACACCCCTTCCCTTCCGGGCCTCCAGGTTGCTAAATGCTAATCCCCCTCTCAACCGGCCTGTACCCCGGGGGGAGAAAGGGAGCCTCCTCACTATGTGGAAGGTCGTTGGTCATGGAATCCCAGCGAATTTGACGGGGTACAAAAAGAAAAGAGCGTCCGTTTATTGTAAAAGGACCCGACCGCGATCGTCCGGCCGATAGCTTGCGCGCACTGTCTGGTTGGGGCTACATGAAGGTTCGGGGGTCTTTAAAGAGAAAAGCGAGTTGAAGGGCGAGGGGACAGAGTATTCGTCTCCTAGGACTTTTCACCCGCCCTCTCGTAGAGAAAAGACAACGAACCCTGATCTATTCGCGGCGCTCCAGGAAAGCTACGAGATGGTCGGGAAATGGAAAAATGGTGGCCGGCGCCTTCAATGAAGGAGGAACAGTCGCTATCCAAGGGCGCGACTGTTTTCTCTTCAGAAGAAAACGTTGGCTGATCCGCTGGGGTCTTCGCCGCCGTGAAACCCTTCATTCATTTCTGGTCGATGGCGTTTTTCGAGTTGGGAAAAAATTCATCGCTTCTTGGGGGGAGCCGCCCTGCAGCCGGGCAGAGCGGCTTCGTGGGTCGGGGAAAGACCGGCTCCTGGGTCAAAAGGTAACCCGATCGGCGGAAAAACGCTTCTACTGGAATCAGGGCCTGCTAGGACGGGGGGAAGTCGCAAAGAGGGGCGAATCTGGACGCCAGTGGAAACTTGGGGGCTGCCTCCCACTCTTGAGAGCGGCTGAGCCTGTGTTCGACTTCTAGTAACCCCCTTCCCCTGAAAGGGCTGTCAACTGGGGAAGGGAAGGCAGGCAGGAAGGAGAGAGCGGCGCGGGCGGGCGTCATAATGGCCCTCAGGCCGGAAGCCTGCCGCCCCTGCATGTAGTTGAGATTCGCTCTATCTCTTGCAATGTAGTCTCTGGATCGAAAGAAAATACGCCGGCGAAAAAAAAGGAAAGCGGAAGACGAATGAAGACTGACGCTGGAGGCTGTCCAAGACAAACTATCATTTCATCGAAAACCCGAAGCCGCAGGCTGGCTGATGGCATGAAACTCAACACCAAACAACGGAGGAGTGAAAGACGCATTGCCATCAAAAAATCTGAGATCGGTTTTGAGAGGGTTAATGATAGTGAAGGAAATCGTCAAAGGGAAGCGGGAAAACGGCGCGGCTGACAGCGTGGTGGGAGCTCGGCGGTCCCCGGCAGGACGATCCACGGCAGGAAAGGATAGAGCGCATAGGAAATAATTGTCAGGAAAGGGAATCGGTAAATCTGAAAGACTAGCGGAGGGGAGGGGAAATTAATGGAAACTCCTGGGGGGGGCCGCTAAAAATCATCAAAGTACGTACCGTCCCCGGCACCAGTGCACAGGAGGAGGGTGCGTCCTCAGGAATTCCTAAGAGCTAACCAGCGCCGCAAAAAATCAAGGATCTAAGAAAAGTGGGAGAGTCAGACAAACTTAACTTCGCGTCCGCCACCGGCGTCGAACCCGGAGGAGCCGAGAAAGAGAAAGCCCGTGCTCTATCTTTGGCATCCCGAAAGTCTTAAACAATGCGGGAAGGGGAGGGGGGAAGGGGGTATGCCTAGTGCGGGGAGGGCCCCTACCTCATCATCAAAATCATCGCCGGCCGCGAGGAACTGGATCCTCCACCAAGACAAGGAATGACGTTTTTTGCCGTGCCCGGCGAAATATTCACGACCAGCGGGAAAGTGGATACATGTAGGGGGAAGAGAAAAAGAGAAAAACTGTGGAATATATAAGGGGTTCAGCGCCGGCGACAGTATGGCAGCCTACCAGTTTCGGCCAGGATCAAGGGGCCCGCGACAGACGAATGGGCCGCGCAATCTAGAGTTCGAGCCGCCCGTTTAGTCGGAAGCAGAGGGCTAAAAAACGGGTGAGAAAGAAAGCAAAGGAAAATAATGAGAGTAAGGAAGCCGAAAGCGGCAAGCCCGGAATTAGAGGAAGACCCTCCGATCCGTCGCAAGCAATTGAGTACTTGCCCTATATCAAGGTCTGGAAATGGGTGCTGACAAGACTGACTGCTGGTCGTTGGACCACCACCCTTCAAAATCGACCCTAGGGGGGAAGGGTATAGTCAATTGAAACATATGCCTCAAGTGAAAAAAGAGCGGGATCTCGCCTTCTCCTTTAAATTTGCATATGCAGGCGGGATGATGGGGCGGCCCGGCTGCGATCTCACCGGGCGGGGGGGGTAATCCACATGGGCCGTCCCTCAGAGGGAAGAAAAGCGACTGAGACCGAAGACGGAAGCGGGATATTTGACTAGGCCTTTCGATCCGTCACCGCGTGCGAGCTCGACGCTTGAAGAAATCTGAAAAGGGACTCTCGGGAGGAGATGAGCAAGGAAGTGTAAAGAAAGTAACCAAGGGGGCAAAACATTTCACCCTAAGCGAGATTCTATAAGATGGAACCCAATCAACACATACAACTTCCATCAACGGCCGAAAAAAGTCAAGAGTGGCAGGAATCGAGATACGTTCTAATACATTCCGCAATTCAATAGGGGCCGAACTTGGGCGAAAATATGGTGGCGCAAGAGGTTCAAAGTGGGTGGTGGCGGGATCATTGGGCCGAGATAGCAAGAAGCCCGGGCATAAGCAGCAGGGACCCGGCAATGCGACTTAGTCCCTGCAATTAATCGATGTAATTGGATATGAGAGGCGAGTGGCTTAAAGGTAGGCAGTCGCAGCAGATTGCGTCGCGGTAAGTAGTCCAATCGTGTATTGAAGACTAAGTTGGTAAACGTGACAGATACAGCCTGGTCGCGGACCAAAGTCTTCCTTTGCCCTGGCGGCAAACGAACTGCCTCAAACTCTTGACTCTTGCGACAGGCTCCGGACGGGAGGGCGACTGCGCCAACAACCAAGGCATCTCTGACAAAGGTGATTTGGTCATACCAATGTATCGCGGCCAAACGGCAGAGACAACCACGAGCAGATTGAAACCTTTGGCCACCATACGCGTCGTGTTCGAAGATGCGGTGGAAAAAAATAGGGGTGCTCCATGCCCGTCCATCACAAATGGGCAAAATTCAAACGGAGACAATGAAGGCGCAATAGAAATCAATCATCAACTGCCCGATCGAGAAGAAGAAGATAGTTCGTGGATACAGGGCGGCGAGGCTGAGGGGAGGATTCGTCCCAGGAGTATAATGTTAAAGAGACCGATTGAAAGGAATGGGGAGTAAAAAACACTGGGGTAATCCTCCCTTGAATGATGGTGTGGTCATTCGGATAGCATTCGTATAGGAGTGGAGTCACCACCGAGATTTGATCGTCTCCGACGTTACTCAATTAAGCCTATCTGTGGTGAGGAATCGTTCGTCAATTGGGTGCCGTTCGGTCTCTACGACTTCGGCTTCTAAACTGCGGTGAGAGAAGAAAAGCAGAATCCGCTATCCCTACGCCGGCCCGGTCAACGTAGAGGGTCGCGCTGGCCGCTGCACTCGCCCCGATCAAAAAATGTCCTTATAGTCGTTGGAAGTCCAACACTGCAAGCAAGAGCTAGATAGCCAACAAAAAAAAAATCAAGGCGCCTTCGACATGCAACGAGCGGCGATCTGCCGGGCTGGTCGTTGACGAAGGCAGCCCGACGAACCGCCGTCCGTCAAAAGCCACCCCGACGCAATATGTCAGGCACTGTCTTCTCTCTCAAAGCAATAGGATGATGAAATAAAGAAGGGTTTCCCCAAAATCCGGCAGGAGCGGTTGTTCTTTCCTTCTGGGATGCAGCTCGGCCTCCGGGACAACGATCCAGCCCTGCAGATCGCACCGGTCGTATGGTCTACGGCTCCTCATTTTGAGTTTGTTGGTCATTCATAGAGACGTTTTAATGTTCGGGAGGGGAGGGGAAAAGGCAACCTCACTTAAAAAAGGAACGCTTTTCTAGGGCAGTGACGCCAGCGCGACCAGCTCTTACCGGTCCTGCGTCCGGGGCAGCTCTCTTCTGCTAACCAACATACGGCCTCTCCGGAGCAAGAAAGAGGGGAGACAGAAAACGAAAAAAAAGGGGGAGAAGTAAAAACGAACTTCTAATTATAATCAAAGGGAACGGCGAGACGATCGCGCGGAACGAAGAACATCCGCCTCGGATTCTATTCAACACCAGTACGCAAGGTCCTGGTGCTGAAAAGGGGTGGGAAGAAGTCAGGGAATAAAGTAAAGGAGAAACCTGGCGCATAATCGGGCTTCATCACATCGCCGCCGTGCCGCTCGACGTAGCGTCGATGACCGAGATGAGGAGTATTAAGACCTCTGATCAAAAAGTTTGAAGGGTGAAAAGGCTTAGTTAGGGTTCCATCGGCAAAGACGCACAATCCACCGGCATAGCCTGCGGCGCTTTTCTTACAAATTTCACAGAGCTCAAGGGGGTTGGGAAGATACGGGGAGCGATCTGGGGGAGGCCAGACGTTGTTGGGGTTTCTGTGGGCGCAGGCCGAAAGGAGGGCTTTTGTAAGTAAAGCCCGTCCCTGAGCAGGGAGAAAGGAGAGGCGAAAACGAAGGAAGGAGAGGGTTGCAAATAACATGCAAAGGTTCAGTCTTGCCGTGTACACGTGAGGTAAAAGATTAGTCAAAGCCAAGAAAGCGAGGGGGACAGCGGAATGGAGGAATGGGACCCCCGCGCATTCGCGATATCACAGGATAAACTCGCTAATTGACAGGACTAAAGTGCATTCCGAAAAGAGGTTCGGCAACAGCGTCGGCGGAGAGGCGCAATGTAACGGAAAAAATCAGGAAAAAACGTCAACAAAGACTCTTCGCGTACAAAGTTCGGCAAAGAGGGGTTGCCGTGCTCTAAGGTTATGATGCCTGAAACGCGGAGATGGGCGAGAAGAGGGACTGGCAGGGGACATAGGGGGGGAGGAGTCAGGCCTTTCTTGGATGTCGACCGCTTCAGAAGGACGCATCTCGCTGAGGTGATCCCCGCTTTTGTAAACCCGGGCCTGTCGCTAACATTAAAACCCAGCAAACGATCAACCCCCCCCCACCGCTACGCCACAGAAGCAGTGATCTCGGACCGGATGGACGAAAGCGGGCTCATGAGCGTCTGATCTCCTTCGATTGGAAATAGCAACTATAGAGCAATGACCGGAGGAGAAGGAAGTAGTTCCGTAAATGAAGCCCACCTTCCCTTCAAGGCCTAACCCACGCAAGGGTGGAGATCGCGCAACGGAGACGCACCCAATCGCTGCCCCGCCCTTCCTCCCCGATGGGGGGAAAGAAGTAGCTCCAATCAACATTGTGGAAGATGTTTGGAATTGAAGTCTTCCTAATAGGTCGAGTTTTGGTGGGAGGGGGGGGAAGAACAGAACTAGATTCATGCAATTACCTCGCCTCTGTTCAAACCGAGGAGAAGGAGGGAAAACAGGAGGGGGGAGGGGAGAACAGAGAACTTCAGTCGGGCTGTGGCCGCGCAAGCCCGCGGCTTTGCCGAGTCGACGATTATTCAGTCATCTCGGGTATTTGCATCGGTCCACAGAGATCATCAGGATAAAGGGGAGGGATGAAAGCTGAAGGAAGAAGCGCGAACCGCGAGGACTTCAGCATAGCTTTCGTGGAATGAAACGACTGTGGCCGCGAAAAAGGGAAAAAAATCCCGGAGTAACGCGTCTCGGACACTTCTCTGGGAGGCTTCCTACATGATCAAAGGGGCTGAGGTCCGCTGAGAGAAAGGGCAACTGCCTAAACCCAAGGAAATGCATTTCTTGAGCGTAGGGGGGAGAGCAGTTGGAGCGACTGGCTGTGCTGGTTGGTCCGAAGGCGGAAAGCAGGGAGCGGGGGAGCTGGTTAATCAGGGAGCAAACCGGTATCATTTTCCTGAACTGGCGCTTCTTACCACGAGCGCCGCAGCCGGGCTGTCTATGACGCGAGGACGCGGGAGTCCTCCGGGTCTTTTACCTGTCGCCATTGACGTGTGGGAGGGGGGAAGAAAAGAGGGATCCAGGGAAGGCCATGCCGGAGCGCGGGTGAGACTCCTATTCTACTTTAAAGCGGGAGGCGCCCCTTCCTCTGGCACTGTGGGGGGCCTTCGCCACCTTCGGTCTGCGGCACTGCCTGAGGAGAGGGAACGAAGCGGAGGGGGGAGGGAAGAACATGACAAAACAGGGTTGTCCAATGAAAATATTCGATAGTCTCGACTGAACCGGTGGAAGCTATGCCTACAGGAAGAAGAAAAGATGCAGACTCTAAGAGTCCGGGGAAAAGCTGGCTCTGTCCGTCCTTGACAAGAAAGGGCAAAAGCGGAAAACCCTAGCGCCCAGAAGGGGACTGAGGAGGGGGCAATGCGAGCTCTCGAAAAAAAATAACAACTTGATTGAAGGAAGAGATATCTCATTGGGGGCAACAAGCAGACATTTGCGAGGAGAGGTTTGAGATGAATGAGATTTGAGACAGCTGCCGCGTCGCAAAGGAGGCGAGTCGCTGAAAGGGTGAGCTCGGCAGGGAGGCATGGGAAGGGGAAGGAAAAAGAGAAAGCAAAAACCGGTCCAGAGAAATAAGAGGAAGCTTTCCGACAAAAACATTTGCAGGGGCGCAGAGAAAGGACGGCGCTGAGGTGCTAAGCCTTCCTCCCAGGAAAGCAATGACTGCCCGCAACCAACAGAAAAAAGGGGCCAGCATGAATTTCGGGGAGGGAAAGAGGGGAAGAAATTCCATTATGCGATGCAAAAGCCATTAACGATAAGTCAAAGGAAGGCGATAAAGTGGGCGCTGCACGCCACAAAGGGACACTGTCGCCTAATCCTCCAGCACGAGAGGGTCAGGAAAAGAGAACAGGGGGGACTCACAAGAGGATAGAGGAGAGAAAAAAGTCTAATAGGTTTCATCCAGGCACAGAGGAGAAGGACACATGTCCGGGAAACAGGAAGAAAATAACCCTCTCATTCCCTTCCTAGAAATGGAGAGAAAACAAGGCCTGAAAGAGAGGGAACTAATCCCGCAGCTACCACTGAAAGAACTTTGTTGTTTCCGAGCGAAAAGAGTCGAAACGACCAAGGCAAAGTTATCATGTATGCACGAACTCTCTCCCGGAATAGATCTACTTTTTCCTAAGAGAAGGGGGGGGAAGGCGCCGGGGAAAAAGGGTGAGAAAAAAAAAATCAAAACGAAGGAGAAAACAGTTGCGCGAAGGAGCTGAAGCTCCAGAGAGTTCCTCCCAGTCTTCAGGCATCTGTGGGGCGAATTGAGGGATAAAAGAAAAATGACTATAAAGAAAACTTACAAAGCCACGATAAAATGGAGGATCCCCGAATGATGAGTTAATCTCCATTCTCTCAAGCCCTTCTAAGAGGTGCCTTAGAGTGGGAGAGAAGTGAGGGAGGTGAGGGGGAAAAAAAAAGAAGAGACCGTTTCTGGGTCAGGGGGTCCATCCAGACCCTAATCGACCCTACTGAGAAGAACAATGACATATTCAGAAGGAAAACAGTAATGGGAGGGAAAGGCTCAAGAGAAAAGAAAGGTAAATCCTATTATGAGGATTTTAGGGATGAACTATGCGAGATCCACCCTAGGGAACCGCAAGGGAGTCAATATCCTTCAACGTAACAGGAGTATCCCGAAGAAGGGGGGAAAGAGGGGGGTTGACGGTATTAGCCACATCCGGAAAAGACATCTATTGAAGCAAAAGCCCGGTTCTCCAATCTCCAGGGCCGAAGAAAAAGGCTTCAATTTCAAAAAGGAGGTTATAAAAAAGTGGAACAGGTGTCCCACCGCATGGGAGGAGCACCAAGAGAGTTCTAACGTATAACCCTTACCACGCAGGAGATCTACGAAGGGAACAAGAGACTTGAAAAAGGGAACATAAAGAAAAGCCGCAAGCACGTCTTGGGCAAAAGGCTAGTACAGAAACTGAAAAACGATCCAGACACAAGGTAAGAGGTCAAGAAGAAGCTCCTATCGGTTCTCAACTGTACCAAGAGGGGTGGGAGAGAATGTGAGAGAGTCTCCGGCCGGGGTTCCGAGCAGACCTATGGTCCAAAGCGAACATCTCAATTTTAGCGATTTAAATAGCTAATGAGCGAGCCCGGAAAGCAATGAACAAGACATTGGCTCGATATAGTGGACTACCTCTAAGGAGGAACTCTCACTATTGAAAAAAACTACTTACCCCCATTCTTCATTGTAAAGTTGTTAGGCAGAAAGGGAAGAAGGGGGAAAGGACGGAGGGGGGGGGACGACGACTGGAGTGCTAAAGCAGCAAGGAACTTTATCGTGATTAGAACAAGCCACAAAAAGACGTAGACCTACTTAATTAACCCGATTTTTATGTGAACCTATTAATCGAGTACGCAGAGCGAGGAGGACAACCACTAGAATAGAAAGGGGGAAAAGGGGTGAATGGGAACATGCGCGAGGCAGGAGACGATGACTGTGGATGGAGTCTTGGCTGAAAATACAAACATTTAAAGCATGTTCAAAATACAAAAGGAACACTGTCAGGCGACAGAAAAAGCAGCAAAAAGAGAGGAAGACGATCCTATGAAGAAAGTTTCTATTCTGGGGAAGTAAGACGATGCTGACGGAAGCGGTCCGCCATGTAAGTTAAGTCGCCAAGAAAGTCCACGCCTTCTGACCAAAGAAGGGCAGCAAAGCCCCTTGAAAACTTCTTGGGGTTTGCAAATGCGATCGAAGGAGATGAGGGAAAAAGGGGGTGATGCTGATGTTGAGGACCCCATAGTGCGAGGGGAGAGGAGACCGGGAAGGGGGTCCAGGACATTGAGAGCCTTGAGAAACGTAAAATAGGAAGTGGAGGGTCCAGTTTGGGGGGCCGTGGGCAGGTCTCTAAATCGTCGTCTGAAAGGGTACCTCTTCTGGACTGGGAAGGGGGGGGGGGGGTCGGGATCAGGACCGCGTCACGCCTATCCAGCCTACGCCGCCCGGGCAAAGAAGATGGTCGCAGCTGGAAACGAACGGCACAAGCTCCCAAAGAGTTGACAGAAGTATGAGGATAGGGCAAAAAATGCAATCTCAAACTATATACATGACCAAAAAGAAAGACCAAAGGGATGCGAAGGAAACCATTCCTGACTTCTAGATGGGACGGTAGGATAGGATAAGTCAAATCCTGTTCATACCTCCTTCCAGAACAACCACAGACAGAGAGGATGGTTGTCGTGCAAAGAACTCCCCAAACATGAATTGATGGGAAAAAGAAAAAAGGGAATAAAAAGTGCCTGACAGAAAGGGAAGTGAGGAGGTTGGTTTTCTGGACGAGGGGACTGAATCGTCTCAGAGAAGGGAAACCTTCAGAGGTAGGAAGCGCCGAATTTGAGGATGTGGGGGGGGGGGGGTCCCATGAAGACTAAGGGGGGCGCTTGCATTGGGGCTTGCTGGAATATCCAGTAAAAAAAGAAAAGGGGTCAACCTGTGGGGGCATTTCGAAGCGCTAAAGCCACAGTATGAGTTCCGGCTGGGGGAAAGTGCGGGCGCTCGGCTGAGGAGAAAAAAGCAAAGAGCGAGAGCAGACCCGCTCGTTAGAGACGAAAGGGCAAACAAATGGCTAGTCGAAAAGACTCAACATGAAGCAAGGAAGAAAGGGAAGGGAACGTCGGAGGAGTAAATGCTCGGCACTCTGTACAGCCTCTTCCCCGCATAAGGCGATATCGAATGAAACAAAGAAGGACAGCTGGTGCTGAAAAAGGGATTTGGGGGGAAATACAGGAGGGACTTCAATTAAGTCTCACTTTATACGAGATAGTCCCTCGAATGAGGGAAGCCCTTCAAGGCTCGGTCGATCGAGCCAGATGAGAATGGGGATGAGGGGCTTAATGAATCAATGTGGTGTTTGAAAAGCTGGGGCTGGAACGGTCAGCATCTTATCAATAAAAGAACCGCATCGGAAAGCCAGGCGAAGGTCCGTGACAAAAAAAGGTTCAAAAAAAGATCGAAGAAGGGGGTTGGTTAGAATGGGAGGGTACGCGAGAATCGGGAGAACAACTAAATGTGGGAGTTCATTACAGTAATTCTTGGTGTGGGCTGGCGAGTGATCCGAGAAAACCTGAGTCAGGTTCGAACCCAAAGAGGGAAGAAAAAGTCTGGAGGGCAGTATAGGGGGTGGGCAACCGCAATTGACAATTAGGAAAAATTGGGAATAGGTACAAGGTGTTTACCAAATGAAGGTTCATCATCACCGATTAAAGCCAGAGATCAAAAGAAGGGGCCAAGAGCGCATTAATAACCCCAGAAGTAGAGATATCACATGAAGAACGACTAGAAAAAAAATTGCAAGGACGAAGGGAGCATTGCAGTGTTCTTCATGGCTTCGGATAGAGTAGAGAAGGAGCCAAAAAAGTACAGGGACAAGAGGGCTGTCCACCAATCCTAGGATGTACAAGGTACAAAGATTACGAGTTAGGACTCGTCTTAGAAGGGATGCCTCGACGGCCAGAGCCCCAAAAACAAAACCCCCAACCCGCCGCAGCCCCCACGGCCCCCCCACAGGACCCACACAACCACCCCCTCAACAGAGATTAGGGGTCAGGAATGAGTGAGGGAAGGAACCATTAGTTTTCTTCAGAATGGGATTTTCGGGTTAAAGGTATCTTCATGAGCACATCTCCTATTGATATGCTTTTGGCCACGTGGAAAAAAATGTGATCATGCAAAGGAAGAGCTTAAACTTCGAGCAGGTCTCTTACATGTATAGGGGAAATCGGGGATCCAAAGGAGATTGCGTTAAGGAGAGCGTTAATTTGTCCAGAGGAAGCTAAAGAGAAACCTAAGAGGAGGAGAAGCTTTCCCTGTTACATCGTGTGAAAACGGCCAGTCAGGAATCACCCCGCAAGGGGGGGGAGATGAACGGACAAAAGCCTCCCGACCACCTTCTCGGAAGGTAGAATTTGAGAAAAAAGAAAGGGAAATGCGGTAGGAAATGGGGGATTGCTAGAGGAGGAGAAAATAGTGCGGGGGGGGAGTTTGTTTGACAAAAGAAAAGCAAGAGGCAGAGGAGTTTCCAGCACTAGCACGACCTCGAAACCTCGTTAGTCCAAGAGGACGAATGAGGGAGAAAATGGGGGGGAGAAAGAGAGGAACCGGTTTCAGCGGGAAGAGACTACCCGGCGGCGGTGAGGGACGGCGGAAAAGAGCTTCTAGAGACGAGGGAGAGGTTTCCTCTCACTCTCGGGGAAAAGAGATCATCGAGAGGACGGACAGTAAGGAGCGCCGTCAAACAAACTGAGTGGAAATGGGTGGAAAGGCTTGTCTTTTATCGGGAAATGGGGGAAAACCAGTCAAGGTTCCCGGAGTACATTCCAAGGTCAGGGGGACCTCGGCCTACATCAACAGGAGTATCCGGGGGGAGTGTCGAGTCGAAAGAGGAGGCCACAAACGTGGAAGTCAGGTCAGTGGGAGATGTCAGTTTTGGAAGCGGGGTAGCGACTGCCGGATATGGGGGGGGTTTTCGCGCCTGATGCGGCGGGCAAAAAGAGAGGGGAAATCAGGGGAACAGAGTGCAAACACCGTCAGAGTTCCCTACATTTCTCCGGAGAAAAGAGACGCGCAGCCCTGAGTTCTAGGGAGCGCCGCTGCGTGCAGGGGGTCCGCAAGGAGGAGGGGGGTCCTAGACGTGACGTTTTTTCAGACAGCGCCCACCTTAGCAGCAGAAATGGGACTGGCGGAGAAACGAGACTTGTGGGGGGCGAATGATACTATATTAAGTTGCATCTATTACTCAAACCATTGAAAAGGCCAGGCTGCACGGGGATGGCCGGCACGAGGTCGTCTGGAGCGGCCCGGCTCAGGGAAGGCCTCAAGGCGGGCAAGGATCTAAAAAAAAAAAACCACCTGCCTGGGGCTGATCAGAACATATTCGCTCTAGATATGGAGCAGTGAGCATGAAGGACGCCGAGCCTCCCACGCTGGGAGCCCTCGCCTGCTGGTCGAGGGAAACAGCTGTCGTAGGACAACAATGGGAAAGAGGGAAAACAAAAGAAACCAGGGCTGCGGGAAAAAGGGGGGGCCA
>Ga0179591_1356198_pt1 | contig 13489 bp, 19 predicted proteins | sample CZOMad2_1_08_16f_FD_182891 | JGI IMG/M metagenome (GOLD analysis project Ga0179591, IMG submission 182891) | Vadose zone soil fungal communities from Angelo Coast Range Reserve, California, USA - CZOMad2_1_08_16fungal (PacBio error correction) | ecosystem: Environmental > Terrestrial > Soil >...
AAGGGAAAAGGAAGAGGAGAGGGGGGGAAAAAAAAGTGGAGCAAGGACGAGTGCAAAGAAACTTTCCTCGCTCCCCATAAGGAATGGGGGGGGGAGAAAAAAAGGAAGGAAGAACTGTGCTATCCTACGAGAGAATTTTATACGAAAGCTAACTCGATCTTTTCTAACAGGACGAAGAGGAGGGGAGGGGGAAAGAAAGGGGGGTTTCGTCGCCCAGCCTAACCGGGCCCATTTCATGGAGAAAGAAAAGGGTAGGCACCGGGAAAAAGCGACCTGTTGCAAACGCAACCTCTCTTGTCTTCCAAAGAACAAAAGAAAAAGGGGAAAAAAGGGCCGAAAAACCCAGGGTACCATTTGTTCAATGAGAGGGAAGAGTAAGGGTTCAGGCAAGGGGAAGATCGTTTCAATTTCGCCGGTTTCAAAAGAAAGAAAGGAAGGAAAGGAAAAAAAAGAAAAAAGGGAGGAGGCCCGCCCCAAGATCGAGAATGTGTGGGGGGAAAAAGGGGGGGGGGAAACAGGGGACATGACGGGAAAAAGGGGAAGGGAGCCGGCGAAGGACGGATTTACTTGTGAAAGGAAGGGAGGAAAAAGGGGGAAAAGCGGAGGACCGGCCAAGAATATTGCGTAATGAAAATCCAGGGGGAGAAAAGAAAAAGACCGGGAGACTCGGGGGGTGAGTCACTTCACCATTCTGCTTCGTCTGTCTGGGCAGGAAAGGAAAGAAGAGGATCGGCTTTCCCGGACAGCTTTCGACGAAGAAAAGGGAAGGGGGGGTGGGCTATGCAATCTTCTACACCAGCTCGATTGGGGGGGAAGAGGGAATTGCGTTTTCGCGAGGGGGGGAGTGGGGGGGGCACGTTGCGCCCCTTCCTGTCCTCCATCCATCTTGGAAAAGGGGAAGAGGGAAGGGGGAGGGGGAAGCCAGGACCCACACCAATGGACCTTTTCAGAGAAGAAAGAGAATCAGGGCGGTGACCAGGGATGGCTGCCGTGCAACGTCAAAAACGGGCCGATAAGAGGGGGGAAAAAAAAAGGGGGCGGTCCGGCCATTTGCCGACAGAAAAAAAAGAAGAAGGGACGCTGCACAACACCCGGGACTCCTTTCAAACAAGGGGAAGGGGAGGAGGGGGGGAGAGGGCGTCATGTCGGAGGAAAAACAATTGAATGCCCGTGGTTCCTCCAAAAAAAAGGGAGACGTCGTGTTTTTGGTTTAGGGGAAGGAAGATGACGCAGACGTTCAGGAGTCGAATTCCCTTTTCCGTTAACTGGGGAGAAGAAAAGGGAGAGACCCTGACCCTGCGGTGCACGAAGGATCAGGCCAAAAGGGAGGGGGGAGACTGGGGTGAGAAAAAGTTCTCTATCAGTAAACCGTTTTCGCCGTGGAGGAAAAGGGGGGGGGAAGAAAACAAATGGCGCGACAGCTACGACTACCCTCCGCTGGGGGAGGGAAAGACGGTCACTTTGTCCCTCGCTACCCTTCTTCTCGAGAAAATGGGGGGAAAAACAAAAAAAGGGAGGGGCTGCGCTACTATCCTGTCCTTCTTGATTCGAAAAAAAGGAGAAAAAGGAAAGATTCGGGGGGACCGCCAGGAAGAGCCGAAGAGGTTTCACCTTTCCAGGAAGGAAAAGAGTTCACGAGATTGCCCTCAGAAATAAGGAAACCCACCTCCCCCGTGCGAAAGAAGGAGGGGTTGGACGAAAAGAAAAGACCTGAGCACAATACTATGAATGGGGCGCTACTATATGACCTTCCAACCTTCCCCATCTACAGAAGGAAAAGGAATGTCCTCCTTCCTCGAAGAAGGGGGGGGGTAAGTACAAAATCCTTCCCCCTGTCCCCAAGAGGGAAGGAAAAAGGGGGAAGGGGGGAAGGGCGCTCTACTACGATCACTCCCCTAATTGAAAAGGAGGGAAAAAAACTCGACGGATCCGCCCAAGGGGGGACCGGACATTGTCTTAAATCTGTGAGGCGCAAAAAGGGGGGGAAAGGGGGGGAAAAAAAGGAGGGGAAAAAAAGTCCGCGGAAGATCCTGCGCCTCTTCAGATAACTTGAAAGACTCAATAAAAAGAGGGGGAAAAAAACCGTTGAAGGGTTTGACCTAAACTGCTTCTTCTTGGGAAAGAAGGGGGGAAAGGAAAAGGGAAAAGGGAAATGGTCGACATCAAATTGGCGCGCCTATTCTGAGGGGGGAAAAGAAGGGAAAATCGGGGTACCAAAGTGAGAAACAAATCCGTTTTTCTACCATAACTGACCGCACAGATGAAAAAGGGGAAGGGAAAGGGGGAGAGAGAAACAACAAACAACGGAAGGAAAGGGGAAAAAAGGAAAAGGAGAAAGAAAATGCGCAGTACAAATTTTTTCTCCACGACTACTTCTGTTGAGCTGGGAGGGGGGAAAGAGGGGGGTCGCAAGCACGTTTGGTCAAAAAAGAAAAGGGGGGGGGGAAGGGCAAGTCACCAGCCAAGAGCGCCGCCAATTTTTTTATGTTCGACCAAGGGAAGGGGGGAAGGGGGGGTCCGGTCGCGTCGGAGGGACAAGTTAAATTCGAAGGGGACCGGTCCCTCCAACTTCTTTCCCAGAAAGAAGGAAGGGGGGGGGGGGGGGGGGGAAAAAAAAAGGAGAGAGCGGGATGACTTCCTTCTTGAGAGGGGAAAAAGGGAGCGCAAGAAAAGATCGCGGCGGTTTTCCTGCTTGAAAACCAGGTGTCGGAAAAAGGAAAAAAGGAAGGGGGAACACTCGGGGCCGGGGGAAGAAGGAGGAAAAGGGGGGTTGCTGCAAAGGGAAAAGGACGTCATTTCGGCGTGATCGTCGTCTAGCGAAAAAAGGAAAAAAGGGGGAAAAAAAAAAAGAAGAAAGGAAGATGCCCGGCGCTTATGTCCCTACCATCGAGAGGGGGGGAGGGGGGGGCGCCAAGAAAAACAGCCGGACGAGTTCGATGCAGGTGTCCTTCATTATATTTAGCAAGAAAAAGACACAGTGCATCGCTGGGAGGAAAAGACGGGGCGGTGGGTTGACATACTTGAGGCGCTAGGAGTGCACGAAAAGAGCCGAACCAGATTCCTTAACCTGCAGGGGAAAAAGGAAAAAAAGGGAGGGGGGGCGGCACGAGCTCTGGTTTAGCACAGGAGGGGGAGAAAGGAGGCCGGGATCTTCGCGCGGGGGGAAAAAAGGGGGGGAGAAAAAATCGCGATAACTCGCCGGTTGAGAAGAAGGGAGTGCACGAGGGGAAAGCCCAGCGGCGGTGTCTTCCGTCGCTGTCGGGAGAAAGGGGAAAAAAAACAAACGCGGGGGAAAAAAAAAAAAACGTTTCCTGATAGAGAAAGGGAAAGAACCCAGGTGAAGATTCACCAGCATGGAGGGGGAGGGAACCGCCCGGGGGTAGGTTCCGGGGACAAACGGAAAAAGAATGAATGTTCCCCCATCCTCCAAGGAAAAGGGGAAAGGACGACGTGAAGGAAAGAATGACCACTCCATATATAACTTCCCCTAACCACCCAAAGGGGGAAGGAGGACGTTTTCTTCCCCTTACTCCCGTGGATCCTTTGGTTGGACTCCGCAGGAAAGAAAGGCCGCCCTCGCGGAGGGGAGAGAAAAAAAAGGGGAGACAAACCTTTTGTAACTCGAGGGGAAGAAAAAAAGGTTGTTGTGCCAGCGTGGGGAACACAAGTAGTGGAAGGGTCCGGCAATCAATTTCGGGAAAAAAAAGGGGGAAAAACAATTTGAAGATTTCCGATAGCCCCAAAACAGGTTTTTTTACTGTGAAACGGAAGCACAAGCTTCACTCCCGAGAAAAAGGGATCCATAAGAGGGTGGGGGAAGCGTCTGAACATTTCATTGGTTTGGGGAAGGAAACAAACCAATCCCCAAAGGAGGCAGAAAACCAAAAAAAAGAAAACAAAAGAATCCAGTGGACGATGAAAAGGGGGGGGGTGACCAAGGCTGTGCTGGCTTACATGCATCGAAAAAAAAAAACCGTCCGTCCGCCAAAGAAAAGAACGCAATCGCGGTGTGAAGAGAAACAAGAAAAGGAGGAAAAAAGATGGCATATAACACTCGGCAAAGGGGGAAACTTCGTAGAGGCTTTCCCAAAAAAAAAAAAAGAAAATTAAATCAAGAGAAATTTCTTAGAAAAAAAAAAGGAAGGTCACGGCGGGGACGCCATAACGCAGAAAGGGAAGAAAAATTGGTTTTGAAGGGGAAGACCACTATTCTCTTCGGGTGCGGGGGGGGAGAAAAAAAAAAAAAACCAAGTATTTTCTTGCAAGTCCTAAGGGCAAACGGCCATCGAGTAATTTTTTTCCTTTCCTTTTTTCAAAAAGGGGAGGGAAGAAGGAAAAAAGGGGCCTTGTTTCCCCTTGGTTGGAATCGTGTGGGAAAAAACATTCTCGGAAAGATTGTGAGGGGGGGGGATCTTGCGGCCCCCTCAAGAATGGGTTCGGGGGGTTCCCGCAGTCTACAGAGAAAAAAAGGAAAAAAAAACGGCGAAAATTCACTATATCAGGCCAGGAAAAAGAGTCGATTCTCCTGACCAAGGGGTCCCTGGTTTCCCGGACCGGGAGGTCAAGTTCCCCCTCCAGTTGTCAAGTGGGGTCTTTTTGCGGGGAAAGGGCTTTGCACCAGGTCGCGTTCTTTTGCCGACTTTATCCTTCTGGTAGCCTCCCCTTCAATGGAAAGGGGGGGGAAAAAAAAAAGGAATTGCTCCGTAGAGGGAATCTCGATCTTAATTGGGGAAAAAAGGAAAGGAGGGTCCCTGTCTGCACCGAAAAAGAGGAGAAGGCCCGTATCACCTTTATCTGAAGGGGAGGGGGGAAGACACGTTCTTTCTTCTCAAGAAAAAAAAAAACAAAAACCCAAAAAAAAGAAAAAATCAAAAAAAAGAAAAATATTTAATAGCCTTTATCAGATCACCAATTGGCCACGTTCTGAGAATCCGTCCATTTTTCTTTTGCAGAGGAAAAAAAGGAAATTTGCTCCACTTTATCTATACTTGAAGAGTTCAAAAAAACAACAACTTAAGTTATTATTAAACATATATATGATAAGGAGGAAGGGGGGAAAGGACGGGACAAAGAACTTTCCTTCTCTCAATAAGGAAGGAGGGTATTTATGATTCGGTATCTCTACTCAAGAAAGAATAAGCTCACTTGTGATACGGCATAGAGGGGGGAAGGGGGTTTGCCGACAGGACTAATCGCCGTGTAAAGGAAGGAGAAAAAGGGGGGACAGCATCCGTTCTTCGGGGAAGGGAAGAAAAGGGGGTCCATTGCAGGGCCTAACCATTTCGGCACCTAACTCTACCTTGTGCAAAAAAGGAAAAAGAAAAGGGAAAGGGGAGGAAGTGACGAGTCCGACATTGACCATTTGTCAATGAGCATGGAGAGGGGGGAAGGGAATGGATATCGGGGGGGGGGGCGCAATTTCCGCCGGTTTCTACACGCACCATGCCGCTGGAGGGAGGAAAAAAAAAAAAAAAAAGGAAGGAAAAAAGATCAGAAATGTGGTGGAACACGCTCCAACCAGGACATGACGGGAAGGACGAAGGGAAGAGGAAAAAGAAGGAAAAAGGAGGGCAGAAAGCAGAAAATTACTCTATGCCTTTCTAAAAAAGAGGGGGGAGTAAAAAAAGAATTTCTTATGAAAGAAGTGAGAACCCGCACGCCTCCGAGGAAAAGGGAAAAAAAGGGACAAAAATTCTGCGCGCGTGCTGCGGAAGGAGCTAAAGAAGGCCGCCGAAACTGCGATCTTGCTTTCCAAAGGACAGCTAGGGAGGAAAAAAGGAAAAAAAAGGAGAAAACACAGCTCGATGGGTGAGCTTGCACACGAGGAAGGGAGGGGGGGCAATTTTCGGCGTGGGAGCACTTCTCATGCTGTCCGAAAAAAAAAAAAAAGAAAAAAAGAGGGGGGGGTTCACCGTGCGTACGGACGGTGAAAGCAGGTACCAAAAAAAAAAAAGGGAAAAGGGTTTAAGACCCAAATCCACTCTTAGATCATCGGTGGAAAAAGAAAACGGGAAAAAAAAAAAGGCAAAAAAAACCACAGTCGATCTCGGCAAAGAGTCAAAAGAAAAGGTGACTGTCAGCCATTTTTTCCGTACATCAAAGAAAGAAGAAAAGCGGCACAAGTTTCACTGTCGCGGGGGAGGAGAAAGAGAGACGCGGCCAGGCGTGATTAAAAAGGGGTCCCGCCGCCAACGGTCTCGCCTAGAAGGGGACAGGGGTTGGTTTCCGGCCGTCTATGCGCATTACTTTTTAAGGGGGGGGAAGGAAAAAAAGAAGGGAATGTGAAGCGGGGACATCCAATCTGCAAGGGGGGAAAAAGAGAACCGAAAAAAAACGGGCGGGTGCACGAAAGGTTCATTACCCAGCAAAAGGAGGGGGGGAAGGGGGGAACTACTAAAGGAAAACGTTTGCGCCCGTGCAGGGAAGGAAGAACCGAAGGCACCATGGGGGAGGAAGGACAGCGACTACTAACCCTCCCTCTTCTGAAAGAAAGGAGAAACAGGGCTTTCTCGCCTATTTTGGTGAAGAAACGGAAGAAAGGAGCGAACTTGCAAAGGTAATGCGCCTACTAATCCTTCCTGCTTTTGAGAAAAGGGGAAAAAGAAAGGAGAACGAAAAGGTTCACCTTCATGTCCATTCGATAGGGTCGAGTATCTGGCAAAAACTAGATGCTCCCCTCCCCTATTTCAACAAAAAAGAAAAAAAAAAAAAAAAGTTTGGACTCCAGCGACTGGGGAGAAAAGCCGAGATGGGTTCCGCGAAGAGAAGGGAAAGAGACCCATCGACAGGTTGAATTGCCGGAAAACTTGCCTCGCGCTTTTCCTCCATCGGGAGGGGAAGGAAAAAAGGGGATCGAGGGCAGGCGGTTTTCCGGTTTACTGGAAGGAGCGGAGACGAAGCATCCGAATTCATTCATTCCAACATGAGAGGAAAGGAAGGGGGGCGGTGAAAACCCGGATTCTCCCAGTTGGAGGGGAAAGAAAAAAGGGGGTTGACAAGCAGGGAAAAGCCGGCGAGATCCCTTCCGCGTAAAGGACTAATCCCGCCCTCGATACACGGGGGAGGTTGACAGAAAACTGCGGCCTTCTTGGAAGAAGGTGAGGGGGAAGGGGGAGGAGAGGTGGGGAAGGAAACGTGCATTCCAATTCCATGGGGAAGAAAGAAAAAGGGGTCGAGCGATCTGCTTGGTTACGGGGGGGGGGAACAAACGTGATGGCTAACATCCCGGGTTGTGAAAAACAAAACTGAACAGAAAAAAAAAGGCTCAACGGACGTCCGTTTTATCACTTTTACCGGGGGGAAAGAAAGAGAAAAAAAAAACTGAGGAGAGGGGAAAAAAAGAGAGAGAATGTCTTGCCCCGTCCATGGGAGAAAAAGAACATGTGGCGGGTTCAGGTCTGAGGGGGGAGGGAAAAAAAAACAAATGTTGTCGAAAGACACGTTTTTTTCCCCCCAGTGAGGGGGGGGAAAGAAAAGGAAAGAGGCGCGCCAATTTTGAAAGGGAGAAAAAAAGTGCCTGGAAAGGCCGTTTCGGTTCCGTTCCCCGGGGGGAGGGGGGGGGGGAAAGGGAAAAAAGAAAAAAAAAAAAAAAGGAAAAAGAACCGCAGGTTTTTTTTTTCTTCAACAGAGAAAGGGGGGGGATCGAAAGCGGGAGGGGGACTTTTCTCGTTCTCTGACTTACATCGCCAGGATCCGCGGAGGGGGGGGGGAAGGGAAAAAAAAAAGGAAAGAACAACTGGGGCGCCTCCGCTTTCTCAACGCAAAAGGGGAAGGGGGGAAAAAAGGGGGAACCGGAATCCGGCTAAAGATTTTGCCTTCAAGGATGGAGGGGAGGGGAAAGAAGGGAAAAAAGCGTTCCATCGTAGCATGAAGAGGAAACAAGGAGGGAGAAAGTGTCGACATCAAGATCGAGGTCAGTGCCTGCCAGGAACATCGAGAAAAAGGAAAAGGGGAAAGGAAATGATAATTCTCGTCTACCCACATCCAGCGGCCAGGGGGGGCATTCTCTGTGGAGGGGGGGAGCTGCCTGTAGCCGGGCGGTGGGGGAAAAAAAAAAAAGGGGGGTGGAGATTAGCATCCTCGTGCACTTCGAAAGAAAAAAAAAGAGGGGGAAAAAAAAGATTCGGCTTCCGTCTGCTTCACTAAGCAGGGGGGGGAAAAGAAAGGACTATCCCGAATTTCTGTGCCCGAGAGGAAAAAAAAATCTGCGGGTCACCCCATCTCTAGAAAAGAAAGGGGGTGAGGGGATGCGGAAAGATGAACGAGGGCAATCCATCGTCGGTCGTAAGGGAGGAGGGGGGCGCCATTTGTGTCCGACCGGCTTCATGACGAAAAGGAGGGAAAAAGGGTCCTTGAAGAAGAAAAAAAAAGGAGGGTGAATCACCCCAGGTTTCTATTCACCAGCAGGGGAGGGGGGGGAAAGGGAATTCGTGTCCCACCGGCCCAGGGGGGGAAAGGGGTGCTCAGGTCAAAAAGGCAGGATGAATTTCCCCCCTCTCACAAAGGAAGAGGAACGTCCCGAACTTCCTTTCGCATAGGGGAAAAAGGGGAACACCCCAACCAGGAGAGCGAACCGTTTCCTCTTTGAGGGGCCCCAGTGGGATCCCGTTTGGTTAAATATCCCGAGTCCCCTTCTCCTCGGTCTTCTGGGGGCTCCACCGCAGAACAGGGAAAAAAACTTGTTGAAGATTTCCCTGTTGTGGGGGAAAAAAAAGGGGGGAATGGTCGGCAAATGCTTTGAAAAAAGTAAAACCTTGATGAGCTTTGGGGCCGAAGATAGCCCGGGTTGGGAAAAAAAAAAAGGCAACGGCATCACAATCTCCTCCCGGGAAAACCGAGATCTCCTCGGGGGGGGAAGAAAAAGGGAAATTGTTTGTTGGTGGTCCTGATGGAAACCGGAAGTTCATCAGCGGAACGAGTCTCCCAAGGGGGGACGATGCCGTTGCCCCTTCTGTTGCCTGGAGGGGAAAAAAAAGGACTCCCACCCCGAGCGAAAAAAAGGAAATCGAGGTGTTTCCCCAAAAAGGGAGAAGGGCATGTGTGGATAATATGCCAGAGGAAGAAAAGAGTCAGGGGCCAAGGGGTTCTTCGTCGTAAAGCCAGGGGGAAGAAGGAAAAAGACACGATCCGTTGGAGCCGTAGGTAGGTCACGGAGGAAAAAAAGGGACGAAAAAAAAAAAAAAATTGGTGTTTTTAGCCGATGGGGGAAAGGACCCCCTCGTCGTCGGTCGGTGTGCCCGGAAGGGGAAGGGGAAGTCCCGCACCATCTTCTCTTGCAAAGGGGGGGCCGAAGGGACCTGAGGGGACGGGAAAAGGGGTGTTGCCTTGCCTTTCCAGCACGGTAAAAGAAGGAAGGAGCGCGGCGTAAAAACACTGCCCGTCTTTGTTTCTTTTTTGGATCTTTTTCACAAAAAAGGAAGAAGGGGGAGGGGGCAAGTCCTACCTTTTTTCGGGAAGAGAGGGAAAAAGCGCAAGCGCCTTGGCCGTGGGAGAAAAAGGGGAGAAAAAAAAGAAGGGAAAAAACATCCGCTCAGGCCTCAAGGGGGGGGGAAAATTGGGGGGGACCCTTGTCAGGGAAAAAAAAATCGGTAAGGGCCCTCCCAGGTTGTCCTTCGTCTTGGGGGGGGGGGAGAAAAATGGGCTTTGCAACCAGGGTCGCGTGAGGGGGGGGAAAACTTGTAGATCACCCTGCCCAATTTCCCCCGGGTCGAGGGGGGGAAAGGGAAGAATACGATCGGAATTTACAAAAAAAAGGACGCCTTCCGTCCTGTTCCGGCCCCGAAAAGAAAAGGGGGGGAAAACCGTGAGGTCCATATCCACACACATGGGAAGAAGGGGGAAAAGAGGCACACGTTCTGCGTCTCGCCCTAAAAAACTAAAAAAAAAAAACCGATCATAATACTCCCCAAGGCAAGAAAAAAAAGAGGGAGAACGAAAGTTCTTGAAGCTCGTCCTTATCCCTCAAAAGGGAAGAGGGAGAGGGAGGAAAAGGAGGGGAGGAGGAAAAGAGAGATATCAGTATCTATCCTTGGAGAAAAAGGAAAAGAGGGGGGAAAACTGGCCAGAGAGGAAAATCCTGCCCTTTTGGGAAGTAAGAGGGGGAAAGGGGGGGGGGGAGGAAAGCCGAACCGTCCGCTCCACGGGGGAGAAGGCATCGAGAGTGCGTTGCCGACATGACGAATCGCCGTGTTCAAGGAAGGGGAAAGGAAAAAAGGAAAAGGGAGGGGAGCCAGCGAACCCCCGGGCCATTGCAGTGGAAGCATAAAAGGGAGGAACCAGGAACTCGAACCTGGGGGGGGAAAAAAAACCTCGCGGGCGCCAAAAGAACAAGTACAACTTGATGGCCTTGAAAGGGAAAAAGGAAAGGGGAGGGGGAAAAAAGTGCAAGGGACTGAATATCGCATTTTCGCCGGTTTCGACAAGAAAAAAGGAAAGGGAACCAGATGTGTCGCGGGGGGGGAGGGGGACCGAAAAAGGGGAGGGCCGCAGATCTAGTTTTTTTTTAAACACGAGAAAAAGAAAAAAAAGGGGGGAAGGCCTGAAAGGCACTGAAAAATTACTCTGATGCCAGTAGAGAGGGGGGGAAGGGGAAATTTGCAAGGAAATATTGCGGAATGAAAATCCGGGAAGCAAAAGAAAAAAGAAAGGGGGGTCTTCAACCTTCAACAATGAGGAGGAGAGTTCTGGATGCCCTCTCCTTGACCTCCTTCTGCCGTACAAGGGAGGGGGGCCGTCCTTTCAGGACAGAGTGCTAAGAAATGGAAAAGATGTCTATGCCATCTTATAAAAAAAAAAGAAGGGGGGGGGGGGGGAAAATCTTGGAAACAAAGGGGACCGTTGGCGTTTCTGCGCAGGGGAAAGGAAACGTGGGCTCCTGCCTGTCCACAGAACAAGAACACTTGGAAAAAAAGGCATCGTCCACTGGATCTCTGTTTTTCCGGGGGGGGGAGGAAAAGCAGGACCCACACCAATTACCAGGTCAAAAGGAAACGCATAAAAGCCGGGAGTCATCTTTACCAGGGAGGGGGGAAAGGAAAGGGGGGGGGACAACGTCAAACCCTGCTTAAGACTCCAAGAATCATCAAGGTTTACTTCAAGCCCAAGGGGGGAAAAAGGAAGAAAGGCTTGCACAACAACCTTTACATCTTAAAAAAAAAGGGTCATTCGAGGGGTGGGATCCCCTCTCTTCTACGGGAGGGAAGGGAAGAACACAAGGATCCACTTTTTCCAAAGAGGGACAACTGGAAGACGCTCTGACTTCCGTTTTTTTGGTTGGAGGGAAGGGAAAGGCGAATTCCCGTTCCTGACTTGAAGAGGGGAAAGGCAAAATCTGCCAGGGGAAAACCTCGACCCTGACCCTTTCTTTGCACGAAGGATCAAGAAAAAAAAAGGAAAAGAGGGGGGGGGGAAGACACGTCTCTATCAGAAACGTTGCGAGGGGGAGAAGGACCCCTGTTTAGAAAAGGGCGCGACAGCGACGACGACCCGCCTCTTTCTTCCTCCGGGAAAAAGGAAAGGGGGGGAAAAAGGAGGTCTCGCTATTGTTCCCTCCACCGGAAGAAAAAAGGGAGAAAACTTGGGAAATTTGTCCCAAGGAAGGACATCCGGCCCTCGGATTCTGAAGGAGAAAAAAAAAGGGAAAGGAGGGAGTGTCACCTTCAGGTCCATTGCGATCGGGAAAGGAGGAGGGGGAAAAGAGATGGGCTCACCTATGTCAACCCACCGTCCCGGCTACATCAGAAAGGGGGGGAAAAAAAGCACGCTTCTCACAAGAAAAAGGGGGGTCTGCGACTGGAAAGGAAAGGACCACCTGCATCCGACCCTTCTCTCTGTTTAAGGGGGGGAAAGGGAAGAAAAAGAAAGAAAAAAAAAAAAGGGAATCTACTGCCCTCGATGGGCCACCGCCGGGAAAAGGGGGGGGGGAACAAAGGGCTGCAGAGGAAAGACGATCACTCCGGAATTCATTCATTTCCAACATTCTCGACAAGGGAGAAGGGGAAAAAAAGGGAAAGAGGGAGGAAGAACAGGTGAAGGACGACACCTGGTTTTCAAGAAGGAAAAAAAGGAAAGAGGATAAAGGCTCTACGTAAGAGAAAGAAAAAGTCTCATCCCTCCCTATACCCGGGAGGGGGGGGGAAATGGAAAAGCCGTTGCTCCCTTCACGTATATTTTGCCGAGAAAAGAAAAAAAAAAAGGCAAGGACATGCCCAGGGGGAGACATCAAATTTCTCGCTATCTGGGGGAGGGGGGGGGGGGGAGGGGGGGAGGGGGGGGGGACAAAGCCAGGTTTTCGACCCAAGAACTTAACCTCACATCCTCAAAAGAAAGGAGGGGGGAAGAAAAAAAGGGGATTGGTGCCAGACAATAGATAAAAAGCAAACAAACAACTTATTAGGAGAAAGAAAGAGAAAGGGGGGAAGGGGGGAGGGGAAAAGGGGAGAAAAAAAAGTACCGTTGATGTCTTCGTTTTTCATTTTAGGGGGACGAAAACAGATGTGGGCACGCACCATCCTCCCAAGGTGTTGGGAAAAAAAAACAAGCCAGATTAGCCGCAATTTGATGTCGACCATGGGACACCTGGAATGCCTTTTTTTCCCTTACGGGGGGGGAGGAATAAAAAAGGCTTCCAGCAGCCGCAGTTTTTTTTTTCGGTAAAACAAAGAGAGAGAAAACCGCACGTCTCTCTCTTCTTAGGCTTTCCAGGAGAGGGGGGGGGAACGGGAGGGGCGGGGTGTTCATGCTTGAAAAAAACCAGTTGGTTCCGTACGACAAAATGGCTCCCGGGAAAAGGGGGGGGAAAAAAGCCCCCCTGTTCCTTCACCGAGGGGGAAAGGGAGGAAGGAAAAAAGTCGGCCGTGGACTTGTCCGAAGCGCCAGGAAAAACCAGGTTAACGAAGGGACCATCGAGCAGGAAGATTACCGTCGCGATTGGGGGGGAAGACCATCCTCTAGTCAGGCGGAAAAGGAAATCGGGGGGAAGGGTGTCCTATTCAGGTGTAAGGAAAGGGAAAAGGGGAGGGGAATGAGAAGTCTCTTTTAGTCCAACAGGGGAATGGTAAAATTGGGGAGGGGGGGGGGGGAATAGGTGAGGTTCTCATCTAAAGGGGGGAAAAAAAAGAGAATGGACTCTGCAGTTTTAACCTCCTTCGTGGAGAAAGGAGGGTGGACTTCAACGAAAAGAAAAGGGGTAGCCGTCCGAATCCCTATTCCTTATCTTAACGAGAAGGAAAAAAAGAGATAATTGCGGTTTCTACCCCAATCTCTATAACCAGTCAGTTCGCGAGGGTGGGGAAAGGGATGAACGAGGGCATCCATCTTCGTTTCTTCGTCGAGGGAAGAGGGGAAGGAGCACTCTCAACGTTTCAAGGAAGAAGAGAAAGGAATCCAAAAAACAAGGTGGTATTCACCATCCTTCCTTTGGTCCTGAATGAAAAGGAAGGGGAGGGTAAAAAAGGCCATTATGAATGTAAACCGCCTCCAAAAGTGAAAA
>Ga0179591_1314961_pt1 | contig 13487 bp, 13 predicted proteins | sample CZOMad2_1_08_16f_FD_182891 | JGI IMG/M metagenome (GOLD analysis project Ga0179591, IMG submission 182891) | Vadose zone soil fungal communities from Angelo Coast Range Reserve, California, USA - CZOMad2_1_08_16fungal (PacBio error correction) | ecosystem: Environmental > Terrestrial > Soil >...
TTGGTCATTCAACGTGTCAGACGCTTCCCTGTTGAGACGATTGGGAAAAAAAAAAAAAAACTTCACACAGGGGGGCAATGATACCAGTTCGAGACTGTGGGGGGGGGCCGAGGGTGTTCTCTTCTAACTCGGAGGAACTGAATTGTGCTGGAAAATGTCGGGGGTTGAGCCACCGCTAAGAGGGCACTTTCTTTGTTTACCTAATCAGGACAAAACTCTGCATTCATGTTTTAAAAGCACGGAGTCGACGGAACTGTCTGAAAGGGCAAGAGGTGCGGGGGACACACACCAATCCCATTTGAAAGGGCGTAAGAGAAGTTTTCAGATTATATTTTTCAGAGGGGTGGGTGGGGTGTGGACTGAGGGCTCTGGCCAAATGTCAAGGGGGGGAAAATCACCCCCCTGCTCACACAGTGGTGGGGGCTAGCCTGTCTACGAACCATAGTACGAGGGGGGCTGACAAAGACGGACCCCTCGGATACACAGGAGCCGCCAGGCGGAAAATAGAGGGTCGGGTCTGCCAAACCAGCAAGAAGTGTACAGGGCCCACTCGACAGCCAGCTCCGAGACTCATGGTCGTAGAGGAGAGAAAGAGGGCACGATGGCTAACAAAGACCCAATTACTGGAATCGAAGCGGGGGTTACAAAATTCTATTAAGGGTGGGCGCAAAAAAGAAGAAGGCACGGGTTTGAAAAGAATCCTCCCGGAAAACGCAAAAGAGAGATTGTTAGGTGTTTGTCATCAACAGCGACTTGGGAAACGTACTCTCGTGCAGAATGCGGAGTCACAGCCACCAGCAGTCGGAAGAGAAACCGTCAGACCCTTGGAAACGGGAAACGGGGGACAGGATGCGTCCAGGATTTAAAGCGAAAAGGTGGGCTCCTCAGGTAGAAGGGAGAACGAAGGAAAAGACCATCTCGGGTGCTGACAAAAAACTGGACGAGAAACCTCGGGCATGGGGGCATCGAGGTACACCTACTTTAACGTTTTGGCGCAGTGTAGGAAAAAGCAAGGCAAGGGCGTTAATGTCGAGGAAAAAAAAATCGGCCGGGGTGGGATGGGGGAGGAAAGAAAAGGGGCCACTCCGCATCTTAATCCTTTAACAGGGAAATGGAAAGGGAGCCGTTGTGAGTGGAAAAACCATTGAGCGAGCTCAGCGGGGCGCCATCGTCTGAAAGAATTTAAACAAAGAGAATACTGGGTCCCGCCAATACTTCAGATGATAGAAGGGTACAAAAGCCAAAAGCGATCGAAATCACTGTACCCTCTCCTACTACAAGAAGAGTGGACAACAAAATTTAGACGATATTGTCCTAAGCCTGCTAAAAAACATGCGCCGGGTTTGGGGGTAACAAAAAAGCCCCAATCTAAAAACATCATTCTGGAAAGGGGTGACTTTGCGTGGACTATTCGGTGCGTGCGAAGGCAGAAAATTGGCCCGGTAAAGGGAGTATGCTTTACATGAATCCGTTATCGGAAAAACAGGGGCATTACTGGTAAGGGAAATGAAAGCAAAGTTTGGGTAACTCAATCGCCTCATAAATGTCGATCCCAGAACGACGACCTCCCTACCCGGAGAGCACCTAGACCGGGCATCAAAAGAGGTGGGCCAACTGGGGGGGTCCAGGGCCTAATCGAAGGGTGACCGGGTTCGACCGGCGACCGTTGGGAACAGGGAGGAACGGAACCACTACCAGGACGAAGCGGCTGGTTCTGGTAAAACTGTCCCCACTACCTCGGGGTCTTGTACTGGAGGGGCCTTTCCGGTTCGATGGTCGTAAAAAAAAGGAACACTGGGGTGCGGAGGACAGTCAGGAAGGGTTTGTGACACCCGTAATTCTTGAAGGTGATCAAAAAGTCAGGTAGGACAGGGCCCCCCTCCAGGGGTTTGAACACTTCAACCGCTAACAGATCGAGACAGCATACGGGGGGAACACTCTCAAAGGGAGTCTGGCTGTTTCAACAACTCAACTCAAAATCAAAAAATTATCGTCAGGGAAAGAAAATGCAGAGCAAATGACCAGGCGTACACCAATGAAGTACGCAGAAGGCAGAAAAGAGGAGCCTGGGGCAGACGAACACCATGAGGTGACTTTTCCTGCAAGCGCCTGAGCTATATCATCGAAAATTTTGGTTGAGCTGCCGACGGCAGAACATCCTGCGTCGGCCGCTAAAAAAAATAATTTTTATACAAATGGGGTGCAGGAGAGACAACGAAAAGGAAAGGCAATAACTAATAACTAACTAGAAATCGGACAGGACAGTCTTAGTAACACAAAGTACCTATCTCTCGGCCTACCCGTCAACAATCTATAGTAGGGGAGGCCAGGACAGGATAGGGACATAAACAACAAAAAGGACTAATTATTGAAAAGGAAAGGAGTTCCCGGGAGGTCCGCTTCTACCGTCGGAAGAGAATAGGCCCGACCGAACGGGTATATTTGCATGCGGGAAACTTACCTGCTAGTCTACTCTATCCCCACTTTAAGGGGAACTGTCCGGTGAGAAAGGACGGTGAGTCTTCCGGAAAAACCATTTTAGTTCAGAGTAAGACCAAGACTCGATGGAGGAGGGCACGGGGGACAAACAACAGGAAGATGATATCCCAAAGCGCTAGCCAGCACCTTTCCTCATCGTCTCCTAAAATTTCGCAGCGATGAGACAGACGCAAACCGGGGAATGCCTACAATCAACCTAGGACGGGGGTTGTAGGGGGAAAGGTCTGGAAAAAATTAGAACGAAAAATACACTTAGCACCGGGCGGGGGGAGTCAAATCGGAAAGAGGGGAAAGGACATGGTGGTTAACAAGCTATCCTGGAAGCCACCTAGAAAGAAATCCCTAGTCAACAGGAGTAAAAGGGGTCGTACACACGACAGAGGAAAATAAAAGAACACCCACTTTTGTCGTAGTTCCGAAAAAGAATGACGAAACCGGGAAAAGGACGAAGGATTCCCAGGGCGCAGTAGGGGCAGTTTAAAAACGCCAAAAAAGGGAGAGCGAGCAACATGGCGGGGCTCAATCCTCTCCCTAGAGGGTTTTCAAGCGAACGGGGGGATCACAGGTCATAATCAGATTCACTACAAACATGCGTGAAAAAAAAAAAGGTGGCAACACTCTGTGGGCTGGGGGGGGCTATACGTGTGGTGTCAACCGCAAACAGCGGCCAGCGGTGGGGTCACCGTGGGCACGGCGAAACGAATAGATATGCCCGTGAAAAACAAAACTAAGGTAGAACTAAACGTACTTGCATCAGGACCTTCCCAAATGTCTAGTGGGCAAGACCAATCCTGACTGGAAATGAAATCCCTTGCCATTGTAGTAGGGACGCCGCCAGACGGCCAAGAACATCTGATAACATTGGGTTTTCGATCGGGAGGGGGGGGTGTCTTAAAACAAAACAAACACAAACACGCCTAGTAAGGGGTTTCTCGACAAGCGACGTGACACTTTTTTTGTCAAACGACCCCTCCAACACGTGCTAAGTCCTGAAACCTCGGGAGAAGGACTATTGGTTGAACGGAAAGTAGCTAGTATGGCGGGAAAAGGGCAACCAATGCAAACGGTGACATAAATCGTGTCACTGGGGGTCTACAAACAAGGGAGGGCGAGTGGAACAAAGGTGAAATTCCAAACTCCTCACTCAGGGGAAAGACAAACAGGCGGCGAATGGAGCGGGGGTTGGAAAAACACCCGTCAATAAAAGAGGACCCAAAACACCGAAAGGGCACGGAAGGGCTGAATAATCCCCTCACCTCCCAGCGTTCTGATGGGACTGCCCTGCTCCCGAGCCAAGAACTGTACAAAAAGTTTTCCGCATAATGCTTCAAACTCCGAGGGATGTCTGGGCAGAGCGGAAGTGTCTTTTAAGTGGTCAGGGGAGGCAATAAATCTACTCCGGCATAAACCTGGAAAGCAAAGATACTCACCGTCGCTCACAAGCTTCCTCAAAAAACAGACTTCCATGGCTAGGCTCTTTAAACTTCTGAGAAATTGTCGTCGCGGCAGCAGAGGCAAACGAAAATATTCTTCGGTGCAAGGCCGAAAATCGTGGGCATGCAGACGGACCAAAAAACAACAGAATGTAAAAAGTGGTTAAAAAAAAAGTCACTTTGGGAACCCGGTTGCTCACTAAACCCACTGGGGACGGTGGTACGACCGTCTTACAGCAAGACCTTGGGGGACAGCACAAAATAAAAAGCGGACCGGAACCATATTTCAACTGGGCCGACAAAACAAGGGGGGTGGCGCGAACGTGAGAAAGAGCACCGCGCTTCTTGAGCTGATGGGACCGGAGGGGTCATTCTGCACCATCCGCGCAGTGTAGAGCGACTAACTCCGACTAGGTACTGAGTCCTTTTAACCCGGTCAAAAACAAAGACTTACCACTCCGGAAGAAACGTCTTCGGGTCGTTCTAGCCAGGGGGTTCAAGAAAACCGCCGCTAATACAAAACAAGTACTGGGAGTGATCTGGGGGAAAAGATGGAGTGGGGCCGTCTCCGTTCCGAGACTACCCCCAGACGGACCCCAAGAAATTATTACAAGATCAACGGGACCATGGGGGAAGAAAACGTTTTACCTCAAAGTAGACCATCGTCTGTGTTTTGTCATAACGCCAAGTTCACTTAGTTCAGCCAAGGAAATTACTAAAAAATGAAGAAACAAATCAGATGAATTAGACGGTGGGGGGATGAAGCTAACGAAAGGTAGGCCTCGTTTTTTTTACAAGCCGACATACGGACTATAGGAGTCTAACGACACAGAGGGGCCGAAAGGACTGGACGTAACGGAATCGCGTGGTGGTCAAAGCGTGAATCGAACAATCTGAAATAAACAGGGGGAAGCGCAAGAACCCTGAAACACAAGACCAGGAAACGCTACTAACTAAAGGAGGGGTCCACGGAAAGGAGAGTTGAATCCTGTGAAATCTGGCAAAATCCTAAGTCTGTACCCCCCTGGGAGAATCCGGCGCAGAAGATGAAAAAAGAAAGAAAGCAACCTGACGGATCTTCCACGTTAGAAAACAAATTGGGCGGCTTTGAGATGCCGAATCGGAGGTCCAAAGTGTGGAGGGGAGGGGGGAGGGTCACCCTGCCAGAGGGGAGAACAAAATCACGCACGGTTTCGGGCAATGAAGTTAACCCACGCGAAAAACCAAAAGGGGGGGGGGATTTTGCCTTCGAGGATGTCATCAAAGCAATCAAGAAAAAAAAGGAAGAAGGAAGAAAATAGATAGATACTTTCACGGTACACGCGGAGGCTGTTAAACTGATCTTCCGAAAAAAATCCGCAGGTCTGAAAGGAATGAAGGTTGACAGTCCTACATTCAAATTAAACTACGAGGGGGGTACAAGGAAGGAAGGGCAGCCATGTTGTTCAAGGACCACATAGGGCTCGGAACTCACGCCAGTTAAGTGTTCGACCCTGCCAAAAGGGTCCAGGACGGAAGACGAAGAGGGGAGGAGGTGCCGAACGTCAAAACTAACTCGCGTGCTAGTGGGGTTGAAAGAAAAATCGTAGGCGGTCCGGTCATGGGGGGGGGGGCGGGTTCCCAAGCGGGAAAAAAACATGGGGGGGATGCTGGAAGGTAGAAAAAGAGGTGGTTTGGCTCAAAGGGGGCCACCTGTGTCTTCACAACTGTCCAGTCGTACTCTGTTCGGGAAAAGGGACGGGGGGGGTAAAAAAAACAACTCTCAGGGAAAAAAAGGGGGTGGGGAAGCCTGCCAGTGTCCGGGAAATTCACGTTCTCGCGCGACTGGACATGGGAAACGGACGACCGGTTGTCCAAGCCACGTCCGAAAGGGGGGGGGACGGCTGTACATTCATTTTTCATATAGGGACTTGAGAAGATTACTTTTGGGGGGGGCCTGGGGGGGTGACCTTGTAACAACAGGAAGAAAAGTACTGCCAGTAGTTCCCAGAAGCCCCGTCCGGGGGGCCAAGAAAGGTGTTGGGTTGTCAGCGGGCCTGGTTTCGATAGACATCCTAAACCGAAGGGTCGGCGATGAGACGGTGGCACTAGTGCCTGCAATCTGCAGACGGCGGGTAAACGGGACGACGGCGGGGGGGGCATCGAAATCGAAGTCGCGAGCGAAACATGTCTAAAGAGGCTAGCTTGTGAAACGAGGGTCAACTGAACCGAACAGATAGAGGCCGCTTGGGTCGAATCGGGGTTCAAACCGTAGCTTACAGGAAACCTTGTGGAAAGGCGTCAAAGGGGGGGCAAATACCCTTCCTCAGAGGCTTGGGTCTGTGGGGGGGGGGGGTTCGGGGCTACAAGCTAATGCATACTAACCTGGTCTTCATATGGGGGGAAATGACGTAACCCTACATCGCCGTAGAAAACGAATGACGGGGGGGGCTTTGACAAGTGTGGACGAAGGAGCAAGTATTCTGCCACGACGTGAAAAGCCTGGAAGTAATTAGGAAGAGACTACCGCAGGAGATTTACTCTAAAGCATTAGATCCGGGGATGACGACCTCGTTCACGTTTTGGTTGATCGTACAACCATTCATGGGGAAAACGTCGGCTGTAAAAGGGCGGATGCCGGAAGACCGTTCTTGGGGGGGTTAATTTCATACGCGGGAACAGCAAGAAACGGAATGCACTTGAACCGCCATTTATTTACGAGTGTGGAGGAAGTGCGACCCCGGAGCCTCTGTAATCAGACACGAAGGAAGACGACACTGTCCAAAAGGAGAACGTAAAAACAAACCTGCGGGCCTGAAACAGGCATCGATCTCTCGGGGGAATAAAGGAAAATGGGCAAACGGGGGGGAAAACACAAACGTCAAAACACACACACACTCGAAAAGGGTCCGGAAGACAATTAGAAACTCGCTTCATAAAACAAAAGGAATGGAAATTAACAAAATCTAAAAGAAGGTTGGGGGGGGTAAACAGGAAGGGTAGGCGAAGGTCAAAGGTCGAACGGTTGCTACGACTGCTGTAACTATCCTGCGCTACCATGGGGTAGGGAAACTAAAAGGGTTCAGGAGGGGAAGAGTTGGCCGCATCTCCTCTATTAGGACCTGAAACCAACCTCAGCCGCGAAGACAAGAACCCGAAGCAACAGCTACAAGGAAAAAGGGTGCCAGGAAAAAAGAAAGAATGGTTTTCCTTATTCTCAGGACCGGTGAACCATTCGGCTGGGACCTTTAAGACGAGCCGGGCACGCAAAGAGAAGTCAGGCCGTGGGTAAGGGTGACCCTGTGGGCCACCTACTTCTACATGGGTTCATTGCGCCGGACAAAAAAAACGTGGGGGCGGTAATGCGAAAGAAACGTTGTGGGGGCGGACAGTCCAAAGATGCAATGGGGGTGGAAACACGAGCTTGCTTTCATAAACGTTTCGGTGGGAAGGGGGAGGAACACAGGCATCGCCTCTGGGAAATGCCTCTAAGCCATAAAGAAGAATGCACCAGGAGGACCAGGGGGAGGGGGTCGGGAGGGGGGGGAATGTGTTCCGCTCCTCGCCCCCAACGGGGGTCCAAGGTTGAAGCTAGGAATGCCGACCCCAAAAGAAATGAAACCTTCCAAAGGAACTGCACAGGAGAGCTCAAAAAAAGCGCGGCGGAAGTACCTGACTGGGCTCGTGCTGTAAGGTGGAAAACGCAATCGAACTCATACCTGTTGTTATACTGGGGGGGAAAAGGCACTCCAAGGAAAAGGGGAGGCAAGGGGATAAAAACCTCCCTAAAACCTTTTCAACAAAAAACTAACGAAAGACACGGAAAAAGGCGAAATAAGCGGGGGGAAGAAAGATCCGGGGCCTGCAAGGGTCCCAAGGGGAAGCAAGAGAGAAAGCTGTCTCATAAACCGTCATCTATCCCGAAAAGCAGAACAGATTAAGAAGGAAAAAAAAAAACAACAAACAAAAAAGTTATGGATTATTGAAAAGGGGGAGAAGAATGTCCTGGCCGTCCTCCTTGCAAGGGGAGACTATAACTCGCCAGCCAAAAAAAAAAAAAGATCCAACAGTGGCTGATAAAAAAACGGGAAGGGAAGGACGGGACCCGTTCTCCGGCGATTCTCCTTGGGTATGGCGTGGGTGAAGGAAAAGGGGCACCAAAGGCCGTCACCCTGTTCGGAAAATGTGGGGGTGGGAAAGGGAGAGAAAACGAATGGCGTCAAACACGATTCCCTAAAAAGAATTAGTTATACCTGTATTAGGCTACAGAAGGAGTAGAATTTGGGTCAGGGGGGGTCGTCCAACCCTCTCCGGCTAGGTCAGGGAGAGGGGGGTAGGAGAAAATGAGCGATTCAGTGCCAGTACGCAAAGGAATGAAAGGGCTACTCCAGCCCGATTCACCCGGTGGTTCTGTCTACGTAAAATGCCTACGACGACCTGTGCTCCGGGTGGAAAAAAAGGATGGGCGGTCTCGAGCTGGGGTTTATCAGGCCCTTTTGGGTCAAAAAAGACACACGGTGCTCCACACGACGCCTAAAGGGGTGTTCAGAAGGTCATCCTTTGGAGTAAAACATCAGGGGGAAGGGGAAAAAAAAGTCAGAAAATCAAAACCGTTGTCTTCTGCCGCCCACAATGAGAAAAAAAGCAAAAGAAAGAGAACCCAGGAGGAAAAGGGAGGATACACGAAAAAAAATTCTCTGGGTGGCACAATTCAGACAAAAGTGTAGTGAAGACGTTCTACCGGGGTACACAGGGACGAAGATCGCCTAAGGAAAAACCAAAGTTACGATCATGCCCTTGGGGACCACGCGTAAGGTTTCTTAGAATTAAAAAAGTTCATGACTATGTGGTGTAAAGGGTTCCCAAGGGAAACACAGTATGATTCGTGGAAAAAACAAAAAACGGTCTGAAGAAAAAAAAGGCGGACCCAAGTCGCAAGAAAACACGGGAATTCGGAGCCGGTCCGGTGAAAAAAAAAGTGACCAAACAGGCTGGGGCACGGAAAGGACGCCGAAAGCAACGGATAAAACAAAACTCGTCGAGAGTAAAAGATAAAAGGCGTGTGCGTGAAATTGACCACGGAACCGGAGCGGGGAGAGGTAACGGAAAAACAAACCTCGTTTGACAGGGTTGGGGACCCTCGAAAGTTCTGAGCCGCTTGAGAGAACCCTCAAAACTATAGACTGGGCGAGCAAATGCTTCGACTACGTAAAGACGGTAAAAAGCTTCTTCAGGGAGAAGGAGTTCGTGTTCATGCAGGGAAAATGCTAAAACACGGAGGAAATACCTGAAATTTGAGCTACAGAACGCGGCCCTTACATAAAATGAACAGGGCGTGTCGTGAGCTGAATAAATATGCTCAATCAAAGAAACCAAAGTCCCGGAATGTTAAGGGCAAAAATCTACAAAAACCACGCCCTCATTGGCACTGGAAAAGGTCGGAAAAAACAGAAAAAAATTGAGAGAAACACGCATTATAAACCCTGAAAACTCTGGTGTCAATCAAAAGAAATGGTGCTAAGTAGGGGGCAGACGTGCTGCGGGGTAAACAGGTCACTAGTGGTGGGTGCAAAGGGGAGTGGGGGGGAGCGGGGTCCAATCACTTCGGGGGCGGGGTGGGGATCTTTATAGAGACCTTATCAAACAGTCGAACGCATAAACCCGAAAAGGAAAAAAAAACGTCCCTCACGTCATGAGGGAAGACTCCTCTGGTCAAAAAAAAAAAAGTCTAAAGGCTCCTTCGAGGCGTAGGCCTGGGATGTGGGACAAGCTGACTCAGACGAATGGTCGCAAGGCGCCATTGAAAGCTGAGAAAAAGAACATCCAAAACTGGGGGGGACCTTTGAAAACTCGGCCGGGGTCCAAAGCAACAGCCGGTTTGCCCAGGGTACGCACCAGTGTGAGTGGGGTGACCGTTGGGCAAAACCCAGCCTCTAAGATCAGACACAGATATTCGGCACAACAATCATTTTTGCCACAAGAGCTGATCGAAGTAGAATAAGATTCTATCTCTGCACTGAAGGAGATCGTGCTGTCCTTGAGGGGGGGAGAAACCCGATCCAACCTACGTGGTCATGACTAATACAAAGCTAATCTGTAAAGGACGTGAGGGAGAAAAACAGATACTAACTCAAGAACCAAAAGAGGGGAAGAAGGTTCGAAGCTTACCCCCCAGAAGCAAGTTTCTATAAACCGGGAAGACCCTCAGAAGAAAACCTGACGGGAGTGTGAGGTATTAGAAAAAGGGTACGATCCTATCGAGGCTCTTTAACTACCAAAGCAAATGACGGAAAAAGGAACCGGAAAAAGGAAAGAATAGAAAAAAATGAAAACAAGGGGCCCGCCACCCCTCCTCCCTACAAAGACTTCGGTTGGGGAACAAACCTGAACTTAACAATCAAGAAGAAAGATATCATGGAAGAAAAAAAAGCCCGCCATCAACCTGTTCAAGGGCGAACATCGGGGCAAGATTGGTTGTTAAAAACCGCGGCAGGTTGGGGAAACGGACACAGACGTTTCAGAGCGGAGAACGCCTCACCTAAGTCACCATTCTTCAGTATGAGGGGGGAACGGGGTTCGACGCCCCATCTGCGGGGGGGCCCACAAGCGGAGGAAACAACGAACTTTCACCTCGATCACAAGAGAAGATCCACTAACATAGAATAAAACAAGGGACGCTACAACTGGGAAGGACGGGCTACTCGACAGCTGGTGTTCTTCGGACAGAGTCTAAGTGTTGCTAGCAAACAACGAAGGGACGTACGGGGATTTACCAAGCCCGGTCTCAGACTACCTGTATCGCAGGCCGGGGAGGGAACTGCATCTGAGCCTGGGAGGGAAAAATTATGATGTCTAGAGAGTATGCCGAGAGAGGGGTCCCATTTAAAAACTTTGTGAACGGGGTGTCAACCCGTACTAACTGCAACTTCAGTGGGTCAGAAGGAAAGGCCAGTAACGAGTAGTGGTGGAGGTTTGCTCACTATCAAACTAAAACAAAACCAAAAGCACACTTAATGGGTAAAATAAATAAGAGTGTGTCCCTAGGTGCCAAAGAAGGAAAGCACCGGAACTTCGGTTACCCAACCAGGATGACCGTGAACGTACAGAATTCGTTACGTCTAACAACAACTTGTCACTCGTGGTGAGGGAAAAGAAGAAACTCCATAAAGTTGTTTCGAAAAACATGCATCTGAAAGAGGGGTTCAAAAAACCCTTGAAACTAACACGGAAGAAAAGTATGGCGACATACAGAAGAGAGGACGAAAAGAAAAAAAAAGGAAAACAGGGGCGATTTTCGTGAAAAAGAAACTGCTCTTCGCTTTGTCTTTTGGGGGTGGATTCGGGACAGATGTCAGGTTAAAGGGGGGGACCGCTGCCAACGTCGAATATCCCCTTGCTCATCCCAGGTTTTCCGGGGTGAGGGACGTCCACAAAGAACAGACGGTACAGCTTGCGGGTCAAGGTCGGTCACAAACCCAAAAAAGACGAGGTGGCTAGAAAAAGAAACCGTAGGGGAAGCAGTGCTGGGGGCGTCGAGTTTGGGTCAAGCTCGGTGGGAAGGGGGATTGAAAACAGGGGGAGACTAAAAAAAGAACGAATGGTGTCAGCTTACCAGGCCTGGGTTCTATTCTTCCGTCAGTAGACGGGGGGGAGGGGGGACAATTGGGACTCGAGACCAAAGAGCCGGAAAACGTCATTGGATAAAAAAAAAGCCTAGACAATTTTATTGGGCGGGGGGGGGAGAGCCCTACTCGGGAGGCTCGTAAAACGACCGGTCGGCTCGGGGGGTCTGAAAAAATTTGCCCGCAGTGAACGGTTCGAAGGGGGGGGACGGTCTGACCAGGGACCGGGAGAGACGGGGAAGAGAAAGCGACGCAACAGCTCAGAAGAACCAGGGCTCGACGTCGAAATCGCCCTTGGAACACGTCTCACTAAAGAGAGGGAATGAATAGAGAGGGGTGGGGAAAAGGCGCACAGAAATCCGTCGTAACCGGCAAAAATGTGAGGACCCTAACAAAATCCTCAACAGAGGGGCTTTTGGTGGTGAGAAGGAAAAGGGAGGGAGGGGAATGTGCGGAGACCGCGTGGAAAAAAAGGAAAAAGTCACGCCGACAAGCAAAAACGGCATCTGAACCTTCTTTTATACGGGAAGGAAATTAGGAATCTATAGATCCTAATGAAAAAAAAAAGGGGGGGGGACAGTCCAGCGGAGGGACCTTACTGACCAAATAAGGGGACGTACAAAAATCACTGCTAGAAAATGATGTAAGACACCATCTTGCCTGGGGTGGTCGCATCTAAGCAAACATCTAGAGAGAATTAGCAGGAGGGGAGTTTGTGTGAAGAGAGAGGTGGACGACGCCTTGTGACCATCATCTCTCCATTTTAACCTTGCACGGGGGGAAGATTTTTGGATTCAAGGGTGCCAAGGAAGAAATAAGATGGGGTCGCATCGTGCGCAGACTAAAGTTGTACTGATACTGTCCCTCACCATACTGTCGATGATAAGACGTCAAGGGGAAATAGGGATAGAGAGGAGAAACGAGCACAGCAAAAGTGGGGGTTTCACACCAAAATGAATAAGATGGAAACACAGTAAGGAAGCCTGGACTAGAGGGAGAAAGGAAAATCATCGGTAAAAAGGTCTGGAAATAGGTGGAGGTCGGAGGGATTACGGAGTATGAAGGGAATTGGCAATTCAACGGAGAGAATGCTGGTGTCGGAAGATTATAGGGGAAAACCGAAAAGTTGCATACTAACCGTAGAGAGGATTTTGGGACACGGCAATAAAAATCAAGATGTGTACGAACCTCAGTACACTCTCCCGACGAAAATCACAAGAAAGAAGTCATAACAAAGCAACAGGTGGGAAGAGATCATTGGACTGAAAGACGTCTATTAGCTTCTTGCAGTCCGGGGAGGGAGGAAGGGGAGGGCCAGAAGAAAAAGAGTCGAGGGAAGTTAAAAAACTGGTACACCGACCTGAATCTTTCGACTGGATCTCTTCAGTTCGCAGAGAAGGGTTACGGGGGGGAGGGAAAATGGCCAATTTGGGGGGGGTGGAAGAAAACAAGGTGCATTGGGGGGGGAAACCGAAGTTTTCGGGCGGGTGTGTATGACTTCTAAACCGGAACAAGGGGGAGAAAAGAGGTAAGAAGCAGGGAAAAGTTCAAACCGGACAGGTCTAGTCTTCAACCCATTTGGTACTCTCCCAAACCACACCGAAAATTAGCAGGAAAGACTAGAAGGAAAGGGGTCGCCCTGCATTCTCGGCAAAGACGGGGGGAGAAGGACGGGTCGGCGCAAGCTGGCAGAACGGGAATTGCTGCCCATCGCCGTGAAACTGCTGATCAGAACATGTGGGGGAATCGGGCAGGAGGAAAGAGACACTTCGGGAAGAAAAGTGGGCAGAAATACAAAATGTGTTTCGAAAAAACCACCTACCCAAAACGGACAGAAAATGTAACCATGTCAAAATATTCGGGAGTGGAGGAAAAACTATCAAAAAGACCGGAAAAAGCGGTAAGGGTTTAGGGAAGGGAATCAAGGCCATCGAAATCCCACGCAAGCGTAACC
>Ga0179591_1317635_pt1 | contig 13487 bp, 16 predicted proteins | sample CZOMad2_1_08_16f_FD_182891 | JGI IMG/M metagenome (GOLD analysis project Ga0179591, IMG submission 182891) | Vadose zone soil fungal communities from Angelo Coast Range Reserve, California, USA - CZOMad2_1_08_16fungal (PacBio error correction) | ecosystem: Environmental > Terrestrial > Soil >...
CTGTTGTCGAGTGAAAACGGGAAACTGCTGGTATCGACGGGTGGCAACGTAAAAACTGAGCTGGCAAAAAGGGGAGCAGGTAGACACATGACGTAAAAAAAAAAAGAACGACATTGGAAATAAGGGAGTGCCGAAGGAAGACGTGAATTGAAACACATATAACTGTCAATAGTTGAAATAGCGAAATAAATGGTAAAGCCTCGTGGGGAAAACAAGAGACCGGCCAGGACCCAAAAACAACCCAAGCCGACGTTTCCGTTCCAACTGAGCCAGTCCAAAGAAAAAAAAAACCAAAAAGGAAAAAGGGTAGCATAAATAGAGAACGGAAGAAGAACGCAGATAAAGTCCCCTCCCGATTAAAAGGGGGGGGTGGGGTGCCTACAATCAAGCAAGAAAGAAAAGTGGGAAAAACTGGGAAAAGGGGGGAAAGGGAAAAGGAACAAGAGTAGGGGGAAAGTGTAGCGGGAGAACCTCCTCAGAAAGAAAAAGGTTACAAGGTTTATTAGAGGTACTGGGACTGTGGATAAAGACCTACGAGAATACAAAGGGAAAAAAAGAAAAAAAAAAAAAAAAAAAGACTTTATAAAACGTCGACGAAAAAAAAACAAAAAAACCGATCCGGTGAGGTGGGTAGCATTAAAAAATTTATAAGAAACGAAAAATGCCTGAGGAGTGACTAATTCTGAAAAAATGACAGACTAAGGAAATTACAAAAAAACATGATGAAAACTGATGAGGGCCACTTTGGCAAGGTGAAATAAAAGGAGCAAAACGAGACAAAGTGAAAAATTCAGCAAAAAAAACAACTACAGAAGCCGACCCGCGATGAACGAAGAAGGGAGAGAAAATAGGGGCGAGACGTAAGTAAAGAAACACCCCGCTAGGAGCGCGCGAAATCAAGAAAAAAGCCACAGAAGCGAGGGTGGGTCAAAGAAGAAAATCACAAAAGGGAAAAAGGGGGGAAGGTCCCCGGCTCAAAAAAAAGCAACTGACTACGAGGGTGGGCTGGGGAAATGGAGAATAAAAGGAAGAAACAAAAAAAAAGAGAGGATAATTTTTTGATATAGAAGAAACCTTAAGAAAAAGAAACAAACACAAGGAGGTCGCGAGAGGAAAAAGCAAAAGTCAAGAAACAAGGAAAGTAAAGTCTAATCCCAAGGAGGCAACCTTCATGGAAAAAAAAGAAAAAAAAAATGGGTCCAGAACAGACGAAAGGGACGAGGTCATATCCAACGAAGATAGGGGACTCACAGGGACGCAGAAAGAGATAAGGAAAAGAAAAAGGCACAAAAAGAAGGAGAAATACAGTGATAGAACGGGGATAACCATGACACAAAAAAAAGAAAAAGGCAATTAACCAGAAGGGGTAAGGATGTGAAAAAATCAGAGTCCAGGGGTTTTGGAAAAAAGGATGAGCAAAAACGAGTAAGTAAGGGGAAAGACTTAAAAAAACCATGGGAGATTAAAGACAGGATAACCCCCAACGAGCGTGGTCAACACCCAGAGGGAACAAAGGCTAAAAGAAGCATCAACAAAAAAAGGAAAAAAGGAAACGGGTGGGAGGGGGGGGAAAAAGGGAAAAAGTAAGGGGGGGAAAGAAAAAAGAAGGGAAGACTAGAAAAAAAGGAGAAAAAAAAGGAAAAAAAAAGAGCGCGAGTGGGGTAAGGGTGGCCAAAGAATCATACTAAGGCCCATGACCTCCTGAACGCGGGACAAAGGGAAAACAAAAAAATCGAGGTGCACTGGGGGAAAAGACTAACGATCAAAAAGGGTCACTCAACAAGGGGGCCACAACTTTTTGGAAGAGGTCAGGAAAGAAACCAGTGGAAACAAAAAAAAAGCCAGGACTGAGGCAGCGTTCAACGTCTGTTAAGAGTCTTCCCAATACAAAGGAAAGACACATTAAGCTAGAGGCAGACGGGGAAACTAACAGGGTTGTGGGGGAGACAGGGGGACAAGAAAGCAAGTCCGAGGGGGGGGAAAGTCCGACATGATTTCTAAAAATAGAAATTGAACTTTACTCGACAGGAAATTTACCAATGAAATTTGACGATGAAGACTCAACAGTGCCGAGAAAAGGTTTGAGTTTCGAAAAAAGAAAAAGACGATGAACAACGAACCAAACACTTAGGTCAGGGGCTGACGGCGTAGCGAAAACTCTCAGGAACTAAAAAGAAACTAAAGAAAGCTAGGAGTTCAAAAACAAACTTCTACAAAAAGTCGAAAAAAACGAAGAGAGCACGGGCATCGAGAGAAAGATGCAACGAAAAAGAGCGTAGGGGAAAAGCGCTCACGATCGGGCAGGGTGAAGACTCCTGGGGGAGGGTTATATGGGTTAAGAGCCGCGAGCGGGGGGTGGGGGGGGGGTGAAGAACTATGGGAAGAACGTGGAAAGAAAATAAACTAACCGCGTTAATCTGAAAAAATCGAGTTAAAAGGGGGTAAATTTAATTCTATAAAAAAGGACACTCGGGGCAGTCGGTGGTACACAGGCAACACGTGATTGCGGTGGGAGATCTAAGTTGGGGGTGCCCTAAAGGCGGTTGTAAAGTGGGCAAAAAGTAAAAAAGGAATCCGCGGGAGTATCATAAAAACGAAGGTTTGCAACAAAAAAAAACCTAAATTACCAAGAGAAAAAGAATAAACGGAGAAAGGGTATGCATTGGGGCGAGCTCACGAAGGAGACTGACGGGGTTTTACGGGTTGAAAGGGGGGGGGGAAAATCGGGAACCTCAACTATAGGTAGAGAAACACCACAAGAAAACAACTTATTAGGTCTTGCCCAGAGAGAGAGATTGTCCCGGTACCTTAGAACAAAAGACCGAAGCGTCCGTAACTCCAACTTGGGGGTCCAGGTCATACTTGGGGTGGAGTCCGGTGACTTTTTATCTGGGAAGTCAAAAAAAGGTTCTTGGGAAAGAAAAAAAACAAGGCTGGGTCAATCACAAGGGGTGGGGGGACCCTGTTTTCCAAGGAGGCAAAAAAAATTCAGAGAGGACCAGACGGATCGGGGAAGACCGGGAAAAAACGCTCCAGCTTTGAAATAGAGCAGGACGGAACTCTAGGGGACTGCGAACAGGGGAAACAGGGACGTGGGGTTCAAACGGGTCAAGAAGAAAATTTGTGGGTGGCTAAGAAAAGAGTGTGTAAAGTTTTTGAAAAAAAGCTGCGAGCAAATGGGAAATGGAACATTGGGCGAAGGGGGAGTAGAGTTAGAGCATCATATTCGGGAGGTGAATTGGGGTGTACGGCACAGTAATATGGGGTTCGATGAAAAGAGCGGGGAAGGGTTGGTGTTGTGTGGTTGGGAGAGGTGGTCTGGACGAAAAAGCGGCTTATACTAGGGGGAGAAAGGTGGGGTCTGGGGTTAAAACAGTTCATGGAGTAAGGCAACAAAGGGGTTAACATCATCCTCGGGGAATTGCCCTGCACCAACCTGGAAAGGCATAAGCCACCGCAACGAGGGCCAAGCACGGGGGGTGGGAGCGTAGCCAAAAAAAAAAAGGGAAATGTAGACAGTTTCCGAAGAAGCTAGAGGAACGCTTTTAATTGGAAAGAAAAAGAACAGAAAATCGGGTCCACTACGGACGTGCCCCCTGGTGGGAAGTCCTGGCCCCCCAAAGATCAACACAGGAGCGTAAAAAAAAAACGGGGGTGGGGATGTCGACCTGGGGGGGTATATTTCCAGTAAGCCCAGTGAAAACAGTGCAGGAACCCTTCACCCGTTGCACTGGAACTGTGACAAAAAAAACAAAACAAAAACAAGAACAAGAAAAAAGAATGAAAGAGAAGGTTATGAGCCAAAGAAAGCAGAAGGCGTTGGGGGAACCTTGAAAATAAAAGAACAGTCCAACAGAAGAGGCGAAATTTCCGTGCCTTCTGGGGCAACCAAGGCAGGGAAAGAGGGGAATGAAAAAGAGTTTTGTAAAGGAACCCGGCGCAAAAAGGGAGTTCAGGTACATCGGGGGGCAGACTCAATGAGCACAGGTGCTACAAAAAACAAAAAAAGGAAGAGAAAACGGAGTTTGGTGGGGTTGGTGGAGTCAAAATTAAAGGGAATCAAGCCGGGGAGGAGATTCCGGGAGACGCTGGGGGGTAAAAACAACAAAAAAAGGCATAAGGGAAGGTTGGATACATAGGGTATTAAAGGGAGATAGGGGAGGGGGAGGAAAGGACCTAAACATAAGCAAGGTTCATAACACCGGTTTTGGCAATCTGGAAGGGTGGTCAAAATTTTGGTCAATCACGTCAGTAAGAAAGAAAAGGGGGCTAAAAGGAAGGAGCACAAGGGGTATTCTTGCAACATCGAGGGGACCGAGAAGTAGACAAGTGACACTTCGAATGAGTCCCCAAAAAAAACCAGAAAGGGGGAAACGAAAGGGAAGAGGACAGGCAAAAACACCTACACAAACAAGGCGTCGAGACATTTCTGTTTCAGATGATAGAGAAAAACGGGGTGGGGCAGGAGCCAGGGGAAAGGGGCGTGCCAGGGGGAGCCTCAAACGGGAAAAGAACTAAGGGCAAAGAAAAGTTGAGGTCACCAGAAGGCGTCACGAGGGAAACCAGTACTTAAAGGGGCAAAGAAAGGGAAAAAGCTTCCACATGGAGTGGTGTAAGAGGGGCTGATTTTCAAACTGTTGGGGGGGGGGGATTCGTTTTGGTTTGGGGGGCAGGACGAACGACCGGAGTTTGAATGAAGGGGACTAGCAGGGAAGGGCCGTAAATTCACTGCACGGACTGGGGGGTCGGGATACCGACTCCTGAAGCGTGTCTAAGGACAACCTTGTTCCACTAAAAAGCAGCAAAAAAAACACTCCTGCCGACTTTGGGGAAGGAATCTTAGTGATGAAAACTAAATTCTGTCACTAGCCAACGGAAAGCATGGCGCTCAAAAGCCAACTAAGTAGTGACAAAGTTGCTAACAGGGTCCAGCAAAGAAGGAGGTATGTCGTAAGAGAGAGAAAAGTTAAAATCATACAGGTAGATGGGGGGGGGGGGGACACACAAACGGGAGACGGTCGGTAATTGAAGGAGGTGTGAGAAAAAAAAAAAAACTTGAAGTGAAATAAGGGAGAACCACATCTTGAAGGCAGAGGGTGGTGGGGGATATTTTCCAAGCAACCCGTTTTTCGGGCCTTGAAATCTGGGAATGGTGACTAGCAGGAGAGGGGGAAGTTAAAAAAGAACACCGGGCACGGGAAAGTGACCTAATAAGAAAAAAAAGGGACCGGGGAGGAACCTGTTTAGAAGGGCCCGGGGGAATCGGTGGTTTCCAGTGGGAAAGCAACTCGGGCGAAAAAAAAAAACACCACTTGCAAACACCCTTAGAGGGAAAAACTCACACAAACAAAGTAAAGAAGAGAAGAAAAGAAGTTTACGCGCCGCCCTCAGAAGAAAACAGAAATAATAAAGAGGGGGGAGTCAACAGGGAGAGAAAAAAAAAATTTTTTTTGGGAAGAAAATTGCCTTCTCCTAAGGAAAGAATACGAATCGGGGGAAAAAAGGGGAGAAAAAGGGGAGAGATTCTAGACATGAAATCAATCCCGAACAGGAATGCAGGAAGATCCGGTAAAAAACCGAAAGAGTAACTGGTGGGAGTGACCCGAAGAGGGGTACCCTGGGGTTTTGTAATGTTGTGAAGGGGGGGGTTCGTCATTTAACCGGCAAATGGGAAAAAGCAGACAGGTATGATTTTAAAAAAAAGGATATCTGAGGGCAATAAAAAAAAAGAGGGGGGGTCCAACAAAACGCGAATCTCCACGCGGCGCAAGGGACCCTCAGGGATTTGGAGTTGTGAAAAAAAAGGACAGGCAGATCACGATCCGACTGCGCCCCGCCGACGACCGGTGACAGAACTAATGCCGAAGTGAAGAGACAACAAGCTGCACGGGAAGGGTGGCCCGGGGTGGGAGAAAAGGGGGCAGTGGCAGAAAAAAGCTGCCCCTCGGCGGGACTGCGGGAGAAGGGATGAATATCTCCCGATAAGAGCAGTCATCAAGCCATTTTAGAGGGTGTCAAAACAGGGGGCCAAAAGAGAAGGTGACAAGACAATCAACCATAAATTTTGAAAAAAAAACAAGGAAGGGTCCCAGACGGGTTACCTTCCCCAGGAAGGGGCGAAAGGTTTGAGCCTTGAGACAGGAGTGAAGCATGCAAGTTCCAGATACCCAATGGGGGTCCCAGTGGTTAAAGAGCAATTAGGTCTAAGAGAGATGGTCATAGAAAGCTATAAGGGTATAAGTATGGTAATAAATACGACAGGGAGGGGGAACAACCAAAAAGGTGGGGCCCCCTCAAGGGTTCCGGGGAAAAGAAAACACGACGGCAAGGGGCACATAAAAAAAAATACGAAAAAAGGAGAGACCGTTTTAGGGGCGGAGTGGGGTGGAACAAAAAAAAAAAAGTCATCGTACGGGAGGTTGGGTCGGGGGGGGGAAAAGAGATAGTTCACTGGGGTGGTGGAAAAAAGGAAGAGGGGACAATAAAAACGCGAGGCGGGACAAGGTTACCGCACGGGAGACAAATGGGGAAGGGGGTTTGGAGGACCAAACAAATCCCCTGAATGCAAGAACGTGGGGAAAAGAAGATTAAGTAAAAAAAGAAATAATCAAGGGTAGGGGAGAAGTGAGGGAGAGAACATGCGGTTTACACAACAGAGGCAAAATGAGACCCTCAAAAAACCAGATAATTAAAGTTACGAAGGGTGACCTGGTCAAAAAATACTATCCACGTACAAAATCTCGCTCCTGGGAACCCTACTGGCTGGAAGGGTGAAGGAGGGTTACGAACATCGTTTAAAAAACCAACTCTTCTAGTGGGTAAGAAAGAACCTGAGGAGGAAAGGGAGCAGGAAACGGCCCACTGGGGGGGGTCAAACAATGAAAATGATCTCTCAATCCAAACACAAGATGAGGGGGGATCTCAATAACCCGGACTACCGGGGACCGGTAACGTCCATAAAAAGGGGGGGCCCAAAAGGGGACCTATCAGGGTTGGTGTGAGGTGGAAAATTTCCTGGGGTAAAAAGGTTCAACGGAGGGGAAGGGGGGGTCTCGGGGGCCGAAAAGACAATGAAAAAAAAGGTCGGGTTTCTGAGAGGGGCACAAGGGCAAGAAATGTACAATTTCAGGGCGAGGGGGGGGGGGGGGGTGTGAAAAAAAAGACGGGACATAATGGGAAAGTGTTTTACGGAAAACTAAAAAAAATATCTGAATAAACGGTTAATCTTGGGGGGGGAAACCTAAATCAAAACCAAGTCAAACAACGAACTTCTGGCAACTAGGGATGGTTTCAAGATGGAAGCGCGGGTGGATCACTGTGAAAAGCCATAGAGGGCAGAATGTCCATCGGGGGGGTGTTGGGGGTCTGCCACGGTACAACAAAAAAAAAAGAACTACGTCTTGCAGGGGGGATGGGGGCAAAAGGGGAAATCAGCAAGTGGGGGAGAAACACTATGAAGAAAAGGGGGTGTTGCTCACACGACAGGAAGGGGGGGGGAACATCAATCAACAGGTTGACTGGGCGCGCAATAATATATTGCCTCATAACGAAAAAATTGTCCAAGGGGAAAGAAAAAAAAACGACAGCTTTCGGCGTCAAACGGGAAAAAAAAGGAACGAATCCGTAGAACACTCCAAATAAAACAGGAGAGAGGGTCAGGGCTCGCAGAAGCTAAAAAAACTAAGAGACGCCAATGTGAAGGAGAAAGGGGTCGACATTAAAACAATGAAGAAACGGACGAGGGGGGGGGAGACCAAGAAAAGTGAAAAAACAAGAAAGGGATTCAAGGCGAAGCAAAACTCGGGGCAAAGGTGATCTGTATCAAAAACCGAAAAAGGCATTTCACGGCCAACCCACAAAGTCTTACAGTCGTCGAAAGTGGGTTTGTGGGTGGGGTGCAAACAATTCCTTTTAGGGGGGAAACGAGTCACTGAGGGGAACTACCAACTACTGAATTGTTTCAAAAACATACAACCAGAGAGGCAGACGGACCATCCATTCTAAGGAGAATTATGACGTGTTCCAGCCGGGAGAAAACTGAATTCTTGGATTGGTAAGGAGGGGGGAGGTGTCCTTGACGGGTCAAGGATCCGGAGGAGAAAACAAAAAAAGAAGTATTAGAAATTAAAGAAGTGGACTTCTTAAATCTTCACCACTCAATAAACACTGAGGACCAATTGCCCAAGTCAATAATTGGAGAAGGTCAAAACAATTGTGGGACGGTCAAAGGGAGGGGTTTAAAAACTCTGTGGGGACTAACGATTCTGGCCGGGGTGCCCGGACAAAAAAACCAAAACCAAAAAACGACGGGTGGGGGGCCACACTGCTGGCTCCTCCCGTCCAAAAAAAGAGGGTAAGGAACAGAATCGGCTTGAGGGGTGGTATATTAAATTCCTGGTACTCGGGGGTAGGGGACATGGAAGTGTGGGAAGCAAGGTAAGTGTGTTCAACACGTTGAAAAAGAGTGGTGGAGAAATCTTGAAGGTTTAGCAGGCTGCGCGGTCATTGGGCCCTAGGGGGTGCTAAGGGGGGATGGAAGAGAATAAGAAGAGGGAGGGGGGGGTGCGTGGGTGGGTTACGAGAAAAGTTCACAGGGAAGGATTTCGTGAAGCCCAAAATCGGGAATGGTGTGTGGTGTGAGATTGGAAGTGAGGAAGGTGAAGAGAGTAGAAGAGCACGAAAAAAACGGTATGATGTGCACCATTTCCATAAAAGGGCAACCACGGGGCGGAATTGCCTCGAAGGGAGACCCAAAAAAAATGAAATTTTACCATGGGGGGCATGAGGTCCAGACGCGGAAGGCCGTCGGGGGCTTAGAACACAAAACCGGTGACCCGAGCATTCTTTGAGGGGAGAAAAACGGGAGTGGAAACAGAAGACAGCGAAGCATTCAGACAACTACTGTCGGGGTGCCCACCTGGTTTGCAAAGGGGGGGGGGGCCAACACTGCTCCAACCGGGTAGACAAAGGTTTGAGGTCAGAAAAGTGGGTTATCGTTGTGGAAAAAAAAAATGGTTCAAAGCGGGGGACACAATCTGTATCCCCGGTCCCTGTTAATCAAAGAGGGGGAAGGCCTCGGATAAAAAAAAACATGTGCGAAAAACGGGGGGTTTCCAAAAAAAAAAGAGAGGCCAACTGGTATGGGGGGGAACTTGAACCGCTTACCTTAAAAACCACTAAATCGAGGTAACCGGGGGAACAGGCTGGAGAAAAAGAGTACACAAAACTCAGTTCAGTATCGGTGATGAAGAGTGTGGGGGCCGGAGGGGGCCGAAGTTTGGGCATTGGAAAGAGGTAAAAAAAAAAAAAGGAAAACATCATCCGGAGGGGGGAAGCCATTAAGGGGGGCTTCCAAACCAGCTAAAATAGGAAAGAAGGGGTGGAGTTTCCATTCAGTTAAAAAACCAAAGGAAAGACCAGTGAGAGAAGAAAGTGAACCCGGGGGAAATCTGAGGGGTTGTGGGCCAAAGAAAGGTTCAAAGAGCTGGGGGGGGTTCAGCTCTTGAAGGAAGATTGTGAAAAAAAATTTCTTGGGGGAGCGTGAACGGCACCTACAAAGGAATCAAGGGCCTTGACGCACCGTTTTGGTTTTGCCAATGGGGGTCAAGGGGTGCAGAAAAGGACAAAATCCTTCCAAGGATGGCAAAAAGAAAGAAATGCGACAACAAGGTGAAGTAGGAATCAAACTAATTTACAGCTCCAGTAGAAAAAAGGAAATTTCGATTAAACTGGAAAAAACCTAACCCGACCACGTAGGAAAACGGGTGGCACAAAACCTCCGAAAGCCAACTGTCTCGGATAATGTCGTTTGCATCCGCGTAGCAGGGGGGGACGTGGATAGTTTTCCCAGTAAAGTTAGGGGAACGTGGGGTCCAAAACGAAGCCGGGGGAGGAAAGGCCAAAAAAACGCCTGACAAGGGCGGAACGCACGGCCATATGAAAAAGGGAAATGGACGGAGGCGAAGGAGGGATTTCAGGGCATTGGACAATGTGGGAGGGGCTGAAAGAGGTGATGGGGGAGGTGGGAAATGTTTCTGGTGTGACCAGGGGGGTAGAAACGAGTCACGACACGCGGCAAGGAAAAGAGGCTGATCAGTCATGAACGAAAAGTCATGAGGACAGACCTCGGCAAGAAAAAAGGGGTGGGTTAAGCACAACCGGGGAAAGGGGTACTCCCCAGAAAAGAAAAACACTCTCGGGATGAGCTGGGGATCTGAGGGCAGGGATTGAAAGCGACGGGAGGCCGGGAAGAACCCAGGATAACGAAAGTAATCGCCAATTGAAAAAAACGACCCAAAGAGCAACCTTGACCGCAAGTGGGTAGGGCACGACCAAAACGAGAAAGGTTCTTAAGAGAAGAAAAACTTACAGCAAATACCGGTAAAGAGGGTGCAGAAAGGAAAGGTGGGAAAGGGGAAATACGACCCCAAAAACCAAATCGGTGAAATCAGGGGGGCTGAGTGACCTGGAAACATTCGGAGGGGGAGGGGCGAAAGGGTTGAAGTTGGATAAAGAAGGGGGGGTCGAAAAAAGAAGGGAGAATCGACTTGTCAGCGGGTTTTTTTACCCTCCCCGTCATCGAACCGATAAAAAATTGCCTCGCGACGAACCGGGAAGAACAACCAAAAGTTCGCCAGGGGGGGGAAGATAGTGTGGAGTTATCCTCTAGCAGCGAAAGAAAAAAAAATGTAAAAAGAAATCTCCAAACAACCAACAACGGTATGAGAGGGGGGATCCCGGGCCGGCAGGCGGAAAAATAAAAAAACTAAGTAAAAAAAAACGATAAAGAGGTCCCCTGCCAGACATGGGTGGAAGAAGGGAAAATCCACGAAAATGGAAAACTAGCGGGGGGGGACCTCGTTAAATCTTGGATGGAAGACGAAGAAAAACTAAAAGTCAAGAAAAGTAAAGACTGGGTGAAGGTAAATCATCATAGCAAAAAAAAAACCAAGGGCGGAAAGGACCAACAAAATGGTGTTTCGGACAGAGGACCTCCGAGTTCAAACACGGGAGTGGGGCAAGTTCGGAGTGCAAAGAAAGGGGTGCCCGAGGTGCTCCATCGACAAGTAAATGAAAGGGGGAAAAAGGACGATTATCTGGGGAAAAAAGAAGAAAGGGCGGACACGCGAACACAAAAAAAAGGGAAGAAAGGGAATTCGGAGTTAAAAAAATCTCTATCAGGGCAGAAAATGCGGGTCCCACGCAGCCGCAAGGTAAGAAAAGAACGACTCCTGGAAATAACATCTCAATCCTGAGGGGGGGGAGGAGTTTTGGGACAACATTTGGGAAGTTGCCGGGGGGGAACGAGTGGTATTTTATTTTCAAGTATTCGTCCCGACTAACATAAGAGAAATTTACAAAGATCTACCTCTAAGGATTCATATCATGGCAAAATGGGGAGAAAAAAAGAAAGAGAGCAAATGCTGCAAAGGATAAACAAAAAGGGAAATTTGGGAATACAATCAAAAGTCAGAAGGGAAAAAACCACGCCAAAGGAAAAAAGAAGTTGGAATCTTACTTTGCGTGAAATGTCCAACCAAAAGGGTCCGTTCATGGCAATGGGTCACCAAGGTGAAGACAGGAGTGAACGTCATTTCCATCCGTGGAAGGGGAAGAATGATGGATATGCCTCATGGGAGAACCGTAAACAGCAAAGGTATGCACGGGAAAAAAAAAAAAAGCGACAACGTCAAACCCCACAACGGGGCTAGTCAGGAATGCAGAAAATAAGATCGAGAGAAAAAACTTTTGGGGGGCGGCAGGGTGGGGGGTGCGATTCAGAACGTGAAGTGGGAGGGGGGAGGGGAAAGGGATATAATGTTACGACGGGGGGGGGTCCGGACTGAGACGTAAACCGCATCGCTGGGGGGACAAGGAAGGGACGTGTAACCACAGGCCTTGTTCTGAGGGGTCAGGTCAGGAACCATCCTGGAAATGGGAATGGGATTAAAAAATCAGGTGAGGAAAAGAAATAAAAAAACTAGTACGGTAGGTGCTAAAAAATTAAGTGCCCACGCCATTTAACTCAAAAACCTCTGATAACCTCACGCAAATGGAACGCTTGGGAAAAAAACTCGTGAAAAAACAACACACTAAACGGTGAAAAAAGAGGAAGCCTGACAAGGGGAGCCTGGGGAAAAAAAGGTATTCAAAAGAAAAGGGTACAACCAAACCAAAACACCCCAATACTTTGGGTTTCCATTCCACGGAAAGGGGGTGGAAAAAAACTTAGTTTGCTGGCCGTAGCATGGAGGGTTCATAAAAAGTGGAAGCGTTTCCCCTGGCTAGCAATTGAACGTCAGAGGGGGGTCACGAAGCACGAAGCAGGAAAACAAATCGCCAATAAAAGTAAGACGCAGGGGTAAGCAAGGTTAACGGGTCGGGACGCTTTTAGAAAGGGGGGGGGGAGGTCCGGGGATGTAAAAAGGGAAAGACTTGAGGAATGGCCTCAGGAACTGGACACGACAGGGACCAAACGGCCGGGAGTTTTGTCAAGCGCGGAAAGTTCAAAGGCAATCTGGGGCTGCAAACCCGGGCAAATTATCTCTAGTGGTCGCGGATCCATGAAAAAAGATAAGCATGGCCTCCCATTGGAAGAGCACAAAAACCACGGGGGTTGGGATACGGGTTTCCATGAAGAATACACGAGGGCACAACTTATTTCACCCATGCTTGAGAAACATAGCTCATGGTCCGGCTCAGGCTTAGTTCAAAAGAATCATCTCACAAAGGAGTGGGAAAAGTCTGTTGACAAAAAGGTATCGGAGTTTTGGTGGAGGGGGGCCGGGACACTAAAACGAGATGTCTATTGGAATCAGGGTCAGTCCGGGGATACAATCGGAGGTGAGGAGCAAACGTGGTTGAAGCACAAAAATTGAAAAATGGGTCAGGAAGAAACCTGGTGGACGGCGACAAATCAATAAGGGTCGAAATAAAGAATAAAGGGCCGGAATAATACAATAACCAACAGAACCACTCCTCTAGACGGAACTATCCACAAAGAAGACTTCCACAATGAATTGAACCACAGACAAAAGAGAGCCTCCTCTCTGGAGTCAAACAATCTCTACGCCCAATAATTCAGGACAAATCAACTGAGGCATGATTAATACATAAAAGGCCCACAAGAATACATATCGAACAAAATCAAAACTGGGAAGAAAGAGCCGGGAGGTCAAAAAAAAACACATAAAAAGGAAAGCAAAATCGAGTGGTTCAAACTCTTTATCTATGAAAACACACCGCGAAGGGTGTACCACGGACACAGGAATGCGTCTGATTTGGGTTCCCCAACAGGGCCTTGGTGAAATGGGGGGGCCAAATCATCCGCAGGGGGGTTGGCCCGACAGAGAATTGGTTTTCACGGACTGTCACCAAAAAAAAAAGGCAGAACCAAAGACTAGGGAAAAGGGAGGGGAAAGACAAGGGTAAATACCAGCTAAACTCTTTGATTGACGTCAAATGGCAAGCTGTACCCCGGGACACAC